>Ga0326728_10011458_pt1 | contig 20231 bp, 17 predicted proteins | sample MB3enrmetagenome_FD_207602 | JGI IMG/M metagenome (GOLD analysis project Ga0326728, IMG submission 207602) | Lab enriched peat soil microbial communities from McLean, Ithaca, NY, United States - MB31MN | ecosystem: Environmental > Terrestrial > Soil > Wetlands > Peat | place: USA: New York... | reverse complement strand
ATTTTGCGCGCGCGGGCGACTCCGTGGTGAGCGGCACGAGTGATAATCTGTTGCTTTCCGCGTATGCGACCAGCCGCACGAACGGCCTGCTGACGGTGCTGGTCATCAACAAGGACATGACCAGCAGTCTGGAGGGCCAGATCGACCTGGCCAACTATGTGCCGGGGAGCACTGCCACGGTGCTGTCCTACGGATTGGCCCAGGACCAAGCCACGGAAACCAACGGCGCCGCTGCGTCGCAGGACCTCTCCACAAACACCTTCTCAAGCGCGAGCACGAATTTCAGCTATGAATTCCCGCCGTTGACGATGACGTTGTTCACGTTAACGCCCGGTCCGGCCACGCTATCGGCGCTGGGCGTTTCCAACGGGAACGCGCAAATTCTTCTGCGAGGCCAGGCGGGCGCGCCCTACGTCATTCAGGGTTCGGCGGATTTGATCACGTGGTCCAACGTGACGACGGTGTGGCTGACCGGGACGACTTCAACGAACCTCAGCATTGCGATAGCGCCAACGGCGCCGCAGCAATTCTATCATGCAGTCTGGGTGCCGTAGCGCCAACTTGGGAGCCGGAGGAGCTTGATCTCAATCGATCACGCGGCCTGAGCGACCAATTCCTCCCTCGTTTTTGCCCTGGCCCATGCTGCCGGGGTGAACTTCCTGGTTTGCATCAGAATGTTTTTCTAAAGCCCCGGCTAATTCCTCCGATATAACACTTGCAAGAGCAAGAATATGGCGCGGATCAACGGCGCCGGCCCAAACATCATGCCACGCGTCAAGACCGGTGATTTGAAGGAAGGAATGGTGGTCGCCAGAGATGTCAAAAACATCGACGACATGCTTCTCCTTCCCGCCAAGGGCCTCCTGGGCGACCGGCAGATCAATCTCCTGAAAGCCTGGGGTGTGGCGGAAATTGACGTGGAAGCGTCCGATCTGATCGAGAACCAGGACCCACTGGCCCGATTGTCGCCGGAAGTCGTGGCGCGGTTGACCGCCGAGCTCAAGGCCCGGTTCTGGCAGGCGGATGAATCCAACCCGGTCTTCGCCGAAGTTTTCAAGCTGATGCTCTGGCGCCGGGCGCGGAAAGCACCGTGAACAATGAATCTGCCCTCGATTGATCGATTGGTCAGCGCCATTCCCTCCAGCCTTGGCTCCTGCGGCCCGGTGCTCAGGGAAATCGAAGCGGAACTGCGATCGCCGCAGTGCAGCCTCGGCACGGTCGGAGAAGCGATCGAAAAAGACCCCGACCTGACCTCGCGCCTGCTGCGGCTGGGCAATAGTCCCTTTTTCGGTTACACCTCGCGGCTGACGACCGTGGCGGAGGCCATCAGCTTGATCGGGATTCAGCGTGTGCAGGATCTGCTGACGGCTTCCAGCATCATCGAACGTTTCTCCGGCGTGGAGGAGGAGCATGTGAACATGCAATCGTTCTGGCGGCACAGCCTGGCCTGCGGCATTGCCGCGCGAGTTGTGGCGATGGAACTGCGACTGCCCAAACCGGACAAGTATTTCGTGGCGGGGTTGCTGCACGACGTGGGGCGATTGGTGCTTCTCAGTCAGAGCCCAGAGGCGGCGCAACAGGTGTTCGCACTTTACAAAAGGGAACGAATGCTCCTGCGGGAAGCCGAAATGAAGGTGTTGGGCTTTGACCACCAGCAGATCGGCGGCGCGCTGCTGCGCCACTGGAAGTACCCGGTCGTCCTCATCGGCGCCGTCGCCAGCCATCATCACCCCGCCCTGGCGGAGGTGGGCCGCGAAGAAGCGGCCATCGTCCATTTCTGCGACCACCTGGTCAACGCCATGCAAATCGGGTGTTCCGGCGAACAGTATGCGCCGCCACTGAACATGAAGGTGTGGGAGAACTTGCATCTCCCGCTGGAAACCCTGTCGTTGATTGTCGGCGCGGTGGACGGGCAGATCGAGGCGGTGCTGGCGGCCTTTCTGAGGCATTGAGGCATGGAACCGGCGAGCGACAGGTTTGATTCCGTTTATCCCGACATGCTACAGACGGGACTTGGGAAACTCGGGATGCTCGATGCGCAAAGGGAATTGCTGGCGTTGTTTGCCGCGCTCGAACATTTCCGGCGCGACCTTCACGCCCAGGAAAACACCGATGGCATTTTGCGCTTGAGCCAACAGTATATCCAAGGCCTGAACCTGTTTCGCGCCGCCGGCTTCTGGCTGGTGAATCCGGCGGATTTGAGCTTTGAGATTGCGCTGGCGTCGCCGGCGTCGGATCGTGAATGGCTGGACGGGTTGCTGCACGGGGAAATCCAAGCGGGCCGGTTCGCCTCGGCGCTGCGACAATACGCGCCGGTCTTTTTCCCGGCGGGAACGCCTGAAAACCCGGAGCGCGGGCTGCTCCATTCGCTGGCGGTTTCGAGGCAGGTGGTCGGGATGTTCTGCGGCACGTTGCGGCGCGAACTGGCGCCGAACCAGGAGATCGTCTTCAGCCTGCTCTCGCTGCTCCTGGGCGGCAGCGCGGACGCGCTGGCCACGCTGCGCAAGACAGAGAGTTTGACCAGCCAGATCAACACACTGAGCGGTTTGCTGCCCGTGTGTTCGTGGTGCCGGAAGGTTCGCAATGACAGCGGGTACTGGGAGCAAATCGAGAAGTATATCACCAGCCGGACCTCAACTTCGTTTACCCACGGGATTTGTCCGGAGTGTGAGCAGAAATACCTGTGCGAGACCAATTGAGACGGAATTTTCCCTTGACAATCGGGGTTTGCTGGTTAAGCTGTGTACAGCGATTCGGGTGGCAAACGGAACTTTAGAGGGTTTCCCCAACCCTACCTCCTTGGCGTTCGCCGCCCGAATCCCATTTGGGAAATTCGCCCGCAATTCCACGGTTTCCGGCACAGTCTCCCGCAGGGGTGCGTTTCATTTTTGTGGGAAGGTTCTGTCGGTGGCGTGATGTCTTAAGATTTCAAACTTTTCGATTGAGAATTGCTCATTGAAAATCTGTCATTGGTCATCGGAAGACGTTTGTCCGACTACATGACAAGTGACAGATTTTCAATGGCCAATTCTCGATCGTTTCAATCGCTGGAACCTTTCCCGTGGCGGAGAAGCGCCGGAAAAAGTGAAATGCACCCCTCCCGCTGAAAGATTGGGGTTTAAGGTTTTGGGTTCGTCCTCTATAAGTTGGGTGTGTCGAAATCGCAAAACGCGTTGGAGACGCCGCTGGGTGAAGTGGGCGGTGTGGGGCGGGAACGCGCGGCCCAGTTGGAGCGGCTGGAGTTGCGCACGGTGGGCGACGCGCTTCTGCACCGGCCACGCCGTTATGAGGACCGCCGCCATTTTCAGCAGGTGACGGATTTGCAACTGCAGGAGGCGGCGCTGGTGCGGGGGCGGATCGTAGCGGCCGGGATCAAGCGGTTGCGCGGCGGGCGTACGCTGTTTGAGTTCATCCTGGACGACGGGAGCGGGCGGCTGCATTGCCGGTGGTGGAACCTGCCGTTCATGGAGAAGTATTTCAAGGCGGGGGATGAGGTGGTGGCGTTCGGCAAACCGGTTTCGCTGCGACCGCGCACCATGGACCATCCGGAGGCGGAGGTGGTGGAGGAGAAGTCGATTCATCTGAACCGGATCGCGCCGATTTACCCGCTGACGGACGGATTGACGCAGCGCTGGCTGCGGACGTTGCTGTGGCGGCTGGTGGAGGAATTCGCGCCGGCGGTGGCGGAGCCGCATGCGGAGCTGGGGCTGGCGCCGGCGCGGGCCGAGGCGGTGAGGCTGATTCATTTTCCGGAGGAGACGGGGGACATCGAGGCGGGGCGGGCGCGGCTGGCGCTGGACGAGTTTGTGGCGTTGCAGGAGGGCATTTACCGGCGGCGCAGGAACCTGGAGAGGAACGCCCGCGCCCTGCCCTGCGCGGGGGACAATCATTGGATCAAGCCGCTGCTGGGGGGACTTGGTTTTCGCTTGACAGAGGCGCAAACGCGGGTGCTGCGGGAAATCCGGCGGGACATGGGAGGACGGACGCCGATGCGGCGGCTGCTGCAAGGGGACGTGGGGTCGGGCAAAACGGTGGTGGCGGCTTGCGCGGCGCTGATGGCGCTGGAAAGCGGGGCCAACGCGGCCTTGATGGCGCCGACGGAAATCCTGGCGGCGCAGCATGACCGGACATTCCGGCGCTGGCTGGAGCCGTTGGGGGTGAGGGTGGAGTTGCGCACGGCCGGCACGCGTTCGCCCGAGGCGCCGGGGCAGCGGGGCCTGTTGGCAGGGCCGACGCTGTTCATCGGCACGCACGCGCTGTTGCAGGAGACATTTTCGCCGGAGAAGCTGGGGCTGGTCATCATTGACGAGCAGCACAAGTTCGGGGTGGCGCAACGGGAGACATTGCTGCGGAAAGGGACGCATCCCCATTTGCTGGTCATGACGGCGACGCCCATCCCGCGGACGCTGGGGCTGACGTTGTATGGCGATCTGGAGATGTCGGTGATCGACCAAAGCCCGCCCGGGCGGGGGCGGATCAAGACGTATGTGAGGGAGGGGGCGAGCCTGCCGAAGGTGTGGCAATTCCTGCGCGAGCAACTGGCGCTGGGGCGGCAAGGCTACATCGTGTATTCGCGGCTGGAGGAGGAGGATTCGGCGGCCGGGATCAAGGCGGTCACCAAGGAACATGAGCAGTTGCGGAAGATTTTCGCGCCGTGGCGCGTGGGGCTGCTGCACGGGCGGCTGAGCGAGGAGGAACGGGAGCGGGTGATGGCGGCCTTTCGGGAAAAGGAAACGCAATTGCTGATGGCGACCTCGATCATCGAGGTGGGAGTGGATGTGAGCAACGCGACGGTGATGGTGATCGAGAACGCGGAACAATTCGGGCTGGCGCAATTGCACCAGTTGCGGGGCCGGATCGGGCGGGGCGCGGCGGAGTCTTATTGCATACTGATTGCGGGCGCCCGGACGGAGGAGGCGGCGCAACGGTTGAAAATCCTTGAAGAAACCACGGACGGCTTTCGCATCGCGGAGGAGGATTTGCGGCGGCGCGGGCCGGGGGAACTCCTGGGGCGGCAGCAGAGCGGCGCGCCGTCTTTGCGCTTCGGGGACCTGGCGCAAGACGGGGCGTTGGTGGAGCGCGCCCGGGCGCTGGTGCGGGAGCATTTCAAGCCGGGCTGGGAGGCGCATCCAGCCTTTTAGTTCGCGTTTTCCGATTCGTGATCCTAATCTTAATCATGGACTTGGATAAAATCCTCCCGATCCATCTCGATGCCAGCTACCTGCTTGCTTCCGTGTTGTGGAGTGGCATCGGGGTTGGATACTGGGTTTACGGAAAGAAGCAGCGTTCGGCGCCTCCTCTTGTTGGCGGCGTGGCTCTCATAGCCATTTCCTGGCTGATCTCATCCGCCATCTGGATGAGCCTGGCGGCCATCGGCATCATGGCGGGCGTCTATTTCTGGTTGCGCCAGGAGGATTGAATTTCACACGGAGGAGGTGTCTTCTCATCCGGGAGAAAAGGGGCTTGGCAACCCCGAAACGCATGGAAACACCTCCGGTGCTGAAGAAAAACCGAGGCGAACTGGGAAAAAAGGCTCACGCTGATCGCAGGTTATAAATCAAATGGGAAATCCAGATTAGTTTTGCTTGAAGATTGGGGGTATCTGTATTAGAATGGGGCTGCGCTCTGAAAGGGGACAAATGCCCGCTGAAAAAGGTTTATTTTTGGTCTGCCGAAAGACCGGCAGGATAGTGGGCCTCAACCGGAGACACTGGTGGGGCAAGTGGCTGTTTCCGTTCATGGGGCTGGCCGCCTTGATCTGGTTTCTGATCAGGGTGATCCCGAAGCCGGCCCGGGCGTCTTATCCGTGCCAGCGGGTGGCGGCGCCCATTGCGCTTGGAGGCCTTGCGTACCTTCTGAGTTTGTTCGGCTTGGTTTCGGCGTACCGCCAGACCCGGAAGTTTTTTCGCCAAAACCGCTTTGCGCGGGCGGGTGTTTGCCTGGTGATCGGGTTGGTTTGCGCGTCGGTTGTGATCCGGCAACACGGAACACGAGCGCGCGCGGGGAGCGCCTCCAATGCTCCGATCGGCATCGCGCGGGGCATCAATCCGGGCCGGGTGGTGTGGAGCTACGATCCCGCCACTTGCCTCTGGGATGGCAATCAGGACAGCACCCACTGGTGGGATAGCAACATGGTCGTGCAGGCGCGTGTCGATGCCATGCTGTCTGCTGCACTGCAGAACCTTACCAGCACTACCACCGACTCCAACGCCTGGGATGCCCTTTTCCGAAGCTTCAATGTGCGTCGCGGCAACGGCAACATCAGCTATGCGCAGTCGCCGAACCAAATCATCGCCATCAAGATCAACCAAAACCCCTGCAATTACGACAACACCAACTATTATGCGCTGAATGCTGTTGAAGGCGCGGCGGGGAACCAGTGGTCCATCACCGCGAATCCCCATCTCATTCTCTCGTTGGTCAAACAATTGGTGGCGGCCCAGGTGCAGCAGACCAACATCATCGTCAGCGATCCCACCAGCCTGAACCGGGGCTGGGGCGGCCAGCGCACGATCGGGGACAACATCTACCTTTACGTCCATCCGCAATTCCCCAACGTCCAATTCGTGGACGGGGTGGGCCTGCAAGGCCGCGAACTGGCGAGCTGGCCGAGCACCAATTGCATCGCCTACCCCGGCGTGTATGACGGTGAAGGGTCAGACGGCACGATCATCTGCCAGCAATTTCTCAACGCTGGGTTCTTGATTGACATGGCGATCGCCAAGGACCACGGCGATGGCCCGACGCTCTGCTTTAAGAATCTCTACGGAGCCATTTCCGGCCAGCGCATGGGCGGCGTGATGTACGGCACCGGCACCCCTGAATACTATTCCAACTTTATCGAACCCATGGGCCACCAGGCGTTGGGTCAGAAGATCATGTTGTTCATGATCGACGCGCTCTACGGGGCACCCGGCCCCAACGCCGATCCGGTCAAATGGACCATGTCTCCATTCAACAATGCCTGGCCATGCAGCGTGTTCCTCTCCCAAGATGCCGTGGCCATTGACTCAGTGGGATTCGACTTTCTGAATACCGAATTTGGCTTGCCTGTGAATACAGACTACTACCTGCATGAGGCCGCCTTCGTCCCCGGTACGAATGGGCAAAAGCTCTCGGGGATCGTTTACCAACCCAACGTGGGCAGCACCCAGTTCGTCGGCAGCCTGGGGGTGGAAGAGCACTGGAACAACGCCACGAGCAAACAATACACACGCAATCTCGGGACGGGCGACGGAATTGAACTGGTCAGCGTTCAGACGGGCGTTTACTCGCTCAACATTATCAGCCCTGCTGGTGCAATTACGTTCACCGCTGGCACCAATATCCCCATCACGGCTTTGGTCCAGGCCAACAGCAACCCCGTCAGCCAAGTCGCCTTTTACCAAGGAACAACGCTCTTGGGCATCTCCACCAACAGCCCTTACAGCTTCACCTGGAGCAATGCGCCGTCCGGCAGCTACGCCCTGACCGCAGTCGTAACCGATTCTATGGGCCTGACGGCGACCTCAGCAGTCGTGTATATCACGGTGTCCTACGCGCAGCTCACCTGGAACGCCAATACAGGCATGGCGGGCGCGCAGGACGGCGGGGGCCTTTGGAACCTCACCTCCTCCAACTGGTGGAACGGCACGAACAACGTCCTCTGGAACAACGCCGCGTTGCCTTTGCTTACGACTTTGGGAGTGACCAACGGCGCGGCGGGAACCATCACCTTGGGCGCGCCCATCACCGTGAACAATCTCGCCTTCAACCCCGCAGGCAGCGGCAACTACACCATTGCCGGCGGCGGCTACACGCTGACCCTGGCCAACACGCCGTCCGTTAGCGTCGCCACCAATTGTTCTCCCATAATCTCGGCCTGCGTGGCGGGAGGCGGCTTTGCCTTGACTGGCGCCGGAACACTCACCTTGAGCGGCGCGAACACCTTGAGCGGCATGCTCACGATCAATGGCGGGACACTCGTTCTGGCCGGCAACAACACCAGTTCGACGGCCAACTGCACGGTGGCCCCGGGGACCACGCTGCAATTGGCCAACGCCAACGCATTCACAGGCGCGCTGGCGTTGAACAGCGGCTCGACCCTCCAGCTTCGCGCGGATAATAGCACAACTTTCCCGCCGGCCAGCATCACGTTGGACAATAGTTCGGACACTTACAACTTTGACGTGAATTACCTGACGGGCGCCACGGGCAGGACATTGTCGCTGACCAACACATTGACGTTTCTTGACAGCGCAACCCAGGTCATCAACGTGACGGGCAACAGCAGCTACACGCTGGCCTTGGGAAAGATTGTGGGCACGACGACCGGTCACAACCCCTATCTCGCTCTGGCCATCAATACACTGGCCAACGGCGCCAGCCTGACGCTGGCCTCGTTCCAGTCGGGAAACTGGAGCCAATGGTTGAACTTGCAGGGCGGCGGCAAGGTGACCATCACGGGCAACCTCACCAATCTGTCCGATGGCAGCAGCGTCCTCTATGTCACCGGGGGCACGACCGCGACGCTGCAAGGGTGCTCCACGCTTTGGGCGAGCGCCTCCGCCACGGCCGACGGCTACAAGTATTGCGTGGCCAATGGGGCTCTGGTCCTTGACAACGGCAATGCCCTGACCAACAACTCCAGCGGCACTGGTTTGACCTACAGCGCCTTCATTCTAGGCGCGGTGACGAACGTCTTCACAGGGTCCGGTTACAGCGCTCCGGCCGGTGTTCTGGTTAACTCCAACAACTACTACGGCGCGGCGGTGTGGCTGGGCGACGCCAATTTTCCCGGCGGTGGCATCACGAACAAGGCGAGGAACACAAATTATGTGGCGGATGGGGATGCCGGCTTTACCAACTATGGGACATTCACGATTGGGGGCCAGAACACAAGCGGAACGAATACTTACGCGAACCCAATTATCCTGGGTTGGACGGCCAACAAGGGCAAGAGCGTGAACCTGCTGGCGACAACGGGAGGCGAGGTGGATTTCACTGGCGGCATTTTGCAAAACGGCACAGACACGACAGCGGGAGTCCAAGTGGGCGACAGTATGCATGGCGGCCTCATCAAGTTCACCGGTACGAACACCTACGCGGGCGGGACGACGGTCGCGAACGGGACGCTTCTGGTCAACGGCTCGCTGGCTTCGGGCGCGGTCACGGTCCAGAGCGGCGGCGCGCTTGGCGGCACGGGCACGATCAACGGCCCGGTCACCGTCCAGAGCGGCGGCACGCTGTCGCCGGGAGCGCCCATCGGCACCCTGACCATCAACAACAGCCTCACGCTGGCAGGCAATCTTCTTGTTGCGATCAATAAATCGTTCTCGCCGTCGAATGGGCTGGTGGCTGTCAGTGGCGTGTTGACCAACGCCGGCGCCGGTGTCTTGACCATCACCAACCTCGGTCCCGCCCTTGCGGCGGGCGATTCGTTCAAACTGTTCAGCAAGCCATTGCCCGACGGCGGGGCGTTGACCATCGCTCCTTTGGTGCCGGCCATGGGTTTTGGCTGGGTGAACAATCTTGCCGTCAACGGCACACTGGGCGTCGTCACTGTCGCCACGAATCCGACTAATCTGACGGCCAGTTGCTGCAACGGCGAAGTGACGTTGTCCTGGCCGTCGGATCACACCGGCTGGCGGTTGGAAGCGCAGACCAATGGTCTGGGCACCAACTGGGTGGTGGTGTCCGGATCGGCTGCGAGCAACCTGTTCAACATTCCAATTATTATCACCAACCGCAGTGTGTTTTTCCGCCTGATTTACCCGTGAGCAGACTTAAATGGCTTCTTTTTCCAGCGCGGCCAGCACTTGCGGATCGCGCACGTCCACCCAGCGGCCCTGGATGGCGAGGCCGGCCAGGCGATGACCCGCCACCAGCATGGCGGCGAGGGCGTCGGTAAGTTCGTATTCGCCGCGGGGGGATTTTTGCAGCCGGGCGGTGAAGTCGAACAACGAGGGCTGGAAGATGTAGATGCCGGCGTTGTACCAGGCGGGGCGGCCGGGGGGAAGGTCGCCCTGGCGGCGGAACTGGTCCAGTTGGGCCGGGGTGGGTTTCTCAATGAGGCGGCGGAGGCAGAAATCGTTGTCAAAAAGAAGGAGGCCGCCCTTGGCCACATCCTCGCCCGCCGTGCAGGTGACCAGGCCGGAAAAGGTCCCCTCCGCGTAGCGCCGCAGCATGTCCTTGTAGGTTTGCGGGCGAACCAGAATATCTCCGTAAGTGAGGACAAAATCGCCGTGCCGGGCAAATTCCTTTGCGACTTCGGGCGCCTTGCCCGTGCCGTCCTGGATTTCCTGCCGGCCATAACGAACGCGGGCGCCCCATCGGGCACCATCGCCGAAGTGGGCTTCAATGACCTCGGCGCGGAAGCCGGTGACGATGAAGAAATCGCGCACGCCGGCCTCCATCAATCCCTGCACAATGAGTTCCAGGATCGGCTTGCCCTGCACGCGCAGCATGGGTTTGGGCAAATCGCTGGTCAAACCGCCCATGCGGGTGCCTTTGCCCGCAGCCAGAATAACGGCTTTCATCATGCATCCTCCTTTGGCTGGAGGGCGGCGATGGCCGCCATGATTTCATCGGCAATTTGCTGGTAAATCTCGCGCAAGCGCGGTCGCGGGCAGCTTTGCGCCTCGGCCCGCAACGACTCGAAGAGGAGGGGGCAGCCAAACTTGACCACCAGGGAGCGGGGCCGCGGCAGAAACATGCGCGCGGAGTAGGCTTGGAAGGTTCCAAACACCCTCGCCGGCACCACGGGCGCGGAGGATTTGGTCACAACCAAACCGATGCCGGCGCGCGCCGGATTCAAATTCCCGTGCCGGGAGCGCGTTCCTTCGGGGAACAAAATGATCGCACCGCCGCGGGCCAAACGATCCAGGATGGCTTTCAAGCCGCGCCCTGTGCCGCCGTCGCGGTCCACCGGCACGACCTCCCAGGAACGGAGCACGGAGCCCACCAGCGGCACTTTAAAAATGGTGTCCCGCGCCAGGTAGTTGATCTGGCGCCGCACGGCCGAGCCGACGAGGGGCGGGTCGATATAACTGGCGTGATTGCAGGCGAGGATGACCGGGCCGCGCAACGGCACCCGCTCCACGTTGAAGGCGCGGAAGCGGTGATAGAGCGAAAAGTAACAGCGAAAGATATGCCAACCAGTGGCATAGCTGGCCGTCATTTTGACCGGGACCGTCATGGCGTCGGGGCCGGCCCAGCCTGCAGGAGGCGGCACAGGTTGTAATGGAGCAGATCGCCGATGTGGTCGATGGCCAGGTCCGCGGGCGGGAAGCGGGCCAGGAGGCGACGGTCCCGGGCGTAATGTCCTTGCCGCACGAAAACCGTGGTCAGGCGGCGGCGCCAGATTTTTTTCATCGCCGAGAGGATGCGCAATTTGTCATCGATCATGACATAATGCCGGGCGGGATGGCGGCGGGCGACGTCGGCCAATTCGCGTTCCTTGTGGACGTAGATCATGACGCGGCCGCCGACGGCGTCGAACAGGCCGGAGCGATCCACCTTGCGCGGCTGGAAAACGACATCGCCGTCGCTGAGCAAGGCGGCCGGACCCCAGCGCTGGACGTGCCGGATGGCATCGAGCGAATTGGGATAGAGGCGGTTGGCAAAAGGATAATCGACCAGGAAGCGGGAGACGGTGAGCAGGCGCAAATCATGGGGATAGGCGCTGCGAAACCGCTGCAAGGCGCCCAGGTAATCGGCATAGCCCAGGCGGCGCCGCAACTCCTCGAACAAGGTCCAGTACAGCCGCGCGCCGCGGGCGCCCACGTCCTCCGCCAGATGTTTCTGCAAATCGAGGGAAACCTGGTCGTTGTCGAGCAGGGTATTGTCAACGTCAAACAAAAAAACAACCTGCGGCCGCGCCGCCTTGCTCCTTGTCATGGCGGAAGGGGGTTCAATCGAGATCACCGGCCGTGTTCATGGCGCAGACAAAGAGCTACAGGGCGGGCCTTCTGTCAACCTTGATATGAGGTTCCTCCTCCTAATCCTAATCTTAATCGTAATCCTAATCCTAATCCTAATCTTAATCTTAATCAATGGAGATTAGGATTACGATTAAGATTAGGATGAAGAGGGAGGCACTGGCCGCCGGAAGGTGATGCCCGTTCATTTATCCCGACAGGGGGCGGGATGGAAGGACGCCACGTGGAACTGGGGGGACCACGTGGAACGAGGCATACCTTGCCAGCGGCCAGAAATTCAGCGGCGGGGAGCCGTTCATGCGGCGCTCCTTGCGGTGATTTGAAACAGGAGGTTGCTCAACTCCTGCATGCGAGGCGGTTTGCCGATGACGGCATCCACCGCCGGGGGCGGCTGCCCGTCCGCATTGGGCAGGGCGCCCCAGCCGGTCAACATGATAATGGGCGTTTCCGGAGATTCGGCCTTGATGGTGCGCGCCAGGTGGCGCCCGTCCAAGTCCGGCATGGCCAGATCGGTGATGACGACCTCATAAGGCTCGCCGGCACGGAGGGCGGCCCGGAAGAAATCCAGCCCTTCCCTTCCGCCTTTGGCGAGGGTGACGCGGTGGTGATCCATGACAAGGACATCGCGCATGACTTCCCTGACCTCGGGTTCGTCGTCGATGCAGAGAATGCGCAAGGGGCGGCCGGGTTCGCCGTCGCCGGGGAGATCGGGGTCAAGTGCCGGCTGGCCGGAGCCCATGGCCGCGGCGGCATGGGGCACCGGGTCGGGACGATAGAATTCCCGCATGTGCGCGACGATCTGGGCGACCTGCTCGGCGGCCTGGCTGATGCGTTGCAGGCGTTTGCGGGAGACGGCGGGCAAATCGGGCAGGGTGCTGAGCAGCAGTTCGGAGTAGGCGGTGATGGGAGAGAGAGCGTTGTTGATGTCATGGGCCACACTGCCGGTCATCTGGCCAAGGGCCCGGAGTTGTTCGCTCTCGGCGGCGGCCCGTTGCGCCTGGTGGCGTTCGGAGAGGATTCTTTCGGTCTCCTCGGTGGCGCGCATTCGATTGTAAAGGTTCTGGCACTCCTCCTTGGTGGAGAGGATCTTGGTGCGGAGGGCCTCCTTTTCCAGGCGGACGGCCTCAATTTCCGCGCGCACCTTCCGGGCGTCGTCATGGACCTGGAGGAAGAGAAGAACAATCATGCTGACGGCGATGAAGAGCTGCAGGCCGGCGGCGACAAAGAAACCGACACTAAAGAGATTGCCATATTCGCGGGGGAAGGGGTAGCTGCCCAGGTAAATGACCCAAAGCAGAAAGCCCAGCGACAACATGCCCATGCCCACATGCTCCTTTTGCTTGCGCAACCTCAGGAAACACACTCCGGCAAAGGGGCTGCTCAAGCCCAGGAGAATGAACACCGGCAGATGGATTTCCAGCGGGTCGGTGATCAACTGCGGGCTGGCCAGAATCCAGACGGCCAGGAACGTGCCGAGAATTGGCGACAATCTGCGCGGGGGCGGGAGGCCGAGGAACCGCAGGCTGCCCCACAAAAGCAGGCCGGCCGAGATGGAGACGCAGAACTGGTTGATGGTGAAGAGGAGGCTTCCCGGTTCGGCATCTCCCATCCCCAGGCTTAAGGTCATCCACACGGCGTAAAAAAGCCAGGCGCCCGTCCAAATGCTGAAATACTCCAGCCGGGTGTGACGATTGAGGCGGTAGAAAAGCCCTGTCAACAACCACACACTCAGCAACGAGACCAGCAAAGCCGCCCACAGGCATTCCTGGGGGTAGGCGATGTTGTCGAATTTCATTGTCTCTTCACCTTAAATCGGAAGACAACAACAAAACTTGAGCCGGACTTTGATGGCGATCCGGCTTTGGACGAAGCCGCCGGCTTGCCCGCCCCAAGCGGGCGGTTGCAACACGCTGGCCTGCAATCACATGCGGATTGCTCCCCCCTGCCCCAGGCCCGTTTTTGGCGCGCGACGGCGTCCTATTGCTTGTAGATCGTAATGATCCTGTCCAGGAATTGCAGCGCCTGCTCGCGCTTTCGCTGGAAGGAGTTGCGGCCGATGATGGAGCCGAATCCGCCGCCCTGGCGGATGGCCGTGACTTCCTCATACACCGACTCATCGCTGCTGGCGGGGCCGCCGGAGAAGATGACTATGCGGCGTCCGTTGAAGGCGCATTGCACGACGTGGCGCACGCGCTCGCTCAGGGTCGCAATCGGGATCTTTTCCTTCTCATAAACCTTGCGGGCGGCTTCCTGCTCCAGGGCGGCGGTGGGGAGCTTGACCTTGATGATGTGCGCGCCCAGTTCGGCCGCAATGTGCGCGGCGTAGCCGCAAACATCCATCGCCGTCTCGCCTTGCTTGCTGAGGGAGGACCCGCGCGGATAGGACCAGACCACGACCGCCAGGCCGTTTTCCTTGGCCAGAGCGGCGGCGGCGCGGAGCTGCTCATACATGATGACGCGCTCGGAGGAGCCGGGGTAAATGGTGAAGCCGATGGCGGCGCAGCCCAGGCGCAAGGCGTCATGCACGCCGCTGGTCAGGGCCGGCAGGGGGTCCTTTTCGTCCAGAAGCATGTCGTGGTTGTTGATTTTGAGGATGAGGGGCACCTCGCCCGCGAAATCGCGCGCGGCGGCTTCGATGAAGCCCAGGGGCGCGGCGTAGGCGTTGCAGCCGGCGTCCAGGGCCAGTTGAAAATGATAGCGCGGATCGTAGCCGGGGGGGTTGACGGCGAAACTGCGCGCCGGCCCGTGCTCAAAGCCCTGGTCCACCGGCAGGATGACCAGGCGCCCGGTGCCGGCCAGTTTGCCATGATTGAGCAGCCGGGCCAGGTTGCCCAGAGTGCCGGGATTGTCGCTGCCGTACCAACTGAGGATTTCTTTGACTCTTGGTGTATTCATAAGTTTGTTTTCAATGTTGTCAATTCTAATGTTGTCCGCCCTCTCCCCTCTGGCCGCCCACTCTATGGCATCCGGCCCGGCGGGGCGAGCAAAAATCCCGCCGGGGGGCTGGATCCGAGGGACCGGAGGGTCTCAAGGGACGGAAGGGACGGGTGGAGGGTTGGAGGGGGGCCAAAAATCATGGTTGACCGGCGGGGGGGCGCTTGGTATGGTGCGCGCGATGAAACTTTTGGCCGGTCTGTCTCGGTTGGTGCGCGTGGTCGTTGTTGACTGACGCGGCCTGAGGCATTGTTCCGGCTCACAGGCCGCCCGTCGTCCCGGTGGACACGGGTTTTTTTATTTATGCGACATACCTTATCAGTTCTGGTGGAAAACAAATTCGGCGTGCTGACGCGCGTGGCGGCCCTATTTAGCGGGCGCGGCTATAACATTGACTCGCTGAACGTGGCGCCGACGCACGAGGCGGAAACGTCCCGCATGACGATCGTGACGCGGGGCGACGAAGCGACGTTGGAGCAGATCGTCAAACAGCTCAACAAGCTGGTCAACGTCCTGGAGGTGCATGACTACCGCGACATGGAGTTCATCGACCGTGAACTGGTGCTGGTGCGGGTGGCGGTGGATGCCAAGTCGAGGGCCGAGATCATGCAGATGACCGATATTTTCCGGGCCAAGATCGTGGATGTGCAAGCCAGGAGCCTGACCATCGAGCTGACGGGGGACGAGGGGAAGATTGAGAAATTCCTGGAACTGATGAGGAGTTTTGGCGTGCTGGAATTGACCCGCACGGGGAAGATCGCGCTGGCGCGGAAATAGCGCAGGAGAGGCGTTAAAGGTCTTTGGCGAAACTGGCGATGACGGCGAGAAGGATCCCAAAGACGACGAGCAGAATCAGGGCGGGTCCGAAGAGGCCGGTGAAAATGCAGCCGCACAAAATGCAGAGGACCAGTTGAAACAAGAGCAGGAAGAGAACGTCGCCAAAGCGCCAGTCCTCAAAATGCATGGCCTTGTAGAGAAACAAGACAATCAGAACAGGGAGAAGCAGCCCGCGCATTCCTGCCAGGCGAAATTCCTTCGGGATGACGCACATAACCAGCCAGAGGGAGCCTCCTTCGATGAGTGAGGCCATGCCGGCGATGGCCGCTTCCTTGCAGGCGCCGTGGAGTTCCAGATCGTTTCCGATGGCGCTGAAATAGATGTTCAACAGCACGAGCGCCGCCGCGAGTGTCAGGAAGGAAATGGCCCAGCACAGCAGAAAAAGCAGCGCGGCGTGCATTACACCAGCTTCTTGTATTCCTTGGTTTCGGAGAGTTTTCGGACCAGGTCGCGGACTTTTTGGGCCTGGTTTTTGTGGGCCAGGAGGACGGCGTCGTCGGTTTGGACAAGGATGGCGTCGCGCAGGCCGACCACGGCGATGGGCGTGCGGTTCTTTTTCCTTGCGTCATAGATAATGTTGCGCGCGGCGTCCACGTGGATGAAGTCGGCCACGGCGCAGTTGCCTTCGGGGTCGGGCTTGAGATGGCGGGCCAGGGCGGTCCAGGAACCGAGGTCGTCCCAGGCAAAGGCGCCATCGGCCACAACGACGTTTTGGGCGTGTTCCATGAGCGCGTAATCGACGGAGATCTTCTTCAGGGCCGGATATTCCCTGGCCAGGACGCGGTCGAGTTTCGGGGTGCCGGCGACCTTGAACCAGCGCTGGCAGGCGGCGGCCAGTTCGGGCTGATGTTTTTCCAGGCCCTGCGTGAGGGTGACAAACGACCAGAGGAACATGCCGGCGTTCCAACGGTATTGGCCGCTGTTGACGTATTCCAGCGCGCGCTCCAAATCCGGTTTTTCGACGAATTGTTCAGCTTTGAAGAAGGTGGTTTTGTAAGGCTTGACCCCCTGCGGCGGGGGCAGGCTGTGGCCCAGGCGGATGTAGCCGAAGCCGGTGGTCGGCTCGGTGGGCTTGATGCCGATGGTGACGATGACCTGGCCGCGCCCGGCCAGATCAAAAGAGTCGGCCAGGACTTGCTGGAACTTTTTTTCCTCGGGGATGACGTGATCCGCCGGGAGGACGGCCATGACGGCGCTGGTGGAGCGTTGGCCGACAATGGCGGCGCCGAGGGTGATGGCGGCGCAGGTGTCGCGTCCGATGGGTTCGGCGACGACATTTTGGCGGGGCAACTTGGGCAATTGGCGGCGGACTTCGGGCGCCTGAAGGGCGTTGGTGATGACGTAGATGTTTTTCAGGGGAAGCAGGGGCAGGACGCGATCGACGGCCTGCTGGAGGAAGGAACGGTTGCCGAGCAGGGTGACAAGCTGCTTGGGCGTTCGTTCCCGGCTGACGGGCCAGAAGCGCTCGCCGCGCCCCCCGGCCATGATGATGCCGAATCGATTATCGGTAGTTGAGTTCTTTTTCATTCGTGTTTCTTCACGCCAATGGCTCAGATACGATTACAGTTCAAACGATTTCTTTACAAAGGCGAACAATTGCCCATTTTTTTCAGCGGCATCGGATTGACCAGTCTGGGATAGGAACGTTCCGAAATCGGAAATGTCCTCAAGAATTTCATTTCGGAATGGAAGCAATAAGAACATAGCCTCTTTGTCTTCTGGGAGATCGCCTTTTCGGATTGCACGAAAGTAGTAGCGAACTGCCTCGGTACGCACTAAGGAACCGTAGTCATAGTCGAGAAGGTGCGCCAACTCGTGGTCTTCGTCATTTAAGAATGTGCGACTCTTAAAGTATTTTCTCCAACACTTGCTAGCATCTTCCTTCCTTCCAGCGGCCTCATAGAAATGTGCCATTTGAACAAAACAGGCTCCATGTCCTTTCCGGCACCCTTCTTTTAAAATCTCCATTGCATCGCTTTGTGTCTGCGCTTTCTCTGATTCGTCAAGACTGTTTGAGGATAAATCGGCTTTGGAAACCATCCAATCCGCTAAAACGTTGTAGGCACACGCTAGATCCAATTCGACCGCTTGTCTTAGAATTCTGATCGCTTCTTCTTCATCTTTCACCTCATCTCCTTCCCCCAAAGACGTGTTCCACGCTCTTACCAAAAACTCGACACCCTTAGGAGGCGAAGTCGATGGCTGCCAAATGGGAGCGATTTCCGCGTCCTTCGGAATGACGTATTGCGGGTAAAAGTCTCGCAGCTTCTTCAAAGCCGGCTCAGGATTATACGGATTACGGTAGCGAATGTTCCTTTCACATTTCTCGAAGCTCTTTTCAAGAAACTTGAATTCAATTTTGGTTTCAGGGATTTCTTTGGAAATGACCACGCACAAATTGTCTCTCCGTTCCTGAACGCAGAAAGCGATATCTGCTATGGCGCAGTCATGACCAGCGACCAAAGCCTCGACGAGTGCCCGGAAATGCCGGCTACTCGGCACATTAGTCAAATCGTTCATCGCATTAGCGTGAAAATCGTGAACGCAGATACCGGTGATAGAACGCCGTATCTTCTTTAGAAGAGTCGATTTGCCCGCGCCCGGTAATCCAACAACCACTATTAAGTTTCCAGGATTCATTGTCTACATTCGTTAAACGGACAGCTTTTCATTGAGGAGCCTGCATCCGCCGATGCTTGCAATCTCTTCCACCCTCGATGAGATAAGGAGGTTGAGGAACTTGGCTGTTAAAAGTGGATGGCGTCGCTGATTTTCGATTGAGATGATTTCGGTTAACGTGGTTTCAGAAACGCAAGCCAGAAGGCAGTAGTACTGCTCCAATTGAGGTTCATCTACCAAAGCCAAAGTGTGCGCGAATACCTCGCTTGGGGCGAAATCGAGGAGTTCGGCGGCGTGACGAGCGAGGTGAGAAATGCACAGCTCACCCCAGTCCCAGACAAGGTTTTTCCACATGACTCGTTGAGCTTGTCGTCGAAGTTGGTCAAACCGCAATGCATCGACGTGATGCCAGAAGGTGCGAGGACGCTCTAGAAATTTCTCCTGAAGGATCGATGTGATGTCTTGAGTCATGTGTTTGTTGATGAATTACGTTTCACCGCTTTTAACAGCGAAGCAGTAAATTGAGAAACCTTTTCAACCATTTCCTTTTCCCCGCCGTGCCGGGCGATTTGATTGACAATGGCGCTGCCCACCACGACGGCGTCGGCGCTGGCGGCCACGGCGCGGGCCTGGTCGGGGGTAGAGATGCCGAAACCCACCGCGATGGGCAGGGAGGTGTGGGCGCGAATCCGGGCCGTCATTTGGCCAAGGCCGCCGGCCACCTTCTGTTGCATGCCGGTGACCCCTTCGCGCGACACGCAGTAAATAAAGCCCGTGCCGCGTTTGACGATGAGTTCGATCCGAGGATCGGGGGTGGTCGGCGCGACGAGGTAGATCACGCAAAGGCCGGCTTTGGCCATGAGCGCTTCGTAGTTCCCCGATTCCTCCGGCGGCAGATCGAGGGCGAGGAGGCCGTCCACGCCCGCGCGGGCGGCGTCGTGGATGAACTTCTCCAGGCCGTGCCGGTGCATGAGATTGAAATAGATGTAGAGGACGATGGGGAGTTGCGATTGCCGGCGGATGGCGGCGACGGTTTCCAGGACCCTGGTCGGGGTGGCGCCGGATTGCAATCCGCGTTGGGCGGCCAGTTGATTGACCAGACCGTCGGCCAACGGATCGCTGAACGGAACGCCCAGTTCCAGGACATCAACGCCGATGCGGTCGAAGGCCAAGGCGAGTTGGCGGGTGGCATCGAGGTTGGGGTCGCCGGCGCCGATATAGACAATGAAGCCTTTGCGCGCCGTTTGCTTCAATTGGGCAAAGCGTTCCACAATGCGATTCATCGCGGGCAGAATGACAATAATCGGGCGATTGCGCAAGAGCGGCGCCCAAAGGGGAAAACGGCCATCTCTCCCCTGCCCTTTCCGCGAGGAGGACCGAGGCGCTATTTGTGCCGGTGGCGGCGCTTGACTTGGAGTTGGACCAGCGATTCGGCCAAGGCGGCGCTCACCTGGGCGTATTCCTCGGCATCCAGGTTCTCGGCCAATCGCGCCGCGGCCTTTTGCCGGACTTCCTCAGCTTTGGCTTCGTCGATTTGTTCAGAGCGGACGGCCATGTCGGTCAGGATGGCCACCTTGTCCGCCGTGATCTCAACAAAGCCCTCGCCCACGGCCAGATAAACGTCCTGGCCATCCTTGCGCACGATGATTTCGCCAGGGACCAATTGCGTCATGAGCGGGACATGCTGGGGATAGACGCCCATCTCGCCTTCGATACCGGGTAGGGTGACCATTTCGACGTCGTCGGAAAAGGTCTTGGCCTCCGGGGTGACAATTTCGAGCTTGAGGGTATTGGCCATGTCAGCCTTCTTTGACTTCGTCGATGCCGCCCTTCATGTAGAAGGCTTGTTCGCCGACTTCGTCGTGTTTGCCCTCCAGGATTTCCTTGAAGCCGCGGACGGTTTCGGCCACGGGCACCTGCTTG
>Ga0326728_10011457_pt1 | contig 20233 bp, 19 predicted proteins | sample MB3enrmetagenome_FD_207602 | JGI IMG/M metagenome (GOLD analysis project Ga0326728, IMG submission 207602) | Lab enriched peat soil microbial communities from McLean, Ithaca, NY, United States - MB31MN | ecosystem: Environmental > Terrestrial > Soil > Wetlands > Peat | place: USA: New York... | reverse complement strand
ACAACGAAGGCGACGAACCGTCGTTCACGCAGCCCGTGCTTTACCGCGCCATTGCCAAGCGCAGGTCGGTCCGCGAGGGCTACCTTGAGCGCCTGCTCAAGCTGGGCGGGTTGACACGCCAGGAGGCCGACGCCATCGCGGCGCGGCGCCGAGAACTCCTGGAGACGGAATTGTCCGAGTCCCAATCCTCCGGGCCTGGCGAGGGGACCGAGCAGTCTGGCGGGATTTGGTCCGGCTACCGGGGCGGTCCGGAGCCCGGGGGCGCGGAGATTCCCACGGGCGTTCCGCGCGGGCAGCTTGCAGCCTGGCTGGAGGCCCAAACCCGGTTTCCGGAGGATTTTCATCCGCATCCCAAAATCAAGAAGCTGCTGGAAGCGCGCCAGCAGATGGCTGCCGGGCAGAGGCCGGTGGACTGGGCAGTTGCGGAGTCGCTGGCCTTGGCGAGCCTGGCCTGCGCGGGCTATCGAGTGCGCCTGAGCGGACAGGATAGCGAGCGGGGCACCTTCAGCCAGCGGCATGCGGTCCTGCACGATTCCCAGGACGGCCACACGTGGATGCCGCTTGCGCACCTGGCCGCGGACCAGGCGCCGGTGGAAATCTTCAACAGCCCGCTTTCCGAGACGGGGGTGCTCGGTTTCGAGTACGGCTACAGCCTGGATCGTCCGGACGGGCTGGTCTTGTGGGAAGCGCAGTTCGGCGATTTCTGGAACGTGGCCCAGCCGATTGTGGACCAGTTCATCGCCAGCGCCGAGGAGAAATGGCGGCGGCTCAGCGGACTGGTGCTGCTTCTGCCCCACGGTTTTGAAGGCCAGGGACCGGAGCATTCCAGCGCGCGCCTGGAGCGGTTCTTGATGCTGGGCGTCGAGGACAACATCCAGATCGTTTATCCAAGCACGCCGGCGCAGTATTTCCATTGCCTGCGGCGCCAGGCGCTGAGCACCTGGCGCAAGCCGCTGGTCCTCATGACCCCCAAGAGCCTCTTGCGCGACCCCATTGCCGTCTCGACCCTGGACGAGCTGGCCGAGGGCCGCTTCCAGAGGATACTCCCCGACTCTTCGGCCAGGCCCGCCCTCTCGATCCAGCGCGTGCTCCTGTGCGCCGGCAAGATTTATTATGAACTGGAGGCCCACCGGCAGGAGACCGGGCGCGCCGACATCGCCCTCATCCGCTTGGAGCAACTGTATCCCTTGCGCCGCGAACTGCTCGAGCAGACCCTGGCGCCGTACCCGGCCGGCACTCCGGTCTTCTGGGTGCAGGAGGAGCCTGAGAACATGGGGGCCTGGAATTTCATGCGCATTTGTTTCGGCCAGACCCTCTTCGGGCGCTTTCCGCTGGGGGGCGTCACCCGTCCGGCCTCCGCCTCTCCGGCCACCGGCTCGCACCGGCGGCACAAACAGGAACAGGCCGAGGTCCTTGCGCGGGCCTTTGGTGAGAAATCATGAACCGCACTACCCTATGTCAATCGAACTCAGAATCCCTGCCCTCGGTGAATCCATCACCGATGTTGAAATCGGCGGCTGGCTCAAGGGCCAGGGCCAGCCGGTCCGGAAGGACGAACCGCTGGTAAGTTTGGAGAGCGAGAAGGCGACGGTCGAACTGCCCGCGCCCGACTCGGGAACGCTCTCGCGGATTCTCAAGCAGAAGGGCGAGGTGGCCAAAGTGGGAGAGATTATCGCCTATTTGGACAAGGACGGCCCGCCGGAGCCGGCCCCGGGGCCTGCTGGCGGCGCGCCCGCAGCGCCCGCGCCCGCGCCGGAGGAAAGACCTCGGGGCGGTCAACCGATCGTGATGCCGGCGGCCCAACACGCCCTGGCGGCGCACGGCTTGCGTCCGCAGGAAGTCGCGCCCACGGGGCCCGGCGGCCGCATGCTCAAGGAAGATGTGATCCGCCGCGTGGAACAATCCCGCCGGCAACCAGACGCGGCGCCGAAAGCGCCCGCCGAGCCGCCCGCTCCGCCCCCTGCGGCGCCGATGAGCCAGGCGGTCGCTCTTTCCCCTGCCCTGGCCGGCGCCGCCGCCCCGGGCCGGGAAGAGGAAACGGTGCCTATGAGCCGGTTGCGGCGGACGGTGGCCGAGCGCCTGGTCGAGGCGCAGAACACGGCGGCCCTGCTGACCACGTTCAACGAGATCGATATGTCCGGCGCCCTCGCCCTCCGCAAGGAATACGGCGAGGCCTTTCAACGCAAATACAACGTGAAGCTGGGTTTCATGTCCTTTTTCGTCAAGGCCTGCGTGGACGCCCTGAAGCAGTTTCCCATTCTCAATGCCGAGGTGCGCGGAACCAATATTGTCTATCACAATTACTATGACATCGGGGTGGCTATCGGCAGCGGCAAGGGACTGGTGGTCCCGGTGTTGCGCAACGCCGAGCGGTTGAGCTTTGCCGAGGTCGAGCGGGCCATCGGCGACCTCGGCCGGCGAGCCCGGGAGAACAAGCTCAAGCTCGACGAGCTGCAGGGCGGCACCTTCACGATCAGCAACGGCGGCGTTTACGGCTCCATGCTCTCGACGCCGATCATCAATCCGCCGCAGAGCGGAGTGCTCGGCATGCACGCGATCCAGGAACGCCCCGTCGCCCGCGAGGGCAATGTCCTCATTCGCCCCATCATGTATGTTGCCCTCACCTACGACCATCGCATCGTCGATGGCCGTGAAGCCGTGTCGTTCCTCAAGCACATCCGCGAGGTCATCGAGAACCCGGCACGGATGTTGATGGAGATTTAGCCTGACCTTCCCTGCGTCAGCGGCACCGCAGGCTCTTCCAGCAGGTCCAGCACGCGGTTGTAGAGCCGCGCGGCTTCCTGCCAGACGGGCAAGTCCTCGAATTTTGTGTATTTAGACATCTGCGGGTTTTTCTTTCCAACCGGGCTTTGGTCTCGGGTCTTGCTCTCTGGCCGGCCAACTGTATAGCCTCGCCGGGTTTGGGGCAGCCTGGCCGCTTCGCTCGCGGGAATCAAAGGAAATCTTGACCTTCGTGCAACAAGGTCCAAAATCCAATGACTCTGAGTTATGCCAAAGAAAACAGTCATTAAACCTGCCGGCTCGCCCGCCGCCGTGGGACCTTACAACCAGGGGGTGCGGGTCGGGGGCCTGCTCTTCTGCGCCGGCCAAATTCCAATCGATCCCGCCACCGGGAATTTGGTAAGCGGCGACATCAAGGTGCAGACGCAACGCGCGCTGGAAAACGTCAAAGCGATTCTGGAAGACCAAAAGCTGACTTTTGGCAACGTGGTGAAAAGCACGGTCTTCCTCGCCAACCTCGCTGATTTTGCGGGGATGAATGAAGTGTACGCCAAGTACTTCACGGCGGATTTCCCCGCCCGCTCGACGGTCCAGGTGGCAGCCCTGCCCAAAGGGGCCGGGGTCGAGATCGAAGTGATCGCGCATTACTGATCGAGGGGCCGGCAGGTTTGGCCTGCCCCGGAATGGTCCCGATCCCCCTGTTTCGATGCCCGCTGCAATTTACGTGCTCATTGGCCTGCTCATTGGGGCCGCATTCGGCTTTCTGTGGGGCCTGGTTCAGGGGCGCAGCCGCGCCCCCGTCCCTGATGAGCGGCTGGCCAACGAATTGCGCCAGCAACTGGCGCAGCGCGAGGGGGAACTGGGCAAGCTGCGCGAGCAAATGACCGACGCGCTCCGCGCCCAAGCCGAGGCGCAAGCGCGCTCGAAGGCCGCCGAGGAGTTGCTGGCCGACCTGAAACGGCTGCACGAGAATGCGCTGCGCGAGGCGCGGGAGGCCCACAACCAGGCCCTGGCGGATCAGCGGGCCGCCTTCCGGACCTTGAGCCAGGAGACGCTCGAGAAGGTGCAGCCGCCATTTATCGAGCGGATTGTCCAGACGGTCGCCACGCTCCAAGAGGCGGCCAAGGGAGATTTGGCGCAGCGCAAACAGGAGATAGCGACGCTCATTGAACCCCTCAAGCAACATTTGGAGACCTACCAGAAGCGCCTGCAGCAGGCCGAAAGCGCCCAGGCCGCCTCGCTGGGCGAGGTCGGAAAGCGGCTCGAGACCCTGGCGCAATCCAGCCAGACCCTGGCCCAGGAGACGCAGCAGTTCCGTATCGTCCTCAAGTCCAACCAGGCGCGCGGGCGCTGGGGCGAGGAGACCTTGCGCCGCGTGATCGAGGCCGCCGGCATGAGCGCCCACTGCGACTTCACCGAGCAGACGCAGGCCGGCGAGGGCAAGCCGGACCTGGTGGTCCACTTGCCCGGCGAACGGGTCATCATCATCGATGCCAAGGTGCCGGATTTGGATTTCCTGACCGCCTTGGAATCGGCCGATGCAGCCAAACGGGCCGAATGCCTCGAGGCCCACGCCGCCAAATTGCGCGCCACCATCAAGGCCCTGGCAGACCGCAACTACCCCGGCCAACTGCCCAACTCCCTCGATTACGTCGTCCTGTTCCTGCCGGCCGAATCGCTGTTCAGCGCCGCCCTGGAGGGCGACCGGGATTTGATCGTCTGGGCGGCAAAAAGGCGCATCCTGCTCGCCACGCCCGCCTCGCTCATCGCCTTGCTGGGCGCAGTCAGCCTGAGCTGGCAGCAGCATGCCCAAACCGAGAACGCCCAGAAGATAGCCGAGGCGGCCTGCGAGTTCTACGAGCGCGTGGTCAAATTCACCGAGCACCTCGGCAAAATCCGCAATGGGCTGGAGCGGGCAAACTCCGCCTTCAACGAGGCAATGGCCAGTTTCCAAGCCCGCGTCCGGCCGGCGGGCGAGCGGCTGGCTGAACTGGGCGGCGGCGCGGCGGGCAAAGAGTTGCCGGACCTCCAGCCGCTCAACGGGGCGCCCCTGTTGCCTGACATCAGCCCGGCAGAAACGGTCCATAAGACTTCCGGCCCATTCTGAGGCCAGGAGCGCAAAATGCCTCTCTGGGGCGAGAGGCTGTTCCTGGGAGGCCCGAGATACTGGGGCCAATCATCCGCAAAGGCGTTAGACAGCAGCAGCGCGCAGGCGAGGACGACCATCGCTGGTTTGGACTCCGAGGGCCTTGTAATGCGGCGTATGTTCGTGAGGGAGAGTTGCCGCTCAGCGGCCAACCAGTTTCTGGAGGTGTTCCGGGTAGCGCGCGCCTTGCACTGTGATTTTGGCCGCAGCGCCTTCGAGCGCGCGCAGGTCCTCCGGCGTGAGCTCGAGGGAGACCGCTCCGAGGTTCTCGCGGAGGCGGTGGAGTTTGGTGGTGCCGGGGATGGGAACGATCCAGGGCTTCTGAGCCAGCACCCACGCCAGCGCGACCTGGGCGGGGCTGGCGTTCTTCTGCTTCGCGAAGCTCTCGACCACCCCGACCAGGGCCTGATTGGCCTTGCGGTTTTCCGGGTCGAACCGGGGGACTTTGTTGCGGAAGTCGTCGCTGGCGAACTTCGTGTCCACGTTGATCTTCCCAGTGAGGAAGCCTTTGCCCAGGGGACTGAAGGGGACGAACCCGATGCCGAGTTCCTCCAGGGTCGGCAACACTTCGGCTTCAGGCTCTCGCCACCAAAGGGAGTATTCGCTCTGGAGCGCGGTCACCGGTTGGACCGCCTGCGCACGGCGGATCGTTTGCACTCCGGCCTCAGATAGGCCGAAATGCTTTACCTTGCCCTGGCGAATCAGGTCTTTCACCGTCCCGGCCACGTCTTCGATAGGCACGTCTGGGTCGACCCGGTGCTGGTAGAGCAAGTCAATAGTCTGGACTTTGAGCCGTTTGAGGGAGGCTTCGACGACCTGCCTGATGTGCTGGGGCTGGCTGTTGAGGCCGCTCTGCTTGCCAGCGTCACAATCGAATCCGAATTTGGTGGCGATCACCACTTTGCCGCGGAAGGGAGCGAGGGCTTCGCCGACGAGTTCCTCATTGGTGAAGGGGCCATAGACCTCGGCGGTGTCGAAGAACGTGACGCCTTGTTCGACGGCCGAGCGGATGACGGAAATCATCTCCTGTTTATCCCCGGCGGGGCCATAGCCAAACCTCATGCCCATGCAGCCGAGGCCAAGGGCTGAGACTTCCAGATTACTTTTTCCAAGTTTGCGTTTTTGCATTGTTTATCTCCTATGTTATGAAAGCGTAATGAGCTCATAGTGATCATTGCCCATTTTCATCTCTTTCATGTATGACAGCTGGCGCAGACCCTTCCGGGATTCAATGCGTTCTTTAAGGTCGTGAAGTTCCGCTTCGGGCAGCTTATACACCATGTCAATCGAAGCTTGTTCTACTGCCAGGATGTCAGTGGAAGCCAGGATGCCCAAGTTGCGCGCCTTAACCGGCGCGGCACTTACGCCAGCGCAGTCGCAGTCCACGGACATATTGCGCAGCACATTTATATAGACGATCCGCTTGCCGAAATGATCTATAGTGGCTTTTGCCGACTCCACCATGTTTTCTTGAAAAGGTTCGCCTTTAAGCCAGCTCTCGTAATCCTCATTGTCCGGGGCGGCGTGGACCATCCTTTTGCCGATGCGGCCGTCCGCGCAACCGATGGCAATATTTTTCATCGAGCCGCCGAATCCACCCATGGCATGCCCTTTGAAGTGCGTGAGCACCGCCATCGAGTTGTAATCCAGCATGTGTGTGCCAACCGACATGTTCTGGAAATGCTTCCCCCCCTTAATGGGGATCGTCACCGCACCGTCCTGGTCCATAATGTCCACCGGGCAGAAATCCCAGCCGTTGATCTTAATGGTTTCGCGATGATCAGCCGTAGTATATCTCTTGCCTTTATAGAAAGTATTGGTCTCCACCAGATTGCTGTTGGGAATCCGCTGCTGTAGGGCTTTCACCATGTCTCGCGGCAGTATATTGGGACCGTGCGGCTCGCCGGTGTGCAGCTTGATAGCAACCTTGCCTGTTATGCCCTCGTTGATTTTTGAATAAATATTCAGCAATCCATTGGCGCTGATGTCCTTCGTGAAAAACACGGGGGAACCGAGCTTGTCCTGCGGCAGGCGCGCGGGGATCGAACCACTGTCCGAGGATTGGCTCGGTTCTGCTCCCAAGAACGAAGGAGCCAACAACGACACTGCGGTCATTCCCAACCCTGCGGCAAGGAATCTCCGGCGGCCGGGCATCGCGGGGTCAGCCGACATGTCCAGACTACTTTTCCCCAGTTTGCGCTTTTGCATGATCGAATTCTTTCTTTGAGTTAATCCTTCAACTTAAACGGCTCTTCCCGTTTCATACGCCTGTTTCATTGCTTCGCTTCCTTTGATGTCTCCAATTTTCCAGGCGCCCGTTCCGTAGATGATTCCCTTTTCCTTTGCTCCGCTTAGGCAGGAGGCGAATCCCCTGAATCCTTCTAGGGTTCTTTCCATGGCCGTTTTGCTGCGGCCGGCAGCCGTCACAATGAAATAAAGCTCCTTGTTGCTGATCTCGGTGTAACGGGAACAGGTTCTGTCAATCAGGGTCTTCATCTGGGCGCACATCGTGTAGAAGTAAACGGGCGTGGCCATGACAATGACATCGGCCGCAATCATCTTTTCCAAGACGCCAGCCATGTCGTCCTTTTGCGGGCAGTGTTTTCTCGTCTCAAAGCAGGCGCCGCATCCCGTGCAGTAATTGATTTTTTTGTCCTTCAAAAAAATCTTTTCCGCATGGTGCTCGGCTTCCCGGGCTCCCTTCACAAACTGGTCGCAGAGTAAATCGGAATTCCCTCCCCTTCGTGGGCTGGAGGACAGCACTACAACATTCCTGTTCATTTCTTTCGTAAACGATTCGATGGTTTTGCTAATTCAGCCCGCCCAGGGCATCATTTGCTGTATTGTTCATCATTAACTTTTCCCATCCAGTCGGCGCTCTTGCCGTCGAGCACTTCCACAATGGCGATGTGGGTCATGGCCGTGGTCGGCGTGGCGCCATGCCAATGCTTCTCGCCCGGCGGAAACCAGACCACGTCACCCGGACGAATCTCTTCGATTGGACCGCCCCAGCACCGCGCACGTCCGCAGCCTGCGGTCACAATCAGCGTCTGACCCAACGGGTGCGTATGCCAGGCCGTGCGGGCGCCCGGCTCAAACGTGACACTTGCACCGAAGACCCGCGCCGGAGCGGCGGCTTGAATTAGCGGGTCAATTCGCACGACGCCGGTGAAATACTCGGCCGGGCCTTTGCTTGAGGGTTGTGAACCAACTCGTTGGATGTTCATGTTGAAGTCCTTTACTCAAGGTTAATAGTGGAATTGTGCGTGAAAACTCAATGTCCCACCAACTCGGCCTCGGCCATGCGATGCCGTGTGCGCCATTCGCCCGGGGAAGTGCCTTCCCATCCGTGAAAGGCGCGAAAGAAGGAGTTGGCGTCCTCGTAGCCCAGCAGGAAAGCGGCCTCGTTCAATTCCACTGCGCTGTGTTTGAGATAGTGGTGCGCCAGCTCACGGCGGGTGTCTTCCACGAGTTGCTGGAAGGTGATGTCAGCATCCGTTAACCGACGTTGCAGTGTGCGGGCGCTCACGCAGAGTTCTCTCGCGACGTGCTGGAGCGTGGGGCGTTTTCCGGCCAGGGAACGCTTGAGCGAGTGTTTCACCTGTTCCCCCAGATCCGCACTGGGATTCCGCTCCTGGAGTTCGGCTTCGAGCTGGGCCCCGATTGCCTTGAGCAGTTCCTCGTTCCGGGTGACGAATGGGCGGTCGAGGTCGGTGTTGCGGAAGATCAGCGCATTGCGGCCGGCTTTGAAGCGGACCCGGCAGCCAAAGTGGGATTCCAGCAGCTCGCTGTTCTGGGCGGCGCGGGTGAGCTCCAAGCGGAGCGGGCTAATCTGACCATCGGTGCCCCGGCGGCCAATGGCCAGGATCCACGAAAGGCCCAGGTCCACCAGCACGTCCGGCTGGATTTCGTCGGCTTCAAGATAGATGAATTCCACGGCGGCTTCGTCGCCGGAAATACGAACGCGGATTTCTTCGGGGCAGGTCAGTTTCTTGTAGCGGGCGATTCGCTGCAAGGCATCTCGAAAAGTCCGGCTGCAAACGGCGGCAATGGCGGTGGGCTGGTAGCGTTCAAAGCGGGGTTCCGCGCCCAGCTTCAGGCCGATAGCGGGGTCGGCGCTCGTCTCGCCAATAGCTTGCCACAGCGCGAACAGTTCGGCGGTGGTGGCGTAGATCTTCTCCTGTTGGAAAAAGCCCGCCGGCAATCCCGCGCGCTGCAGGACTGCGGGCACTGACACCTGGTGTTCGCCGAGGCCCCGGGCCAGGAGGCTGGAAACCTTGAATCGGTCGCTTGTGACTTTGGTTGCAGTCATCGTCTCAAGTTACCTCTGGCCGAGACTTTGTCACTAGCAGAGTGCGCCAAACTACTCGCCAAACGCGCCAGCAGCAGTTGGGATATTTGCGGCAAAAGCCCCCAGGCCACCCCGTTCGTTCCCCCGCCGCAGTCGCCCACAATACGGAACATCGGCAGAGCTTAGAGTTCTGCAAAGACGCGCCTGTTAAACACCGAGCGTCCAGTGGGCGCGGAATCGAACCCTCATCACGATTGAGTCGCCTCTGGCCCTGCATGCGCTACGGTCTTCGACCCGTCTGCGGAGGGGCTTTCGTCGATGAGCGGACCGAGCGTTTCAACTCGATCGGGCGACGCTTGTTGCACGGCCCGGTCCACCACGGCGGAGAATTCATCATGCGGGTGGAACCAAGCAAACAACACCGAACTATCGGCGTAGGCCAGCGGCATAATGGCGCTTTCTCCTTTCGGCCAAGACGGGGTTCGGGCGCGCCGGTTTGGGTTGCGCACGCGCCTTCCGGACTTCGGCCATGATTTCATCCCAAGGAGGGTCAACCTGGCCGGTGGCCGGCGCCAACAAGGCCCCCGCCTCCCCGCCACGCAATACCCGAAAGCGATGTCCCTGCTTCACCCGGTCCAGCAACGCCCCGGTTTGCTCGTGCAACTCCTTCGGCGTTATTGACGTCATGTGCGGAATAGACACCAAATCGGTGTCACCGTCAAAGTGAACAAGTGGACAGCGGCGAGGCGTGCTACCGGCAACAGAGGCACAAGGGCAGCCCTGCTGTGCGCCGTTTCTGCTTGTCAAACGGCGGGCGGCAGGGGCATTTTCTGACATGGCTAACGAATTCGACAGCCTCGACGGGCAGTTTTATAGACCGGCGGAAGCCTTTTTCAAGAGCTACAGCGATGTCGGCCTGACGTTCGACGACATAACGCTGGCCACCCTGTATTCGGAGGTCCTGCCGCAAGACACCAAACTGGGCGCGGCCCTGGCAGAAGGTTTGTCGCTGAACATCCCGGTGATCTCTTCGGACATGGACACGGTGACCGAATCGCCTATGGCCATTGCCATGGCGCTCAACGGCGGGCTGGGTGTGATTCATTACAATATGTCCGAGCGGGAGCAACTCTCGGAAGTCAGCCGGGTCAAGAACCACGTCCACGGGCTGATTCAGGAGCCGATCCAGGCCACGCCGGACCAGTTGATCGGGGACGTGCTGGGGATGATCGAGAAGAGGCGGTTTGCCTTCAGCACGTTTCCGGTGGTGGACAGCCAGGGCAAGCTGCTGGGTTTGCTGCCCGGCCACGTGGTCAAACAACGTTATGCCAACAGCAAAGTGGCCGAGGCCCTGACGCCCCGCCCACAAGTGCATACGCTCAACAAGAAGGAACTGGGCCAGGACCCCATCGCCACGGCGGACCGGTTCTTCACGGAACACCCGGGGATACACAAGCTGCTGGTGGTGGACGACCAGGACCGCTTGTCGGGCCTGTTCACGATGAGCGACATCGAGCGAATCACGCAGGAGCGCAACGCGCAGTTCAAACCGGCGCGCGACAGCTCATTCCGGCTCCTGTGCGGGGCGGCCATCTCGGCCACGCGCAATGCCTTTGGGGAGCAGGAGTGCCCGATTCTGGCGCACGTCGGCGCGCTGGTGGAGCGGGGGTTGGATGTCGTGGCCGTTTCCACCGCCCATGGGCACAGCCGGGGCGTGGGCGAGGCCGTGCGCACGCTGCGCGGGGCCTTTCCTAAACTGCCCATCATGGCCGGCAACGTCACTAGCGCCGCAGGGGTCGAGTTTCTCGCCAGTTGCGGAGCCAATGTCATCAAGGTGGGCCAGGGCCCAGGTTCCATTTGCACCACGCGCATCGTCGCCGGCGTGGGCATTCCCCAGCTTACGGCCCTCTACGTGGCCGCCCAGGCGGCCCGCAAGTTTCGCGTCAGCCTCATTGCCGACGGCGGCATCACCAAGTCCGGCGACATCGTCAAGGCATTGACTCTGGCAGACGCGGTGATGTGCGGCGGCATCTTTGCCGGTTGCCCCGAGGCCCCTGGGGACGTCGTCGAAATCAGCGGCAAACTCTACAAGCAATACCGCGGCATGGGCAGCCTGGCTGCCATGAAAGCGGGTTCCGCCGCCCGTTACGGCCACAAGGCCGATGCCACTGGGAAAGTGGCCCCCGAAGGCGTCGAAGCCCTCAAGGAGGTCTCCGGTTCGGTGGATCGGGTCCTGGCTCAACTCATCGGCGGCATCCAGTCAGGCATGGGCTACCTGGGCGCGGCCAACCTGTCTCAACTCCGCGAAAGGGCCCGCTTCATCCGCGTCAGCCCCGCCGGCCAGCGCGAGGCCGCCCCTCACGATGTCGTCGAGTTGAAGACCGGCAACTGATGCCTAAAACTGGATCGCATCGTTGGTTTGCCCGCACTGGGAGCAGCGCGAGCGATCCACGTCCGAGTCGTCCGTATAAACGTAGCCGCACCGTCCGCAACGGAAGATGCGGTCCTTGCTGGACGCCGGCTCGAAGCTCCGCCGGCGCAATTCAGAATAGATGGCCGCCCCCGACAGCCCGGCCAGCAGGACCACAACGTAAGTTAGAATCAGGTTTGGAATGGACATGTCAGGATTAAGATAAGGATTGAATCAATCTGATATGGCCGGTGGGGCATTGGTTGGGGGCAAAGGCACCGTATGCCATTGGAAAAGCAACAGGCCCCGGACCAGGTGCGCCAACGGCGTCGAGGGCGGCTGGCCCTGCTGCCCGGCAGCACCGGGGACCTCGAAGCGGGCCCTCCAGGCCTGAGCCAGGGCATAGTCGTCGGCCTGCTTATAGCCGCTGGTGAAGAGCAGAATGACGGAGGCGGGCCGTCCCTCGGCGTTGACGAGCATCTGCAGGCCGGTGTTAGTCAAAACATCGTTATACTGCCAGGAAGGCAAGTCCAAATTCGTCAGCAACCGGTATCGGGCCAGGTCGCCTTCGATTCGCAGCCGCGACTGCTCGGGAGAAAGCGGGGGTGGAGGCGGTTCCGGGAGCGCCCATCCAGGCTCCAGTGCGGGCAGCAATGAGAGCGGCGCCAAACCGTTAGTCTGGACCTGCGGGGGGGCGACGGCGCCCAACCGGGTCACGCACAGTGGCAGGGGCAGCGGGTCTTCGGACCAGTCGGAGGGGCGATTGGGAACGGGGGACATCTTGAGCCAGGCCGGTCCGGAGAAGCCCTGACGATGGGGCAGCGCGAAGAGCGTAGGGTCCTGGAGGGCCAGCACCTCGGCGGAGAAACCCCCGGCCAGCCGAAGTGTCGGGTTTGGACCCGGCGGGCGGGAGCGCACCGGCCCGCTCTCGCTCAACCAGAAGATCAAACCGACCTGCGCGGCAAACACCGAGGCGATGGTCCACCCCCATCGGCGGCGCGGCCAGGCGGGCGGTTGGACCGGGGAAGTCATCATAAGGGGCCTTGGCATCGGCGACGGAGCCGGCAGGGGGACACCCCGCTAGCGCGGGGCGGCAGGCCAGGCCGAGGCAAAAGGGCGCGGGAGCGTCTCCAGCCACATCTCCTTGACGCCGTGATCGCGGGCCAACAATCTCAGGCTGATGAGCCTTTCGTATCTGACCGCCTTGTCCGCCTGCACTATGAGCGTCAGCGGTTCCCGAGCATTGGCCACGGCTTTGCCCAAGCGGACTCCGAGTTCGGGCTCCTCGATGGGTTCGTTTTCAAAGTAGAGGTGCCCGCTGGCGTCAATGGCCACCGCGATAGTCAGCTTGTCCGTCCCCGGCAAGTCACCGGCCGTGGGCAGGTCCAGGGGCACGCGGATGCCCGGCGTATAAACCAGCGAGGTGAGCATCACGAACAGGAGCAACAGAAACAACACCGTCGCAAATGGCGCCGCATCCAGCCGGCCCCGGAAAATGCGCGCGTTGCGAGGGAGCTTCACGGCTTGGCTCCCTCCGTGACGATGTTGACGATCTCGGTCGCAGCCCGTTCCATGTCCAGGACGATGGAATTGACGCGGCTGACCAGGTAATTGTAGCCCGCATGGACGGGGATGGCGACTGCGAGTCCTGCGGCGGCGCAAATCAGGGCCTTCCAAATCCCGTCGGCAAGGTTCCCCACGTGCGCGTGCAGGCCGGCCTCCTGCATGTGGTAGAAGGTCTGGATAAACCCCAGCACCGTCCCCAACAAGCCCAGCAGGGGAGCCAACTGCGCAAGGGTTGCCAGCAGGTTCAAGTTCTCCTCCAGACGCGGGACCTCGGCCAGGCCCGCCTCCTCCAGGGCCTCCCGCACTCGCTCCCGGCCCTGGTCCCGGCTTAGGATGGCCGTCCTTAGGAGCCGCGCCACCGGTCCGGGCGTCGCCTCGCAAATGGACAGGGCCTCGACCACGTTGTTCCTCTTGAGCACCGTGCGCACGCCGTTGAGAAACTCCAGCGAATCAATCTGGGCCTGGTGAAAATGCAGGAAACGCTCGACAAACACGACGACGGCGACCGCGCTGACGAGCAGGATCAGCCACAGCACCATTCCGCCATTGGCTAACAATACGGGCAAAGTTGGCACGGCTTCATTTATACGACCCCCGCGATGAACTTCAAAGAGCAAAGATTCCGCTTGAGTGCTTGAAGGCGGGCGGCCTTTCTGGTCTAATTGCCTTATGAAAGCAAAAACCGCCCTTCTCTCCGGGATGGATTCTTACCCACTGACAACCGGCCCCCGCGCGCTGGACCGTCGCGCCTTCCTGCGGCAATCGCTGGCCTTTGCCGGAGGCTGCGCGGTTTGTGTCCAGGGAGCAGCGGCTGCCCCGGAACAGGAGCGGCTCAAGCCCGTGGGTCTGGCCAAGGGCATCCACCCTGGACGCGTCGTATGGGTCCATGACCCCGAGGTGACCGATTGGAAAGGCCCCGGCGACGGCCACTGGTGGGAAGGCAACCGCGTGAAACAGGAACGCGTGGACGCGATGATGGCACGGGCCCTTTGCGAACTGACCGGCGAAGCCGGGGTGGCCGGGGCGTGGTCCAGGCTTTTCCGTCATTTGAACCGATTGCGCGGAAAGGGGGATGTGGGCTACAGCGCGGGTGAGCGCGTCGCCATCAAGCCGAATTGGGTGGGCATGATCTACACCGAGGGCCACGTCAACCTGGACACCTGCACCTTTATCGGGCGGCACGATTACATGAACACGGCGCCGCAGATGATTACCGCCCTGCTGCGCCAGCTTGCCGGCGTTGGCGTGCCCCCGGCCAACGTCACGGTCTGCGACACCCTGGCTTGCCTGGTCAAAGAGTATTATGACCCTCTCCGCCAGGCCTTCCCCGAGGCGCGTTACGAGGACTATGCGGGCAAGTTCGGGCGCCTTAAGGTGAAGCCATCGGGCCAACCGCTGCACTGGAGCAGCCGCCCGCAGGGCAAGGCCCAGGACTACCTCCCCACCTGCTTTGCTGAGGCCGACTACCTGATCAATTTCGCCAGCCTCAAAGCCCACACGGCCGGAGGGGTGACCCTCTGCGCCAAGAACCATTTCGGCTCCCTGATACGGTGGCCGGTCCAGGAGGGTTATTACGACATCCACCCCAACTGTTTTTCCAGGGAGAGCGGGATTTACCGCCCCTTGGTGGACTTGATAGGCCACTCCCATTTCGGCGGCAAGACTGTGCTCTACCTGGTGGACGGCTTGTTCTCCGGCGTGCATCCCCGCGACCCGGCCGCGCAGCGGATGCGCCAGCCACCCTTCAACGGTCAGTGGCCTTCCAGTCTCCTGGCCTCACAAGACCCGGTGGCCATTGACTCAGTCGGCTTCGATTTCCTCGCAACCGAATGGCCGGACTTTGCGGGCAAGGGCGCGGATGATTATTTGCGCGAGTCCGCGCTGGCCAACGATCCGCCCTCCGGGACGTTTTATGATCCAAACCACGCGACCGCAACGCAGCGGCTGCCGAGCCTGGGTGTCCACGAACATTGGACCAACCCTCAGGAGAAGAAATACTCGCGCAATCTCGGCGTCGGCGAAGGCATTGAGTTGGTCGGTCTGAAACTGGGGTAGCAGGAATGCCGGATGGCGATTCGGTAGCCAAAGATGTCTTGAACGTGGCTGGACTTTGCAGCACGGAGCGTTTACTTTTGGACGCAGAGCATTGTACTGCATCGGAGCGGCGGCGGGCCCGGCCAGTGATTTGCCGCATGCCGGGGCGGATGGTAAGACATCCCGGCTTGGGCGGCAGACCTATGCTTTCCGCCCCGCAGCAGTTCTGCTGTAACTCTATATGGGAAGAAGCACCTTGGCCGTAGCCGTCTCGCGTCGTTTTGACGCGGCGCAACCAAAAGCGTAACGCCCCCCGCCGTGTGAACGAACCACCCACACCCCGACTGAAAACCATCCTGCTGGTCGATGACACAGACGAGTCCCGGCTCGTCACCAAGTGGTTTCTGAGTTACTTCGGCTACGTCGTGCAATCCGTGCGCAGCGCCGAGGAGGCCCTTCGTATCTTCGACCCGAAGATTCACGACGCGGTTTTAACCGACAATTCCATGGAGGTGATGAGCGGCTTGGAGATGGCGCACATCATCAAGCTCAGGTCTCCTTCCACACCCGTCATCATGCACACCGGATTGCCCCCGGAAGATCGCTCCTGCCTGGATTTGGTGGTGCAGAAACCCGCCCACGTGCTGGATATTAAAGAGGCCCTCGATAAACTCCTGGCCGAGCCGCCGCCCACGAAGTGAGGCCCCGCTGTTTCCAGCCGGCACTCTTAAATCCCGGCATGTCTTAAGAATGGTTGACAATATCCGATTTATATATAGACTCCTTGACAGAAATTGGGAATACGTTCCAATACGCTATATGAGAACACGTTTCGGTGGCGCAGGTGTCATTAGAATGCCCGTGGTGTGGGTCGCGCGCATTCATTCGAGCGTGCTGACCAGGATTTTGGCGGCCCGGGGGCTTGTTGCCGGTTCAGTGATTCGTTGAGACCAACCGGAGCGCGCCCAATGTTTTCTAACGATTATCTTGCTCTGCGGCTGCTCCGCCTCAAGCCGCGCGAAACCTGGCAGAGTCGAGGCACGGGCCTCTGTTTCCTCTTTCCGAAGGGGGGCCCGGGAATGTTCGCCTCCACGGCGATCAATCATCCCCTTGCGCCGGGCGACGTCCTGGTTTTCTGGCAGGCCCAGGGTGATAAGGTCTCCGCCATGGACGCGGAGGGGCTGGTGTTTTGGCGTTTTTCCCTCTGCCTGGAACTTCTTTACCCACTGTTTGGGAGCGAGGAACTGTCTTTATTGCAGGCCGTCACCGAACGTTTCAGGACCCCCCGGTTGTATGCCGCTTCCACCCCGCTGGCCCAGGAATGCCATCGGCTGCTGGCGACGGTCCCGCCTGGGGACCACCTGGCCCACCGCGGGCAATTGCTGTGGGTCGTGACCGCTATTCTGGCGGCGGAATTCAAGGAAGCCCGCCGCCGGCGGGGCGGAATTGGCGGCGTCGGGGAGCATATAATCCAGATGTTCGAGGAGCTCTTGGTGGCGGACATCATGGAGTTCGGAGTGGTGGAACTGGCCGGCAAATTCCATTGCAGCTCGCGCCATCTGAACCGCCTCTTTCAGCAGCACTTTGGCTTCTCCGTGGCGGCCCTGAGAATGGAGATGCGGTTGATCAAAGCCGTTACTCTGCTGCGAAATCGCGACGCCAAGGTCGTTCACGTGGCCAAAGAATGCGGGTTCAACCACCTGGGTCTCTTTAATTCGTGCTTCAGGCGCCGTTTCGGCACCAGCCCGGGCCGTTGGCGCGATGCAAATGTGCCCGCCCACTCTGACCAGGCGGGATTGTTCGAGGCCGACCCCCTTTGTCGAATCGGAGCCAGTGGTTTGTGCCCTTGGGCCGCCAAGCCCTCCGGCCTCCAACCCCCCTGCCCAAAACCCGCCCGCCTGAGTTCGTCCCAGCTCCTGGAGGCCCACTCACCCTCCGGCCCGCCGGCGCCCCAATGCCGGAACGGATCGGAGGTGGCCGGCGCCGACGCAAAGCCCGGGACCGGCGTCGGCAAGGACCTCAGGGCCATCCTCGCCAAGAAGGTTGAGGCGGTCGTCCGCGCAAAGCTGGGGCCTGCCTCCCCTTTGACCTCGGGCAGAAGCGATGGTCTGTGAACTGCGCGCGAGTACTGCAAATCCAGGAGCGCCGCCTGGACCTCGAGTTCATCCTCCGCCCACGGTAACGAAGGAACAAAAAATGGAAACGAAACGACTGATTGAAAAGGGTCAGGAATTGAAAAAGAACGATCTGATCGTCATTACCGGGGGAGGCGGCTTCATCGCCGGCAACCTGGCCAGATACTTCCACGACAAAGGCTTCACCCGCATCCGCGCGGTGGACAAAAAGCCTTTGCCCGAATGGTATCAGCGCGTCCCTGGGGTCGAATGCCTCAGCCTGGACTGCAGCGAGGAGGACAACTGCCGCCGCGTGTGCGAGGACGCCGCCGAGGTCTATAACCTGGCGGCCGACATGGGCGGCATGGGCTTTATCGAACGTTTTCGCGTCGAGTGCCTGCGCAGCATCCTCATTAACACCCACATGATCGAGGCGGCCTGGCGGGCCGGCGCCCGCCGCTACTTCTACTCCTCCTCGGCCTGCGCCTACAACGTCCTGCTCCAGCAGGACCCCGACATCCGCGCGCTCAAGGAATCCGACGCCTACCCCGCGATGGCCGAGCGCGGCTACGGATGGGAGAAGCTCATGTCCGAAATGTTCTGCCAGGAATACTGGGCCGAGCGCGGGTTCAAGACCGCCATAGCCCGCTTCCACAACGTATATGGCCCGCACGGGACGTGGGATGGGGGCCGGGAGAAGGCCCCGGCGGCCATCTGCCGCAAAGTCATCGAGGCCGTGGATACGGGCAGCGCCAAGATCAGCATTTGGGGCGACGGCCGCCAGACCCGCAGCTTTATGTACATCGCTGACTGCGTCGAGGGTATCGATCGCATCATGCATTGCGATGAGTTGATCGCGACTCCCGTCAACCTTGGGTCCAGCGAGTTGGTCTCCATCAATGACCTCGTCACCCAGGTCGAGCAAATCGCCGGCGTGAAGCTGGAGCGCCAATACGACCTCAACGCGCCGCGCGGCGTGGCGGGCCGCAACAGCGACAACACCTTCATCAAACACGTGCTGGGGTGGGAGCCGGACACCGCCTTGCAGACGGGTTTAGGCGTCACTTACCATTGGATCCAAGAACAGTTCCACGCCCGCAAGAAGGGCAAACGCATAGTGGAGTAGTGCTCAAGGATAAATGGCGCGATAGAACTGCAGCGCCGAGGCAGTGGAATCTACAAGGACGAACGCGCCGGAGGAATCCGCTGTCACCGTGCCCAGGGTCAACCAGTTCGTCGTGGGGAGCGAGTTGGTCGTGTACTGAATGATATAACTCCGGCCCGGAATACCTTGGCCGCCAATGCCGACCGAGCCGTTGCCGAGGTTGATGATAGCCAGATTCTGCGAAGGTCCGTTGTCAACCGTGATGTCGACGGTGACCGTGCCGGCCACAGGCGCGCTCCAACCATCGGTAACCAGGTAGGTGAACGTGTCGGTGTTGGTGAAGCCCGGGGCTGGCGTATAGAATATCCACCCGTTGGTGGCCACCACAGTGCCCCCGTTGGCGCTGGCGGCGCTGACGCTCACCAAAGTGAGCGTGTCGCCATCGCCGTCAACAACATTGGCGAGCAAGTCCGGGACGCCGACCATCACACCATCGTTGAGGCCGCGAGAGACGGTGAACGGGCGGGTCACCGGCGGAGTATCGATGATCTGCGCCGACGACAGCAGGTTGGTGATGCCCAGGAAGTTCGCGTCACCGGCGTACTCAACCGCGACGGCGTGCGAGCCGTGCGCCAGGTTGTTGGTGGCATAACTGGCCGTGCCCCCGCTCAGGGACACAGGTGCGCCCGCGGCGGCGCCATCAATCTCAAACTGCACCGTTCCCGTGGGAGTCCCCGCTCCGGGGGCCACCGCGCCCAGGGAGACGCTGAAGGTCACTGCCTGGCCGGGCAGCGAAGGGTTCCCAGACGAACTCAAGAGGCCTGTCGTGCTGGCTTTGGTGATAGCCAGTGTTCCTGGGGTATATATGAACGTGTAGTTCGGGCTGCCTCCGCCGCTGGCAGTGATCGCATAGTTGCCCACGGGACTCGCCGCTGTTGCCGTGGTGGTCAAGACCGGCGGTGTGGTCAGGCTGCTCACGGTGTCCCCATTGACGAAGCCACTGTATCTGGCTGTCAAAACCGGCACCGGCGCACCGTAGGTCTTGGTCGCGTTGGCGGCGGTTAAGGTCAGCACGGCCGGGTTCACGCTCAGCATGCCGCTGACATAGGCAATGGTGTAATTCGGGCTGGCCGCGCCGCTGGCGATGATCGGATAACTGCCCACGGGGCTGGACGCCGTCGCTGGGGTGGTCAGGGCCGGCGGCGTGGTCAAGCTGCTGGCAGTGTCCCCATTGACGAAACCGCTGTAGCTGACCGTCAGAGCCGGCACTGCATCACCGTAGAGCTTGCTCGCGTCGGCGGCGGTGATGGTCAGCGCGGCCGGGTTCACGCTCAGCGAGCCGCTCACATAGGCGATGGTGTAATTCGGGCTGGCCGCGCCGCTGGCGATGATTGGATAGCTGCCCACGGGGCTGGACGCCGTCGCTGTGGTGGTCAAGGCCGGCGGCGTGGTCAGGCTGCTGGCAGTGTCCCCATTGATGAAACCGCTGTAGCTGACCGTCAGAGCCGGCACTGCATCACCGTAGAGCTTGCTCGCGTCGGCGGCGGTTACGGTCAGCGTGGCCGGGTTCACGGTCAGCAAGCCGCTGACGTAGGCGATTGTGTAATTCGGGCTGGCCGCGCCGCTGGCGATGATTGGATAGCTGCCCACGGGGCTGGACGCCGTCGCTGGGGTGGCCAGGGCCGGCGGCGTAGTCAAGCTGCTGGCAGTGTCCCCATTGACGAAACCGCTGTAGCTGGCTGTCAAGGCCGGCAGCGCCGCACCGTAGAGCTTGCTCGCGTCGGCGGCGGTGATGGTCAGCGTGGCCGGGTTCACGGTCAGCAAG
>Ga0326728_10011456_pt1 | contig 20234 bp, 17 predicted proteins | sample MB3enrmetagenome_FD_207602 | JGI IMG/M metagenome (GOLD analysis project Ga0326728, IMG submission 207602) | Lab enriched peat soil microbial communities from McLean, Ithaca, NY, United States - MB31MN | ecosystem: Environmental > Terrestrial > Soil > Wetlands > Peat | place: USA: New York... | reverse complement strand
TTGGTTGCTTCGTCCAAACGATTGCGGTCAATGAGCAACTGAATGTAGTTTGATCCGACCTGGAGATCCTTGGGGTGGTCGCGGAAAAGAGAGGCGTATTCCTCAAGGGCCTTGTCAGTCTTGCCAATCTGAAGGTAAAAATCACCGAGTATCCGGTAGCCGCTGGGAATGTCGCTAAAGGCTTGCTTTGCCACCTTCATCACTTCCACCGCATCGTTCTCTTTCCCCTCAACCAGGTAAACACGTGCCAGGTTTTCGCGAGGGATGGGGTTCTTGGGATCCAACACGATAGCCTGCTGGAATTGCTGCTCCGCTTCCGAGAGCCGGTGCTGCGTGGCGTAGAAGGTTCCTAAGGCTATGACCGGGGTCGAAGATCGGGGGTCCACAGCTATTGCCTTTTTATAACTCTCCTCGGCCGCTGCGGGTTGCTTCGCGTTCATTTGCAGCTTAGCCAGGCTTAAATAAGAACTGGACCGGTTGGGGGCAATCCGAATAGCCACCGCCATTTCGTCCAGGGCGCCCTGCGCATCGCCCAATGCCGCCATAGCGTTTGCCATGAGCGTATGCGCACCCACGTTCTGCGGTTCCGCCGCCAGAACGAGTTTTGCCTTGTCTTCCGCCTGCTGAGATTGCTGGGCGGCGAACAGTACATCCCCTAAATCGAGTTGCGCTTTCCAATTCTTAGGCGCCAGAGTAACCGTCCAGTTCAGCTCCGCGTAAGCTCCCATCCACCACCCCTGCCTTATGTAGCATTGCGCCAACTGGTAGTGAGCGTCCACATAATCCGGGTCGATTTTGATAGCGTTTTGAAGCTGGATCTCGGCCTCGGGATACTTCCCCTCTTGGAAGTAACCTACTGCGCTTTTATAGTACCTCTGCTTCCGGGCGTTGGGACCCCACCAGGAGCAGCTCGAAAAGAAGCTTGCGATTAGCGTAAGCCCCAGAAACAAAAGCAGTAAATCTACGACTCTTTTCTTTGTCAAAGCAACTTTCCCCATAGAGCGCCGCTGGCCCTCCTAGAAAGCTCAGGCTAAAATAGCAACCCTTGACGAGTGCACGTACACAGCCAAGGCAGAGGGATTCTCTCACTTAACAGTGTGATCTCCTACCTTTGCTCCCTGCCAGGAGGCGATCTCACGTTTCCAGCCACGGCCCCGCCAGCAACGTGCTTGGGTCATGGCAAAACGCAACTATCGTCGAACGAATAATCAATAACTTACAGCGATAAAAACCTCAAAAAGCGAACGGTGGACACATTCCTTGTGCGGCTTGGTGCCGGGCGGAGCGCAGAACTTTCCGCCTCAATATTCCTCGGAAAAGGAGTCCATGGAGCCCCGCGGGAGGTGCTCCGCCACAGCGTGTAAGTGCTCTATCAGTGACGCTCGCACATAGCCCCCAATTTGCTCCCACTAAAGTGAACATAGTTGCATCAAATTGCACTAAGGAGGAAAACTCATTCCACTAAGTGAACAAGTCTTAGACTTGGAATTTCGAGAACTTGTCACCCCAGGCGAATCCTGCATCTAGCCGATAACAAGGGCGTTAGGGGAGGCAAACGCCGTTCTCTGGAGGGCTCCCGGGACATTGGCCAGCCTCTTGCTATCCATATGCGTGCCAAGCTCCAAATTGCTGAAAGGAACGCCTGTCACGTGGCAAGGGAACTCAGAAGCCCCGACTTAGGGGGAATGACCGGAAAGCCCATGGTGGCCGATCCCGACGATGGGGTTTTCGTCAATCTTATAAGTCCGTCTGTACGACCCATTGAGCGAATCATTGCCGAAATTGCGCCAACCAACATACCCGTGCTCATCATCGGAGAGAGCGGGTCCGGCAAGGAAGTGGTCGCCCAGCGATTGCATCGGCTTTCACGCCGTGGTGCTGAGCCCTTTGTAAAATTGACGTGTGCCCGTCTTTCAGTTAAGGATTTGGACCACCTTCTGGGAGGAAAAAAGGCAGCCGGCATCGTCAAGCGCCTGTCGGAAGCTGGGACAGTCTTCTTGGATGAGGTTAGCGACCTGGAGTTGCCTTGCCAGCCAAAACTGCTCCACGTTCTTCCCGACGGCGATGCAGGGTCCCATGATCCCTGCTTGCAGGCGCGCATTATATCCTCCAGCAGTCGAAACATCGAGGAGGAAATTCGCAACGGACGCTTCCGGGAGGAACTTTATTACCGGCTCAATGGCGTGTGCCTTCGGTTGCCCCCGCTGAGACATCGAAAGGAAGACATCCCGGCTTTTGTCGATTTTTTCCTTAGGAAGTACGCAAGACAATTTGGGCGCCCAAAGCCTGTTTTCAGCACAAAAGCGATGGGCAGATTTCTCGACTACCCTTGGCCGGGGAACATTCGACAATTGGAAAATGGAGTTAGAAACATCGTTGCCTTGGGTGATGAGAGACTGGCACTTGGAGATCTTGAGTCGATTGGCGCCGATCCTGGCTCTAATGGCGAAGCGATCCAGAAATTTTCCCTGAAGGAGGCTGCCCGGGCCGCTTCTCATCAGGCAGAAAGGGAGTTAATCTTGAAAGCGCTGCAGCGAACGCATTGGAATCGCAAGCGCGCGGCACGCGAGCTTCAAATCAGTTACAAGGCATTGCTCTACAAAGTAAAGCAAATCGGGATGGAAGATCAGGCTGAGTCTTCGGATCCCAAAGGACAAAACCTATGAGCAAACCTCACGCCTTTGTTATTATTCTCCTTTTATGCCTGGGTTCAACGGGGCTGTTCGCACAACAAAAGAAGGCACCCGCCGGACAAACTGGCGCGGGGGCGGCAGCAGTCCCCCCCCCAGCGAAAGCTGAGGGAGTTCCACCCACCTATATTATTGGAGATGACGACGTTCTTGACGTTAGTGTATGGCAGGAACCCAATGTTTCGCGCAGCGTCCCTGTGCGTCCGGACGGAAAGATTTCGATCCCGCTTGTGAATGATATTCAAGCAGCGGGACTTACACCCATGCAACTTGCCGCCTCGCTCACGGAGAAGTTGAAAAAATTCCTGACCAACCCTCAGGTGACCGTGACGGTTACGGTGACGAACAGCCAGAAGGTCTTTGTGGTGGGAGAAGTGGGGCGACCGGGGCCCATGCCTTTGCTTACCAACATGACTGCTCTCCAGGCGCTGTCCTCGGCGGGAGGCCCAACCCAATTCGCCGATCAAAAGCACATTTATGTGATGAGGCACGATGGGGACAAGGTTTCCACATTCCCCCTGAATTACCGCGATCTCCTCCACGGAGACATGCGCGGGAACATTATCCTGAAAGCGGGGGACACGATTGTCGTCCCTTAGGGGTTCGGAATGATCACCATGCGGAAGGGCGGGTCAGCGTTAATCACGATAGCACTGGTAGCGCTCTGGGCTACTACATCACGGGCACAACAGGGAGGTGCGCAGGCGGGGGGGGGCCTGCTCACCGCCGCGTTCCCCGCCTCCCAAGCTGGGACAGGCCAGACCTCCGGGAGTGCCGCGAATCCGAGCGAGGGACAACCCGCCGCACCGACGGCCATGCCCCCTCTGAGCGGGGCGCGCGTGCTGGCCCCCACCTTTGGGTCAACGTCTGAGAATTACTGGGTACCGGCACTCGCCTGCACAGAGTACGCCACCACTGATCCGAGCGGAGTCAATCGTTCGGGTCTTTTCAGTGAATCCACGTGTGATGCCAACCTGACCTTGCAAAGGGTCGACCGGCACAGCCAACTGAACCTGGCCCTCACTGGCGGAGGCTTCTACTACAACCGACCTTACGAGACAGGAACGAATAAGCAGTATGGGACCGACGGAGAGTTGGGCTTGTTCGAGACGGTAAGTGGGCGCCGATGGAACTGGCTGCTGGGGGATCAGGGTACCTACTTGCCTGAGGGCTCCATAGGCGCCGGAGGACTTAGCGGTATCACGAGTTTTGCGGGAGGTATGGGAGGGGCGGCGATGGGCAGCGCGCCCGCACTGAATATCGGGCTCTCGCCGAATCAATCCATATACAGCGGCACAAACCGACGGTTCAGCGATCTGGCCGTGAGTGAGCTTAGCCTCACCGCGAGTCCACGTACCACCCTGACGGCCACGGCAATGTTCGGAACCCTTCAGTTCCTCACGCCCAGTAGCACTAGCACTGATGATAGGGACTGGACCGTCATGGGGGGTTACAACCGCACCTTCGGCCGGGGCAGCGAAATCGCCCTGACCTATGAGGAAATGCATTTCAACTTCGGCCCCATCAATCCGGGAATGATTGATCACGCGGCGTCGATTCTTTACGGCCGCCAAGTTAGCAGCAAGCTCGCTGTGCAGCTTTCCGTAGCGCCCTCGGCCCGTGAGATCACCTCACGCCTGGCCGGCTCGACGACCAATCTCTTCATCTCGACTTACGATTCCTTGAGCTACCGTGCCCAGCGGTGGGATGGAACCCTCAGGTTTGATCGCGCCCTGACCGGAGGAGCGGGGGTCCTGGCAGGAGCGGGAACGACCATGGTGATGGGGATGCTTGGCCGGCAGTTGTCGCGCCGGGTGCATGCAAGCTTGAACATGGCGTATGCGGACAATCGGGCTCTGACGCAGAGCTCATCCGGTGCTCCTCAAGCCGCCTATGATTACGTGCAAGCCGGGGCGAATCTAACTCACGAATTGGGGCAGCACATCAGCATGTATCTCAACTATTACGTGCAGCGTGAAACCTCCAACACGTCCCTTTGTGAAGTCGGCGCTTGCTCGACGGTGTTCTTCCGGCAAGTCGGGGGATTCGGCTTTAATTGGCATGCTCGACCCATAAAGATCGACTGAGTGGGTGAGAGGTTAGAACCAGGAAGGACGTGAAATCCTCATGATAGGACACAGGCAGTTCGGGTGGGACGATTACGTGGCCATCTGGCGCCGGAGACGATGGTGGGTGATCGGACCGGCCCTCCTTGGCGCAGTAATCGTCTTCGCCGTCTCTTTGGTGTTGCCCAACCGCTATGAGTCCGACACGCTGGTCCTCATCCAAAGCCAGAGGATTCCGACGAATATGGTCCAGTCCATCGTTACTGAGGATTTGAATGCGCGCGTTGCCACCTTGGAGGAGCAGGTCCTGAGCCGAACCCGGTTGGAGTCGATCATTAAACGATATGACCTTTTTAAGGAGAACATCGGCAAGGAGCCCATGGAGTTGATGGTTGAGGATCTGCGCAAGGATATCGAACTGACCGCCGTGAAACCCGTGGTAAAATCACGCGAACAAACCCTCCCCGGCTTTTCCATCGGGGTGACCCTTTCCACGGCACAATTGGCCCAGCAGGTCTGCGCGGAGATTACTTCAATGTTCATTGAGGAGAATCTCCGTCAAAGGGAAGCGTCGGCCAAGGGCGCGACGAGTTTCTTTCAATCCCAACTCGACGATGCCAAGCGTCAACTTGATGACCAGGACGCAAAACTGGCCGAACTCAAGAAGAAGTACCTCCCCGAGCTTCCTGAGGAGAGCCAAGCGAACCTTAATCTGCTGGGGTCAATGAATGGCCAACTCGAGGCGGTGACTCAAGCCCTAACTCGTACGGAACAAGACAAGACTTACACGGAGTCATTACTTGCGCAACAAGTGGCGGCTTGGAAGGCCACGCAGGTGGGAGGAGATGAGCCGCAACCCCAGACGCTCGAGCAGCAGCTTGCCGCCATGCAGAATCAGCTTGTGACACTGGAGGTCCAAGACACCGAAGAACACCCCGATGTCATCAAGCTCAAGGCCGAGATCGAACGGCTCAAGAAGAAAATTCACGAGCAGGGAACTACAACCGAAACAAAAGCCGAGGCAGTGGCAAAACATCCAGCGCTCTCCGAGCCCCCTCAGATCCAACAAATGCGCAGTCAACTTCATGGTTATGAAGAGGCCATTCGCGGGCAGACCAAGACACAGCAACGATTGCAGCAGCAAATCGATCTCATTCAATCGCGTATCCAAATGAGTCCGGTGGTCGAGCAACAATACGAGCAAATCACGCGCGACCATCAGATGGCACTGGATTTCTATAACGAGATGCTCAAGAAAAAGAACGAATCGGAGATGGCAACCGATCTGGAGGAACGCCAGCAGGGAGAGCAATTTATTGTCATGGATCCGGCAAACTTGCCGAAGGATCCGACATTCCCGAACCGGCCCTTGTTTGCCTTGGGGGGATTGGGTGGGGGCTTGGCCTTGGGCCTCGGCCTTGCGTGGCTCTTCGAGGCGCAGGACAAGACTCTTCGGAACGTGAAGGACATCGAAGCCTGTTTGGGATTGCCGACGCTCGCCATGGTGCCTTCACTCACGACTGCGGCGAGGCTGAGGCGGTTCCGGGCCGGCGAAGCTGGGAAACTCGGGGTGGCGGAAGGGCGCACCGCGGGGGTTCAAGGACATTAGGTATGTACAAGAGTTTCTTCGGGTTGAAAGAAAACCCGTTTAACGTCAATCCGGATCCACATTTCCTGTACCAGACGCAGGAGATTCAGGAGGCCTTGGCTTGTCTGACCTACGGGATCAACCGTCGGAGAGGGTTTATTCTGCTCAGCGGAGAGGTGGGGACAGGAAAAACCACCATTCTCAACAAGCTGCTGGAACATTTACGCGGGGAGCGCGTGGCGACAGCGTTTATTTTTAATCCGCGCCTCAGTGTCAATCAATTCCTGCATTTCATGCTGGCGGATTTTGGGATTTCCTGCGAATCTCGCATGAAGAGTCAGGTTTTGCTCCAACTTAATCAATGGCTCCTGGAGCGCTACCGGGCCGGAGAAACTGCTGTCCTTATTGTGGATGAAGCTCATAATCTTCCGTTGGAAGTTTTTGAGGAGATCCGGCTGCTGACCAACCTGGAAACGTCAACGGAGAAACTCCTCCAGATCGTGCTTTCCGGTCAACCGGAAATCGAGAAGCTGATCAACCAGCCGGCCCTTCGTCAGCTTCGACAACGAATCACCCTGAGATGCAAGATGACGCCGTTAACTCTTCAAGATACCCAGGGCTATATTTCCGAGCGTCTGCGCATTGCCGGGGCCAATGGTGACCCGATTTTCAATCCTGATGCGCTCAAAATGGTTTATCGTTACTCGGGCGGGATCCCGCGCGTGATCAATCTGCTCTGTGAGCATGCGCTGATCACCGCCTTCGCTGAAGAGCAACGGCCGGTGCTTGCCGAAACGATTCGGGCTGTGGCGCAGGAATTTGAATTGGATAAAGCGCCAGGACTGAGTGTTCCGCGTCCCCCAGAGACGAAACGCCCGATGCAGGCTGTTGATTCGTTGCTGAACCTGGGCCAACGCATGGACCGGATGAGGAAGGGTAGTTAGAAGGTTTTAAGTCCGCATCTAGCGGCAGGATGGTTATGAGTCGAGTTCACGATGCTCTGAAAAAAGCCGAAGAAGAGAAGGCGACACACGGTGACCCGGATAGCTCCGTGGAGACGAAGGCGCCATCCGCGCCGGGTCTCCACCCCTTGGAAAGAACGCGTGTTTCCCCAACTCAGAGGCCGGTGACAACCCCGGAAAGCAGGGTCCGGCAGAGTGATTTGCTCCCCGAGACATTCGTAGAACACTGCGCGTGCCGGAATTGGAACTGGGACCCCGCCTTGACTCAAAATGTGGACTCTCGTCGCCACACTATCGTTTCCGAGGAATTTCGCACTTTACGGTCACAACTCTATCTCATGCGTAAAGTTCGACCGCTCCATAAGCTTCTCGTTACGAGCCCCCTGCCGGGCGAAGGGAAAACCTTCGTTGCAGCGAACTTGGCGCGGGTCATCGCCAAACAGGCTGACAGCCAGGTCCTGTTGATCGATAGTGACATGCGGTTACCCTCAATGCATACCGTATTGGGTGCTCCATCCGAGCCGGGGCTGGCGGAATTTTTGGCAGGGGGGCACGACCTTGTCTCCGTCATTCAACGTGGCCAACCGGAAAACTTCTTCTTCATTCCCGGGGGAAGGATCGCCGGAAATCCCACGGAACTCCTCGCCAATGGCCGTTTCGAGCTTATGATAAACCAGGCGATTCCGGTTTTCGATTGGATCATCATTGACTCCCCTCCCACCATTCCTGTGTCCGACGCCCGATTGCTCGCGGGGTTATGCGACGGGTTGTTGATGGTGATCAACGCAGGCACTACACCCTTCGACTTGGCACAAAGAGCCTGCCGGGAGTTTGCGAAGAATCAACTCTTGGGCGTGGTCCTCAACCGCGTGGAGCCGGAACAAAACTACGGTTCCTATTATTACTATGGCAAGGAGGATCACTCCCCGGGGAATGGCAAGGGCGCAAAGGTATGAAAGCCAAGGACACATCTATATGCAAATCTTTGCATGCTTGGCTGGGTCCCCGAAAAGTTGCTTTTTTAGGGATTCTCCTCACCCTTTCAACGGCAATAACTATATTATTTTTCAACGTTTTACATTTTAGCGAAAAAAAGGCTGTCGCTTTGGGTTTGGCCCGTCGTTTGCAATACATGTCTGCATACGGATATGGGCATCAATCTTGCGGGTACGGATTTTCGGCGGCCGAGGGCGGTTCAACCACCCAACCAAATCAAGGGCAAGCGCTTCGCGACCGAAGCTGCGCCATCTTCGTGCGGTTCGACCAAGCTGCTGTCCGGCCCGGGGCTGCCTACTTGGGAGCCGCGCTGCGGCAGTACGTTGTCCGTACAGAAGTTGCTGGAGCCAGAGGGGCGGCAACGTGGTCGCGCGAGAATCTTGTTGAGTGCTCAAGTGGGGGGACCTGCTGAGCATAGCATTCAAGGATTTTTAGTGCGCTTTAGAAAGAGCACTACAGCTTACGGAGAGACCTCCTGTAAGTCACAGGGCGGAGCTACATGTCATTGAGGCCTGTCGCGGCCAGTACCGAAGAGGTAAATCCAAGCATCGCTTGGTATGCGTTGTACACCCGGCATCAACACGAAAAGACTGTTGCCAGCCTTCTGTCGGGAAAGGGATTGCAAGTCTTCCTCCCGCTTTATTCGGCTGTGCACAAGTGGAAAGACAGGGACAAGGAGTTGCTTCTGCCTTTGTACCCCGGCTATGTCTTCCTGCGAGATCGGCTCGATCGCCGGCTCCAGATTCTGACGACTCCGGGTGTCCATTCGATTGTAGGAACGGCGGGTGGTCCGGAGGCTATCCCGGAATTTGAGATGGATGCGGTCAGGCGTGTCATTGAAAGTTCATTGGCAGTTGAACCTCATCCGTTCCTGCGACGGGGAGACCGCGTAAGGGTCACGCACGGCCCTCTCGAAAGAATTGAAGGGATTCTGCTACGCAAGAAGAACGTGTTCAGGCTGGTACTGTCTGTGGAAATGCTGATGAAATCGGTTGCGGTTGAAATTGATGCCTCCATGGTTGAACGCATCAGTGGAGGGAATTGGAGCCCGATCGACCGCAGGGTCGAAAGACCGCATTACTCCGTTTGCTGAGATTACGAGAGGCTAACTCATGAGTTTGGGGAGCAGTCCGTTGATTACCCTGGCGTTGAATGACAAGCCACGAGCTCGTCGGCATGCCACTCATCAAACGCAGCTTCCCGTTCCCTCGAGCACCCGGCATTACGGGACGGTTCCTGAGGAGTCTTTCCGAAGGAGCCTCTCTTTGGAGCAGAAGAGGACGGAGCGTTCACGGAAACCTTTCCTCCTTATGCTCTTAGAGGCGGAGAAACTCTTCCAGGCTGGCCGACGACAACGGGCGCTTCAAAATATTCTCTCCTCCCTGTCGAGTTCGGTCAGGGAAACAGACATCACCGGTTGGTTTAAGGAAGATTCCACAGTCGGCGTCATCTTTACGGAGGTCGGCGCCCCCGAGGCGGCGACCTTTCCGGATGCCATTTTGGAAAGGGTTCTGACAGCCCTGCGTCAAAACCTGAGTTCGGAAGAAGTCGATTGTATAGACATCACCCTTCACATTTTCCCCGACGAGTGGAATGAAAAGAAGCCCGGGCCGCCAGCCAGGTTGGACCTGTATCCAGAATTGCGAAAGCAGAAGGTCCTCCGCCGGCTTGGTCTGACTCTGAAAAGGGTCATTGACATTGCGGGTAGCATGATCGGGCTTATTCTCCTATCGCCGTTGTTTGCAGTGATCGCAGCTCTCATCAAGCTTACTTCGCCCGGGCCGGTTTTCTTCCGGCAGAGCAGGGTGGGCCAGTATGGAGAGGAGTTTACGTTTCTTAAGTTTCGGACGATGGTTGCCCGTAACAATTCGAGCGCCCACAAAGATTACGTTAGGCGGTTTATTTCTGGAAGAGCACATAAAAAAGAGGGTGAACACGAGCTATCTTCCGTTTATAAGCTCGTCGACGATCCAAGAGTGACGCGTGTCGGGAAATTCCTGCGGAGGACCAGCCTCGACGAACTTCCGCAGTTGCTCAATGTCTTGGTAGGAGAGATGTCCCTGGTTGGACCGCGCCCCCCCATCCCCTATGAGTGTGATGTCTATGAATTGTGGCACTGGCGCCGGGTGCTGGAGGCCAAGCCGGGTATGACGGGACTCTGGCAGGTAAACGGTCGAAGTAGGACGACCTTCGATGACATGGTTCGCTTGGACCTGCGGTATGCGAGGTCTTGGTCCCTCTGGTTGGATATAAAAATTTTGCTGAAAACGCCTCGGGCCGTACTTTCCGGTGAAGGTGCTTACTAAGATTTGCCGCGCTCGTCTTCGTGCCATCTCCCCCCGTACGAATGGGGTGCCCCCTCGTTCGACATCATTCGGTTTTTTAGCTACGTCGCCGCCTATTGAAAAAGCGATTTCTGGTGTGCTGAGTCCGTTGCCGGTCCACCCTGCAATGCCGGGTGGAGGAACCTTTCGCGCGGTTCCGAGGTGAACCATGATCCGGTTAGGTGTTATTGGCTTTGGCTACTGGGGTCCGAATATCGTTCGGAATTTCCAGGGGTTGCCTGAGTGCCGTGTAGTGGCGGTATGTGATTTAGATCCCAGCGCCCTCCAGCGTGCCCAGCATGCTTACCCGGGTCTGAAGCACACGAACGATCCCTCAGAGCTCCTCGAGTCGACGGAAGTAGACGCCATTGCGGTGATCACGCCGGTATGGACACATTTCGAGCTCGCCAAGAAGGCACTCGCAAACGGCAAGCACATTTTTATTGAGAAACCTTTCACCTCCACCTCCGCCCAAGCGGAAGAACTGATCGAACTGGCAGAGAAGAAGCACCTAAAGATCATGGTCGATCACACCTTCCTCTTTACGGGGGCCGTCAAGAAAATTCGCCAGCTTGTTGACGAGGATGTCCTGGGTCGGCTGTATTACTACGACTCAACCCGGGTGAATCTGGGATTATTCCAGCATGATATCAACGTCATTTGGGATCTCGCTCCCCACGATCTTTCGATTATGGATTTTCTCATCAAAGCTCGACCCCAAGCCATATCCGCAACGGGGGCTACACACCTGAATTCCCATGAGGACATGGCCTATATCACGGTATACTTCCCCGACAACGTTATAGCCCATATCAACGTGAACTGGCTCTCCCCGGTGAAGATCCGGACGACGTTGTTGGGCGGTGAAAAGAAGATGTTGGTCTGGAATGACCTCGAAGCCGACGAAAAACTCAAGGTTTACGACCGAGGCGTGCAGGTAACCAGCGGCAGCGGGCTCTACGAACTGCTCGTGAGCTACCGATCGGGCGACATGTGGGCGCCGAAAATAGAGCCGTCAGAGGCGCTACATCTCGAATCGACCCATTTTGTCGACTGTATTTTGAACGACAAGACTCCCATCAGCGACGGGGCGGCGGGATTAAGAGTGGTAAGAATGCTCGAGGCGACAGATCAATCGGTCCGGCACCGCGGGAAACTGGTTCAGTTATGAATGATTATCAGTGCATCGCTCCGGACGTCAAGCTGGGAAAAGGCGTCAAGCTCTCCAAGTTCATCAACCTCTATGGTTGCGAGATTGGCGAAGATAGCAAGATTGGCGCATTTGTCGAAATTCAGAAGAACGCCCGGATTGGACGCAACTGTAAGATCTCAAGCCACACTTTTGTTTGTGAGGGCGTGACGATTGAGGACAATGTATTTGTCGGCCACGGGGTTGTGTTCATCAACGATACCTATCCACGCGCCACGACTCCGGAGGGCGAGCTGAAAACCGATGCGGACTGGAAAGTTGAAACGACCGTCGTCAAAAAAGGGGCTTCCATCGGTTCTGGGTCCACGATTCTCTCCCAAGTGGTGATCGGGGAGAATGCCCTGGTAGGAGCGGGCAGCGTTGTCACCAAAGATGTCCCTACTGGCGCGATCGTCGTCGGGAGTCCCGCTCGCGTGTTGAGGATAATTTCTTCTGAGGTGGGTGCGCCAAGATGAGCCGAGCCGCCAGTATTCCATTTGTCGATCTTGTCTCTCCACACGTCGAGCTGGAAGAGGAGCTTGTAGCGGTCGTGACTAAGGCTTTGCGGACCGCGGGCTTCATCGGCGGCCCCATGGTGGAGGAGTTTGAACAGGATTTCGCGAAATTCTGCGATGTGCCTTACTGTATTGGAGTGAATAGCGGGACGGACGCGCTGCGGTTCGCGCTCATGGCTGCGGGCGTGAGGCCCGGTGACACTGTCGTCACCGTCCCCAACACCTTTATCGCTACCACCGAAGCCATCTCGCAGGCAGGGGCGCGCCCGGAATTTGTGGATATTGATCCTCGAACCTACAACCTGGATCCCTTCAAGCTTCTCCTGTACCTGGAAACGGGCTGCGAATTGGACCGGCCGACGGGCAAGCTCGTCAGCAAAAAAACTAGGCGGCCCGTCACGGCTATTGTGCCGGTGCACTTGTATGGTCAGATGGCGGCGATGGATTCCATCCGCGAGTTGGCCGAGCGTTACGGGTTGATCGTTATCGAGGACGCTTGCCAGGCTCACGGCTCTGAATACTTTTCGGCGAAGGAGAATCGCTGGCGCAAGGCCGGCTCCATGGGCAACGCTGCGGCGTTCAGTTTCTACCCGGGCAAGAACCTGGGGGCTTGTGGAGAAGGCGGAGCCGTTACCACCCACGATGAACAAGTCGCGCGCAAGGTGCGCATGTTGCGCGACCACGGTCAAGCCCGCAAGTACTACCACGACATGGAAGGGTACAATGGCCGCTTGGACGCGATTCAAGCCGGCATGTTGACGGTGAAGCTGCGGCGGCTTTCCGGATGGAACGCCCAGCGGCGGGAAATTGCCGCCCGATATAACGAACAGTTTGCCTCCTTGGGCGAAGCCTTGACATCCCCTTATATCCCATCAAATGCCATTTCTAATTATCATCTCTACGTTGTTAAGGTTCAGAACAGGAATGGATTGAGGGACTTCTTGTCCGAAGCCCACGTTGGTACGGGAATCCACTATCCCATCCCCCTGCACTTGCAAAAGGCTTACGAGCACCTCGGTTACGCCCAGGGAAGTTTCCCGGTGACGGAAAATGTCGCCTCCGAAATCCTCTCGCTCCCCATGTATCCTCAGCTTGGGTTGGAGGATCAGAAAATTGTGGCAGCCAAAGCATTTGAGTTTATTGAGGCCTCTGCGGAGCACGTCGGCGCTCCGCACTCGATGAGCGCGAGCTTGGGTTAGCAGCCCGTACGAAAATCGCCCTAAACCTCCACCCCCCCGAACGCAGGCATACCAGGCGCAATCTGGTGAATGCCGTCGTAAATGAATCCCCTCAGGAATCGAGCCTTAACCTTATGAATCGCAGGGAAGCAACGCGTCCCAAGGCCGCCCGGAAGGAGATCTGAAGGTGCGGGTCTGCATGGTGTCGTATTCGTTTTACCGAGGCGACACGCGCGTGCAGCAATATGCCCGGGCTCTGGTGGAACGCGGGGACGAAGTGGAGGTTCTCTCTCTGATCCGCGAAGGGGTCCCGAGGGAAGCGATGGTCGATGGCGTGAAAGTTCTGGGGATCCAGACACGCAGGCGGGACGAGCGCGGGCCACTCACTTACCTCCTCAAAATTGTTGGTTTTCTGATTCGCTCCTCGATCGTTCTGACCCGGCGGCATCGGGCCCGGCCCTACGATCTCATTCATGTTCACTCGGTTCCGGATTTCATGGTTTTTGGGGCCTTGATTCCAAAGTTGTCGGGAGCCCGAATCATTCTGGACATCCACGACATCCTTCCGGAACTCTACGCGAGTAAGTTCAAGGTAAGCCACTCAACCTGGGAAATCCGCTTTCTGAAATTCATTGAGAGAAGGTCGATTGCCTTTGCGCATCACGTGATTATTGCCAACCACCTGTGGTGGGAACGTCTCATCTCGCGATCGGTGCGGCGTGAAAAGTGTACGCCCATTTGCAACTACCCTGACTTGCGGTATTTTTTCCCCCACCCCCGCACCAGGACGGATGGGAAATTCGTTATGATGTATCCCGGAACGCTGAACTGGCATCAGGGATTGGATATCGCCATCAAAGCATTCGCCAAGATCGCTGATGAGGCCCCCCACGCGGAATTTCACATCTATGGTGGAGGTCCAACCAAGCCTCTCCTCATGGATCTTACTGATCGTCTGGGATTGAACGGCAGAATCCTTTTCCACGATGCTCAACCGTTACACGACATTGCCTTGGTTATGAGCCAGGCCGATTTGGCCGTAGTTCCCAAGCGCGCCGAATCCTTCGGCAACGAAGCGGCGAGCACCAAGGTCCTGGAATTCATGGCGCTGGGAGTACCCGTGTTGCAGTCGCGGACCAAAGTGGGAACCTACTACGATACGGACTCCCGAGTGATGTTTTTCGAGTCTGAAAACGTGGATGACCTTGCGAAGCACATGAGGGTGCTCGTCGGCGATCAGCAACTCCGCGCGCGCCTGGTTGCCAACGCTTTGGAATATGTAAAGGAAAACAACTGGGGGGTCAAAAAGTCCGTGTACCTCGAATTGGTCGACTCGCTCACGGGTCCGGGGACCCGCCATGCAGCGGCGCCCCTCCCGGCGCCCGCCTGAGCAGGGCCGGCCCTCTTCGGATCATCCACTAGGGATCCTTGCCGAGTTTGACGGCTTCCCTTGCGCTCGCTGATCCGCCGCCTGTTGTTTAAGCCTTAACCCGATGCTGAATCTTCACCTAGACCGCGCCCTCAGCGTGTACCTGTGTCATCCGCTAACCCGGCGCCTCAATGGATGGCGGCGGCGCATCCCGATTCTGATGTACCACAGCATCCGGGAAGGCACCGAGGCGCGTCATGCTTACTATGAAACGACCACGTCTCCCCGGGTTTTTGCTCGGCACATGAAGTTTCTCCATGAGAACGGTTATAGGGCAATGGAGTGGGACGAGATCGCCCAGAGCGCCCTTGGAAGCTCCACGCCCAAACCGGCGGTCATCACATTTGACGACGGATATGCGGATTTCTATCGTCAGGCATTTCCAATTTTGAGCGAATACAGTTTTACTGCCACCGTGTACGTGATCACGGGGCTCCTGAAGCCCGAGCGGACATGTTTCAAAGGGACGGAATGTCTGACTTTGTCGGAGGTTCGCGAGTTACACTCCCGGGGCATGACCTTCGGCTCGCATACCGTCACCCACCCTGATCTCAGGTTCTTGAAACCGGACGAAGTGGAGCACGAGCTCTCCTGTTCGAAAAAGTCCCTGGAGGACGCACTGGGGGCTCCCGTTAAGTCCTTCGCCTACCCATACGCATTTCCCGAGGCCGACCGCCGCTTTGTGAGCAGCTTGACAGACCTTCTGAGCAAGTGTGGTTACGAAAACGGTGTAACCACCATTCTGGGGACAGCCCAGCCCGGCGCCAATCGATTTTTCCTCCCCCGGCTGCCCGTCAACACTTGGGACGATCTAACATTTTTTCAAGCCAAACTTGAGGGCGCGTACGATTGGCTGCACGGCCCGCAATATGTTTATAAGGCCATCCGAGGTTTCCTGTCGCCGCGCCTGTCGTAGTAGGGCCGGGCTTCAGCCCGGCATGTGCCGATTAAGCTGTTCCTGAACTGGCATCAGCAGTGAACCAGCAGCCGATGACCTCCGCCCATCCTGGCCAACCGACCCGTTACGTCATCATCACGCCTGTACGGGACGAAGCCCGGCACATCGGATCCACGGCTAAGAGCGTCGCGCAGCAAACCATCTTGCCGTTTCAATGGGTGATTGTGGATGACGGCTCGACCGACGGTACAGCGGAAATCGTCGAACAGCATTCCAAGCAATGGTCCTGGATAACCCTCCTGCGCCGGGACAATCGAGGTTATCGCGACGCCGATATTGGCGCCATTGGTGCGTTTCTTGCCGGATACCAGTCCCTCAAATCGACGGACTGGGAGTTCCTCATTAACCTCGACGGCGACCTTACTCTGGAACCCGATTATTTCGAAAAGTGTTTCGAGGAGTTTAACGAGGACCCGGGCTTGGGGATTGGAGGGGGATCGCTTTACCACTTGAACGGCTCCGGCGCCATGGAGATTGAGCTCTGTCCGCGGTTTCACGTGCGGGGCGCAACCAAAATTTACCGGCGAGCCTGCTGGGAGGCCATTGGGGGCTTGGCGCCAGTTCCGGGCTGGGACACGATCGATGAAGTGAAGGCCCACATGGCCGGCTGGTACGTCCGGAGCTTTCCGCATGTGCGGGCGCTCCACCAGCGGCCTACGGGCGCCTCCAGCAACGCGTGGCGCGACTCCGTCAAGAACGGCCGCTGCGACTATTTCCTCGGTTACCACCCGGTCTTTATGCTCCTGAAGTGCCTCAGGAGAATCTTCCACAAACCGTTTCTGGTGGGCGGAGCCGGCCACCTTTACGGTTTCATCAAAGGCTACATTGATCGGCGGCCGCAAGTTGATGATGCCGCATTGATTCGCTACGTTCGAAGCCAGCAGATGCGGCGGCTACTCCTCAGGGACTCGACGTGGAAGTAGTGACGGCTATTGTGGCATGGCCATCTTGGCCATGACTGACACGGGTAGGACGCCCGTGCCACGTGGGCAAGGCCCATGGACCTCTCCATTATCATCGTCAATTGGAATTCCGCGGCCTTTACAGTCCCCTGCATTTCCAGCATTTATTCCCAGACTCACGACTTGGAATTCGAAGTCCTGGTTGTCGATAATGCCTCCACGGACGATTCATGCTTGGTGATCCAGGACCGCTGCCCCTCTGCGAAGCTGATCCGCAGCCCGCAGAATCTGGGCTTTGCCGGCGCGAACAATCTGGGATTCCAGAACTCCTCTGGACGGATCCTGCTGTTTCTTAACCCGGATACGGAATTGCGTGGCCCGGCCATCAATCTAATGCATGCTTGTCTCGACTCTTCCGCGGATATCGGGGTTCTGGGCTGCCGCCTCCTGAATTCGGACCTCAGCGTACAGACCAGTTGCATCCAGCCCTTCCCGACGATTCTGAACCAGATTGCCGACGCCGAACAATTGCGGCGGCTCACTCCCCGGCTGAAATTGTGGGGCATGAAGCCCCTATTCGAGTCCAATAATTCATGTCCCGGCAAAGTGGCGGCGGTCTCCGGGGCCTGTCTGATGATCAAGAGGAAAGTCTTCGAGGAAGTCGGGCTATTCAGCACCGACTACTTTATGTACATGGAAGACTTGGAGCTCTGCTACCAAGTCGGGAAAATCGGTAAAAAAGTCTGTTACCTGGGCGCCGCGACCATCCTGCATCACGGCGGGCAGAGTTCCAAGCAACGCGGCGGGGAGGTCTTTGCCGCCCCCTTAATGAAGGAGGCGGTGCGGAGGTTTTTGGCAAAGACGCGCGGGCCTTTCTATGCGGCGCTTTATCGTCTCGCCATGTTCAAGGTCTCCATTCTCCGCATCGCCGTCTTGGGATTGCTTCTCCCCATTCCCTCCGCAAAACTCGACAAAGAGTCGCTCCGCCACTCGCTGACCAAGTGGTACAAGATTCTGCGTTGGAGCATGGGGCTTGAAGCTTGGACGCGGCAAATGGGGAAGCCCACCGCGAGCCAGCCGGCAGGATCGTGAGTTTGAAGGCGACCGATGGATAGCGCGGATCTCTAAACCCAATCATGGTACTCACTATTGCAGTTATGCTGATTGCCGTCGGCGCTCTTGTCGCCATAACCCTGGCCAAGGGCTTTGAAGGAGTGCTACCGTTCTTCGCTTTTCTGGTGATTGTATTACCAGGGGAAGCGAAGATCGATTTCGGGGATCTGTTTGCCTTGACCGTGACCCGAGGTGCCATTGCCACGCTAGCCGTTCTCTACTTCGCTTTTGCAAACCAGCATCCCAAGAGCGCCCGCAGCGACAGCCTACCGCTGAAGTATCTGCTGATACTTTACCTTGGGTGGTCCATGGTCTCAACAGTGAATTCCATCGTATTTACCACAAGCCTGAAAACCGTCCTTGACAACGCTCTGGAATTCTACCTGGTCTACTACATTCTCGCCAAGTCTGTCTCCCGTGTTGAGACCGTCCACAAGATCCTCCTTGCCTCGGTTGGCGCACTGGTGGTCTGTTGCATTTTCGGGGCGGTAGAACATTTCACCCAGTGGAAGGTGATCAACTTGTTTCCGGAGGTTACGCATCGACTTAGGGCAGGAGTAGGAGGGCGCATGGGGGAATCCGGCAGGATCACCGCAACCTTCCCGCATCCGATACTGTTTGGGAATGCTTTGGCCTTGGGCATTCCTTGGGCACTCTACCTTCTCGGCATGGCCAAAACCGCAGCTCAGAAAGCCTACCTATGGGTGGCGACCATTATGATGGCTTGGAATCTTTACAAGACCTTGAGCCGTGGGCCTTGGCTGGCGCTTGCCTTGTCCCTTTTCGTGCTGTTTATCTTCTCCCAAGGTAGCCTCCGCAAGTACCTGATGGTTATTTGTCTTCTTACGGTCGCCGCGCTGATCATACGGCCCGGCGTTTTGGACACGCTGAGAAACACCTATATCGAAACCCGCACCCCTGATTCAGCGCGCGGAGGCGCCTACCAATATCGATACGACCTGATGCGTTTGGCCACACAGGCGCTCGCTAAAGATCCCACCCGCGCGGTTTGGGGGTTCGGGCCTGAATCCTTCCCTTCTTTGGGCTTGGAGGGGGAAGATTCCACCACCGGTAAGATGGAGCCGTTCGAGAGTTGCGACAGCGGATTCGTAGAGGTCATGCTTGACACAGGGTATGTGGGGCTTTCCCTGGTGGTAGCTTTGTTCATTCGAGCCGCGTTATTTTCGTGGAAGGGATTTAAGACTGTACCGCGCCCCGCCAACTTCCTCTGCCTGGTGTTTCTGGTCAGTTTAGGTGCCTACGCCTTCATGATGCTAAGCGTGGAGAATTTTGGGTGGGGGCAGCAGACTCTTATGCTGTGGATTTTGATCGCCCTATCCGTGGTCTATCCTCGCCTGGCGGAAACTGAAAACGTGGCAGAGAGGGATGTAGTGGTTCCTCTACCAGAAACTCGCCCATAGTGGGCGCATGTTGACCCGCTTTGAAACTCGTTCGGACGAACAGCGAGGGTCACCTTTGCGGGCGATGGAGGCCAACGCGCGGCCGGTCGTGGCGCCAAGCCCGGCGCGCTCAGACAGAAAGTTGATGAGCGGGTCACTCAACGTCAGAATTCTGCGGAGTCCGGGCGAGCTTGAAGAGATCCGGGAGGTTTGGACATCTTGGCAACACCATCCCAATATTGATATCGATTTCTATTTGACTGTAAACCGGCTGCGACCGCAGATTCTTCGACCACACGTCATGGTGCTCTATCGGGATAATCATCCCGACGCACTGCTAATCGGTCGAATAGTAAATGAGCGAATCGCATTTAGTATTGGGTACAAGACAATTCTTAAGCCCAAGGCCCGGATACTCAGGATCGCGTATAACGGACTCCTGGGAAATCTATCTCCGGCAAACAGCGAAGTCCTTGTAAATGAGATCTTGAGCACGCTTCGCCATGGTGAGTCCGACCTTGCCGCATTCAGCCATGTGAGGGCCGATTCGCCCGTCTATCAGGCCGCCAGGCAGGTTCCCGGCTTCCTGTCACGTGATTTTTTCCCGCGTTTTCAGCTACACCGTAGCATGACCGTCCCCGCCACGGTTGAGGATTTTAACCAACGCCTGTCCAAGAAAGTCCGTAAGAATCAGAAATGGCAAGCGAAGATAATACTTCAGGATTTCTCGGGCAACATAAGGATTGACTGCATTCGTGAAATGGACGGGCTGGAGCGGATGATTCGGGATGTGGAGGAGATCGCCAGAAAGACCTATCAGCGAGGGCTTGGGGTGGGATTCGAAGACACTGCGGAAATGCATGAGCGGCTCCGTCTGGAAGCTGAAAAAGGAAGGTTACGGGCATTCATCCTGTACATTGTGGA
>Ga0326728_10011455_pt1 | contig 20236 bp, 13 predicted proteins | sample MB3enrmetagenome_FD_207602 | JGI IMG/M metagenome (GOLD analysis project Ga0326728, IMG submission 207602) | Lab enriched peat soil microbial communities from McLean, Ithaca, NY, United States - MB31MN | ecosystem: Environmental > Terrestrial > Soil > Wetlands > Peat | place: USA: New York... | reverse complement strand
TCAACCGCCTGCCAGAATCCCTGGCAGCCTAAAAGCAAAAGCAAGAGCAAGAACTTCCACTTAAGGAAAAAGCAAAAACTGTCCGAACGACCGGAACCACCTCACCTGATTCAGCGTAAAGGTCAGGTTTTCGAGGGTCTGGTCGGTGGGCATCGTCATTTCTCCTTGGGATTCGGGTTTGGGGAATTCGCTTCCGGTGAGTCCTGGCGGACCATCGCTTCCGCGCGTTCCTTGGTTCGATTCAACTGGTGCTGCCAGTATCGCTCGAAGGTTCCGGCCCACTCATGAAGTGGGCGTATCGCTTCGGCGTTGGTGCGGTACAGCTTTTGGCGTCCCTGGCAGCGCATCCAGACCAGCCCCACGTCGCGCAGCACGCGCAGGTGCTTGGAGACGGAAGGCTGCTCCAGGCCGAGGGCCGCCACAATCTTTCCGACGGGCTGCTCGGCTCCGGCAAGATAGTTCAAGATCTCCCGCCGGCGGGGCTCGGCAACCGCGTTGAAAGCATCCGAAGTGGTGCTCGCTCTTGCCATAACGACACGTTACATACCTATATAGGAATATGTCAAACGGTTTTTTGCACTGCCGCACAAGGCCGAGAGCTTTAGTGGCTGGCGTGTGGCAAACCCTTCAAGAACTCATACATGGGATGCAACGCCTTCGTTCTTCAAGCCGAAGGCCTCCCCTGGACGGCCAGTCCTTGCAGAAAATAACCCTCCGCCGGCGCACACTGGCAACGCACACTGGCAAATAGGTGAAGAGCGTGCGAAGCCCCGGCCCAATCTGTCAGCAATCCGCCCGGTCCGTACCACCACCGGGAACCACCCCCTCCCCCCAAAACACCCATTTCCCGGAGTGCATTGCCGGACTAGATGACGAGCTAAGGCACATTAAATCATATACCTGCAGGCTTGAGTTCATGAGCCTTCCTGTTACCGCAATGGTTAACAAGAACCCTTAAAATGGGGGAATGTAGCCGAAACAACCGGTTTCTTTGATGATTTTGAGCCAAGGATGCGGCGATTTTGAAGGTCGTGAAGTCCTGGAACCTTCAGCTCCGCTTGGAGCAGGCGCGCTGGGGATTGGGCGGACAGGTCGACTCGCGAATCACCAGTTCGGGCAGGATGGGTACTGTCTCCTGAAAGGCTTCCGTGCCGCGAATCCTCTGCAAAAGGATGCGAGCAGCCTCGATCCCCATTTGATTGAGCGGCTGACGGATGGTGGTCAGGGTGGGGTTGTGGAAGGCCGCGCTCTGGATGTCGTCGAAGCCCACCACGGAGATGTCCTGGGGCACGCGCAGGCCGTGATTCATGCAGGCGCGGATCGCTCCGATGGCGGCTTCGTCGTTGTAGCAGACGATGGCCGTGAATTCACCGCCGCGATCGAGCAGTTCATTGGCCGGTCCAAAGCCCAGTTCCGGGGTGGAAACCCGCAACTTCACTTGCACGGTCAACTCGGGCAGAACCTCCAGCTTCATCTCCGCGGCTACATTCATCAGGCATTCCCAGCGCTCGTCGGCGTCGGAGCTGTGGCTGCCGCCGCGCATGAAAGCGATCTTGCGATGCCCCAGATCGTATAGATGGCGCAGGGTGAGCTCGGCCGCCCGGCGCTGATCGAGCACCACGTTCGTGACTCCCTCGATCTTGCGATGGCCCGCCACAGCCACCGCCGGCAGCTTCATGCTGTGCTCCAGTACGGTGTCGATCAGGACGAACCCCTCGACGGAGCGGTCCATCAGCAGACGCGGGTACTCCTCAATCAGGTCCGGCTTGCGGCGATGGCTTGCGGTCAGGTAGAAGTAACCTTCCTCGATGAGGAACTCCTCGACGCCGGCCAATACCGGCGCCACATAGTGGTCGTTCAGATCCGGCACCAGTACGCCTATGGAGAAGGTCTGGCGCTTGCGCAGCGACCGCGCGTAGAAGCTGGGCCGATAGTCGAACTTCGCCGCCGCCCTGGTGACCCGGTCCCTGGTCTCCTGGGGAATCGAGCGCACCCCGGGAGCGTTGTTCAGCACCAGCGAGATGGTGGCCGGCGACAGGTTCAGGTAGTCGCCGAGCGTACGCAGGCTGATGGGTTGCCCCGGCACCGGCCTGGGCCCTGACCTTATTCGCTTGACCATATACTCATGTTGTAACACTCTCCATCAAGAAATGGCTATCGAATTGCCGTTTCCCTGAAACCGGAGTTTGGCACTTGTCACTTCTCCGCCGGCGTTGCCGCGGGCTGCTGCGGCGGCGTCGGCCGGGCATGCCCTTCGGCGATCTTCTTGTAAACTTCTGCGTCGGCTGCACTGTTCAGCTTGCTGGCTATGTCGAACTCGGCCTTTGCCTCTTCCTTCTTCCCCATCGTCCGGTAAAGCCGCCCCAGCCGCCAATGGACGTTCACCTCGTCCGGCATCAGTTTGGCGGCCTCGGTCAGCTCCCGCATCGCATCCTCGTTGCGGCCGTCCTTGGTGTATACGATGCCCATGTCCAGGTGTGCCAACCCCAGGGAAGGATCAAGTTTGAGGACCTTTTCCAGCAGCGGCCGGGCATCCGCAATCTGGTTCAACTGGATGTCCGCATCGGCCAGGTAGAGCATGGCCTGGATGTGATCGGGGTCGTTGGCGATCTCGGCCTGAAACTCGCTGGCCGCTTCCTGGTATTGCTTCTTGATCCACAGCAGGTAGCCCAAGCCGAAATGCGCGTCAGGCTCCTTGGGATTGGCCTCAACGGCGGCGCGGAACTGCTGGACGGCGCCGGCGCTGTCTTTCATAGCGTCCAGGGCCTCGCCGGCCAGCATGTCGGCCTCGGCCGATTCCGCGTTCAGCATGAGAATCTCGTGGTAGACATCGAGAACGCATTGATTCTGCTTAGACCGCAGGCAACTGTGCGCCAGTGCCAGCCGCAAGGGCAGGTTCTGCGCGTCGTGCGCCGCGGCCTCTTTCAGATAGGGAATCGCCTGGGAGTATTCGGCCAGGCCATAGTAGGCCATTCCGATCAGGATCGTCAGTTGCTGGTCCCCGGGATGATTCTTCTCGAGCCGGCTGAATTCCTGAATGGCCTCCTTCAGATCGCCGCCCTTGAAGAGCGCCAGGCCCAGATCCAGCCGCAGGCCGGGAACTTCGGGACCGATCGCCAAGGCCTTGCGGTAGAGCGGAACGGCCTCCTTGTAGTGTTCCTGGCGCGCTTCCAGCAGTCCCAGGTGAGCGTAGGGCTCCGAGCTGGAAGGATGAGCCTTCAGGTATGCGCGCCACGCGGCCTCTGCCTCGACATTCTTTCCCTGCTGCTCCAGGGCCAGCGCCGTCTGCCGCTGATTCTCCGCGGCGGCCGCGGTCTGCCCAGGGCAGTAGGTGGCGGCTATCGCCAGAAACAGTCCGACGCCCAATTGTATGGCTTGTCTCACGTGCGTTCTCTCTCGATTATGCGCACTGCAAAAAGCAATCTGTGAGCTCCGGGGCTGGCCTGCCAGCCGCGACCTGCCCGGAAACGTGTCTTCAGGGAGGTTCCCATTTCTTCTCTATAGTCTCTCCCGGCGAAGCCCGCGGCAAACATTGCGCCGGCAGAGAAAAGGCGCGGCGGGGATTGCCCGCCGCGCCCCGGTTGTGGATTGAAGTTAGAACGTGAACTTGCCGGCCAGTTGCAGGTTGCGTGGATCCTGCGTGCCATTGAGCGCACCAGTCGACGTGTTGACGGAGTTAAATTCGGTGTGGTTCAGCGTGTTGAACGACTCGAACTTAAGCTGGAAATTAACTTGCTCGTGGATTTGGAAGGACTTGTAGAGAGACGTGGTGAGGTTAAAGCGGCCGGGCAATACCAGCGCGTCCTTGCCCCAGTTGCCGAAGCCCAGGGAAGTTCCGCCCGCCCAGACTGGAGTGACTTCGTTATTGATCCGGCTTGAGTCAAACCATTGGGTCACCGTCTTGGGGTAGTGCAGCTTGCCGCCGGGGGTCATATTCGGATGGACGTTGTAACCGCCGCCCAAGCCGACCGGATCGTAAGCTGCGTTTATGTTGACCTGCTGAGGGACGCCGGTCTCCTTGACAAAGGTTCCCGCAATCTGCCATCCGCCAGCGATGGACTTGACCAGTCCCTGGCTCTTGTTGAAGATGGGCAGGTTGTAGATGTAGTCGGCGTTGAGGATATGACGGCGATCGTATGAGCCCGAACCCTTGTCATACTTGATATACCAGGGGTTGTCGATTTCATTGCGATCCTGAGACTGGATGTCGATTTGGTGCGAGTACGTGTAATCGACCTCGCCGCTCAGGCCCCAGCGGTTCTGGATACGAACAGCCGACTGGAGGCCGTTGTAGTCGCCAGTGGCGACATTCTCATCCTGGGTGATGCCCGCGTAGCCCGGGAATAGACGGTAGGCGTTCATGCTGCCGAGGTTGTTGAAAGATGTCGCGGCGTCTGAACCGTAATGACCGCCGCCGTCACCAGTTACCTGGCGGGCATCAACGCAGGTCGCCGAAGGAGTTGAGCACGGTGCCGCCGCGCCGCTGCCAATATTCACCAGGCCAATGTTCGTCGGCAAGCTGTTGAGCGCGTTGTTGACAATGTTCTGATGCCATTGCACGTTGCCAACGTACTGGCCAACCCAAATGACCGAACGCGTTACTTCACGCTGCACGCCGAGGCTGAACATGGCCACGCCGGGAGCTCTGTAGGTCTGGGCAAGGCTATCGCCGGCGCCCGCAAAGATCAGAGACGTCGGCGCGATCACATTGCCGGTGCTCCAGTTCTTCCCAGGCTGGCTGAAGTAGGGGTTGCTGAGGCTGAGCGAAGGATCGAAGGGCGCGCTGGTGGCGACGCCGAAGATGTCGTTGCCCTGCAAGCGCTCATAGAAGGTTCCAAAGCCGCCGCGGAGAATGGTCCTGCCATTGCCGAAGAGATCCTCGGAGAAGCCGAAGCGGGGCTGCCAGGTTTTGTAGTCGTTGGTGACCACGCCCCGTGGGTAGCCGTTAACGCCGGCAAGGTTGGTGCCGTTGATGTACGCGGGGATACCGCCGAAGGTATACAGAGTCGGGCTGGCCGAGTTGATGGTGCCGTCGGCGTTCCATATCGGAGCAGAGCCCGCGCCCGTCTGGTAAGTAGCCTGATTGAAGTTGCCAAGGAGGTTATCGCGCTCCCATGCATGCGGCAGGGCGTCGTAACGGAGGCCGAGCTGCAGGGTGAGGCGCGGGGTCACGTGCCAGTTGTCCATGGCGTAAACCGAAGGAGTCTGGTTGGCGTAGTGGCGAATCGGCGCGGACTGAGTCTGGCTGTAGCTGCTGGGCAGGCCCAAAAGAGTGTCCATGAGCGTGTCGCCCGACAACGAGCCCCAGTTGTAGTAGCCCTGCGAATCGCCGTAGAGCATCTGGTTCTTGGTGTAGCGGTTGTAGCTGAAGCCGAACTTGAGTTGATGCTTGCCCCTGGTGTAGGAGACGTCCACCTTGGGAGAATAGTCCTGGGCCGCGTTGTGATAGGGTTCGGTGGCTGTGTCTTCCGATTTTCCGCCGCCCAGGGTGCTGTTCCAACCCATGCCAGGCCAGGTCTTCCGGGTGATGGTATAAGCCGACACAACCGGGGCGACAGTCCAGCCGGAGGGCAGGAAGGTGTTCGCGCTGGGCACGATGTCGGCCCCGTTGCCGTCATAGTTCATGCTGACTTCCACTAGCAGGTTGGACTTGATGGCGCCGGTCAACTTGGCGGTAGCGCTGTGGGCCGGCGAGGCGAGAATGCTGGTCAGGGTGTTGTAATTGCAACCGCACCAGCCAAGTTCCGGATTGCCGTAGTTCTGATTCTGATGATCGCCGATGTAGTGAACCAGGAGCGCCCACTTGTCGTTGAAGTTGTAATCGCCGCGGACGACGGTGTCTTCCACCTTTTGCGGGAGCGGGACGCTGGCGACGTTATAGTCCGTGGATCCAACGTTCGCCGGGGGAAGAATGCCCGAGGTGAGGTAAATAACCGCGTTGGGATCGAACAGTGACTGAGGAATCACGTTGTTTGGGAAAGGCTTCCCAGGGACCAGGGTCGGTGCCTTTTTCTGCAAGACGTTGAGGTAGTAGTCCGAGGTGAGCGAGACGTTTGGAACTACCAGGCCGGTAATTCCCGACGTGCCAGCATACGTGGGCAGCACATACGGAAGACCGGTTACCCCGCCGACGGTCTTGATGTTGGCGGAGCTGGGAACATCCGCTGGGTCGATCGTGGCGTTGTTGCTGGAAGCCACGGCGGACGTCTTGCGCCACTCCTGGTTGAAGAAGAAGAACGCCTTGTTCTTGTTTGTGTTGTAGGTGTGAGGAATGTAGATCGGGCCGCCGACGTTGAAGCCGTAGACGTTGTAATGCGTCGCCGGCCTCGGGGTTACCGGGGTAGTCGTCTTGTTCTCGTAGGTGTTGGCGTTGTAAGCGGTGGCGCGATTTTCTTCCCACGCTCCGCCATGAAACCGGTTGGTGCCGGCCTTCAGCGACATACTGATGGTGGCGCCGGAGGAGATGCCGTAATCCGGAGGATAGTTCGAGGTCATCACATTGAACTCGGCGATGGCGTCCTGTGAAGGCTGAATCTGTGTGCCGCCGCCGCCGCCGCGGTCAGCCGACTCGCCGCCGTCGATCAGCCAGATGTTGTGGGCCTCGCGCAGGCCGTTGAATTCGAGGCTAAAGTTGGCGCCAAACGCACCGAGGGAGTTGTTGTCCGGCAGTTCAGAGCTGACGCCCAGACCAAGAGCAGCCAGAGCCGCAAAGTTGCGGTTCTCGGTGGCGATGGAGGTGATCTCCTCCGAGTTGATCAGGGTGCTGACCACGTTGGTGTCGGCCTGTACCGTCAGGGCGTCGGCTTCCACTGTGACCGTCGTCGTCTCGACGCCGAGTGTGAGCTTGACATCGGCGCGAACGGTGGCCGAAACGTTGACCACGATGCCGCTCTGCGTATACGCCTTGAAGCCCTTGGCCGTGACCTTGAGGTTGTAGTTGGCGGGGTTCAACCCGGAAATGTCGTACAAGCCGGTGGGTCCGCTAGTGGTCGCGCGCGTAAAGCCGGTAGCCGGATCGGTGAGCACGATTTGCGCTCCCGCAACCACCGCTCCCGTCTGGTCCGTGACGATGCCGGTGAGTTCGGAGTTGGCCTGCGCAAACGCTCCCGCGCATGCCATCACCAAGAACAACGGCAGCAGGAAAAACCTGTATTTCGCTTGTCTCATGTGACCATCCTTTTCAAATTCGTTCCTGTTTCTTGTCTCGTACTTCAGTCGCTGCCCCGTTGGTCAGGACTGAAGCCCGCTGAAATGCACCGAAGAACCTCGAACGATGAGAACCAACTTACCTCACGATCCTTCAGTCCACCATGCCCGTCTTACCGGCCAACCCCAAAGCGGTTCCACCAAGGAGAACCACTTGCATCGAAACGTGCCGGACCGCTCCTCAGAATCCCGGCCATCCGCCGGTAACGGCCTGTTAGCCAACAGTTGAACGGCTCCTGCCCGAGCGCCGGAACCGTTCCATCTTTCACCGTGGAATGGAAGATGCAATTCTGCATTTCTCCGCTTTTGGGGATCTTTTTACTCAATCGCTTTACCTAAAGAAGTAAAGCGATTGAGTAGGATGAAGAAAAACCCGTCTTCCAGGGTCGCGCACATTACACGCCCAGGAAGTGTCAGTTGTCAAGCTCCGATTTTTACCCCTTGCCGCTCCTGCCCTGGCAACGGAGCCGTGCCATTGTTCTCCGCGGAATGGAAGAGGCAACCTGTGCTTCTCCGCTTTTTGGGATTTTCTGCTCAAACGTTTCAGTTGTAGAAGTCAAACGTTTTAGCAAAATCGCAAAAAACTCCTTTTACAGAGTCGGGCACATTACACGCCCATGAAGCGTCCTTTGTCAAGCCCCTATTTTTTTCTTTTTTGCGTGCCTCGTCAGCAGTCAGTCCTGGAGCCCGCCGCGGGGCCTGGAAGGAAAAGGGAAAGCGACGGCCTATCGATTAGGAAAGTCATTTGAATCTAAGAGATAAATCCGATTGTGCGACCATCCCTCGCTGCCCACAACGGCTGGCGCTGGTCCTGGGCCGTCAACTCAACGCCCTCCGCGCTTCGGCTTCAGGGTCCGGCGTTGACCGGGGCATCACCGTGTACACCGTGGTCTGCTCGATCCGGTCGCCGACGTTCATCGTCGTCAAGGGCCCCAGGGTCTCCAGTTCTACATATTTCAGAGGATCGGGGTTGGTGTAGACCTCGGTGACGCAGCCGCCGTCGGGATACTCTCCCGGCCCAACCTCGGCGTCGATCCGGACCACGCAGTTCCGTCCCACCCACGCCAGACTGCTGCCGTCCGTGCCGACCTTTACGCGCTGCCGCGCATGGCGTCCGAAGGAGAGCAGGCGTCCGTCGATCTTCAAGTCCGCCGGTTCGGCCGCCAACAGGCGAACAAAGCCCGCCGCAAACTTCGACTCCGCCGCCAGAAGGATGCAAACATGCTCGGGCTCCTGCAACTGGGTGATGGTCCAAATGCCCACCCTGACAGCGCCGCCGATGAGCTTGCGATACTCGGTTGAGATGCGCATGACGGGCTGGCTGGCGTCCAGTTCCACATGGCGCATAACCTGGATGCCGAAGCCGGGATCGATGGGCGAGGTCACCACCACGCCGCGCTCGCTGGCGGCCGCCTCGGCGGGGCGCGCGTCGAAGGCGGCCGGAGGGGGCCAGTCGCGCCCCTGCTGGCCGGTCCAGACCGTCTGCGGAGCGGGCCAGCACTTGTCTCCACCAAAGTTGATCCAGTCGTTCGAGCCCGCGTCGTGCAGTTGGCCGTCCAGCGCCCTGTTCTCCCAGAATGCGCCCTCCGCCTCGCCCTTGAGCCGCAGTTGCATCACGCGGCCGATGGCGGGAACGATCGCGGCTTCCACCCTGCCGTTGGAGATGAGATAGCAATCGGGCCAGCCGTGATAGCAGAGGCGCTCGACAGACACGCATGTGCGGGGGCTGACCGGCGGGGCTTGTAGATCCTGGGTTCCAGTACGGGCTTCCAATTCAGGCGGCCTTCCTTGCTTTTTGCATTCTGACCTGGGCTCGGTTCCAAAGGATTCGCGGATACGTCTCCTAAGCAGTTCTTGGACAGGCGCTACAGGGCACAATAGCAAGCCCCGTCTCGGGCGCCAAGGGTGATCCCAATCCAAACTGGATCAGTATCCGTGTGCGGCCATCCCAGCCTGAACCATCATGAGCGCTCCCACGTATGCGTTGACAGCGGAAAGCAATAGGCCAACCAGCGACAAACCCATGCCTTTCAGCGCCAGGCTCCGATGAGTCGAAAGAAGGGCGCTCCGGCCGAGCATAAACCCGGTAATCGTTATTGGCAGTCCAGCCATTGGCAGGTACCAGGCAACGAGTCCGATGATTCCTAGGACCAGCGCCGACGCTGCCAAGGGTAGTTTACTGGGCAGGTGATCGCCCTCGGCGGGCTTCAAATTCAAGGCATCAAAGAACAGGCCAACCGCCGAACCCAGTGCCGAGCCACCTCCAGCACACACTGCCCCGATTATCGCCATTCCCACTGCGCCCCAGACACGCGGAAACGCAAACATAGCCGCCAGTCCTGCGTAGAATCCATACTTTGCGAACAAGGCTGCGTGGTCGAGCGAAGTTACATTTGCTTCAGCCTGGGTGGCGAGCAACATCTCCGTCACTTCCTGGGAGACATCATTGGCGGCGGCTTTATCGGTCTCCACCTCACGCTCGTTCAAATGGTCATACCAGGTGAACTTGAGAATCAGCGACGTTACCAGGATCGCGCCCAAGGCGATGGCGGCGCGCTGGAACTCCTGAATCACGATGTACAAGGGCAGCGCCACCAGGGAAACCTGCCACACGATCCCGATGGCGATATTGAACATATCGCGGAAGAAGTCCTGGTTGCGCTGGAAGCCGGGGTCCTCCGCCAGCACCTTCCTGAGCACCGGCCCCCAGAAGCCCCACGGCCGCACCCGGCGGTAGAAGTCCATGAGCACCTCGTCCGATTCCGGCTTGGTAAGCAGCGTGCCCAGCAGGCAGCCGATGAGCGAGATGCCCACCACCAGCGGGAAGATGATCACCACCTCCATGTTTATGGTGAACTTTGCCATCAAGTGCTGCACGAATGGAAAGAGGGGAGCAATTCTCGGCATCGCCAGCGCGGAGGCAATGCCCGTGACCATGCCCCAGAAATACCCGTAGCCGTTGAAGCGCCACCAGTACCACTTGAGGACGTTCGAGGCGGTATAGCCGCCCCACAGGCCTGAGACAATCCACACCACGACCTCGTTGACGGAGGTGACGCTCCAGCCGAAGATCACGCCGATCACAATCACCGTAAAGGAGGCCAGATAGCTCAAGCGCACATAAGTTTTGGGCGAAGCGTTGGGATTGATGTAACGCTTGTAAATGTCGTTGACGAAGTAGGGCGGGGCGGCGTTCACGGTGGCTGCAAAGTTCGACATGAAGGCCGCCAGCAGACCGGCGATGAGGAAGCCCAGCAGACCCATCGGGACAAAACGCCCCAGCGCCTGCGGCAGAACAAGTTCGAAGTCCAAATGGGTTCCCATGGCGCGCAGGTCCGGACCAAAGAAGGCCGCTGCCAGCACCGTGAGTCCGATGACCAGAAAGTAGCGCGGAGGAGTGAGCACGACATTGACCCAGGCGCTCATAATCGAGGCTTCGCGCGGGTTCTTTGCCGACAGAACGCGCTGCATGTCGTAGTTCGGCGCGGGTCCCGCGGCCGAGATGGGAATGCCCTTGAAGAGCAGCATCATGACGAAGAAGCCGAAGAGCTCGTACCTGTCGTCGGCAATCTTGGCGGTAGCCGCGGGCAGCAGCGTGGACCAGTCCAAGTTCAAATGCCAGCCGAAGAAGATATTGTCCCAGCCGGCGGGCACCACCCGGCGCAGCATATCCGGCGCCACTTTGCTCATGGCGATAATGCCCACCGCAAAGGAGGCGATGGACAGGATGAAGAACTGCACAACCTCTGTAATCACGACGCTGATCATGCCGCCCTTGATGACGTAAATGGCGGTAATGGCAATCAGGATCAGCGCGTACTCATTGGCCGACAGATGCCAGGGCAGGTAGGTCTGGGCAAATTTGCCGATGCCCTTGAATGCATAGGTGAAGAATCCAATGATGCTGACAAAGGCATAGACCACCACGATCACGTGCGATAGCTGCGCGCCCGGCCCGGTGCCGAAGCGGGTCTTGATCCACTCCGCGCCGGTCATCACCTTGGAGCGGCGCAACCATGCGGAGAGATAGACCATCAGGAAGACCTGGTTGAAGGTGGGCCACAGCCAGGGTATCCACACGCTCTTCAGGCCGTAGACGAACATCCAGGAAACCAGCAGCATGGTGCCGCTGATGTCGAACATTCCCGATGCGTTGGAGATGCCCAGCATATACCAGGGCATTGCGTTGCCGCCGAGAAAGTAGTTCTGCATGCTCTGCGAAGCGCGTTTTGAAACCCAGTAGCCTATAAGTACCGTGCTGAGCAGGTAGGCTACGATGATGACGATGTCAATTACATGAAGGTGCAGCATGTGACTCCTCGATGCCTACCGGCATCCATTCTCCGCTCTTCGCGGAAGATAAAAACTGATTTTCCGCCGCCTGGAATCTGGTTCCAGGGGCCGATTCCTGCAACCCGCCTGCCGGTAGACCGGAGGTGGCCAGGATGCCCCCATGTGCGCGGCACTTGGTCTGCAATGCGGGTGCCGACAGGCGCCTTCGCCCGCTTCGGTCACCCACGACAATGAATAAGTGTTCCGCCCCTCCGTGAAGTCCCAGCTGCTTCCCACGCTGGCAAGCGGGGGGGCAGGAACCCGAGTAGCCGGAGAAAGGAAGAGGTCCGGTGGGGAAGAGAAAGGCAGCCATTTTCGTTCGGATCGTGCGCCAATCCGCGGCTGGGAGGAGGAATTTGTCATAATCTGTATGGTCTCGTCTTGCGGAAGCGCCCCGAAATGATTACAAAACGCCAAATCGTCTCACATCGCCACAAGCTCTGGCAACGATGCCGGACACAAGCCGGTAAATCGCTTCACTTTCGCGCGCGGAACTTGCCCACACGCACATCCCATCGGGTATAATCGCGTTTCGTCTTCCAATAGTATCAGAATCCGCTGCAAAAACGTTTGATCGGCGTTTATTAGCCGGGGCCGCCCAGGCGCCGGCTGTTTCCTGGGGGGAACAACCATCATGAGATTTGGATATTTCGACGACCGAAACCGCGAATACGTGATTACGCAGCCGGACACTCCGCTGCCGTGGATCAACTACCTGGGCTGCCAGGCGTATTTTGGCATCGTCTCCAACACCGCCGGGGGCTACTCGTTCTATCGCGACGCCCGCCTTCGCCGGCTGACCCGTTATCGTTACAACAACGCGCCGTTCGATTTCGGCGGGCGCTACGTCTATCTGCGCGACCGGGAATCGGGCCAGTTCTGGTCGCCCTCGTGGCAGCCCACGCGTCGCGAGCTGGAGAAGTACTCCTGCCGCCACGGCATGGGTTACACCGTCATCGGCTCGACCTCGAACGGCATCGAGGCGCACACCCGCTACTTCGTGCCCCTGGACGAGAACCTCGAAGTTTGGCAGCTCACGGTCACCAACCGCCGCCAGACCAAAGCGCGAATCTCCGCCTTCTCATCGATCGAGTTCTGCCTGTGGGACGCCCAGGACGACGCGACCAACTTCCAGCGCAACTTCAATACGGGGCAGGTGGAGGTAGAGGAGGGAGTGATCTATCACAAGACCGAGTACCGGGAACGCCGCGATCACTTTGCCTACTTCGCCTGCTCGGAGCCCCTGGCCGGCTTCGATACCCAGCGCGAGTCCTTTCTGGGCCGCTATCGGGGGTGGGACTCGCCCGCCGCAGTCGAGGCCGGCCAGCTCACCAATTCCATCGCTCACGGCTGGGCGCCCATGGGCGCTCATCAGGTCACCCTCGACCTGGAGCCCGGCGAGACCCAGCAGATCGTCTTCCTGCTCGGCTACCACGAAAATCCGGTGGACGAGAAGTTCGATCCTCCCGGCTCGCAGACCATCAATAAGAAGCTGGTCAAGCCGACGATCGCCAAGTATCTCGATGCAGCCAAGGCCGACGCCGCCTTCGAGCGCCTGCGCCAATACTGGGACAGCCTGCTCGGCATCTTCCATGTGAACACCCCGGACATCCACACCAACCGCATGGTCAATATCTGGAACGCCTATCAGTGTATGGCCACCTTCAATATGTCGCGCTCGGCGTCGTTCTACGAATCCGGCATCGGCCGCGGTCTTGGCTTCCGCGACTCCAACCAGGACCTGCTGGGCTTTGTGCACATGGCGCCCGCGCGCGCCCGGGAGCGCATTCTCGACCTGGCCGCGACCCAGTTGCCCACCGGCGGCGCCTATCACCAGTATCAGCCGCTCACCAAGCGCGGCAACAACGACATCGGCGGCGGCTTCAACGACGATCCGCACTGGCTCATCGTCGGCGTCAGCGCCTATCTGAAGGAAACGGGCGACTGGAGCATCCTGGAAGAGCCGGTGCCCTACGACAACAAACCGGGCTCGGAGCAGCCGCTCTACGAGCACCTGCAGCGGAGCTTCTCTTATACGCTGGCTCGCCTGGGGCCGCACGGCCTGCCGCTCATCGGCCGCGCCGACTGGAACGACTGCCTCAATCTCAACTGCTTCTCCGACACGCCGGGGCAGTCCTTCCAGACCACCACTAATAAGGATGGCAAGGTGGCCGAGTCGGTCTTCATCGCCGGGCTGTTTGTCCATGCCGGCCGCGAGCTGGCCGCGATCGCCAGCCGCCGCGGGCTGGCCGCCGAGGCCAGTCATTATATTGGCGAGACCGAGAAGATGCTGATGGTCATCCGCGAGCACGGCTGGGACGGCGAGTGGTTTCTGCGCGCCTACGATGACTTCGGCGCCAAAATCGGCTCCAAGGATTGCGAAGAGGGCAAGATCTTCATCGAATCGAACGGCTTCTGCGTGCTGGCCGGAATCGGCCTGGAGGACGGCACGGCCCTGAAGGCGATGGACGCGACCGGCAAGCACCTGGCCACGAAGCATGGAATCGTGGTGCAGCAGCCGGCCTACTCCCGCTACTACCTCAATCTGGGCGAAATCTCCTCTTACCCGCCGGGATACAAGGAGAATGCGGGCATCTTCTGCCACGTGAATCCCTGGGTGATGATCGCGGAGACGAGGCTGGGCCGCGGCGACCGGGCGCACGACTACTACAGCCGTATCAATCCCTCGGCGCGCGAAGAGATCGGCGAGCTGCACCGCTGCGAGCCGTACGTTTACGCGCAGATGATCGCGGGCAAGGATGCGCCCACGTTCGGCGAGGCCAAGAACTCGTGGCTCACGGGCACGGCGGCCTGGAACTACTATGCCATTGCGCAGTGGATACTGGGCATTCGCACCACGCTCGACGGGCTGGAGATCGCTCCGGTGATTCCCACGAATTGGCCGGGCTTTTCGGCGACTCGCATCTTCCGCGGTGTGACCTACAAGATTTCCATCGAGCGCCAGGGCGAGGGCAACCGGATTGCGCTGACCGTGGACGGAAAGCCGATCGAGGGCAATGTCGTAACTCCTCCAACAGATGGACGGAAGGAAGTTACGGTCAAGGGCATTTTGAGCTAGTGGATGCCCCAGGTTTCAAAAGCGAGACCTGGGGCACCCGGCGGAGGACCACGAGAGAGTGAGAGGACGGTATGCGAAAGCTATCGATGATTTCAGTCCTGTTGTCATTAATTTGGGTGTTGACCAACCCTAGAACTGTTTTGGCGAGCGATGCTACAGATGCTGCTGTCGGAAATTGCATTGACGATAACATCGCAACTGGGAGATATTTCCTCATCGATCTAACTGCTGGCCAGCTGAATGTCCAGAAGTCGTCGCTCAAGCTCGTCACCACCTGCCAAGGGCCGGTGAGTGCCTGGATAAATCAATGCAGAAGGAGACAGGGAATTCTTACGGCTGTACACAAGGGGCAATGCAGGTCACGCAAATGCTTCTGCTGGACGGTTGGAAACACCGGAGCGATCTAAAGAAGTGGCACGATCGCTCTGACAGGCCAGTGGCACCCCAACAGCCTAACCCTGCTCCAGTAGAAGGCCACTACACATCGCCTTCGGAACATATACAGAACTCTAAACCGCTCTCCGCTAAACCCGAGGTTCAACAAGAGCCGAAGCCTGCACCGGTGGAGAATCCAAACCCTCCCGCGCAGCCGCCAGCCGTTGTCGAGATCGACCAACAGGCCATTGCGCTCTGGAATCAGAGACGATACTCCGATGCAATCCCCCTCTTCAATCAGGCTTGCAGTAGCGGGAAGGCGAATTCATGCTACGCTCTCGGCTTGATATACGACTTTGGTCGGGGCGTTGCACAAGATTTCCCTCGGGCTGCGGCATTCTATACAAAGTCCTGCAACGCGGGAAATGGGGGAGCTTGCTACCATCTCAGTATGTTGCAGTATCCGGGGCAATCTGGCGGTATGCCTTGTTCCCGCGCAGTGACGCTTAACCTCAGCAGAAGCTGTGATATGGGCATCGCCACAAGTTGCAGCGAAGTCGGCCTTTCGTACATTCATGGATGTGGAGTCGCCAAGGACACCGAGCAAGGCCAACAGCTTCTCAGCAAGAGTTGCTCTTTGGGCGATCACAATGCATGCGACGGAATCAAGTAGCTCCCACTTGCCCCACGGCGTATAGAAGGTTGCCTGAGGCCGGTCTGCGCTCAATCCGCCGCGGCGGGGGGTTCACTCCCTGCGCGCAAAGCGAGGCTCACTCTGCACTCTGACCAAAATTACTTCGCTCTCTGGAGCGAAAGCGAATTCTTGGGCGAGCGATATAAGTGGGCCGTCTACGACCGAAAGCAGCGCGACGTGTTCACCCGCAATGGGTGAGTCTTCGTCCGGGTTTGGGGCGAGCCAACCAACCAACTCGGACAAATGCCCCTCGGTGGTTCGGACCACAGCGCCGAAGGGAGCAAGATGCGGCGGGTCCACGTCAAGACGTTGGCGTGCCCTGAGCTTTGCAAGAAGTTCTGGCGTCATCGCTCGCATGTCAGAATTGTAACGTTCAATCCGACAGGTGGTCCAGGTCTGACCCTCCCTAAAAAACTGGGTGCCCCATGTCCCGCTTTTGGGATATGGGATGTATGCAGCCAGCACTCCGAGTCGAAGGCCTCCCGCCATCTGTGAGAACATTGTTCCTGACAGGATTCTGAAGGGTTCGAGAGACTTCCGCCGCCGGGTACCCCACTCTCACCGCGTTGTTGTTTTTGCGGCTAGGGTGGGAGACCACGAACCCCAACCGGCCCCGTTCAAAAGGAGCACGCCGTGTACTTCCCAAACGAACAGCGTTACGACACCATGCAGTACCGCCGCTGCGGCCGGAGCGGTATACAACTGCCCGCCATCTCCCTGGGCCTGTGGCACAACTTCGGCGGGGTCGACACCTTTGAGAATGGCCGCGCGATGGTGCGCCGGGCCTTCGATCTCGGCATAACTCACTTCGACCTGGCGAATAACTATGGGCCGCCGCCGGGAAGCGCAGAGAGCAACTTCGGCGAGATTCTGCGCCTGGACCTCAAGCCGCATCGCGACGAACTGATCGTCAGCACCAAGGCCGGCTGGGATATGTGGCCGGGCCCCTACGGAAACTGGGGATCGCGCAAGTACCTGCTGGCCAGCCTGGACCAGAGCCTGAAGCGCATCGGCCTGGAATACGTTGACATCTTCTACTCCCACCGGCCCGATCCAGAAACGCCGGTCGAGGAGACCATGGGAGCGCTCGACCAGGCGGTGCGCAGCGGCAAGGCGCTCTATGCCGGCATCTCCAGTTACGACGCAAAGCAGACCGCCGCGGCAGCGAAGATTCTGCGGGAACTGGGCACGCCCTGTTTGATCCATCAGCCCAAATACTCGATGTTCGATCGCTGGGTTGAAAGCGGACTGCTGGATGTGCTGGGCCATGAGGGCGTGGGCGGGATCGCCTTCTGCCCGCTGGCGCAGGGCTTGCTGACCGGCCGTTATCTTGAAGGCATCCCCGCCGACTCGCGGGCGAACAAGCCGCATGGGTTCCTGAAGAGGCACGACATCGACGAGCATCGGCTGGCCAAGGTGCGCGCGCTCAACGCCGTGGCCGGCGAACGCGGGCAGTCGCTGGCGCAGATGGCTCTGGCCTGGGTGCTGCGCGACAGTCGCATGACCTCGGCGCTGATCGGCGCCAGCCGCGTGGAGCAGATCGAGCAGAATGTGGCGGCGCTGGCCAACCTGCAATTCTCGGTAGTGGAGTTAGGCCGGATCGACGCGATTCTGGCGCAGACTGACTGATCCGATTGAGGCGGAGTTACAATGCAGCGGATGGTTCCCGAAGGAGGCGCTCCAGTGCAAGAGTTACGGCAGAAGGTGGAAGCGGAGTTGCTGTCCGACATTCTGCCCTTCTGGCTCAAGTACGCCATCGACGAAGAGTTTGGCGGCTTTCGCGGCCAGATTTCCAATGATTTGACGGTCGATTCGCGCGCCGACAAGGGACTTATCCTGAACGCGCGCATTCTATGGACCTTTTCCAAGGCCTTCAATGTTTATGGCAACCCGGTGTATCTAGCCGCCGCCCGCCGCGCGTATGAGTATCTCGTTCGCTTTTTCAGGGACAGCGAGTTTGGCGGCTATTACTGGATGGTCGATTTCGAGGGCCGCCCCATCGACACCAAGAAGCGCATCTATGGGCAGGCCTTTGCCGTCTACGCATTGGCCGAGTATTACCACGCAACCGACGACGCCGAGATACTGGCCAGGGCATTGCGCCTGGCCGCGAAGATCGATGCCGCGGGCCGCGATGCAATGCACGGCGGTTACTTCGAGACTTACGAGCGGGACTGGACGCTGGCCGTGGACCAGCGCCTGAGCGATGTGGACATGGACGAGAAGAAGTCCATGAACACTCATCTCCATCTGATGGAGGCCTACGCCACGCTGCTGCGCTGCCGCGAGGATTCGACTGTCCGCCTCCGCATGCGCGAACTTATCGAAGTCTTTCTCGATCACATCCTCGATCCGGTAACTCATCACTTCATTCTTTTTTTCGACGAGGAGTGGCGTCCGCGCTCGGAGAAAGTCTCATTCGGCCATGACATCGAGGGAAGCTGGCTGCTCTGCGAGGCCGCGGAGGTTCTTGGCAACGCGGGCATTCTGAGGCGCGTGCGCGAGGCGGCGGTGAAGATGGCGCAGGCCGTCTACGAGCAGGGACTGGACGCGGACGGCGGGCTGCTCTACGAGGCCGACAAGATGGGAATCATCGACTCCGACAAGCATTGGTGGCCGCAGGCGGAGGCCGTCGTGGGCTTCTTCAACGCTTACCAGCTTACGGGCAAGCCGCACTTTCTGGATGCAGCGGAACGAAGCTGGGCTTTCATCGAGAAGTTCATCGTCGATCATGAGCATGGAGAATGGTTCTGGCTGGTATCCAAGTCGGGCGTTGCCGGCGATGAGCATTACAAGGTGGACCCCTGGAAGTGCCCTTACCACAACAGCCGCGCATGCTTTGAGGTGATGGAGCGGGTGGACGGCCTCGCCAAGGCGCAAAGCTATTGATCCGGCTCGATTGGATTGCGACAATGCAGCCGAAAAGCAAACGCAGGTCCTTCGACTTCGCTTCGCTCAGGATGACAGAGTTAAGAAGATGCAATCACTTTATGCCGGATCAAAAAGATTGAAGGACAGGAGAACTCAGATGAATCGTGCAGCTTTCAAGAAGAGAGTACAGGAGTTATTCAAGCAGCAGGAGAAACTGCTGGCGCGGCGCAACCGCAAGTTATCCGGCGGCAACGGGATCTATGACCGCTATGAGTTTCCGGTGCTGACCGCGGCTCACGCGCCTATTGCCTGGCGCTACGACCTGGACCAGAAGACGAATCACTTCCTGATGGAGCGCATAGCCATCAATGCGACCTTCAATGCCGGCGCCATTCTGCACAAGGGGAAGTTTCTAGTGGTGGCGCGGGTTGAAGGCGGGGACCGCAAATCCTTCTTCGCCGTCGCCGAGAGCGACAATGGCATGGATAACTTCCGCTTCCGGGAGTATCCGATCCGGATGCCCGAAACCGCCAATCCGGATACCAATGTGTACGATATGCGGCTGGTGAAGCACGAGGACGGCTGGATCTACGGCCTATTCTGCACCGAGCGCAAAGACCCGGCGGCACCGCAGTGGGATACCTCCTCGGCCGTGGCGCAGTGCGGCATCGCCCGCACCAGGGACTTGAAGACGTGGGAGCGGCTGGCCGATCTCAAATCCAAGTCTCCGCAGGAGCGCAACGTGGTGCTGCACCCCGAATTTGTCGATGGCAAGTACGCCTTCTACACGCGGCCGCAGGACGACTTCATCCAGGCCGGCAAGGGCGGCGGCATCGGCTGGGGATTGTCGCCCAGCATCGAGCAGGCCGAGGTCGATGAGGAGATCATCCTCGACAACCGCGAGTACCACACCATTCAAGAGGTGAAGAACGGCCTGGGGCCCGCGCCCATCAAGACCAAGCGGGGCTGGCTGCACCTGGCGCATGGAGTGCGCAATACGGCGGCCGGCCTGCGCTACGTGCTCTATATGTTCCTGTGCGAACTGGAGCGGCCGTGGGTGATCACCCACAAGCCGGCGGGCTACTTCATCGCTCCCGAGGGAGCCGAGCGCGTGGGCGATGTATCGAACGTGGTCTTCAGCAGCGGCTGGATTGAGCGCAAGAACGGCGATGTGCTGATCTACTACGCCTCATCGGACACGCGCCTGCACGTGGCCAAGAGCACGGTCCCGCGCCTGCTGGACTACGTGATGAATACTCCGGCGGATCCGCTGCGCAGCTATGCCTGCGTGGAGCAGCGCTGTGCGCTGATCGAAAAGAACCGGGCCGCGCTGAAGGCGCTGAAACTAACCGGCGCCAAGAACGCTCCCAAGAAGTCCGCACGGCCCGCAAAGTCGAAGAAACGGTAGAAGCTCTACGGCTTGTACTCGCCGCTCGAATCGACCTCGACGACGGCCTGAACGGGCAGGCTGTCGCTCGATCCGCCGGCCAGCACGCGCACCTGCTCCTTTTCCACTCGCCACAGATGTGCCGCCGCGTCCCAGTAGGCCAGGTCGCGCGGCTTCAGCTCCATGGTCACATCCCGCTCCGCGCCGGCTTCGATCCTCACCCGCTTGAACCCCTTCAGCTCCAGAATGGGCCGCTCGACCTTGGAGCCCAGGTGCTGCACGTACATCTGCA
>Ga0326728_10011453_pt1 | contig 20237 bp, 17 predicted proteins | sample MB3enrmetagenome_FD_207602 | JGI IMG/M metagenome (GOLD analysis project Ga0326728, IMG submission 207602) | Lab enriched peat soil microbial communities from McLean, Ithaca, NY, United States - MB31MN | ecosystem: Environmental > Terrestrial > Soil > Wetlands > Peat | place: USA: New York... | reverse complement strand
ACCGTAGAGCCCGAGGAAGTGGAGATCCACGGCGAGCCCACGGTGTGAGAGGTAGGGGTTAGGGATTTGGGTTTAGGGGCACACCACTGGTTTCAAAAGGAGGGGAAGATGAGTGAAGCAAAACCCCTGGCTGTTGTTACGGGCGCTTCCAGCGGGATCGGGTCCGTCTTCGCGCGGACGCTCGCCGCGCGCGGTTACGATCTGGCGCTGGTGGCGCGCCGCCAGGACCGCCTGCGGCAGATGGCCGATGACCTGGGCAACCACTTCCACGCGAACTGCACGTTGCTGGGCGCAGACCTTACCCGTGACGCAGAATTGCGCAAAGTGGAGGAATTCCTTGCCGGGTCAACCAATCTCCAGTTGCTGGTGAACAACGCCGGATTCGGCACGCTGGGGCGATTCTTCGAAGCGCCCATCGAAAGTCAGGACGCCATGCATCGCCTGCACGTGCTGGCCACGATGCGCCTCACACACGCGGCGCTGCGCAACCTCGTCCCGCGCAATCAGGGCGCCATCATCAACGTTTCCTCCGTCGCCGCCTTTGCGCCGCGTCCCGGCAGCACCAGCTATTACGCCACCAAAGCCTGGATCAACTGTTTCACCGAAGGCCTCTACCTGGAATTGAAAAGCGCCGGATCGCGCGTCCGCGTGCAAGCGCTCTGCCCGGGATTCACGATGACGGAATTCCACGACGTATTGGGAATCGACCGGGGATTTATTTCGCGTGGCTGGTGGATGCCCGCTGAGGAAGTTGTGGAAGCCTCGCTGCGAGGTTTGGAAAAGGGAAAGCTCTTCGTGGTGCCGGGACTGCGCTACAAACTGCTCGTATCGCTTCTGCGCATGATGCCGCGCGGGGTGCTGCACTTCGCGTTGACCAAAGGTCCGGCCAGTTTGCGGCGCGAGCGGAAACCAGTAGGCAGTGGGCAGTAGGCAGTTGGCAGTTGCCACAATAGAGCCTTACAACCCACTGGAATTTTCGGTTGCCATCCTACGAATTCCTACTCTAACCTATTACTCGGGCCTGTTATTGCAACATCAAGTGTATTGTTTTCATTATGATAGCCAGGCCGACACCCATTTTGGATTATTCCCCGTTACAACCCCCCTCACTCGGCAGCCAACCTCATCAAATTCCTCTCAGAGAATTCTATCTGACAGTTCCGCGCTGAGGAAAACGGCGTAAAATGGGGGCTGCGGTCAGGGGCTATGCCGCTTTCATGCGAAGTGGGAGTCTCCGCGCACGCGGGAGGTGAATCATGCCGAGGGTCACGCAACTGCTTATCAATGGGGTGAAATTTTCCGTCGATGTCGACGCCGGCGCGAGCCTGCTGAGTGTCTTGCGCGAAGACCTCGACCTGACGGGGAGCAAGTACGGATGCGGGGAGGGCCAATGCGGCGCCTGCACGGTCCTGCTGGGGGGGGCGCCGCGGCGCTCCTGCATCACGCCGGTGGGCGATGCGGCGCGCAAGCCCATCACCACCATCGAGGGCCTGGAGAAGGACGGTCGGCTGCACCCGGTCCAGCAGGCGTTCCTGGACGAAGGCGTCATGCAGTGCGGTTATTGCACGGCGGGAATGATCATGACCACGGTGGGCTTGCTGAAGGTCCGTCCCGATCCGAGCGACGAGGAGATCGCCCACTACCTCGAGGGCCACATCTGCCGATGCGGGACTTATCCCCGCATCATGGCGGCCGTTCGCCGGGCGGCAAAGTCCATGCAGGAGGTGCGCTCGTGAATACACCCCGTGAATTCCCCATGTCCATAGAACCCGAGCGCTACGAACTTCATGCCGGGCGGACTTATCATTTCGATCTTCCCCGCCGTGATTTTTTCAAAGTCCTGGGCGGCGGCATCATAATTTTCTGCCTCCGCGATACTCTTCTCGACGCCCAGGAAGCCGGCCGCAATCGCCGCCGGCCTGAGCAAGCCCTGCCCCAGGAAATCTCCGCCTGGCTGCACGTCAACGAAAATGGCCAAGTCACCGTTTACACGGGCAAAGTGGAAGTGGGACAGAACATTCGCACCTCGCTCACTCAGGCCGTGGCCGAGGAGTTGAGCGTCGCGCCCGGCTCGGTCCACCTCCTCATGGGCGACACGGACCGCGTTCCCTTTGACATGGGGACTTTCGGCAGCCGCACCACTCCCACCATGAACCCGCAGCTTCGCCGCGCGGCTTCAGCGGCTCGTGAAGCCCTAATCGGCCTTGCCGCCCAGGCTTGGAACGTGGACCACGCCAAGCTGCGGGCGGCCAACGGCGCGGTCACGGACCCGGAATCGCAGCGCACCGCCAGCTATGCGGATTTGGCCAAGGGACGCGAACTCGCCCAAGCCATTCCCGCCGAGGACCCGCTAACCCCCGCCGCGCAGTGGAAGGTCATGGGCCAGCCGCTCGCCAAGGTCACTGGCCGCGACATCGTGACGGGCCGGCATCGCTACCCTTCCGACATCAAGTTGCCGGGAATGCTTTACGGCAAAGTTCTGCGCCCACCGGCTTATGGCGCCAAGCTCACGGCTCTTGACAGCCACGACGCGGAGGCGATTCCGGGCGTCACCGTGGTGCACGACGGCAACTTTGTGGGCGTGGCCGCTCCCAGCACCCGCGTGGCGGAAAGCGCGCTCGCGGCCCTCCACGCCACGTGGAATTCCCCGCCCAAGCAAACTTCGAGCGACGCGCTCTTTGAATACCTGAAGAAGAACGCGGGGCAAGGTGAAGAACGCGTCGGCCACGTCGTTGGCTCAATTGAAAAGGGCCTGGCGGATGCCAGCCAGCGCCTCGCCCAAACTTATACGGTCGCCTACATCGCCCACGCGCCGCTGGAGCCTCGTGCCGCCGTGGCCGAGTGGAAGGACGGCAAGCTGAGCGTGTGGACGGGAACGCAGCGGCCCTTTGGAGTGCGCGGCGAATTGGCGGAGACTTTCCGCCTGCCGGAAGACCACGTGCGCGTGGTCATGCCGGACATGGGTTCGGGCTACGGCGGCAAACACACTGGCGAAACGGCCGTGGAAGCGGCGCGCCTGGCCCAGGCGGCACGCCATCCCGTGAAGCTGGTGTGGACGCGCGAGGAGGAATTCACCTGGGCGTATTTTCGCCCGGCCGGCGTCATTGAAGTTTCCGCGGGCCTGGCCGGCGACGGCGCCATCACCGCGTGGGAATTTCACAATTACAACTCGGGCGGGGCCGCCATCACCACCCTCTACAACATTCCCAATCAGCGCATTCAGTTTCACCCCGTCGAATCGCCCCTGCGCCAGGGCTCGTATCGCTCCCTCGCCGCCGCCGCCAACCATTTCGCGCGCGAGTCGTTTATGGACGAACTCGCGCACCTCGCCAAAATGGATCCGCTCGATTTCCGGCTCAAGAACCTCACCGATGCGCGCCTGCGGGATGCCCTCCAAGCCGCTGCCCGGAAATTCGGCTGGGGGCAGAGTAAGCCCCAGCCGGGACACGGCTTCGGCATTGCCGGAGGCTTCGATAAGGGCGGTTACATCGCGACGTGCGCGGAGGTGGCGGTGGACTCCGCTTCGCATCAAGTGCGCGTGGTGCGCGTCGTCTCGGCGTTCGATTGCGGCGCCGTGGTGAATCCCGACGGGCTTCGCAACCAGGTGGAAGGGGCGAATAATATGGGAATCGGAGGAGCGTTGTTCGAAGCCATCCAGTTTGAAAACGGGCGCATCCTGAACCCGCACTTTGCGCAGTATCGCGTCCCGCGCTTTAGTGACGCTCCGGCCATGGAAGTCCACCTGATCGATCGCAAGGACGTACCATCGGCAGGGGCCGGAGAAACCCCCATCGTCGGCATCGCACCCGCCATCGGCAACGCCATCTTCGCCGCCACCGGCCAACGCCTGCGCTCCTTGCCCATGGCCCCGAAGGGGCTGTAGCGCATCGCGGCGGGTAGCGCGTTGTGGATTGCGCAGAGCAAAGCTCTGCGTTTCCGCTGGGCAGCCCCAAGTGACGCAATATGGACAAAAACCTGTATAACTTCCTGTCTGTCTCCTTTCCCAGTGGAGGGCAAATTCTCTGGGGTCTGGCTTGGGCGTTCTAGTAGAAATGCGCAAGTCGAAGGAGCTTTCCACAGCATGAGCCTATTGCTTGAAGAGGTTGTCCGAGAACTCGAGAAAAGTAGGAGCGAACCGACCCCAATTTCGCAATCCCGCGTCCAGCATTGGATGGAGAAGGCGGACGTTGATGCCGACGCTTTAGGTGCGATATACGCATTTTTGTCTAAAATAGTACACACCCAAAGAATCAAGCCGCCGCTTTCATTCGATCCCGTCTTTAACTTCATGCTGCGGTATTACGAATTCTGTTTGAAGTCAAATCCCGACAGCAAGTGGGCGAACAATAGGTACTCTGCAGGATGGGATTTAGTGGGCTGGTTTGTATGGATGTGGGACGAGAAGCGGGAGAAAAAGTACTTCGCAGCCATAAAATCTTCCCTGGAAAAGTTGTACCTCACCGGAGACGCAGAACTGAGGAAATGCATTGAGCATGCTGTCATTGAGCACTTGTTTGAACGGAATCCCGTTCGGAAATTCTTCGGCGACTGGAAGGACAACCCGCAGCTTCGGCCTGCATACGAGGAGGGAATATTGTGGGTGGACGGCGGCGGCACGAGCCCCCTGACAGAGCCTCACCAACGATAGAACGCCGGGTGAGCAGCAGTGCAGCGCATCATAGTTTGTGCCTATCAAATTCTGCGGCTTTTAAGCACGGAGTCGGGGCTTCGCCGTGATTTCGCGGTTACCGATACGCAGAGCTTCGCTCTGCGTAATCCGAAGGGGGGCGACCCAGTGAAATCCAGAGGATAAAAAGCGGAAGAATAATCCTATCCATCCTGTTTATCCATGTTTGAATCCTTTGTAACGTGTTGCCTGCCCCCGTCCCCCCGCCTTCTGGAACCGGGCAGAAGTTATAAGCTGCGATGGAACGACGCCGTGGTAGACTTAATCCTAAAGGAGGCGACGTGAAGAAACTCAAAGCGCGGCTGCCGGCTAAAAACGGGAGTCGTTCCAACATAGTGCGCCACAAAGTATTCTCAATTGGTCGGCTCCGGAAGTGTATCGACCCGGGTCCGCCAGAAGAGGCCGAGAAGTTTGTGAAACTAATTTATGAAGAACGCCGCCACGATCGCGAGCGAGTGCCTGCCGAATGAGGCGGCTTCTGGCGGATACCGATGTCGCATCCTACATCTTCAAATGGCACCCCTTCGCCCCAAGGTACGTTGAACTGCTGGCTGACAACGAAGTGCTCATTTCATTCGTCACTTTGGCTGAGATGCGACTCGGGGCACTGAAATCACATTGGGGGTTTCGCAAGGTAAGCCTGCTGGAGAAGTATTTGTCGCGTTTCTCCGTTTGCTACCCCGATGACCGGCTCTGCTCTGGGTGGGCAGAGGTCAAGCACGAGTCAAACCGCAGCGGGCATCCGATCGCCTCGCAGGACGCCTGGATCGCCGCCACCGCACGATATCTCGACGCGCCTCTCGTAACCAACAACACGAAGCACTATGCGCACCTGAAAAACCTGGAGATTCTAACTGATCAGGGTTAGCGGGGGGCGCAGCAGGGGTAAGGGTAGTACCTCTAAGTCAGGGTATTGCTAAGGGTATGATCCAGAGAGAATGCGAGCGTGGAGTCGTGCACATTTCAGCGCTACTCCGCTTTTGGATTGCAGGATCACTTCCGGATTGCGCAGAGCTCAGCTCTGCGCAATCCGAAGGGGGCGGTCCGTTAAAAAAAACCAGTATAATTTCCCGTCTGTTCCCGGCCCCTTTGCGTTACTGTGCCGTCTTTGGAGGTGGCGGAGGCGGGAAAGGGCAGTACGGAACGACGTTTATGTGTACATCTTCAGGGCGTCGGAATCGAATCGTCTCAAATACCTTCAACGCCAATTCCTGTTGGGTGGATGCGAGGTTTTCGCCGTAAAGACAGAGCCCATCCGAGCGACCCACCTTGCGGAAGTATACCCCGGTGATTCCGTGGCCGGCTGTTCTTGGGCTGGCTATTTTTGCTGGAAACCCACCGATGGGCTTATGGATGATGACGTATTCCGGTTTCTTGGTGTCTCCAAGGTAGCCGCTTGAGTATCGGCCAAAATCAAAGGTGAGCACCACGCCGTCGCCAACAAACTCACCAATATAAGAATCAACGCCACATAACTGGTAAAACTCCCATCCCGTTGGAGCGAGAATTGAGAAAGCACCAGTGTCAAGCTCGTGCCAACTGGCAGGCGCCCCACCGGCACTGGAGCCCGCTTCAACCATCGGCCGGGGCGTGCGTCCGGCCGGGATGTTCTCGAAGGCAAAATCAACGGTGAGTTCTTGAATGTTCTTGCAGTCTTTGCAATCACCGACGCCTTCTCCAAGACGGAACGCCTCTATTTCCACGCGCAGCGTGGCGCCTTCCAATTTGAAGTATCGCACCCGGCCGAATCGAGATTGGCTAAGACCACCCTCCAGCTCCTCGACAGTGACGACAAATGGTTGCGGCACATCGACCTTGTAGTGTCCAAGCAGATTATCGTGAGGACGTTCAGGCCGGGTCGCGAGAATTTCGAGTGCAACAATCCCTCCCTCGACTGCCCATAGCGGGCTGATCGCTAGCGTGAATTGTTCCTCCCTATCTGGACTTATTATGCTGGTCACCAACGCCCGTGGCTCCTTGCCAGCCAGCCAGACGACATGCCGGTGATACCGAGACTCATTGGTTTCGGCAGCCGCAGACACGAGCATAAAGCACAACACTAGCGATAAAACGCCAATCCAAGATGGTCTCATCGACGCTCATGGCTCCAAAACAGAAATACTCGCTCCGATTCTATTTGAGCGACCGCCTTGTGTCCACGTAATCTAGCTTCCCAATCTGCGGCCCGGTCGCAGGGAGGAAGGGTGTCAAGGGAGGAAGGGTGTCAAGGGAGGAAGGGTGTCAGGGGAAGGCCGTGGCGCTTTCAAGGTCGCAATTTGCGACCTTATCAAATACCTTCACCGCCGCAAAAAGCAGACGCGGTTGGTCCAGTCCCAGCGTCCGGTTTCCTCGAATAAGTTGAGCACGGCCCGCACCAAGCCGCCGATGTCGTGCGGAGCCGAAGTTTTCTCATCAACGAAGATCACGCCCCCATGGTCCCGCCCTTCCTCTGCCCAGACCTTCAGGAGAGGTGGAATGGTCCTTCGATCATAGGTGACCAACGTCAACCCTTGCGTGGCAGCTTTTTCCAAAATAGGGGAATCTTCCAAACCCAAAAAGCTGCCCTCCTCCCATTCGGCCAGGCAGTGAACGACTAAGGACCGATGCCGGCGGCGAAGGCCGGCCGCCACCTCGCGCGAGATGTGCTCGTCGAGAAGGAGCTTGAGCACCTCAGGCTTTCCTCCCCTTGTGCCCGGCGAATTCGACGGCCTGGGGCGTCAGGCGTTTCAGCGTCGCAAAGTCTACCGAGTCGTTTTCGGACAGTGCCTCCTGGATTTCTTCGGGAAACGCCTCCGCGTAGTTAACGGCCGCCTGAACCCTTGGCTCCGGCCAATCGAGGTGCCGGGCAACCCTCGAGACGTCGGCCTTGTAACTTCGCATGAGCAGCATCACCTCCCACACGGCGAGGCTGCTGCCCTGCACGCAGGCTTGCCGCCCGGCGGCGGAATCTCGAAAGTCGATGAACGCAAATTCCGAACGCCTCAAACCCTCCTCCACCAAGCGCGCGCTGGCGTCGCTGGGCGTCCATCCGTGCCGGTTCGCCATGCGCTTAAGACGCTTTCCGCTCCCCACGGGCAACCGCATGCTCACCACCATCGAACGACTTGCTTTCATGAAATCTGCCTCCAACCTGTAACTCTTGTAAGCATTGTATCATCCTTGGGTGGGGATTGGCCACGAGGGTGGCCTGCCTTCGGGATTGCGCAGAACAACGCTCTGCGTTTCGATTCGCAGAGCTTTGCTCTGCGCCGGGAGTCTTTACATTTAAATAGGGTGTGATCCGCGCGCTGGAGACCACCCCGGCGCGACCGCGCCTCCCCTCCTGATCCAGGAGGGGAGTTCGTAAAAGCTCCCCTCCTCAGATGAGGAGGGGTGGCGCCCTGGGCGACGGGGTGGTGCTGAGCAGGAAATCTACAAACTCGAGGCCCAGAGCTTCGCGCTGCACAATCCAATCCACGGATGGAAACCCGGGACAGACGTAAAGCAGTCTGGGATTGTGCCGCCCCATGGCCCCGAAGGGTGCGTAGCGCAGCAGGCGCAGCCCAACTGGCCGGCTGTTTTTCGCTTTCTGCATTCTGCTTACTGCCTACTTTGCTGGTTTGTTCACAGAGAGATGCAAGTTGATCTGGTAGCGGGGGGGAGGATCGAACTCCCGACCTAGGGATTATGAGACCCTCGCTCTACCACTGAGCTACCCCGCCAGGGACATACAGGCAAATTCGCGAGCGGCCGCACAACCTCCCATAGTAGGGCATTCCCGCGCGGGAGGTCAAGAAACCCGGCACGACGGTGGTGGCCCAATTTGAACGTACCGCCGCCATCTTGGCGGCTCCGGTGCCGGCTGGAAGCCGGCGTTACGCCTCAGATGAGGACACTACCGGCACGACCAAACATTTACTTAATCTTGACACCCTGCTATCCAAAATCTTACTTTCATTATGATAGTCTTCTTGATGCGCCTTGTTTAGGCTCCCTGAAAGCACGTGTAGCGCGGACCTGTCTTGCAGGTCCGCGGCTCGTAACCCATGGGCAAGGTAAAGCCGCGGACCTACGGAACAGGTCCGCGCCTTCTAGATAAGAGGGAGGAACCAGGAATGGAGAAAAGCCGCGAAACCACGCCAGCGGAACCAACGCCCGGCCGGCGGAGCTTTGGCTACGCCGTCATTTATGGTTTGGGCGCTTTGATGGGCGCCGCCCTGGCGATTCCCGCGGCGCTCTACTTGTTTCTTCCTCCCAAAACCCGCAAGCAACAATCCTGGGTCGAGGCCGGCGACCTGAGTCAACTTTCGCCCGGCGTCCCTCAGGAGATGACCTTCCGCCGCATCCACGCCGACGGGTGGAAAATCTACAGCGAGAAAGGTACGGCTTGGGTGGTGAAAAATCCCGACGGCAAAGTGGTGGCTTTCGCTCCCGCCTGCACGCATCTGGGTTGCGCGTATCATTGGGACGCGGACACGTCGAAATTCCTCTGCCCGTGCCACGGCTCGACATTCGGCATCGATGGAACCGTCTTATCGGGGCCGGCGCCCCGCCCCCTGGACCGCTTCGAGATCAAGGTGGAGAATGCCCACCTGTGGTTAGGGCCGGTGCATCAATCCGGTGAGACATCTTCATGAGGGAAATCCAGCGGAAAATCTTTGCCTGGTTCGACCACCGCACCGGCCTGGAAACGGGCATTCGAAATTTTCTCTACGAGGAAATTCCCGGTTCCAGCGGCTGGCACCAAGTTCTGGGCAGCGTCGCCGTATTTTTGTTCCTGGTGCAAGCCTTCACCGGCATCCTCCTCGCCTTCAATTACGCGCCCACGCCCGGTGATGCTTACAACAGCCTGAAGTACATCATCACCGAGGTCACGGGCGGGCGCCTCATCCACGGCCTGCACCACTGGGGCGCCAGCACGATGATTGTGGTGGTGGTGCTCCACATGGCGCAGGTCTTCCTCTTCGGGGCGTACAAGAAGCCCCGCGAGGCCACATGGATGGTGGGCGTGGTTTTGCTGCTGCTCACCCTGGCATACGGTTTGACCGGATATCTCCTGCCCTGGGACAACCGCGCTTATTGGGGCACCGTCGTCACCACGCAAATCGCCAGCCGCGTTCCGCTCCTGGGGTCCTACCTCACCCAGTTCCTGGGAACCGACGGGAGCGTTGGAGTGGTAACCTTCGCGCGCTTCTACGGGCTCCACGTCCTCATCCTGCCCCCACTCACCACCTTCCTGATCATCTTCCACATCCACTTGGTGAGAAAGCACGGCGTCGCGCCCACTCCCGGGGATACGGGTCCAACCAAGAAATTCTTTCCCGACCAGATGGTCAAGGACGTCGTCGCCGTTTTCACCGCGTTTGTGATCCTCTATCTGATGGCCCTGTTCGTGGCCGTTCCCTTGGAGCGCCTGGCCGATCCCACCGATCTGACCTATATTCCCCGCCCCGATTGGTATTTCCTTTTCCTCTTTCAGTCCCTGAAGTTTTTTGAGGGCGCGCTGGAACCCGTGGGGTCCGTGCTGTTGCCCAGCCTGGGAGTGCTGGCCCTGTTCTTGACGCCCTTCATGGATCGGCGAAAGGTGATGAAACTTACCCAGCGGACCACCGCCGCGGGAGTGGCGGCGCTTGCCGTCATCGGTTGGGGTGCGCTCACCCTCGCCGCGATGCGGACCACGCCGTCCGCGCCCGAGCAGCAAGCGAGCAACCTGCTGCAAGCCGCGGGCTGGAATCAGTTTTCCCCCGCGGAATTAGCCGGCCTCGGATACTTCCGCCAGGAAAAGTGCCTGGCTTGTCACAATCTGACGGAGGGCCTGCCCAAAGTCGGCCCTAACCTGGCCACCGCTACCGAGCACAAAAACGCCGCGTGGATGATCAAGCACTTCAAAAACCCCAATCAGGTTGTGCCCGGCAGCAATATGCCGCCCATCCTCTTGAGCGACGCGAAACTCAACGCGCTGGCTTCTTTCCTGCTGAAGCTCACGCCGGAGAATGCTAACGACGTGGCCTCCGCGCCGGACAACCTGGTGCGCGGCGCGCAAATCTACGAAGCGCAAGGATGTGGGAATTGCCACATCATCAATGGCGCCGGGGCGAAGGTGGGGCCCCCGCTGAACGGCCTCTCGCAACGCCGCGATCAAGCCTGGGTGGAAAAACATTTCGCCAACCCCGCCGCCCTCTCTCCCGGCAGCATCATGCCGCCCGCCCAGTTTTCCCCTGCCGATATGCAGGCTATCGTTGATTATCTGTTTTCACTACCGGGTGCGTAGCGGCTTACTGTCGCCCAAAAGGTTTAGGTGGGATGCGGTCCGCCAAAGGCCGTTTCGGCCCTAAGGCGGCGGGTCCGGTCGGACAAAATGTCTGTGAGGGCGGGGCTTTATGGCTTGGCCGAGCCTTTTCGCTTTCGCGCTTCAAGTCGCTTAGCTTGCTCGGTCTGCATTTCTGCGACGCTTTGGGCGACCTGCGGGGAGTAAAATGCCCGAACCAGCAGCGGATTGGTCCAGCGCGGTTCGGCGTCGGCTGCCGGCCCATAGTTCTTCATTGCATCTTCGACCCGATGCGACCGCCACAAGGCAATTGCCAGGCCCATCTGCGGATTGTTCCACTGGGCAGAACCATTTTCCAGCGCCCCCGCCGCTCGGGTGAATAGGGGGATGGCGGCTTCGAGTTCGTTGTGTTCGAGTTCCACCCAGGCCAAGTCAGTTTGCAGGCGTTCATCTCCCGGCCGATCCTGCGCCAGGCGTCGAAGCAACGATTCCGCCTCGGAATACTTCGCGGCGCGGTAATACCACCATCCCAGGCGGCCCATGAGTTCGGGCGGAATCCGACTACCTCGAACTCCCCTCGGCTCATCCACAAAGTCGCGTGCCAACGCTGAGTCTCCGGCCATCAGCGCCAGCCCCGCGTGTTCAATGCTGATTTGGTTCTCGATCGTGGTGTTGGTCACCGGCCGATCCGTCAACATGAAGCTGTGGAATTCCTGCACCGCAGACGGCCCCAGGTTCGTGGCGCTCAGGGCATCCGCATAACCCCACACCAGGTTCATGTCCACCTGGCTATCCTTGGGAGTCAGGTCCAGGAGGTTCCTGAGGGCTTTGGCGGCGGCGGGAAAATCTCCCAGGGCCAGTTCCGCGCTGCCCTCGATGTCGAGAGCCTCCCTGGCGTTCGGCCGAAGGGTCAGCCAGAAGGCCGCGACATCCCGAGCCTGCTGGTAGTGATGTTTACCCCAGGCGCGCTGTGCGGCAGAAGCTGCGTAGGTGATGACCTTCTCCGCTTCGGTGGGATACAGGTCAAGGAGCCGATGATACGTCGCGCCTGACGCCGCGTAATCCCCCATCGCCATTTGCGCATCCGCCAGAACGGCGAGAGCGGGCGCATTGTTGGGCTGCAAGTCGAGCGAGGCGGTGGCAAACTTCGCGGCCGGCTCGAAATGTTCCGTGTGGAGCGCGGTATCAGCCATGCTGTTGGCAAACACTCCCACCGCAGCCGCGTCCGAAGGAGATACCTTCAAGAGTTGCCGATAACTTTCCAGGCCCGCGGAAAATTCCATCAGGGCAAATTGCGCTTCGGCGAGAATGGTGAGGGCATTGGTTTGGTCCGCGTGCAAGCCCAACGACCGCGTTGCCGCACTTTCCGCCGCCGCAAAGTTTCGGGCGGCCAGGGCTCGACCGGCGCGCTGCGTTAAATACACCCACTCCACTTCGAAGGCCTGCTCGGAGGTCAGGCTCTCCCAGTGTTCGTCCGAAATCATTCTCTTGATTTGGGCGATGCGCTCTGACGGCAGCGGGTGCGAGCGGAAATAGCCCTCCAGGGTTTCCAGCGCCAGGGTGGAAAGCTCTTCCTGGGGAGATTGCGCCCGCCGGGTAGTGGCTTGAAAGAGCCGGTCAAAGGTCTGGAACATGCGAACCGCGCCGAGCGGAGAATACCGCGCCTTCACCGCCAGCCGCGTGCCCTCACGGTCGGCCTCAAGTTCCTGCGTCTTGCTATAACCCATTTCGAAAACTTCCACCGGGATCGCCAGCAGTTCGCCGAGCGGCACCTTCTGTAACGCCGCTTGCGTCTGGAGCCGCTCCGCGCAATGGTAATGGTCGATGTGCTCCACCTCGTGGCCAAGCACGTTGGCCAACTCGTCTTCGCTGTCCATGAGGGCCATCAATCCGCCGCCGATAAAAACGTGCCCACCCGGCAAGGCAAAGGCGTTGATAAAGTCGGGATTGGAAACATAGTGGAATCGGTAGGGCAGCTTCCGGTGAGCGCCCACGGCCACCCGCGCCCCCACTCGGTTGACGTACGCCTGTACGGCTCGCGTGGTGGGAACCTCTTTGGCAAATTCTTCCCGGCTGCCGTACTCTTTGGCCAGTGCGTCGCCGATCTTGATTTCCTCCTCGTCCGACATGCGCGTGAAGGTTACGGGAAGCCGCGTGAGCTCGCGCTCCGAATCCGCAATCAGCGAAAGCACCGCGTCGGGCCCCACGGGCGCGTCGATCCTCTGCTTCTGGCTCGCGATCAGCGCCGCGCCGACCAGCAGCAACGTGAGTGCGAAGACGCCCCATTGTTTCATAAGTACGCTCGCAGAACTTCCTTGTACCGCGTGTAAAGGAACGAAACTGAAAGTATGGCGATGCCCAGGGCGATGAATGTCAGGAAGCGGTCGCGTGCCGCCAGGCCCCAGACATCCACCAGAACAATCTTGGCGGCGCAAATCAATAGCAGCAGAAGCCCGCTCAAGCGGAAACTGCGCTCTTTAACCGCCAGGGCAAACCCGAAGACACAGACGGCCTCGGCGCCCCAGCCCACGGTGGCCATGCCATGGTTGTGCAACTCCAAATAAACCAGGCCCGTGAGCAGGATGAACGCCATGAAAAAGAATACCTGCTCGGGATTCCGGTTGAGGCTGCCCAGGATTCTCTTCAGCCTGCCTTCCCCTGCCGGCGGGCCTTCCGGTCGTCGCTGCTTCAGCCGGCGGGCGACGAGCAGCGCCACGAACAACAGGGCAATGGAAGTCCCCGACGTCACCCAGCCTCCTGACCACGCGGAGGGCGGAGGGAAGTAACTGCGCTGATAGAAATTGTGAAGAAGCGTGCGGAAGAAAACCGCGCCGCCCATCAGCAATGACTGGGCGAGGAATATCCGCCGGCCATATCGCCAGGTGATCAACACGAACAATAGGACCAAGCCCGACCAGGCGGCGGCAATCCAGTCAGGGCTCAACTCAAAGCGCATGGCGGCGGCAACGGTAATCGTGCCGAGGAAACAGTGAACACCCGCCGCCCTGAGGCGCGAGTCAGTGGCCAGGAACTCTTCCCGGTTGTTTTCAAGCCGTCCATAAACGAAATAGAACAGAAGGGCCAGAGGCAGCGCGGTGTACAAGCGCGGGCTGAGCAGCCCGGGGGACGCCTCCGCATTGAAGTTGACAAAGAAGAGGCGGAAGAAACTCGCCATGAACAGGAGGTAGCTTTGCAGGCGTAAGGATGCCGAACGGCGCTCGAAGCCCAACTGGAACAGCACAAGGCCGATTAAGGCCCAGCCCAGCGCCACGCTCGCCGGCCAAAGCTGATACCACGCCAGCAGCGCCACCACGAACGTCGCCACCCAGGTGTAAGCCTCGGGGATCCGATATTTGCGGACCACGGGGGGAAAGCCGATCCAACGCGAGGCGACGTACAAAAGCGTCGCGGCCAGGGATATGGAAGTGACGGCCCGGACGTTGAAATACGAAACTTCCACCACGGCGAAGTTGGCAAAGACCACGCGCAAGAATCCCAGCAAGGCAAAGCTGTTGGCCAGAACCGAGAGCTCCTCGATTTTCCATTGCGCGCCCAACACCGCCAGGAGAAGTGCCGCCGCCGCAAACCCCACCGCCAACCAGGGCTCCGTACACCCCGCCCAGATCGCCGCCAGCATCAGGAACCCACCCAGATAAGACTGCAAGCGGTAATACTTTTTCTCAAATTCGGTGTTGATGAGATCCGGCCAGCGGCGAGGAAACCAATGGGCGTTGGCAAAGAGCACGAGGGCGGCGATGGCAAAAACCATTGTCCGGCGCGGGTCGATGAAGTCCTCCGCCTTCGCTTCCCGAAGGTCGAAGAGATGGCGGGTATCAACGAAAAACAGGTGACCGGCCACCAACAGTTCGATCACGATGCCCAGCCCGCGGAAAAGAATCTCGCGGGTGAATACACCGGCCAGGAACACCGCTTCCGCCTCCGCCAGCCACAGGATGGACAACCTCTCACCCGAGTATCTGAACGGAATCGCCACCACCATGAGGGTGGCGCCGATAACGCTGAGAACTACAAACGCCGCGCGCCGGCGCCGCGTGATGGGCAATTGCCCGAGCGTGAATTCCACCGCGCCCAACGCCAAAAGGGCGTAGAAAGCCCATTCCGGGTGCACGGACTGGTACTTCATCACGCCCAGAAGCAGGAAAGAGTTGAGCAACGCGGCAAAGGTGGAAACTTTCTCCTCTTCCTCGCTCACCCCGCGGCGCAGCAGGTAGGAAACACGAAACACCAGCCAGTAGAAAATCAACAACGCCACGCTGGGAAAGAACTCCGGAAAGTGATGCAGATGCCCGTGCATTGGTTCGATGATGGGCCGCAGCCAGATATAGTGATTTATGAAGATGGCCGCAATCGCCAATACTTCCAGATCGAACCATCTCCGCTGGACCACGATCACCACCAGAGCCACCGCCAGTATGGCGCTGGCGATAAGACTGGTGGGGCCGGCGTGGCTGATGTTGACGGTGGAAAAAGCCAACACGAAGGCGAGCCCCGTAACCACCCGCGAGTTGTAGCGCAAGGTGTGCGCCACCATCGCTGCGGCCACGATCAGCAGGAAATGGAAGTCCCATGATTCCGATTCCAGGACTCGCGCCGCGCCGATGTGATTCATCGCATAGGTGGTGAAGTAAAGCAGCGCCCAACCACCGCCCATGGCGGCGCGAGCCAGGATTCGCCACCGCTCCCGCCGCTCAAAGAAGAAGCCCGCTCCCAGAAACGCCGCACTGACGGCAAAGCCCACAAACACTTTCCCGGCTGGGCCCAATTCGCGCATCTCATAAGCCAGGAACAGCGCCACACCAATTACCAGGATGATCATGCCCAGCTTGTTGAGCCAGTCGGTGCCCAAAACTTCTTCCAGGTTCAGCATGCGCTTGGCGGTCTCTTGCGGCGATGGTTTGTGCGCACCCAACATTTCAAAGTGCGGTGGCGCAAGGGGCGGCGCGGGCTGTGTGGCGCTGGGCGCAGCAGGCTGGGATACGTACGGTGGCCCCGTGATGCCGGGCCGCGGGGGTCGCATGGCTGGCGGCGCAGGTTGCGGCTCGCTGGTGGGTGCAATAAGCGGCGGCGCTGCGGGCGCGGTGAGCGGGGGTGCAGACGGTGCAAGCGTGGCCGCAGGGCGCGGCGGTTCGAGCGGAGGCGCTTCCGCACCCGCTGCAACCACAGGAGGCTTGCTTGGCTCAATAGGAGCGGGCGCGGCAGGCACCGGACCTTCACGAGGCACCGATGCTGTGCGCAGTTCCTGAAGCGCGGACTCCAGAACTGTGGCCTGGGCTTTAACGCGGCCTTGGATTTCCTTAAGCTGTGTCTCGAGGTCGTGGACGCGCTGAGTGAGCTTTTGCGAGTTCGCCTGGTTCTCTGCGCCCTGCCGCTCGGCCGAGTGGGACCGAATCAAAGCGATAAGCGGGGCGATGAGGATATAGCCCAGGAGACCCAACCCGATAAGTATGGCAAAGCCTTCCACAGAGGTAACTCCGCCAAAATTGCCGCGTATCCTAACACCGAAACCAAGAACAAACAATGACACGATTATTCCCGCGCTTATTGGCGGCTCGGGCGTCTTGCCTGTGAGCCCTAGCGCATCGCTGCCGAGGGCGGCGCTAGGGCCGGGCGCGCAGCTCATCGTGTTTCAGCCAATTCAGTAGAAACAGCGCGGCGATCACCAGCAACGGGCCCCCGATGACCGCCACCCAGTCCGGATGGCGATGCCAAACGCCCTTCGCGTACCACATTGCCAGGCCCGCAAACCCTACCGTGCCCACCCACTCCCATCGCCAGGCAATCGCCAGCACTAACAGGACGATGTAAACGGGAAGAAGATGGATCAAGAGCGCCAGAAGGGTTTTCCCAAAACCCAGATGCTCATTGAAAACGTCGAGCGCAAACAAACTGAGAAAAATGGCGAAGGCGATGCAGATGACGCGGGGTGTCCAAAACAGCAGATTTCTTGAAAAGGTGTTCATTACTCCTCCTGCTTTCAACCGAACTGAGCGGCGCGATTATACTCCGCAAACTAACCTGGTGCGTCGCTCATAGGCGCCAGTCTGCCTGGAACCGCTGAACTCCGCTACGGGGCGGGTGACAGTTTCGGAAGTGTCACAGCGTGGTCTTCGGCCTCCCACTGTCCATGAGGATGTGCGAAGTACCTTGGACTGCGGCGGCTCGACGCCGCTTTGAAATCAAGCTGATGACGAGGATGGCCCGACGCCTTGAAATCACGCCGAGGACGATGCCAAAAGCGGCGTCGAGCCGCCGCACTCCAAGGTGCTTCGCACGTCCATTTTCATGGCAGCGAAGAACCCGGCTGATATAATCGCTCAAGGGACCGGGATGAGGACGGAATGAAACCCGTGGTGATCGCCGGAGGCGGGTTGGCGGGGAGCGAGGCCGCTTGGCAACTGGCCGAGCGCGGCGTGGCCGTGACGCTTTTGGAGATGCGGCCGACCTGCCCGACGCCTGCGCATAAGACCGACCGGCTGGCCGAGTTGGTTTGCAGCAACTCGCTGAAGTCGAATGCCCGCGGGTCAGCCTCGTGGTTGCTGAAAGAGGAGTTGCGGCGCGCGGGCTCGCTCCTGCTGCGGATCGCGGGCGAGTGCGCCGTGCCAGGAGGGGCGGCGTTGGCGGTGGATCGCGAGCGCTTTGCCGGAGGCGTCACCGCGGCGGTGGCCGGCCACGGGCTCATCACCCTGCGGCGGGAAGAGCTGCGCGAGATTCCTGAAGAGAGTCTGGCCCTCATCGCTACCGGGCCGCTCACCTCCGACGCGCTGGCGGCGCGACTGCAAGCGTTGACGGGCTCGGAGAACCTGGCCTTCTACGACGCCATCAGCCCGGTGGTGGATGCGGAAACGCTGAACATGGAACGCATCTTCGCCGCCTCGCGCTATGGCAAGGGAGGCGGGGAAGATTACCTCAACTGCCCCTTCACCGAAGACGAATACCGCGACTTCTATGCGGCGCTGGCGAGCGCGGAGACTGTCCCGGCGCATGAGTTCGAAAAGGTGCAGTTCTTTGAAGCCTGTCTTCCCATCGAAGAACTGGGGCGGCGCGGGCATGACACGCTGCGCTTCGGCCCCATGAAGCCCGTGGGCCTCATCGATCCGCGCACGGGGCGGCAACCCTTTGCGGTGGTGCAACTGCGGCCGGAGAATCTGCGCTTCTCCAGCTACAACCTGGTGGGTTTTCAGAACCACCTGAAATTCCCGGAGCAGAAACGCATCCTGCGCTTGATTCCGGGGCTCGAAAACGCGGAGTTCCTGCGTCTGGGGCAAATCCATCGCAACACATACATCAACTCACCCCGCCTGTTGAGTCCGGACTTGAGCTTTCGCAGTGCGCCACAGGTTTTTGTGGCGGGCCAACTTTCCGGCGTCGAGGGCTACGTGGAATGCATCGCGACGGGTCTGCTGGCGGGTTTGGCCCTGGCGGCTCGGAGCGGTGGAGCCGCGACCGAAGTTGTAGGGGCCAGCAGCGCTGGCCCTTGGCCGAACGCTGTTCGGCCCTACGTCCCTCCGCCGCGCACCACGGCGCTGGGGTCACTGGTGCACTACATTACGCACGCCGACTCGGGGAATTACCAGCCCGCCAACATCTCCTTTGACCTGCTGCCGCCGATGGAAGGTCTGCCCCGCGCGATTGCCCGCGATCGCCGCGCGCGACGGGAAAAGCAATGCCAGAAGGCGCTGGATGATTTTGGAAAATGGCTGGAGGGGATAGTTGGTCCGTTGTCAGTTGTCCGTCGTCCGTTGTCGGCCGAAGCCGGTGGTTTATTCGAATAAGGACAAGAGCAGAAGGAGGCCCCCTACATGAAGAAGCCAAAATCTCAAGTTCGAACGCGACTGATAACCGTCATTCTTTGCGTTTTTCCTACGCTGATGTGCTTTGTGGCAAGAGGGCAAATAACCAAACCCAAACTAAGAGTGGCGGCAGATGGTTTTCCCAGCGGCCACGATACACCTGAGGGTGTAGCCTGTGATTTGGCGAGGGCTTTCATTAATCGTGATGAAAAACTTTTTTCCGCCACATGTATCCGGCTCTATGGGGGCGGCAATGGGAGGGCGGAATACGCAAAATTTCTTAAAGACACTGTCCAGAGTATAAAGGCAGAAGCTGCAAAGAAGCAGCCGTCACCTTATGGGCCGAAAAGTATTGAAAAGGTTTTCGCCGCTCGGCACCTGAGCATGTCCGGCCCTGTTTCCTATGGTTACGCAGGTTTCGACTTTCAGGACATCATGTTTGTTGACGTTGGTGCCTACCTCCACAACGGAGAGCGCGCATTGAACCGGACCCTTGTTATCAAGGATAGCGACGGTAAATGGTATGTCCATCCAGACCCCTCTGCTTCGCCGCTACTCAGCGCCGGGCTTAACGAAGAAAAGGCATCGGTTCTAGACATAACCGATGTGTATGAGTTAGTAGGGCGAGCGCCAAAACTCGCGCCTTAGCTGAAAGCTGAGAGTTGAGAGCTGGCTATGACCCAACTGATCGAACGCTATATCACCTACCTCCGCTACGAGCGCAACGCGTCGCCGCACACCATTCGCAACTACCACAGCGACCTGTTGCAGTTTCGGGATTACCTGAAGGGCGGGGATGCTGAGGCCGCGGTGGACGTGCGGTCCATCGACGCGCTGCGCATTCGCGGCTTTCTGGCCTTCCTTTTCGAGCGCGAAAAGAAGAAGACTTCCATCGCGCGCAAGCTGGCGGCGGTGCGGGCGTTCTTCAAATTTCTCGCCAAAGAAGGAGTGCTGGCAGCCAATTCCGCGGCCACGGTCTCCACGCCCAAGCTCGACAAAACGCTTCCCCGCATCATGACGGAAGAGGAGATGAACAACTTTCTCGACCGCGTGGCCGAGGCCGTCCAGAGCGGCGACCCCATGATGCGCCGCGACCGCGCCATTCTGGAATTGCTCTACGCTTCCGGCTTGCGGGTAAGCGAATTGGCGGGGCTCGACCTGCGCAGCGTCAACTTTGGCGACAGCATGCTGCTGGTGCAGGGCAAGGGCCGCAAGGAACGCATTGTGCCCTTCGGTTCAAAGGCCAAGCAGGCGCTGGAAGACTACTTGCCCGTTCGCGAGAAGGTTTTGATGGAAGCAAAGAAGCGGGGCGAGGCGGCTCTGTTTCTCAACACGAAGGGCGCCCGGCTGACCACCCGCTCGGTGGATCGGCTGCTAAAACAATACGTGCGCACCTTCGGCCCGAATGTGAAGACTAGCCCCCATTCGATGCGGCACGCCTTTGCTTCCCACTTGCTTACGGAGGGCGCCGACCTGCGCTCCATCCAGGAAA
>Ga0326728_10011452_pt1 | contig 20239 bp, 13 predicted proteins | sample MB3enrmetagenome_FD_207602 | JGI IMG/M metagenome (GOLD analysis project Ga0326728, IMG submission 207602) | Lab enriched peat soil microbial communities from McLean, Ithaca, NY, United States - MB31MN | ecosystem: Environmental > Terrestrial > Soil > Wetlands > Peat | place: USA: New York... | reverse complement strand
CTTCAACGGGACGGCCGGCATCCTGCGCAAGAAGATGATCGCCGACGCGGGAGGCTGGCAGCACGACACGCTCACGGAGGATTCGGACCTGAGCTACCGCGCCCAGCTCAAGGGCTGGCGTTTCGTTTACCTGCCGGGCCTGGACTGCCCTTCCGAGCTGCCTGTCGAAATGCACGGCTTCCAGGTGCAGCAATCGCGCTGGGCCAAGGGGCTTACACAGGTTGCCAAGAAGTTGCTGCCCGCGATTCTCCGAGCCGATGTGCCGAAACGCGTCAGAGCCGAGGCTTTCCTGCATCTGACGCCCAATATTTCCTATCCGCTGATGATCGTGGTTTCGGCGCTGCTGCTGCCGGTGATGATCGTGCGCTTTTACATGGGCGTGTGGCAGATGGTGTTCATCGATCTGCCGCTCATCGCAGCGTCGTTCTGGTCCATTTCCCTGTTCTACGTGATTGCCCAACGCGAGCTGTACCCCAAGCACTGGAAGCGGTCGATCCTGATGCTCCCCATGCTGATCGCGGTGGGGATTGGGCTGACCATCATCAACACGCGGGCCGTCCTGGAAGCGCTGTTCGGCATTCAGAGCGGCTTTGTGCGGACGCCCAAATACGCCATCGGCGAGCGGACGGTCAACCTGGAAAATAAGAAGTACCGCCGCCGCAGCGGGTGGCTGCCCTACGCGGAGATCCTGGTGGGCACGTACTTTGTGGGGATGAACGTATTCGCGGTCGAAACCTACAATTTCCTGGCGATTCCCTTCCTCCTGCTGTTCGTCGTAGGCTACTACTGGGCGGGCTTCGGCACCTTGTACCAGGAATATCAGGGCAGGTTGCGCTGGCTCAAGCAGCGGAACCTCGAACTGGCCCGGCAAGCGTAGGAGTAAGAATCCTTCCATCTCGCATGTGCACGACATAGTGTGCGTAGGCCGCGGCTTCGGGGTTGTGCGTGATCATGAGGATGGTCTGGCCGAGCCGCTCGTTCAGGCCGCGCAAGACTTCCAGCACCGCCTTCGAGCTTTCGGAATCGAGATTGCCGGTGGGCTCGTCGGCCAGCAGAATGGCGGGGTGGTTCACAATCGCGCGCGCGATGGCCACGCGCTGTTGCTCGCCGCCGGACAACTCGCTCGGTTTGTGGTCCAGCCGGTTGGCAATGCCGAGCAACCGGAGCGCCTCCTCGAACGACGGCTCCGGCTTCGAATCCGAGCCGCCGATATGGCGCGCGATGGCGATGTTGTCGCGCGCGGTCAGATTGGGCAGCAGGTTGAACTTCTGGAACACGAACGCGACCGTGCGCTTGCGCAGGCGCGTGCGCCCGGCCTCGGTCATGGACACGAGATCCTGGCCGGCCACCCGCACCTCTCCCGAGGTCGGCGGCGTCAAACCGCCAATAATGTGAAAAAGCGTGGACTTTCCGGAGCCGGATGGTCCCACGATGGCCAGGAAGTCGCCCGGCTTTACGGTGAGATCCACTCCGCGCAGTGCCGGCACATCCACCTTACCCACCTGGTAAACCTTGCGCAGGTCGCGGATCTCGATGATCGGGCCGCTATTCATATGCCAGCGCCTCGATGGTGTCGTGCCGGGCGGCGCTCAGACCGGGGTAGAGCGCGCCCAACGTGGTTCCGATCAGGGTGATGGCGCCGGCCCTGGGCCACCAGGAAGGCACAATCACCATGGGGATCGAGGCCGGCTCAACCGTCCGGACGAGCCACCACGCGCCGAAGCTCAACGCAATTCCGAGAATGGTGCCCCCGATCCCCAGGATCACGGCTTCGGTGAGAATGATCCGCAGAATAAAGAACTGCGACGCGCCGAGCGATTTCAGAATACCGATCTCGCGCGTCCGCTGCAGCACCGCCATGTACATCGACAGACAAACCACGGCGAATCCAATGATGACCCCGATGGCCATGATGACGACGATGAATTCCTTCAGGGCCGGAATGTTATTCACGTTGTACAGGGACATGAACTCGGCCATGGAATAGATGGGGTAATCCGGCAACTGGCTCTTCAGGTTCTGAACCACAGCGGCGATGTTGGCCGGATCGTCGAGCTTGAGATAAATCTGGCTGACTTTGCCGATGTTGCTGGTTTTCGCTTGCAGCACATCCAGCGGAAACACGATACGGGCCAGTTTGCCGCCTTCGATGATGCCGCAAACGCGCCATGGGGTGTTCAGGATGGTGATCCGGTCCCCCACGTGAGCGTGTTGCTGGTCCGCGTAGAACTGGTCGATGATGACGTCGTCCGGAGCTTGAAAGGGACCTCCGTGAAGGTAGGTGAAGCCCCCGCTCATCTGGTCGAATTGCTTCAGGTTGACGCCGGTCGCTCCCAGGGTGACACCCTGGACAGGTTGGTTGACGGCGCCCACGGCCATCCTGACGTGCGGCTGTTGCGCCAGCCAATCGACAATCTTGTCGGAGATCCCGCCGCTCAGAGTCAAGAACGTGGACCCGGGCGGACGGACGATCACGTCGGCGCCGATGCCGCGCGTGCGGCGCTGGCTATCTTCCAGGAAGCCGTGGCTCAAGCCCACTAAACAGAGGATGAGGGTCACGGGCACGCCGATGAGCAGGATGCTGAGCAGGCTGCGCATGGGTTTGTGCTTGAGGTTTTCCAGAACGAGCTTGCCGGTCACTTTTACGATCTCTTCCTTTTACGCGGCGGTGCTGGCTTGGCCGGGGCGGGCGCGGGCGCCTCGCCCACTACCTGCAACGTAGTCCCTTCCGGCTGTTCGAGCACAAACTTATCATCCGATACGCCCTTGTTGATGTCCATCTTCACGACATCGATCACTACGGCGTACTCGTCGCGCGGGCGGTTGATTTCGATGTGCTTGGGAAAGGCCACGTTATCGTAGGGCTGCCACTCGGTGTAGCGCGCGTCGGTGAGAATATTGCCGGCCGCGTCGAAGATCAACTGGCGTGCCATGGTCAGGTTGTAGCGATTGAACCAGATGGTCCGGTCGAGCCGCAACTCTCCGCCGCCGTTCTCGTGGACCACGTGAATCACATAGAACGCATTGTCTTCGTCGGTGAAGTTTTCCAGCAGGAGCTTGTCGCGATTGACGGCGATCGGCCGCACCAGCAGCGCCTCCAGGAAGTGCTGCGGGCGCAGGTTTTCCAGCTTGTTCTGGGAGGGTTGATCGATTTCATTGCGGCCCACCAGGAAACGGTTCCGGCCGGGGACGTAAAGTTTGAAGTTCGTACCGTCCGATACCATGTCGAAAGCCTTGTTCCGCACCACGGGATAGAGGCCGATCAGGCGGATATCGCCCGGTTTTCGAAAGAGAATGAACGCGCGGACGTCCTTGTACTCGGTGATTTTGCTTTTCTCCGCGCTGCCCAGCGCCGGCACCATATCCACGGTAGCAGTGAAATCGTGAATGGCCGCGTATTGTCTCGCCATGATGTCGATGAGTGCGGACCGGTCCGCGACCAGCAGAGGCTGGGTTGGCTTTCCGCCGGTGCGGGCGAAAGCACGGCGCCGCGCCAGGCAGGAAGAAAGCCCAAGCGGGATCAGGCAGAGCAGGAGAATGGCCGCGGGGACGCGCCTGAAGGGCATCGTTTTATTGTAGGCAACCGGTTAACCGGTGTGTCAATTCAGTGTGCGTGCGGGTGTGGTAGAATCGAAGATAGTTTCGAACACGATGGGCCTGTGGCGCAGTTGGGAGCGCGCTTCCATGGCATGGAAGAGGTCGTGAGTTCGAATCTCACCAGGTCCACCAAAACGTTTCAAAGACTTACCGTTCCCTCGCCCGCCAGAACGTCGTCACCGGAGTCCAACTGGAGTCCAAGCCCCATTTGATGCATGGGCATCCTTGGGCACCGTGTCGATTTCGGTACATGCCCACCAATAGAGCTTCAACTTCAATGCGATCCGACGAATGGGCAGTGTGGGCACCGTATTTCGCGCTTGTTGTTTGCTGGAGACGACGAAAACATTTGCCTTCTCTATAAGGATGCCCAAACCCGACACTGGACTGCTGGAAGGGCCCCAAACGCTACCACGCTTCTCAGAATACTCACAATACTCAGAATTCCCCGCACCACCTCCTTTTGACGGCTGCGCGAACTCGGGGCGCTCTACTCTCCAAGTTTTCTGTTGACGACTGAAATCGCAAATTGCTATTGAGAGGGTGGATGCTGCGACTGCCGAATCCACGGAATCCGCAAACGCACTGTGATGCCCAGGTTGCGCAGATCGCCGGCAGCATTCTCGCCCTTGGCTTCAACGCGCCGATTTTAGTAGACAACAAAGGCTGCATCATCGCGGGCCATGACAGGTATCTCGCATCCATCAAGCTGGGCCTGGAAACAGTGCCCGTGATTGTCTTGGCTGAGGGGCGTAATCGCAGGATGCATTCGAACGGCCGGGTTCGGTCGGGGCGCATCCGGCACAATGGACCAACTCCCCGGCGGAAGGCAGGTAACCATGGCGACTAACATCGACATCCAGGGAAGCCAGCTACATGAAGCACCGCACGGAGGGCCATACCGAAACGACCATCTCGGGGGACACCCGCGCCGACTGGTCGGAAGCCTTCGAGTTGGTGCCGAGCCTGCAAGTTGCTTACGTCTGGCACGCCTCGAAGTTCACGCGCGAAGTCCTCGACGGACTGCTGCGCATCGGATTCCTTCACCACCAGCAGATCATTTGGAACAAGGGGCGAACCGTCCTGACGCGGACGCACTACTGGTTTCAGCATGAGCCCTGCTGGTACGTCCGGAAGAAGAATGCGCCGTGGTTCGGCAAAGCCGGGGAGAACTCGACCATTTGGGATTCGCCGTCGCCGAAGTTCATCATGGGCGGGTCAGACGAGGAGAAGTACGACCACCCCACGCAAAAGCCAGTCGAGTTGATGCGGCGCCCGATTCTGAACCACACCAAGCGGGGGCAACTGGTCTACGAGCCGTTCCTGGGATCGGGAACGACCCTGGCGGCCGCCGAACTGACCGAGCGCGTCTGCCTGGGCATCGAACTGGACCCGAAGTATGTTGACGTGGCAGTGCAGCGCTGGGAGACGCTGGCCGGTAAAAAGGCGACCCTCGACAGCGATGGGCGGGCGTTCGAGCAAATCGCCGAGGAACGCCGGAGGGGTGGAGCATGAATCGCTCGCTGCCGCGCGGAGATTGCCGCCGTCGAAGCCCAGATCCGGGCTGGCCATCCCGACCTGGAAGGGCTGTGCCGGGCGCTGGTGGACTGGTCGGCAGAGTTGCGGCTGTTGCAAGCGCGCCAAGGGTTGGCCCCCGTTGCGCCACGTTTGGCCCACGTTCGCTTGGGCGGCGACGGCTTGGCGTGTCGGCCAAGGCTGCCGTCACCTGGGCAGCGCGGGCGGAAATCGAGGCCAAGAAGCAGAAAAGCCCGCCAGGCCGAAGCCGGGCGGGCGGAAGGGGAAGGCGTCTGATGCTACTGGTTGATGCGATAGGTGCGTTCCCCCTTGTCGGATTTGAAGGACTCGACGGTGTACCCGGCCTTCTTCAAAGAGCCGGCGACGAACCCGCGTACGGTGTGCTTTTGCCAACCCATCTTGTCCATGATCTCGGCCAGGGTCGCGCCGTTTTTGTGCTGGAGCATCGCCACGACCTGGGCCGTCTTGCTACCTTCGCGCGGCCCGGCGATTTCCTGCGCTTTGGCGGCCTTTTTGGCCTTGGGCGCGTTCTTGGAGGCGGTGGCCTTCGTGGTTGCCTTGGCCTTGGCGGGCGCGCCCTTGGCCGCCTGTGCGCCACCCTTGGCCTTCTTGGCGGCCTTTGGCTTCGCGGGTTCCGCCTCGGGCTTGGCAGGCTCCCCGAGGCCCTGGATGTTCTTCCAGATCCGGGTGACTGCCGAGTTGCGGTCCTTGAATCGGTCCACCGGGGTGACGCCGGCCAGGCTGTTCCAGATGGCCACCAGGCGCTCGGTCGGCCAGGCGGCGGCCAGTTCCGCCAGTTCCTTTTGGCTGGCGAAGGAATCGAAGGGAGTGGTGGTTGCGGCGGCGGCCTCTTCTGCGGAGCCAAACGCCGTGATGTTGTTTTCGGTGTCAATCGTAAAGGTCGTCATAATCGTTCTCCTTGGTGCCACGCTCTGCGCGGTCATCACATGGATCACTCCGAAGTGCTTGAAAAGCAAGGCAATTGTTCAGTAAATCGACCATGGCGAAGATCTGGCGATGGGAATCGGCAGCTTGCGCCAGGTTACGTCAGATGAAGGGCCACGGGACACAATTCGGCCGCAAGAAGGAAGAGGCCATCGCCGCGTTGCTCACGCAGCGGAACCTCGATGAGGCGGCCAAGTCTTTCGGCATAGCACCCAACACGCTGTTGAAGTGGATGAAGCAGCCCGAGTTCGAGGCCGCTTACCGGGAGGCGCGACGCGTGCTGCCTTTCGGCAATCGGTCGCCAGGCTGCAACAGGCTTCCGGCGCCGTAGTTTCGACCCTCTTGAAGATCATGGTGGACACCAGCGCGCCGCACTCCACGCGAGTCAGGGCCGCCGATAGCGTGTTAGACCACTCGGCGAAAGCCATCGAAATCGAAGACATCGAGGCTCGGGTGTCGGAGTTGGAACGGGCCGCCGAACAGGTGAAGTCTTCACAGAGGTGAGGCGAACCAGGGGCATTCCAGGCTGTGCTGTGGCGGAGGTGATCCTGAATGCCGAACGTGCGGAAGCGACTGGAACGGCTGGAGAGATTCCTGGCGCCGGAGCCTGCTTCCGACCCATACGACGCCATTGAGCGTCTGGCGTTGCAGAGCCTTTCAACGGAAGATCTGACAGTGCTCGCAGACGTAATCGAACAAGGCAGGCGGGAGCGCGAGTGGACGGAGCGCGAATCGGCCGCTGTGAAGGCGCTCACGTGCGCCCTCGATCAGGAAGTGCAACGCGCTGGGTCCCGCTCAGTGGCTGACTTCCAGAGATCCCGTGCCTCCGGGAGGTGGAAATGGGACTCAAATATCAGGCGACAAGAGCTGCCCAGAAGCTAGCGATATTCACTCATATCAGGGACACTTTCCGTATAGGCGACGGCCTGACCGGAGCGAATTGGACACTTACCACAAGGCCGTTTGGGGCGAGTGTACGAATTGTAGACGAGCGGTGTCGGAGTGGCTGGTGTCGGTTTTCCAGGTCCGTTGGCGCCATTTGGAATCGCGATCCGCATTTCAGGGGGCACTGGTGGCCTTCTAATAATGGGCGATGGGTGCCTGAGGGTGCCGGCCCATCAGAATCTTGGTCAATACGCTTAATCCAACTTCAGGTTGCTGCGTACGGCGCGGCGAGACAGGTGTGTGACACGCACTGAACGATTCAGCACAGATCACTCGTCTGTAGCGAGTGCGAAGTGCGTCTGCACAATCGCAGCAAAAGGGCGCTATCGCGCCTTGTTCATGGAGGGGATCACTCGCCGAAAACGCTTGGACTCTATCTGGAGTGGCCCGGCGCAATCCAACTCCAGGATTGCCGGCACTCGGGAAGTGGCGACGCCGGCACGACCATCTATGCGCCGGAAATCGGCTTTCACTACCGACGGCTCTCCAACCACACCAGGTCTTCCACCAGGTAATAATCGCCGTACGTCAATGTGACATCGGCAGGCCGCGTGCTGCACCCGTGGCGCAAAACGCCCGACGCCGTCAGATACCGGTCGATCAGCGACTGCACAATGCGCGCGCCCTCGCCGCGGTAGCGCGCCGCGCGTGTGGCATCCGGGGTCAGCTCCGAAAGCCGAAGCAATCCCCCCGCCAGTATCGCCGCCGCGGAAGAATCGCGGTTGCGGAAGAACACTCCCTCGTCGGAGAAATCGTACCAGGGCACGCCATCCTCGGGCAGGCGATCCAGCGCGAACGCGGCGGTCTCTTCGGCGGCTGCCAGCAACTGCGGCTCGCGTGTGGCGCGAAACGCCTCCGTGAATCCGTAGACCCCCCAAGCCTGGCCGCGCGCCCACGCGGAATCGGCAGAAAGGCCCTGGTGCGTGTGTGTGAATACGATCTCGCCCGGCGGCGTGCGGTTGGGAAAGTCGATGATCCTCTCGCTCGAAACGAACTTCTGGCGGTTGTCGCCCGGGTTGTAGTGGACCGATTGAATAGTCGAGCCGTCGTCGCGCACCAGCCACGCGGCGGAGCGCAGCGCATGCTTGCGCCCCAGGTCGAGCCACTGCCGGTCGCCGGTTTCCCTCGTTGCCCACCACCAAATCTGGAGATTCATCAGGGTGTCGATGATGGTGTCGTCGCCGTTGACTCCCCAGGAGGCCACAAGCTGTATGAGCGGATTGTAGAGCGCCTTCAGCCGCTCGGCCGCGCGCAGCCCTCCCGCGCGGTACTGGGCGTCCCTGGTGGCTTCATAGGAGAAAACCGAGGAGTAGTAGTTCAGGAAGCCGGTGTCGTGATTCTGCTTGCTCTCGGCGCCGATCAGGCGCGAGGTCCACAGTTCGGCCCACTTCCGGTATCGTTCGTCGTGCGTATAGCCGTAAAGCTTCCAGAGTTCGCCGGGCCAGAAGCCGCCAGTCCAGAAGTAGCCCTTCTGGTCTTTCCACTCGCCAGTCGAGTCATTGCCCTCGGTGAAGAATCCGCTGCCAGCGCCTTTTTCGGCGGACCCGGGCGTGTTGGCCGTGATCAGCGGCTCGTACCGGCGCGCGGTGCGTTCCGCGGCCTGCTGCAACAGCGCAATCGCCTGCGCGTAAGTGCGATGCCCGGCGGCTTCGAGCGTGTCCGGAGGCGCCGATTGCGGCGCGGCGGCTTTCGATAAAACTTCCATCCGGGCCGGCTGCGCCATCCGCTCGCTCATCTGGTTTACGTAAGCCAGGAAACGCTCGCGGGTAGGCCGCGTGGAATTCGCCGGCGCCAGCGTGCCGCCCATAGCGCGCTCGGCGGGAGCCGGCGAATTGACGATCAGCTTCTCCGTGCCTTCCTGGTCCCAGATCGCCGCCGCATACCACTCCGCAATGCCGTTCCGCGGCGCCAGCCGGATCAGGTAATTGGCGGCATCTGTGAGCATCCCGGCCGATTCGTCTTGGCGGATGAAAAGCGCCACGCCCAGGTTCTCGTCGGGAAGCTCCACCGTCATGGCCCTGGCGCCGGGCGCCACCACCTGGTGTCCCCACGTGGCGACCGTTTCGACGGCCGCATTGGGCGCGGGTTCCAACGGGTCGATGCCGGGTTTCTTCGGCGCGGCGGCCGCCAGCGTCAGGCCTTGGGAATCGCCGATGGTGATGCGGTGGTGGAAGCCGTGCTCGCCGGCCCACTGCGTGAAGCGGCTGACCAGGTCCACCGTCCGTCCGCCGATCTTCCACGATTTGTATTCGATCTCTCCGACGGAGCGCACCGGGCCGCTCGCGAGCACGCGCCACTTCCGCTCGCCGACGTCCGCCACCGGTTGCGCCTGGCCGTCGATCACCGCGGTAATCGAGCCGATGCCGCGCGTGGGCTCCACTTTGAAAATGTCCCGCCCCAGCGGCCCTTCCAGGTGGTAGACGTACTCCGGAGACGCGAACAGGTCCAGGTACAGGCCGGGCCGGCGTTTGCCGTAGAGATCGACGGCGTTGCGCTTGTCGAAATAAATGCGCCAGGCGGCCTCTTCCGATTCCCATCCGAGACCTTCGTAGCGCGTGGCGAACCGGGCCGCGGTGCGCTGCGGATAATGGCTGCGCAATCGAAGAATGGAGGCCTGGTCTCCGTAGGCAACGGTCACGATGCGCGTCTGGTTGGGCGCGAGGTCGATCTGGAAAACCAGCTCGTCGTACTTGCCGTCGCCATCCAGGTCGTCGGCCTGGGAGGCCAGCTCGGTAGTCTGAAGGGTGCGCGCGTCCTCGTCGAGCGTGGCGGCGTTGCTGGTGGTGACGATAGAGTTGCCCGCGTTGAAATCGGATGCGATGCGCCTGAGAACGGCCACCGGAACCACGACGTCTTCGGCGGCGCGCGTGTCCGCCGTGGGGTTGGTGACGGAAAGCTTGAGGACTTTGATGGGCGCGGCGGCGGCAGCGGTGCTCGCAAGAAGGGCGAGCAGCCAAACCGCGGTTGCCAGGCGAGGTGTGAACATAATCATGCTCCGATGGTGTGGAGAGCGGTGGGCATTCCCGCGACCGCGGCACTCACGACGGCCTCCCCTTTGGCGAGACGCACCCGGATTACCGCGTGGCCGTTGTACATTTCCACCTGACGGGAGCCTCTGGTGGTCCCCAGGTTCTGGATCAGCTCGCCATCACCCGCAAGTTTGAACCGGATCACGTCGCGCGCGTCCAGGCAGGGAACGCTCTTGGCATCCAGCAGGCGGGCCAGGAGCGTGACGATGGTGCCCGTGCGGCCGGTCTCTTCGATCACGAGCTGCGCCGGCTTGTCCCACTTTTCGGTCTGATAGCGGAAGCGGATTTCGTCAGCCACTTCGACGCCGCCTTTGCGGGCCACCACGCGCACATGATTCTCGCCGGGCTGGAATACTACTTGCCAGCGCAGGCCGGCGGCCGGGAAGTCCTGACTGTGGCGCTGCTTCACGCCGCGAGATTTTCCGTTGACGAACAGTTCGGCGGCCGGGCAGTTGGAATAGACCTTAACCATCTTGCTCTCGGCGGGCTGGCCCCACCGGATGGGCCGGAAGTGGCCGTAGATGTGCGCCATGGGCTTTTCCGCCCAGTAGGACTGAAAAACGTAGTAGCCTTCCTTGGGGGTGAGGTCGCGTTCCAGCAGGCCTTTCTGGTTCATGCGGGGAATGGGGCTGTCGGGGCGGCCGGGAGTGGAGAAATCTTTGAAGATCCACTGGGCGGCGCCGGCCAGCCATTCCATGGTCTCCTGCTCTTTCAGATGCCAGTCGAAAAGGTTGCAGATGTAACTCTCCGACCAATCGCCGTCGCGCGACGCGCGCGCCTGGCCGCCGGTGAGCAGGTAGGCGCGATCCTTCTCTTCCACGCCCTGGCCGGTGGCGATCCGGGCGATGACCCTATCGGGGTCTTCGGAGTGGCGGCCGGCATGGCTGTCGCCGCCCCATTCGATGTGCAGCATGCGATCGACGGCGGCTGCCTCTTTTTCGGCTGCGGCTTTGTACTCGGTGTAGCGGCCGCTGTACCAGCCGGCCCAGATGGAGGGCGAATAGACGTCGGGGACATCGCTGGCGAAGGGGCACCGGCGAGCCGAGGTCATGCGCGAGGGGTCGGCCTGGTGGGCGATCTGATTCAGCTCCGCCATGAACGCGCGGATGGCTTTTTCATCGTAGATTTCGAAGTCGCCGGGCCAGTTGTTCTCATTGCCGAGACCCCAGAACACCACGGCGGCGTGATTGCGGTGCTGATCGATCATGTTGCGCAGCATGCGGCGCGCCTGCTCCTTGTAGGCGTCGCCGCCCAGTCCCCCGCGGCACCAGGGGATCTCCTCCCACACCAGGATTCCCAGCTCATCGCACAGGTCCAGCACCAGGCGCGACTGCTGATAGTGGGCCAGACGGATGAAATTGGCGCCCACATCCTTGACCAGTTGCATTTCTTCCCGGATGAGGTCGTCGGTCATGGCGGCGCCCAGGCCCGCGTGGTCTTCGTGCCTCTGGGTTCCGCGCAAGAACAGCTTCTCACCGTTCAGATGGAAGACGCCGTGTTTGGGGAACTCGAAGTAGCGCAGGCCGAAGCGCTCTTCGACGTGGTGCTCGCCGTGCTGGCTCTTCAGAGTGACGGCGCAGGTATACAGGTTGGGAGCCTTGGGCGACCACAGCGCCGGCGTGGGCACGGGAAACGACGCGATGGGTTGGGCGCCCGTCCAGGGCGTCAGCGACTTCGAGGACGAATGCACTTCCTTGCCCGCGGGGTCGATGACGCGCGTCTCGATTTGCAGGCCGTCGCCGAGAGCTGTGGGATTGAACAGGCGTGCTGTGACGGAGACGGCGGCGCTGCCGGAAGCCACGCGGGTGTCGGTGAGAACCCGTTCCAGCGAGAGAGCCGGTGCGTAAACCAGGTTGACGTGCCGGTAAAGGCCCCCGTAGCGGTTGAAGTCGCTCTGGTCGGAGGGAATGGTTTCGGTGCTGCGGGAGTTGTCGCAGCGCACGGCGAGTTGCACCTGGCCGCCGGCATCCGGCCGTTTGAGTGAGCGCGCGGCAGCCTCGGTAATGTCGAAGGTGAATTCGTCGTATCCGCCGACATGGCGGCCCAAACTCTCGAGGCCGATGAAGACTTCGCTGTTCTGGCCGGCGCCTTCGAAGTGGAGCAGGGTGCGGCCGTTGCGATAGGGATTATCCAGCGCGAACGTGGTGCGGTACCAGCCGGGGCCCTGATAATACGGATGGTCCGGATCGACCGCGTCCCAGGCGTTGAAGCAGTGGGGCATGGCGACCTTGTCCCAGGCGACATTGGCAGCGGCTGCCTTGCCGCGCCAGACTTCCCAGATGCCCGCGAGGCCAGCGCGATAGTGTTCCCATCCATCCGCGAGGCGGCGGACCGTCACCGGCGCCGCGGAGGCTGCGCCGATCCGCGAAACCAGCGCTGCGCCGCCCAAAGCCGCCGCCGTCTGAAATAATTCACGTCGCGTGATCATCGGTTTCATACCCAAAGCAGCGGCTGGCGCACCGGGAAATTGCGCAGAACCTCTTCCACCGTCGGGTCGGGTTCCAGTTTGCGCCACAGGGCGATGTACTCGGGCTTGTCCAGCGCCAGCCCCGCAAACAGCAGGCACGGCTGCCGCACCGGCCACTCCTTGTCGTACATCACATCGGGCGGCAGCGGCCATTTCTTCTTATCGATGAGAAAGGGGTACATGTATTCCATGGCGCGGGCCATCCCGCGGCCGTCGGGGAGCTGCCACTTCCAGAGGCCCAGGAGTTGCGCGATGATGCCCAGGGCATCCAGGTTGAAGATGGAGTAGCCGTATGGTTTGGTGCGCCGCAACTCCTGCGGGAAGCTCCCGTCCGGCGCCTCCTGGTCAGGAATGAGTACGGTCTGAAAGCGGTTGCCGCAGTACGCGGTCAGTTCCGCGTTGCCGGTGAGATCGCAGAAGGCGGCCACCTGCGCCACCCAGCACGTGCCGTGATTATTGGCGGCGTCGCGCTCCGCGATCCCATACGGGTGCGTGGTCATCCATTGGACATATGCCGCAAACCACTTCCTGACCCCCTCCAGGTCGGCTGCCAGCCCTGCCCGCGATGCGGCCCGCGCCACTTCCACCAGGTGCAGCGTATCGATGATGCCGGTTCCCCGCCCCGTAAACCGTCCCTGGATGGCCTGCGCATATTCGAGATTGGGGTTCATGCGAGTGGCGTCATCGATGAACCAGGCGCGCAGGTGGCGCGCGGCGTGGTCGGAATACTTGCGCTGCCTGGTGATCTTGTAGGCCGCCGCCAGCGCGGGGACGATCAGGCTCAGCCGAACCATGGCGCGGCGGTGATCGAGGAAGTTGTCCGGATTGCTCATGCCGTCGCGCTGGATGTAGGGGCCGCCGGGATTCTGCGGATCCGGCCACCAATAGTCGCCCTCGGAGAAAAAATCGTGCCGCCCGCCCGCGCTCCTGGGGGAGATGGCCGCCGTCACCGTGACCGGCGACTCCGCCAGGCACCGGTCCGCCGCCCGCATCACGCGCCCGCGCTCAATCTTCACCAGGTCCAGCTTCTCCGCCGCGCCCAACCGCGCCGCCGACAACGCCAACGCGCCCCCTACGAAATCTCTACGTCGCACAATCTCCTCAGTGCTCCACCCGCAAAGGCCGGCGCGCCTGAAACTCGACCAGCCGTGCTTTATAGACCTCTGCCATCTGTGAACCCCCGCGTTGGGCTGCAAGAGCAATGGCGCGCCTCTGCGTCTCGATCGCCTCTGCAAAACGGCCGGCTTCCGCATAAGCCGCGGCCAGTGTGGCAAGGACGACGGGCTGTTCGCCGCGCGTGAGTTCGACCGCGCGCGTGGCCAGACGCACGGACTCCGCACCGTTGCGCAGTGTGCTGCCCGGAGTGGTGGCTAGCACCCACGCGGCTCCATTGAGCGCCACAAGGTTATTGGGCTCAGCCAGTAACGCCCTCCGCCACTCCGCCAGCGCGTCTTGTGGCCGGTCCAGCTTGAGCAACACTTCACCCAGGGTACTATGCAAGTCGGCGGCTTGCGGCGCCAGGGCCACGGCCTTCTCCAGGTGCGGAACGGCCTGATCGAAATGCTGCTGCGCCGCGTAGGCCCGGCCCAAATTCGCCTGCGCCTCCAGGTTCGCCGGGTCGATTGCGGCGGCTTGCTCGAAGTGCCGGATGGCGTCGTCGATCCGCCCCAGTTCGACCAGCGCATCGCCGCAGAGATTGTGCAGCCCGGCCGATTCGCCGCTTAACGCGAGCGCTTTCTCCAATCGCGGCACGGCGTCGGCAAAACGCCCGTTCGCCAGCAGCGCACGGCCCAGGTTGCCGTATGCGCTCGCCGTATCCGGCCGCAGCGCGATGGCCCTTTCGAAGTGAGGAATGGCTTCATCCATGCGGCCCTTTTGCGCTAGCGCGGTACCCAGGTTATTGTGAGCATCGGCGTACCCGGGGTCGGCATCGAGCGCCTGGCGGTAATGCCGGATGGCGTCGTCGATCCGCCCGTTCGCCGCCAGCAGGACCGCCAGGTTGTTGTGCGCCTCCGAATAGCCGGGTCTCAGCGCCAGCGCGGTCTCGAACTCCCGCTGGGCGTCGTCCCGGCGCCCCTGCTCCGCCAGCACGCGGCCGATGTTGTTGTGCGCCTCCGCGGACGCGGGGTTGCCCTCCAGCGCCGCCCGCAAGTGCGGCAGAGCTTCGTCGAATTTCCCTCCGGCGATCAGCGCGATGGCCAGATTATTGTGCGCCTCCGGATAGTCGGGCCTCAACTCGAGCGCCCGCCGGTACTCGGCCAGAGCTTCGGCGGCTCTGCCCGCGCCCGCCAGCGTAAGTCCGAAATTGTTGTGCGCGCGCGCATCGTCCGGATTCATCGCCAGCGCTTTGACCCACTCCGGAATGGCGTCGTTATATTGCCGGTTGCGGGCCAAGTCGGCGGCGGCGTCGAACTGGCGGTAGAAGTCCGTTGCCGGAGTGTCGATCCGGCTGATTCCGCCGGGCGCGATGTTGACGAACTCCGGAATATTGACGGCCCGATTGGCCGCCGTCGAATTCCCGATCAGGATAGCCGGCGTGTCGTTGCCTTGTTCGTCGATGTGCGTGAGGTACATCTGGGTGTACGGAGACCGGCCTTTGGAGGAGAAAACCATCCAGCGCCCGTTGGGTGAGAAGCTGTGCCAGGAGTTCATCAGCGGCGTATTGCATTGCATGCGCCGCGCTGTGGCTCCCGTGGCTGGCACAATATACAGACGGCTGTCCGGCCGCATTAACTGGCCGTTACGCGCCTCGACAAAGACGATCCAGCGCCCGTCCGGCGATACCTTGGGGAAGCTGTTGCTGACCCCGTTGGCGGAGGCGCCTGCAATGGGTTCGGCACGCCCGCCTTGTCCCCCGTTGAACGGGATGCGGTAGAGGTCGTACTGAATGGGCGTTTCCTTGGGATCGTTGGCGTAGGCGGCCGGCGCGGTTCCGGCCGGATACGGATCTTTGGCGGGAGCGCGGACGAACACCAGGTACTTACCGTCGGGACTCCACACCGCGCTGGCCTGCACGTAGCGCGGATCGTCGGCCCCGGGCAGGGGCTTGAGTTTCCTGGTTTCGCGGTCATACCAGACGAGGATGCCGCGAGTAGGATAGAAAACCTGGAGGAAGCGGTAGTCGGTGAAGTTGGCGACGTAGTAGAACACGGTCCCCGGCGTTCCCGGCGGTTTGATGGTGGTGACCACGTAGCGGCCGTCGGGGGAAACCTGCGACATGAAACCTTCGCGGAACTGGCTGCCGAATTCGCCGCGGAAGCTGGTCCATGACACTACGTCCTCGTTGCGGATGGTCATGATGGGCCTCACCGGAACCAGCGTGTACAGGCCTTTATCGTTCTGCGGCCCGTCCAGATCCATGCCCAGCGTTTTACCATCGCGTGAAAACGAGTGGCAATTGGCGCAGGTATGCAGGTCCTGCATCAGCACGCGGCTGCTCGATTCGGCGACGTCGCGCAGGCGCCACGCGATCAGCGGTATGGCGCTGGGAGCCAGCGGTTTGATCACCCCCCGCTCGGTTTCGGAAGGCATCAGCGGAACGTCGCGGTAGAAAATGGGTGCGCCGACCGGATCGGTCGAAGTGTGTATGGTGACGTGTCCGCGGGAGACTACCGCGTTGCCAACATACCCGCGGATGGTGATGGTCGCGGCTCCCCCCGTAGAATTGCTCTTGATAGCTTCCCACGTGGCGCGATCCGGACTCCACGTCCGCGATGCAGCCTCCTGTGGCGTGAGTTGTGGAGGCCGATTGGTAGGCGACACGCACCGCGGATCGATTTCGCCGATCCGCATGTGTTCCCCGCTCGCCGTCAACTGGAGCGGGGCTGCGCCGCCGCTGAACGAAATGGCGATCCGCCACGCCGTGGCGGCGCTGGAGTCGCGGAACAGAAAGGTAGGCGCAGCGATATCGGGCGGAAAGGTCGAGTCCTGGGCCGGATAATCGATGCGGAGCACCGCCTCCGGCGGCGCTTGCGCCCACGCTTGGCTAGGCGCCGCGGCGGCGCACAGCCAGACGGCGAGCAATGGGCCACTCAGCCCAGGCTGTAATCCCCTCCCCTGCGCCACTCCCGGCCTCAGAAATCGAAGCGCGCGACCAGTTGCAGGAAGCGGGCCTGGCCGGCGCCGGTGATCAGCCCGTAGCTGGGCGCATTAAAGATCGGTTGGCCGGCGGAATTGGCGCTGATCGCCAGGCTCGAACTGGGAGCCGAGAAATTGGTATGGTTCAGCGCGTTATATGCCTCCATGCGAATAGTGAATTTGAATCCTTCCTTCAGCCTGTTCAGCTCGAATGCCCGGCCGACGGAGATATTCAGATCGAGTTGCCCCGGGGCGCGCACCACGTTGCGGCCCAAGTCGCCCAGCGAAGTGGAAAGCTCCTGCACGCGCGCCGAACCGGAACCGGAATAGTACGGCCCCGTCGGCGCCAGCGGGAAGTTGGACGCGGTGGCCGGCAGCAAATATTGAACCCCCGTGCCGTTGGGAACTTCCGGCGTGTACAGACTGACGCCCCCGCCCAGGTAGTCGGGGCGCTGCTGGCTGCTGCCGTTCTGCGCGGAATTCTCGTTGCTTTGCCCGATGTACAAGGGCAGCCCGCTGTGCGCCGTCAGCATGGGGAAAACCTGGAAGTTACGCACCCATTTATTGCCTTTGGTCACGTACTGGATTGCCATCGTGAAATCGGCCGGGCGGTCGAACTCGCTCAAGGCCTTATTGATATTCAGGAATTGCTGCGGAATCTCGCCCAGGTTGAGACCCGAAGGTTGCGAAAAACTGTAGATGCCGCTGGCGTCGTCGATGGATTTGGACCATGTGAAGTTGGCGATGAACATCAGGTTCGTCGCGAACTGGCGCCGGACGCTGGTCTGGAGCGCCTGGTAACTGGACGTTCCTTCCATATTGATGGAGTTGAAGCTGCCAATGTTGGGGAAGGGGCGCGCCTCTTGCGTGGTCAGCGTGGTGTTGGCATTAGCCACCGCGTTGTCGATGGCCACATTGTACGGCGGATAGTTGGTGGGCAAGTTGATTTCCAGGTGAACTCCGTGCATGCCAACGTAGTTCACGTCGGCAATGATGCCCTTACCAACCTCATGCTGCACTCCGAAATTCCACTCTTGGGCGTAGGGCAGCTTGTTGACCTGCGTGAAGCCGTCGTAATCGGTAAGCGTCAGAGGATTCGAAGGGCTGTTGAATTGAGCGATGTTGGCTTGGGGATTGGAGGGATTGTTAGTGACCACCGACGGCATTCCCTGCGACAGCTTGAAAGGTTGGGCTATCCCCGTGCCCAGATTGGCGAAGGCCTGCTCCACGTTATAACCGGGGAACAGCACCTGGCCGCCCAAATCGGAGAAAAATCCTTCGTAGAAGATGCCGAAGCCGGAGCGGATCACCGTCTTGGGTCTAATGTTATAGGCTACGCCGACTCGGGGGCCGAAATTCAGCTTGGCCGAAGACAGGTTGAGCGTGTCCGAAACGCCATTCTGGCCCGCGAAAAGTATATCGCCGGTAGTGGGATCGACGCGCCCATATTCGTTGTTGGCCATGTAAACCGGGGCTTCGTATTCCCAGCGAAGGCCAAGATTCAAAGTCAGGTTGGATCGGATTTTCCAGTCGTCTTGCAGGAACAGGCCGAGGTTGTAGTTGCGCCTGCCGATCAAGGGCTGAGGCAGGGAATAGGAACAGGTCTTGATATCGCCGAGCAGGAAGTCGGCCAGCGCGTTAATGGCGTCGCCCGAGGTGTTCTTGGGTGAGCTGATTTCGCCATTGAAGGTGTAGCTGCCGTTCACGTCGGCAATGGGATTGAAGTCGTCGAACTCGTTCTTGCGGAGTTGCACGCCGAACGTCAGCAGGTGATTGCTGATGGCCTTGCTATTGGTGAGATCGACGTGATAGTTGTTGTCGAGCTGGGTGCGAATGGTGTTGCTGTTGGAGCCCAGCATGGAAAAGCCGCTGATGTTGAATTCCGGCGCGGCATTTCCGTACTGCATCGCGATGCCCAGCGTCTGGGAGTCGCTGATGCCCAGGCTGGGCGGAACGATCTCGCTGTTGTTGCGGAAGTAGCCGAAACGGAATTCCGTGATGAACGTCGGGCTCCACGTCCGCGTCAGGCCGAAGGTGCTGTCATAGCCCGTGGTTTGGCTGGGTCCCGTGGAACTGTCCAGTACGCTTCCCGGAAACGTCGGCTGAACCGGAGAAAAAGCGTTGTAATGAACGAACGTCCCAAATATGCGCGTCTTGTCCGAGATGTTTTCGTCAATGCGCGCCACCCCGGTGTTGGTGGTGGGATGGCTCGATCCGACCGAGTCGAAGTTGTTGGTCACGATGTTGTCGGTCTTGTTGAGCGTGCCGGAGGTGTTCGGCGCGGGAGCCAGCGCCAGGATCTTGGGGGCTGCCGGATCGATGCGGCTCGCGGGAATCGTGTTGTTGGGGAAGGGGCTCTTCGCGGTCGGATCGTCCACTACCGTGGGAGAGGCCGAGAAGTTGCCGGTGGCATAGGCGCCGTAAGGGACGCTGGACAGGTTGGCGTAAGCCGATGCTTGAATGAGACCTTCGTAATTGATGAAGAAGAAGGTCTTGTTTTTTCCGTGGTAAACCTTCGGAATGGAGAGCGGGCCGCCCAGTTTGCCGCCGAACAGATTGTAGCGGTCTTCCGGACGCCTTTTGGCGTTCACGTTGTTGAAGTAGTTGTTAGCGTCCATCGCCTCGTTGCGGAAATAGCCGTAGGCCGCTCCATGATACGCATTCGTGCCGGCGTTCGTGATCATGGTGACGATGCCGCCGGAGCTTCGGCCGTATTCCGCCGAATAAGAGGACGCCAGCACCTTGAATTCCTGGAGCGAATCGGTGGGCGGCAGAGTTTGCGGCCCGCCCGTGGAGCCGGAGACCACGGAAACGCCGTCGATCAGAAAATCGCTGTTGAGCGTGCGGCTGCCGTTGACCGAGAGCTGAGACGAACTCAATCCGCTCTGGCTGGTCATGTCGCCGCCCGAGGAAACCCCCGGCGTCAGGGCCAGCAGGTTGTAAGGGCTGCGGCTGGGCAGCGGTAAATCCTGGAGCTGCGATGGCGCGATGGTGTTGCCCAGCGAAGCCGTCTCCGTGGCCAACTGTCCCGCGGTGGCCCCTTCTACCGTGACGGACTCGGATACTTGGCCCAACTGCATGACGACGCTGATATTGGCGCGCTGGTCCACCAGGAGGTGAATATCGGAAACCAGTTGGTGCTTAAAGCCGGGAGCCTCCACGTCCACCCGGTAGCGGCCGACCGGAAGATCCGGCGCGCGGTACAGGCCGCTTTCGTTGGTCCTCCCGTTCCACGCCTTCACGCCCGTGTCCTCGTTGGTCACGCTGACGTCGGCGCCCGCGATCGGCGCCTTGGAAGGGTCCGTTACCGTTCCGGAGATGATCCCGGTGAGAGTTTGGGCCCAGACGAGGGCGCCCAGGGCTGCCGCAAGCACGATCAGGCGGACCGGCAACCGCGATACCACACACCAGCTCTTCATGTCTTCACACCTCTTAACTGAAGTCCTTGTATACGGGCAGAGTAAGGCGGCAGGTGGCGGCGCGCAAGTTCGCAACCGTTCGGAACCGTTACCGGCAACCGTTACAGCCGTTTCGGAATGCAGATCTCGATAAGGCCTGCGGATAAGCCAGACACAGCCGTTCGACATTGATCGGGCGAGGTGTTCTATTTTCGCGCTCGCAATAAGGCCTTGTTTTTCCCGTT
>Ga0326728_10011451_pt1 | contig 20240 bp, 9 predicted proteins | sample MB3enrmetagenome_FD_207602 | JGI IMG/M metagenome (GOLD analysis project Ga0326728, IMG submission 207602) | Lab enriched peat soil microbial communities from McLean, Ithaca, NY, United States - MB31MN | ecosystem: Environmental > Terrestrial > Soil > Wetlands > Peat | place: USA: New York... | reverse complement strand
GGTGGTGCTCCTGGCTCAACTTTTGCGAAACCCGCCGGAACAGCCGGTTGCGCCGGCGTCCGCCACTCAAACGCCGGCCGCTCCCCGGGCCGGGTTGGATTGGCCGGAAATGCTGCGCACCGGACAGTTCTACCAACTGTGGTTGATGATGGTGCTCTCCGTCTCGGCGGGACTGATGATCATCACGCAGGTGGCCCTGATCGCCAAGGAGCAGGCGAACTGGAAGTGGGGTTTTGTGCCGATCGCCATCCTCGCCATCTTCAACACCCTGGGCCGCCTGCTCAGCGGGGTGCTCTCGGACAGAATCGGGCGGACCCGGACGATGACGCTGGCGTTTCTCTTGCAGGCGGCGAACATGCTGGCCTTCAACTATTACACCACCCCGGAGCTGGTGGTTTTCGGTTCCGCGTTCACCGGGCTTTGCTATGGAACAATCTTTACGCTGATGCCCGCGGCGACGGCGGATTTCTACGGCCTCCGCAATCTCGGTGTCAACTATGGTTTGGTGTTCACCTCGTTCGGCGTCGCGGGTGTGGTCGGCCCTCTTCTGGGCGCGCGGATTAACGATCAATTCAAATCGTATCTCTGGGCCTATGTCATTTCGGCGGGGATGCTGGTGCTGGGAGCCGTGCTGGCGATGTTGACCAAACCGCCGGGCACGCCGGTCAAGCTGGCAACGCCGCAACCCGCTGTTCCACTTGCGACCAATCCTTCGCGCCTGTGATCCAACTGTGATTTGGGGCATCATGGCCGGGTGAGACTCGCCGCGGATGGGCGTTAATGAGAGCCGCGCTGTGGCTGCGAAGAATTTTGTCTCACACCCATGCTTTTCTAAAGTCCCGGCTGATTCCATCCGATATACAGTTGCAAGAGCTGAAACATGGCGCGAATCAACGGCGCCCGCCCAAATATCATGCCACGCGTTAAGACCGGTGATTTGAAGGAAGGAATGGTTGTCGCCAGAGATGTCAACAACATCGACGACATGCTGCTCCTTCCCGCCAAGAGCCTCCTGACCGACCGACAGATCAATAATCTGAAAGCATGGGGTGTGGCGGAAATTGACGTGGAAGCGTCCGACCTCATCGAGAACCAGGACCCGCTGGCCCGATTGCCGCCGGAAGTCGTGGCGCGGCTGACCGCCGAGATCAAGGCCCGGTTCTGGCAGGCGGATGAATCCAACCCGGTCTTCGCCGAAGTTTTCAAGCTGATGCTCTGGCGCCGGGCGCGGAAAGCGCCGTGAACAATGAATCTGCCCTCCATCAGCCGGTTGGTCAGCGCCATTCCCTCCAGCCTTGGCTCCTGCGGCCCGGTGCTCAGGGAAATCGAAGCCGAACTGCGATCGCCGCAGTGCAGCCTCAGCACGGTCGGAGAAGCGATTGAAAAAGACCCCGACCTGACCTCGCGCCTGCTGCGCCTGGGCAATAGTCCCTTTTACGGTTACAGCTCGCGGCTGACGAGCGTGGCGGAGGCCATCAGCCTGATCGGGATTCAGCGCGTGCAGGAACTGCTGATGGCTTCCAGCATCATTGAACGCTTCTCCGGCGTGGAGGAGGAGTATGTGAGCATGCAATCGTTCTGGCGGCACAGCCTGGCCTGCGGCATTGCCGCGCGAGTTGTGGCGATGGAACTGCGGCTGCCCAAGCCGGACAAGTATTTCGTGGCGGGGTTGCTGCACGACGTGGGGCGATTGGTGCTCCTCAGCCAGAGTCCAGAGGCGTCACAGCAGGTGTTTGCACTTTACAAAAAGGAACGAATGCTCCTGCGGGAAGCCGAAATGAAAGTGTTGGGCTTTGACCACCAGCAGATCGGCGGCGCGCTGCTGCGCCACTGGAGGTACCCGGTCGTCCTCATCGGCGCCGTTGCCAGCCATCATCACCCCACCCTGGCAGACGTGGGCCGCGAAGAAGCGGCCATCGTCCATTTCTGCGACCACCTGGTCAATACGATGCAAATCGGGTGTTCCGGCGAACAGTATGCGCCGCCACTGAACATGAAGGTGTGGGAAAGCTTGCATCTTCCGCTGGAAGCCCTGCCGTTGATTGTCGATGCCGTGGACGGGCAGATCGAGGCGGTGCTGGCGGCCTTTCTGAAGCATTGAAGCATGGAACCGGCGAGCGACAGGTTTGATTCCGTTTATCCCGACATGCTCCAGACGGGACTTGGAAAACTCGGGTTGCTCGATACGCAAAGGGAATTGCTGGCGCTGTTTGCCGCCCTCGAACATTTCCGGCGCGACCTTCACGCCCAGGAAAACACCGATGGCATTTTGCGCTTGAGCCAGCAGTACATCCAAGGCCTGAACCTGTTTCGCGCCGCCGGCTTCTGGCTGGTGAATCCGGCGGATTTGAGCTTCGAGTTTTCGCTGGCGTCGCCGGCATCGGATCGTGAGTGGCTGGACGGGTTGCTGCGCGGGGAAATCCGGGCGGGCCGGTTCGCCTCGGCGCTGCGACAATACGCGCCGGTCTTTTTCCCGGCGGGAACGCCCGAAAACCCGGAGCGCGGGCTGCTCCATTCGCTGGCGGTTTCCAGCCAGGTGGTCGGGATGTTCTGCGGCGTGTTGCGGCGCGAACTGGCGCCAAACCGGGAGATCGTTTTCAGCCTGCTCTCGCTGCTCCTGGGCGGCAGCGCGGACGCCCTGGCTACGCTGCGCAAGACAGAGAGTTTGACCAGCCAGATCAACACATTAAGCGGGTTGCTGCCCGTATGTTCGTGGTGCCGGAAGGTTCGCAATGACAGCGGGTACTGGGAGCAAATCGAGAAGTATATCACCAGCCGGACCTCAGCTTCGTTTACCCACGGGATTTGTCCGGAGTGCGAGCAGAAATACCTGTGCGAGACCAATGCTTTGTCTTGATTCCAAACACGGTGGCGCAGAATCGAACCACGGATTTCGGATTTCACGGATGCCATTTTGCGTTTAATCTGTTCAGCCGGAACCGTTTACGAATTGGGAAACATGTCGGTCAATTTGCAACGAACTTTTTGGCGATGCTTTACTCAATTGCCTCTCCATTGCTTGTTTCGTCGGAAGCAAGATTTGTCGAGCAATTCTTTAAGGCATTTGTTGACAACCGATCCGCATGATGTCTAAGTCGTGCCGGATATTCGGGAACACCATGAATGCGGGTTTGGCCTTTGTGGCACGGCCCTTGCATCGTTGTGCAGGGGTTGCGCAGCGGCTTCAGAAACAAGCTTATGAACTCACAAGGCAATGCGGCGAGGCTCGTGTTGCGAGTCGCAATTGTTGGATGGTTCGCCATCGCTGCGGCACATCTGGCCACACCCCTCAGAGCCGCAGATCAGGCCACGAATGATGTCCGCTTGGTTGCAGGCCAGGGCGTGGTCGAAGTATCTCCCGCAGGCGCCACCGCCTGGATGCCAGCGCAAACCAATCAAATCCTTCATGTGGGCGACCGTCTTCGCACCGGGAAAAACAGCCGGGCGACTTTGCAGCTTTCCACTTTGAGCGTGCTGCGCGTCTATGAATTGACCACGCTGGAAATCCAGCCGCCCGAACAGCCGGGACGCCGCGCGGTCCTCGATTTGGAATCCGGCGCCGCCTATTTTTTCAATCGCGACAAGCCGTCGGAAACCCAGTTCCGCACGCCCTCGGCCTCGGGGGCCATTCGGGGAACGGAATTTAACATCGCGGTGGCCGGCAACGGCCGGATGGAATTGGCGCTGCTGGACGGCCAGGTCGATCTGACCAACAACCAGGGCACTCTCCAGGTTCAAACCGGCGAGAAAGCGGTGGCTGAACCCGGCCAGGCCCCCACAAAATCGCCTCTCATTGATGCTGTCAACATTATCCAATGGACTCTTTATTATCCGGCCATATTGGATCCGGACGAACTGGAGTTGGGCGCGGACATCAAAGAGGCGCTGGGGCCGTCACTGGACGCGTATCGCAGCGGGGATTTGCTGCAAGCGCTGGCCAAATATCCCGAAGGCCGCACACCCGCGTCGGAATCGGAGCGGGTTTATCGCGCCGCTTTGCTTCTGGCGGTCGGGCAGGTGGACGGGGCGCAGCAGTTGTTGCAAGAGACAAACCGCGAGCCGCGCGCGGCCGCGTTGGCAGGCGCTCTGCAAGAAATGATTGCATCGGTCAAAGGCCAGCCCTGGACGCGCAGCGCGCCACGCACATTGGCCACCGAATGGATGGCCGGTTCTTATCAGGCACAAAGCCGCCGCAACCTGCCCGTGGCTTTGAATATGGCAAAAAGCGCGGTTGCCAAATCGCCTGGTTTCGGTTTCGCCCAGGAACGGCTGGCGGAAATGGAGTTTGGTTTTGGGCAGACCGAACCGGCCCTGGCCGCGCTGAAGAAGAGCCTGGCGCTTTCGCCGCGCAACGCCCAGGCGGTCGCATTGGACGGATTCCTGTTAAGCGCGCAAAATCGGATAAGAGACGCCCTTGCGGCATTTGATCGCTCCATTAGCTTGGACGGCGCACTGGGCAATGCGTGGCTGGGGCGGGGTCTCTGCCGCATCAAACTCGGCCAGGGTCACCCAGGGCGCGAAGACCTGCTCATTGCCGCCGCCCTGGAACCGCAGCGAGCGTTGCTTCGCAGCTATTTGGGCAAGGCTTTCGCCGACAGTGGCGACGATGCCCGCGCCGACAAGGAATTGCTGCTGGCCCGCACATTGGATGCAAAGGACCCGACGGCCTGGCTCTATCTGGCGTTGTTGGAACAGGAGCAAAATCAAATCAACCCGGCGATTTCCGACCTGCAAAATGCCCAAACCAACAATGACAATCGCAGTGTGTTCCGGTCCCGTCTTCTGCTGGATCAAGACCGCGCGGTCGCCAGCGCGAACCTGGCTTCCGTCTATCGCGACGCCGGCATGACGGACGTCAGCGTGCGCGAGGCGGCGCGGGCGGTGACGGACGATTACGCGAACGATTCAGCCCACTTGTTCCTGTCCGACAGCTATTACGACTTGCTGGACCCGACGCAATTCAACCTGCGTTACGACACCGCCTGGTTCAACGAATTGCTTCTGGCCAACATCCTGGCTCCGGTGGGCGCAGGCCGCCTTTCCCAGCAAGTCTCCCAACAGGATTACTCCAAACTTTTTGAGTCGGACGGCCTGGGTTTCGCCGCGTCCAGCGACGCGCGGACCGACGGGATGTACCATGAGACGGCCTCCCAATTCGGCACGTTTGGGAACACCTCCTACGGTCTTGACTTGAACGACTACCACAACACCGGCTTCCGCATCAACAACGGCCTCGATAATCTCAATTTGGATGCCACCATTAAACAGCAGGTTACCCCCCAGGACACGGGAATGTTGCTGGTCCAATATGAGAATTATCATTCGGGCGATAACTTCCAGTACTACTATCAGACCAACGCGCGCCCCTATTACAAATTTAACGAGGATCAGCAGCCCGAGCTGGCCGGCACATGGCATCATGAGTGGGGCCCCGGCATACACACCTTGCTGCTGGTTGGCAGGCTGGTGGACAAACAGCAATTCAGCGATCAAGCAGCGCCGCAACTGCTTTTCGTTGAACATCCGACGGGCGCCATCTATGGAGAGAGCACGGTGCCTTTCAACGTGGGCTATCAGGAGAAGTTCGAGATTTATACCGCCGAACTGGAGCAAATCTGCCAATGGGAGCGCGTTACTCTGTTGGCGGGTGGCCGCTACCAATCCGGCGAGTTCAAAACTCAAGACCAGTTCAGCAATCCGCCGCCCGGCCTTGCCCCTTTGTTCACCCCTTCCGGAGCCTACAGCGCCAACACGACCGGTCTTTTCCAGCGCGAGACTGCTTACTCCTATCTCACCGTCGAGCCGCTGGATCATCTCTGGCTCACGGGCGGGGTGGCGGCTGACGACGAAAAATTTCCTTATTATTTTCGCAACCCACCCGACACTTCAGGCGAAGACACAAGATCACAAGCCGGCCCCAAGGCGGCCCTGGTTTGGAGTCCCATTCCAGAAGTCACTCTGCGCGGCATCTATACCCGTTCCCTGGGCGGCGTCAGTCTCGATGAAAGCTACCGCTTGGAACCCACCGAACTGGCTGGTTTTCCCCAGGCCTTCCGCAGCCTGATTTCCGAGTCGGTCGTGGGATCGCAATCGGCCCCGACGTTTGAAACCCTGGGCGCGGCGCTTGACCTCAAATTCAGTTCCCGCACTTATGCCGAATTCCAGTTCGAGCACCTGGGATCCGATGTCAACCAGGGCATCGGCGATTTCGTGCTGCCCAACGGCGGGACGCCGGCCATTGTTTCCACCACTGACGAACGGTTGGATTACAACGAGAACGCCTTCGCCGTGAGCCTCAACCAGCTTCTGGGTGATGATCTTGTTCTTGGGGCCGCATATAAGATCACCCAATCCGATCTGCAGGATGATCTGCCTGACATTCCAGTCTCAGCCCTGGCGACGGCCAATCAGACGCTGAAAGCCAACCTTCAGGAGGTTGACGGCTACGCCCTGTTCAACCATCGCTCCGGTTTTTATGCCAGGTTCGAGACGCATTGGTACGGCCAAAAGAATGAGGGGTGGACGCCGGCCGAACCTTACTCCAGTTTCTTTCAGGAAAACATTTTTGCCGGCTATCGTTTCGCGCACCGGCGCGCGGAACTGCAACTCGGCATTCTCAATCTTTCCGGCGGAGGCTACGCATTGAACCCGCTCACTGTCTATCAGGAATTGCCGATGAAGCGTGTGTTTGAGGCGAGTTTCAACTTCATTTTCTGATGGCGCTTAATGCCCCTGCTTCGCCTGCGCCGCGAATCCCTCCAGCCGTTGTGTTATGGTCTGCAACTCTGGAGCAACCCGGGCAAAGCGCGGATCAGCCAGCCACTCCTGCGCCACGGCCAGGGCTTGCGCGTCAAGACTCGTCAATGCGTCGTGGCCGGGTGTGGTGGCTTGGGTGAGCAAGTTGGGGGATATCATGAAGTTGGCGTTTGGATAAATGCCGGCGAATGTTTGCAGCTCAGCCGCGCTGATGGCAGGGTCGAGCAGGTAACTTTCCAGGATTTGTCGCTGTTGCGGATCGCTCGCGTTGGCGCGGGCAAAGTAATCCGCCCGCGTTGATTCCCGACCCTCCATCAAATCCGGCTCGTCCTCCATGGACTCCAGCACCGTTGCGGGGTTGTTGATGACCAGCCGGTCCAGGGCCAGGAAGGCGGCACGAGCCACGGCGGGATTGTCTTGACTGCGAACCAAGTCTGACAACGCAGGCACGAAATCCGTGCCGCCCAGATACACTGTCACATCGAACGCCTCCAGAAAGCCGGTGGACGGATTTTGCTGCCAGGGCGCGTATTCGAGCATCCGGGCCGTTTTTTGCTCCAACAGCGCGCGGCCATCGGCGCTGGCATCGCCCGACGCCAGATTGCGCAAAGCCACCGCCCATTCATCCGGGGAATCCATGCTGGCCAGCACCACCTTGGAATAATCAGCCGCCGCGGCTGGATCAAGGCGGCCCAGTTCATCCAGCAGGAACGTTCGCAGGGTGGGAGCCTCGTCCAACATGCCGTCGGAAGCCAGTTTGAATCCCAAGCGGGTGGAGGCATCCGCCTTTGAATCAAGAAACTGGCGAATGGCCGCGATGGCCGCGCTCTTCGGCATGGCCGCAAGGGTCTGTCGCAACTCCGCCAGTTTCTGCCGAATGATCCGGGTGTCGGATTCCTTGCGCAAGGCTTCGCGCGCTTCCTGCAATCTGTGATCGTTCTCAGCCGCAGGACGGACGGTCGGGTTTGCCTCGCTCGGAGCAGTATTTGCCTTGGGCGAAGAGATTGCGCCTGCGGCGTGAACCTGGACGGCGGGTTCAGGCTGGCGGCGCATAAACCACAGAGCCAGCGCCAACAGGACACCTCCGGCAAGAATCAACAGCAGCCAGCTTCTATTTGTGGCGGGCGATGACATGGGGCGGAATAGTATGTGCCTTGACTACAACAGAAAGGGCAATTCTTTGCAAGCTTTTGCCTAATCCTCCATGAGGTAAAATTATCATTTGTTATTAGCTTGCATTATTTTCTGGAAACCCATACAAAGCCTTAAATCGAGTTCTTCCCGGCGGATGGAGTCCGTTGTGAAGAAATGCCCGGGGACGAATTTGGAGACAATCATGTTGCCGCGGGATTTACCATGCCGTCTTGAAGCCATGTTGAAGAAAAAGCGCTTACTCTTGTTCGTGGCAAGCCTATGCCTCTTGAGCCTGTCGGCGGCGGCGCAATCCATCTATTCCGAAGCCTACACCTTCACCACTTTCGCTGGAAAAGCCAGGAGTGGCAGCGCCGACGGCGCGGGAACCGATGCGCTATTTGACTATTGTGAGGGCGTTGCGGCGGACAACGCAGGCAACGTCTATGTGGCAGATTGGGGAGCCTCCACGATTCGGAAGATCACATCAGCGGGGGAAGTAAGCACCGTTGCCGGATTTGCCTGGACTGTCGGCAGCGCTGACGGCACCAACAGCGCCGCCCGGTTTAGCACTCCGGCTGGCATCGCGGTGGACATCAACGGCAACCTCTATGTGGCGGATTCAGGCAACAACACGATTCGGAAGATCACGCCGGTCGGCGCCAATTGGGTGGTCAGCACCATTACCGGACAGGCCGAGTACTCCGGCAGCGCTGACGGCACCAACAGCGCCGCGCAGTTTTGGGACCCTTTCGGCGTGGCGGTGGACAGCGCGGGCAACGTCTATGTGGCAGACTCGTACAACTTCACAATCCGGAAGATCACGCCGGTTGGCGCCAATTGGGTGGTCAGCACCATTGCGGGACTCGCGGGCAATTCCGGCACCAATGACGGAACCAACAGCGCCGCGCGGTTTTACATGCCCGAGGGCGTGGCGGTGGACAGCGCAGGCAACGTCTATGTGGCGGACTCGTACAACCAGACGATCCGAAAGATCACGCCGGCTGGCACCAATTGGGTGGTCAGCACCATTGCCGGGCAGGCCGGGCAGTACGGTTTTAATAATGCCACGGGCACCAACGCGCTGTTTAGCTTTCCGACTGGCATCGCGCTGGACACCAACGGCAACCTCTATGTGGGGGACAAATACAACTCCACGATACGGAAGATCACGCCGGTTGGCGCCAATTGGGTGGTCAGCACCTTTGCCGGGCAGGCCGGGGTCCAAGGCTATAATGACGGCACGGGCACCAACTCGAGTTTTAATTTGCCCAATGGCACAGCGGTGGACACCAATGGCAACGTTTATGTGGCAGACGCAAACAACAGCACGATTCGGATGGTCAATTCCTTGGGGGTGGTGAGCACAATGGCGGGGTCGGGGGCCGACAGCGTAGGCAGCGTGAACGGCACGGGCAGCGACGCGCGGTTTGATGTACCGCAAGATGTGGCGGTGGACAGCGCGGGCAACGTCTATGTGGCGGATTCAGGCAACAACACGATTCGGAAGATCACACCGCAGGCCGTGGTCAGCACCCTTGCCGGGTTGGCTGGAACCACTGGCGCCAATGACGGCGCGGGCAGTGATGCGCGGTTTAATAACCCTCTTGGCGTGGCGGTGGACAGCAACGGCAATGTCTATGTGGCTGACACATATAACGCCACTATTCGCAAAGTGACCTCAGAAGGACTGGTAACGACAATCGCCGGACTGGCATACTATGCCGGCACCAATGACGGCGTGGGAACCAACGCGCGGTTTTGCGGGCCTTCTGGCGTGGCTGTGGACAGCGCGACCAACGTCTATGTGGCAGATTCTGAGAATTATACGATCCGGAAGGTCACGCCGGTTGGCGCCAATTGGGTGGTTGGCACCATTGCCGGACTGGCAGGCTATTGCGGCACCAATGACGGCACCAACAGCGCGGCGCGGTTTTGTTATCCTTGCGCCGTGGCGGTGGACAGCGCAGGCAACGTCTATGTGTCAGATAATGGCAATGGTTTGGTACGGAAGATCACGCCGGTTGGCACGAATTGGGTTGTCAGCACCATTGCCTGGCAGGGCGAGGCCTCCGTGGCGGTGGACAGCGCGGGTAATGTCTATGTGGCAAACTTCTACGGCGACGCGATTCAGAAGATCATCCCCGTTGGCACGAACTGGGTGGTGAGCACCATCGCCGGGGCGTGGGGAGTGGCGGGCAGTGCCGACGGAGCGGGCAGTGCTGCGATGTTTGACGGTCCTCAAGGTGTGGCGGTGGATGGCGCGGGCAACGTTTATGTGGCGGATACTGACAACAATACGATTCGCAAGGGAGTCTTCATGCCATACATCGCCGCCAACCCGGTGTCTGTCATCCAACCCGCCAACAATGCGACACTCGTGGTCACTCTTCTCCCCCCCGAAGCCAACGGACAATGGCGCTTCCCTTGGGAACTGGCCTGGCGCCAAAGCGGCACAGCCGCCACCAACCTTGTGCCGAACCAGAATTATACCGTCCAGTTCAGCCCGGTTCCCGGCTACCTTGCCATCCCGGCGCAGGAGACGATCTTTATCGCCGGTGGAACGAATTCTGTCACCAGCCAGTATTATCCAACCATTACGTCGGTTGGCACGAACAACGGCGGGTCCCTGGAGGTCCTCTTCCAGGTCAATCCGCCCAGCGGGGCCGGTTGGAGGCTTTTGGGGGATACCAATGCCTTCCTTCCCTCCGGCTTTGCCACCAATCTTCTGCCGGGCAACTATCTCATCGAGTTCGCGGCGATCAGCAACTTCACCCAATTACCGATCCAGTCTGTTCAGATCTCCGCTGGATTGCCGACAGTGGTGCAGGAAATCTATCAAGGGTCGCAACTTGCGCCCGGCGGGTTTCTCCTGCCGGAGCCGGTTCCATCCGGGGAGATCAGCGACACCAATTATCCCTACGGCTTCAATGGCCAACTGGAAACGGAAGTCGGCTACGGCAGCGGCGTGGCGGTGGAGGTAAATGTGGTTTTGACGGCGGCGCACCTGGTCTTCAATGATCAGACCCTGACCTATGTCAGCATGAGCAATGTTTGGTGGTATCCCCAGGAGGACGCGCCGCAATTCGTGCCTTACCCCCAGCAAGCGCAAGGCACGCTCGTCCTCAGCGGCTATGCGTCGGCACGAACCAACGATCTTCTGACAGACGGCCTCTCCGCCGATCAATCCAGTCCGGAATCGCGCAATTTTGATGTGGCCGCCCTCTATTTCTCATCGCCCGTGGCGGGCGGCGGCTATAGCGGGTATTTGCCTTCAGACGCGACGCCAAATTTCTGGCTGACCAGCACGGCCAACAAGATGCTGGTCGGCTATCCGGTGGATGGCTCCATGTTCCAGGCTCCCGACGTTGTGCCGGGGCAGATGTATGAGATCGGTCCGCAGCCGTACCCGTTAAGCCAGGACACGGAACAGGTCAATGAGCAACAAGAGGTTTACACGGCGTCGTGGTTTCTGAGTTATCCCGGCAACAGCGGCGGGCCGTTGTATGTGGAGTTTGACGGCAATTATTATCCAGCGGGCGTGTATTTGGGGACATTGTACAATGGCGCCACCTATGCGTCGGCCGTGCGCGCCATCGACAGCAACGTGGTGAACCTCATCACCAACGCCCAGTACTTTGTGACAACCGGCACAAACAACTCGGGCGGCGGCGTCGTTACCATCACAGCCGGTCAAGCTGTCGGCGCGAACAATCCCGGCTATGTGCAAATACAACTGGGGCCGCCGGCGGCGGTGCAGGCCGGGGCCGGCTGGCGCTTGCAGGGTGATGCCACCTATTCGAGCGCCTCGAATTACACCGAGGCGGTGTTTTCCACCAACGCGCTGGTGGTGCAGTTCGCGCCGGTCAGCGGGTATGGCCTGCCCGCCAATCAAACCATCACGGTGACGCCAGGAACTGTTGTACCCCTGACAAACTACTACACCTTGGACGTGTCTTGGAGCAATCCCGCTGCCATCACCTACGGCACTCCTCTCGGTGCCAGCCAACTCAATGCCACAGTCCCGGCGATCACCAACGGGGCCTCTGGCCAATACAGCTACAATCCGACGAACGGAACCATCTTGAGGGTGGGCGCCCACACGCTTTCCGTCACGTTCACCCCGGGCAACACCGCTAATTACGGCAGTGCCAGCGCAACCACCAACGTCAGTCTGGTGGTCTCGCCCGCGGCCTTGACCGTGACGGCGTCCAATGCGACTCGGGTTTATGGCCAGCCCAACCCGGTGTTCGGGGGCACGATCACCGGCTTGCAGAACAGGGACAACATCACGGCCATTTACACTTGCAGCGCCACCACCAACACCACGGCAGGCACGTATGCCATTGTGCCGAGCCTGGTGGATCCGAACAACCTGGCGACCAACTACACGGTCACCCTGTCCAATGGCACGCTCACCATCATCCAGCCGGGACAATTGGTCCAGAACGGCAATTTTGAAACCGGCGATTTTTCCTGTTGGACCCCGTCCGGCAATGCTGTCAACACCGGGAAAGCTATCAACATAAACATCTACGTCAATTCCACCTTCGCCCTCTCCGGCAGCCAATACGGGGCGGAACTGGGCCCGGCCGGCTCCCCCGGCTATCTTTCCCAGTCGCTGCCGACCATCGTTGGGCAGTTGTATTTGCTCTCCCTCTGGCTGGACAGCCCCGACGGTCTCACCCCCAATGAATTCTCGGTGGCCTGGAACGGAACCACCCTTTTCGACCGGATCAATTTAGGCGCAATCGGCTGGACCAACCTGCAATTCAGCGTGGCAGCGACAACGACCAACACCCTCCTGCAAATCGGATTCCGGGATGACCCATCTTACCTCGGTCTCGACGATGTCAGCGTTCTTCCGCTGAGGCCGGTCTTGCAAAACGTGACGCATACCGGCTCCACAATCACGTTCGCTTGGAGCGCCCTGCCAGGGTCCCTTTATCAAATCCAGTCCACGACCAATTTGACCCAAACCAACTGGATTTCGTCAGGCGGCAGCATCAACGCAAACAATTATACCATGACCACTAACGAACCCATCAACACCAACAGGCAACAATTTTATCGCGTCGTGCTCTTGCCGTAAGTTTATCATCCGCGAGATTCGCCCATGAAGACGTATTTTCCAGTCCAATCGAACCAGGTGAAGGTCCGGCGCGGCTCCCCTGTGCTTTGGCCCCGTCCCGCCTCGACCTTCGGCTGGTTCGCCCGCCAACTCAGATTCCTGGCGTGCCTGAGCGGCCTCTTTGCCCTGTTCGCCTTGCGGGTTGCCGCGCAGCAAATCCAGATATTCAATGGGACAAACGTCATTGCCAATAATCAAACAACCCCGGTGGATTTCGGCAGCGTGCAGCAGAAACAGCAAGGGCCTGCCCTCACTTTCACGGTGACTAATTCGGGCGGCAAGACATTGGATTTGTTATCGATAACAGTGCCTTCAGGCTACACTCTCAACACGAATTATCCATCGACAATCCCGCCCGGCAGTAACGGCACGTTCATTGTGCAACTCAATTCGAGCGTGGTTGGAACCAACTCCGGCAACATCATCATCACCAACACCGACCCCAACAACAGCCCGTTTTCCTTTGCCGTCACAGGAATCATCACACCGGTGCCTCCACAAATTCAAATAATTTCCTTGAGCGGCAACCTGTCGTTTGGCGTCGTTGGGGTCGGTTCATCGGCGCAAACCAACTTGACGATCAGCAACGGCGGCAATTCAACGCTGACCGTCAGCAACATCACCTATCCGGCTGGATTTGGCGGCAATTGGCCGGGAGGGCCAATCACGAATGGCGAATCACAGTCCGTGACGGTGACGTTTTCACCCGCCGCCGCCACCAACTACGACGGCACCGTGACAGTTGCCTCGGATGCAACCAGCGGCGCCGACACCATCCCCATTTCAGGTTTTGGGGCAAACGACTCTTTGGTTTTGACCGTCATCACCAATGGCGACGGCGCTGTTTCGCCAAACCTGAATGGCAAGTCTTTAAAGGCGAACATGAAGCATACTCTGACCGCGACTGCCAAAAGCGGGAATGTGTTTTCGAATTGGACCGGCAGCATCACCACCAACAAGAACCCCCTCACTTTTACCATGGAGTCCGGCATGGTGCTGGAGGCGAACTTTGTCACTAATCCGTTTCTGCCGTTTGTCGGGACGTATAATGGTCTTTTTTGGGCCACGAATGGCCTTGTCGCCGAGACAAATGCGGGGATGCTCAAGGGGTTGACCCTTACTTCGAAGGGAACTTACAGCGGCACGCTTCTAATCAACGGCGCAAGCAAAGGCTTTAGCGGCAGCTTTGATCTGGCTGGCGTGGCCGGCAAATCCATTTCACTCGGCAGCAAGGAGGGAGATGTGGAGGTGGTAATGACATTGACCTCAAACAATCCCGCTCCGCGGGTGACAGGCACGGTTTCCAACGCAAGTTGGTTGGCCACCAATCTGACTGCCGACCGGGCCGCCAACACGCCGATCTCGGCTGAGTACACCCTTCTGATCCCGCCCGACACCAATAGTGCGCCGACCAATTCGCCCGGCGGCGACGGCTATGCGTTGATCACCAATCATGCGGGCAAAGCCACAATCACCGGGGCATTGGCCGATGGCGCCGCTTTTAGTCAAACAGTGCCCGTTTCCCAGGATGGCTATGTTCCCATCTACGCCAATCTCTACGCCGGCAAGGGCCTGCTCCTGGGCTGGGTTAATCTCGATTTGACCAACACGGCCAACGTCAGCCTGACTTGGATTCGGCCCGAACACGCTTCGGGATTATACACGAACGGGTTCACCAACGTTCTTCCCGCCAATCAAATCCAGCTTTCGCCGTGGACCAATCCTCCGGGGAACATTGGCCTCATGACAAATCTGTTGATTCTTGACACTATCAACGACACCAACACTCCCATTCCTGTAACAATCACTTCGGGCAAAGTGGCCGGGCTGGCGGTGAGCGGTACGGTCAACCTCAAGACGGGCCTGTTGAAAGTGACCCTTGGCGGCGGGGCGAACAAGACGAACGGCTACGGCGCGATTTTGCTTAATGCCACCAATGGCGGCGGATATTTCCTGACCAAAACCAACGCCGGAGCGGTCATCTTGCAGCCGTGAGCCAAAGGCTGAGGCTAAAGTGAAGCTCAATCCCAAACGGGTCATAAACCGGTCCCGCGCAATGGGATATTTTTATTTTTGAGGCGGCTTCGCCGGAGAAACTGCGGGATGGGGGCAAATTGCCCGCCGGCCACAAAAAGAGGTGAGTTTTTGACAAAAGGGGTGGAGTCGCTCGTCCGCCTTCCCGCCACTCTTTAAATTGTGAAAAGCAGGTTTCGAATGCCTGTGTCAGCCGGGCAACCGCCCCGGATTTTGCGCCAGGCCGATGCCGATGAACACATTGAAATCATTGGCCTTCCATTCGCATTCACCCCGCCCCATACACACTATAATTTATGACAGCCAACAAAAGTTCCAACGGTCCGCTTTTTGCAACCATTGACGGCAATGAAGCCGCCGCCTACGCGGCCTACCGGCTCAACGAGGTCATGGCGATCTACCCGATCACACCCTCCTCGCCCATCGCTGAATGGTGCGACCAGTGGGCGTCCGAAGGGCAGCGAAACTTGTGGGGGAGCATTCCGGCGATCGTTGAAATGCAAAGTGAAGGCGGGGCCGCCGGAGCAGTCCACGGCGCGCTCCAAACCGGCGCCCTCAGCACGACCTTCACCGCCTCGCAGGGCCTTCTGCTCATGATCCCGAACATGTTCAAAATCGCCGGCGAACTGTTGCCCACCGTCTTCCATGTGACGGCGCGGACGGTGGCCACGCACGCGCTTTCCATCTTCGGCGATCACAGCGACATCATGGCGGCGCGCTCGACTGGCTGGGCCATGCTCGGCGCGGCGTCCGTTCAGGAAACGATGGATTTCGCCGTGATTGCGCACGCCGCGGCGCTGCGGGCGGGCCTTCCCTTCGTTCATTTCTTCGATGGCTTCCGCACCTCGCACGAGGTGGCCAAGATTCAACTTGTTCCCGATGACGTCATGCGGGAACTCATGGACGATGGCGAAATCGCGGAATGGCGCGCCCGCGCGATGACCCCCGACCATCCGGTCTTGCGCGGCACGGCCCAGAACCCGGACGCCTTTTTCCAGGGGCGCGAGGCGGCCAACCCCGTCTATGACATCTGCCCGGACATCGTGCAGCAGGTCATGGACGAGTTTGCGAAGCTCACGGGCCGCCATTACAACCTCTTCGATTACGTGGGCGCGCCCGACGCCGGGCGCGTCCTGGTCGTCATGGGCTCCGGGGTGGAGGTCGCGCAGGAGGCTGTCGAACATCTCAATCGCCACGGCGAAAAACTTGGCCTGATCAAGGTGCGGCTGTTCCGGCCGTTTGACGGCGACCGGTTTGTCAAGGCATTGCCCGCGTCGGTCAAGGCCATCGCCGTGCTCGACCGCACCAAGGAGCCGGGCGCGACCGGCGAACCGCTTTACCAGGATTGCGTGACGGCCCTGGTCGAACATCGCCTCGGCGACACGCGCCATGCGCAGGAGCCGCTGGTGATCACCGGCGGCCGCTACGGCCTGTCCTCCAAGGAATTCACGCCCGCCATGGTCAAGGCGGTGTTTGACAACCTTGCCGAACACGCGCCGAAAAACCATTTCACAGTCGGCATCAACGACGATGTCTCCTTTACAAGCCTGCCGGTGGATGCGGAATTCTCCACCGAACCCGACGATGTCATCCGCGCGGTATTCTACGGTCTTGGCTCCGACGGCACGGTGGGGGCCAACAAGAACTCGATCAAAATCATCGGCGAGAACACGCCAAATTGCGCGCAGGGTTATTTCGTCTATGACTCGAAAAAATCAGGCTCGATGACCGTGTCGCACCTGCGCTTCGGCCGGCAGCCGATTCGTTCCAGCTATTTGATCACGCGCGCGAATTTTGTCGCCTGCCACCAGCCGGAGTTCATGGAGCGGTACGACTTGTTGAAGAACCTCGTGCCGGGCGGCACGTTCCTGCTCAATACGCCTTGTTCCCGGGAGGAAATCTGGCGGCGCCTCCCAACGCCGGTGCAGCAGGCGTTGCTCGACCGCAAGGCCCGGTTCCACGTGATTGACGCCACAAGCGTCGCGCGCGCCAGCGGCATGGGCGGCCGCATCAACACCATCATGCAGGTGTGTTTCTTTGCGCTTTCGGGCGTGTTGCCCAGGGACGAGGCCGTCGCCGCCATCAAGGAATCCATCAAAAAGACCTACGGCAAAAAGGGCGAAGAAGTCGTCCAGAAGAACCTCAAGGCGGTGGACAACACGCTGGCCAACCTGTTCGAGGTCCCGCTCACCGGCAAGGTGAACGGCGCGGGCGGATTCCTCCCGTCCATCACGCCGAACGCCCCGCCGTTCGTCAGGGAGGTGCTGGGCGAACTGGCCGCCGGAAACGGCGATGACCTGCCCGTCAGCGCCTTCCCGCGCGACGGGACGTTCCCGACCGCGACCGCGCAGTTTGAGAAGCGCAATCTGGCCCTCGACATTCCCGTGTGGAACGAGGCGATTTGCATCCAATGCCTCAAATGCATCGCCATGTGCCCGCACGCCACGATTCGCGCCAAGGTCTGCGAACCGGCGCAACTGGAAGGCGCGCCCGCCACCCTGAAAAGCGCCGCCGCGCGCGCGCCGGAATGGAAGGGATTGCGGCTGGTGCTGCAAGTGGCGGCGGAGGATTGCACCGGGTGCGCCCTCTGCGTGGAAGTCTGCCCCGTGCGCGACAAAACGGAGAACAAGCGCAAGGCACTCAACCTGCTGCCCCAAGCCCCGTTGCGCGTGGCCGAGCGCGACAACTGGAACTTCTTCCTAAAGCTGCCGGAACTGGACCGGCGCAAAATCAACACCACCCTCCTGCGGCAGCAGCAGGTGATGCGGCCGCTCTTCGAATTCTCCGGCGCCTGCGCCGGTTGCGGCGAAACGCCTTATCTGAAGCTGCTCACCCAGTTGTTCGGCGACCGCGCCATCATCGCCAACGCCACCGGTTGCTCCTCGATTTACGGCGGCAACCTGCCCACCACACCCTACGCGAAAAATGCCGACGGTCGCGGGCCAACCTGGTGCAACTCCCTGTTTGAGGACAACGCGGAGTTCGGCCTCGGCTTTCGCATCTCCCTGGATAAACAACGGCAGATGGCGGAGGAACTGTTGCGCAAACTCGCCGGCCACCTCGGCGATGATCTGGTGGCCGCGCTCTTGAAGCCCGGCGAAACCGACGAGGCGGGGATTGCCGGGCAGCGCGAGCGCGTGGACATCTTGAAGCAGAAATTGCAGCATCTCGATTCTCCCGAGGCGCTGCTCCTGCTGAGCCTGGCCGATCAACTGGTCAAAAAAAGCGTGTGGATCGTCGGCGGCGACGGCTGGGCCTACGATATCGGCTACGGCGGACTGGATCATGTGCTGGCCAGCGGACGGGATGTCAATGTGCTCGTCCTTGATACGGAAGTTTATTCCAACACCGGCGGGCAGATGTCCAAGTCCACCCCGCGCGGAGCGGTGGCAAAATTCGCCGCCGGCGGGAAGCCTGGCCGCAAAAAGGACCTGGGCCTCATCGCGATGGCGTACGGCCAGATCTATGTGGCCTGCGTGGCGATGGGCGCAAAGGACGATCAGACCCTCAAGGCCTTTGTCGAGGCGGAATCCTATCCCGGTCCCTCTCTTATCATGGCCTACAGCCCTTGCATCGCGCAGGGCATCGCGCTGGACGCCGGCGTCAGCGCCCGCCAGCAAAAGATGGCGGTGGATTGCGGCCAGTGGCTCCTCTACCGCTTCGATCCGCGCCGCGCCGGCCGCGGCGAAACCCCCCTGCAACTGGACTGCCCGCCACCGAAAGCCGGCGTCCGGGATTATCTGCTTTCAGAGAATCGCTTCAAGATGCTGACCTTGAGCAAGCCGGACGCCGCCCGGCAGTTTTTCGCCGAGGCGCAGGCCGATGTCGATGGCCGCCGAAAATTCTACGAGTTTATGCAAAGCCGGACACTCAAGGCGGATGCCGCGCCGCCCGCAGGGCAAAAAATCACCGTCGCTGTGGAGCCGCCGCCTGGAACGCAAACCCCATGAACCCATCACCCAGCCTATGGACCTGACCACCACCTACCTTGGTTTGAAGCTGCGCACGCCGCTGGTCTGCGCGGCATCGCCGTTGTCGCAGCAACTGGACAATCTCAAACGGATGGAGGACGCCCGCGCCTCGGCGGTGGTGCTGTATTCGTTGTTTGAGGAACAGTTGCGCCAGGACAGCCTCGAACTACAGGAAAACCTGGAGCGAGGCGCTCTCAGTTCGCCGGAGGCATTGAGTTACTCCCCGGAGTTGCAAGGATACAAACTGGGCCCGGACGAATACCTCGCGCATATCGAGAGGGCCAAGCAGACGGTGAGCATTCCGGTGATCGCCAGCTTGAACGCCTGCTCGGCGGGCGGGTGGACCCGTTACGCCCGCGGCATCCAGGACGCCGGCGCCGATGCGCTGGAGCTGAACATCTACCACATCCCCACCGACGCCAAACAAACCTCCGCCGACATCGAGGAAATGTATCTGGAAATCGTGCGCAGCGTGAAATCGGAACTGACGATTCCCGTGGCCGTCAAATTGAGTCCGTTCTTCACCAATTTCTCCAACATCGCCGCGCGGTTTGTCGAAGCAGGCGCCGGCGGGCTGGTGCTGTTCAACCGGTTTTACCAGCCGGACATTGACCTCGAAACATTGGAGGTGCGCCCGAACATTCTGCGCAGCACGCCCATGGCCATGCGGCTGCCGTTGCGCTGGATCGCGATTCTCTACGGGCGCGTGACCGCCAGCCTGGCGGGGACCAGCGGCGTGTACTTTGGCGGGGACGTCCTGAAACTGCTGCTGGCGGGCGCGGACGTTGCCATGTTGTGCTCGGTTCTGCTGCGCGACGGCATCCGGCAGATCAGCGCCATCGAACGGGAACTCATCGCATTGATGGAAAAGCACGAATACGAATCAGTGCGGCAGTTGAAGGGGAGCCTGAGCCAGATGAACTGCGCCGACCCCGCCGCGTTCGAGCGCGCGCAATACATGCAGGCCATCACCAGCCATCCCGCGTCGTCACCCGGACCGCCGTAAAGATCAACCCATGCTTCCCAAACTCACCACCTGCACGTTCTGTGGCACCGGCTGCGGCATCTATCTGGAGACGGCGGGCAACCGGATCGTCGGGGTCTATCCAAGCATGTCGCACCCCGCCAACAAGGGGAAGATTTGCGTCCGCGGCTGGCATGTGCATGAAGTGGCCAGTTCCCCGGACCGCCTCACCAGCCCGTTGCTCCGCAAGAAC
>Ga0326728_10011448_pt1 | contig 20247 bp, 16 predicted proteins | sample MB3enrmetagenome_FD_207602 | JGI IMG/M metagenome (GOLD analysis project Ga0326728, IMG submission 207602) | Lab enriched peat soil microbial communities from McLean, Ithaca, NY, United States - MB31MN | ecosystem: Environmental > Terrestrial > Soil > Wetlands > Peat | place: USA: New York... | reverse complement strand
CCTGGGGCTGCGCGCTACGCGCTTCACCCCAGGCTGTCACCTTGCGGGCCTATGGCCCTTGGCCCTTGTTGCGCGGTCGTGAGCCGGCGGGGCCCTCAGGGCCGAAGGCCCGCAATAGGATCTCGGGCCGTTGGGCCGGTGGGACGGGGCGGACGACCTTGGGAAATGCGTGCGGCGAGCAGCTTGCTGGCGCTTTAGGACGGCCGGGCGAGCACGAAAGCGGGAGCGGGCGCACGGCAGGTTTCATCGAGCGCCCATCCTGCGGCCTGAAGGCGGCGTTCCGCTCGAGCGTGGAACGCCGCCTTCAGGCGGCAGGGAAGAATTCTACCGTGCGCCCAGCGGGGCCAAGCTCTTCGCGCTCCAGGCGCTTAGCGACCTCGCGCGCCTGGCGGGCGAGGGTGGCGGCGATGGCGGGCAGGGCGGCTTCGAGGGGCGGGGTCATGAGGGCACCGAGGGTGAAGGGGTCCTGGGTTTCGATGGCGAAGATTTTGACCTCGGCAGGCATCGGCAGGCCCAGGGCGGCGCCCAGGGCCAGGGTCTCGCCGACGCCCAGGAAGTGCGGGGTGCCGCCGGCGAGCTGGCGCAGAGAGGAGGCGTCCAGTTCGTGAACGAAGCCGGGCCGGGCGCGGCCAGTTTGAATCGAGTCCACGATGAAGACCGCGGAGTAGCCGCTCAGGTGATCGAGCAGGGCCAGCCCCATCTCGGTCGTTTCCTGGAGGTCGATGGCGGGCAGGCCGGCCAGCTCGGGGCGCAAGGCGCGGACGACGCGCAAGCCGATGGCATCGTCGGTGAGGATGTCGTTGCCGAGGCCGAGGATGAGCAGCCTGCCGGGCATCGGGCTTATTCCTGGACGAGTTGGCGGACCAGGTTGCGCTGCGGGTCGTAGATGTTGACGCGCAGGGGCAGATGGCCCGGCAGCGAGTGGGTGGCGCAGCCCAGGCAGGGGTCGTAAGCGCGAAAGGCCATTTCGATTTTATTGAGCAGGCCCTCGGTGACGTTGCCGCCTTTGATGAGGCCCATGGCCGCGCGCTCGACGCTCATGGCGATGCGGGCGGCGTTGTTGCCCGTGGCCACGATGAGGTTGGCGGAGCGGATGAGGCCGCGCTCGTCGGTTCGATAGTGATGGAAGAGCGTGCCGCGCGGGGCTTCCACCACGCCCATGCCCTCGGTGGGCACGGAGGTGGGCACGCACCGCACGTCCGGGCTGGCGATCTCGGGGTCGTGGAGCAACTCGCACATCCGTTCGGCCGCGTAGATCATCTCGATGACGCGGGCCCAATGGTTGGCCAGGGTGTAATGCACCGGTTTGCCGCCCAGCGTCCTGAAAAACTCCTCATACGCCGCCTGGGCCCTGGGTGTAGGCATGCCGTCCGAGACATTGAGGCGGGCCATGGGGGCCACGGAGTAGATGCTCGTTTCCGGCCCTTCGAGGAATCCCTTCCAGCCGCGCGGCTTGAGGAAGGTGAACTTCATGTAGCTCCACGGCTCGACGTGCTCGGCGATATAGTCCAGGTACTGCCGGGCGGTGAACTTGCAGACCTCCTTGCCATCGCAATCCACCACGCGCAGTTTGCCGTCGTAGAAGTTCACTTGGTTCCGCTCGTCCACCATGCCCATGTAGCAGGTCTTGTGGGTGTAGGCGTCGGCGGTGATGAGCTTGAGGTAGGCCGGATTGGCCAGGACGAGCTTCTTGAAGACCTCGAGCGTCCACAGGGCGAAGTCGAGCCCCTCCTGGGCCAGTTGCTGGAACTGGGGCAGGTCTTTGGGGTCCAGCGGCTTGTTGACCCCGCCGGGCCGGCCCAGGACCGGGTGAACGACCTTGCCGCCGAAATAGGCGATCAGCTCGCGCAACCGGCGCCGCATGGCGATGACGGACTTGCCCGCCTCGAGCCCGACTTTCTGGATGACGCCGATGATGTTTCGCTGCTCGGGGGGCGCCTCGGGGCCGACGATAAAGTCGGGACCGCCCAGGACAAACACGTGGAGGGCGTGGTCCTCGAGCATGAAGGTGTTATAGACCAACTCGCGCACCTTGCGGCCGGCCGCGGGCGGCTGGACCTGGTAGAGGTCGTCCAGCGTTTTGGTGGCGGCCATGTGATGGGCGGTCGGGCAGACGCCGCAGATGCGGCTGGTGATCTGCGGCATGTCCTCGGCCGGGCGGCCGATGCAGAACACCTCGAAGCCGCGCAACTCCGGCACCTGCAGGTAAGCGCGGCGCACGTCGCCCTTGTCATCGAGGAAGATGTCGATCTTGCCGTGGCCTTCGAGGCGCGTGATGGGCTCGATGAGCAGATGGCGGCGCTGGGCCTGGGCGGCGGCATTGGCGCGGGCGGCGCCTTCATTCCAGCCCTGTTGAGTCGTAGCATTCATAGATCGGTTCTCCGGTTCATGACCCGGCCTGGGCGCCGTTGGGCCCGGGCAAATCCACCTTGCGGCGCAAGAGGCTCTTGGCCAGGCCGTAGCGATAGAAGGTGCCGATGGGGTCCGGGATGCCCTCGAGGACGCGGTTGATTTCGGACTCGTCCTTGGAAGCGAGGTTGGCGCAAAGGGCGGAGAGGAACTTCAGGCCCTGGTCGCGCACGCGCGAGGTCGGGCCAAAGCAGCCGGTGCAGGGCATGTTGCCCGACACGCATTGGGCGCCGCAGCCGCCGCGGGTGGCGGGCCCCAGGCAAACCACGCCCTGCGCGAGGAGACACTGCTGCGGGTCGGCCAGCAACTGGTGCGGGCGTTTAAACTCGGTGAAGCTCAGGTCGGCGGGCTTGCGCTGTTTGCGCGGGCATTCCTCGCACAGGGCGATGTCGGGCGCCAGCACGGAGCCTTTGGGCGGGAGCCGGCCCTCGAGCAGCGCCCCCAGGGCGGCCTTGGTTACCTTGGGCGTGGGCGGACAGCCCGGCACGTAGTAGTCCACCTCCACCACCTGGTCCAGCGAGCGCACCACCTGGTGCAGGGCGGGCAAGGTGACTTCGCACCCATCTTCGCCGGATTTCAACTGCGGATGCGTCCTGGATTCGTTGACCACAGTTGGCGCCTCCTCGTAATTGAATTTGAGGATTTGCTGGAGGGGAAACTCATTGGCCAGGCCCGGAATGCCCCCGCTGACGGCGCAGGAGCCGTAAGCCAGAAGGAACCGGCTTTTGCGGCGCAGCAGATGGGCCATCTCTTCCTGCTCAGTCGAGCGGATGGCCCCGTTGAGGAGGGTGGCGGTGATGGACTGGTCGGCCATGGCCTGGACGTGTTTGTACTTGAAGTCCATGGCCACGGGCCACAGGACGATGTCCACCATCTCGACCAGCCCGAGAATGTCCTCGGCCAGGTCGACCACGGTTTCCTCGCAGCCCCCGCAGGAGGCGCACCAGTATAAGGCTATTTTGGGTTTGGAGGAGGCACTCATATCGATACTCGCGTTTGCTTAGGCCATCACCGGTTCAGCCTGGGCCGCCTGGACCTTCGCTTCCACTTCGGCCAGTTCCTTGTCCCAATCGGCGGCCTTTTGCGGCAGGTTCAGGGGGCCGAGTTGGGCGAGCTGTTCGACCAGTTCATTGACCACGCGCTTGACTTTTTCGCCTTCGGCGGCGGAAATCCACTCGAGGCGCACGCGCTCCGGCGCGATGCCCATATCCTTGAGAGTCCGCTTCAACATCTGGAACCGCCGGAGCATCTTGTAGTTGCCCTCGCCGTAATGGCAATCACCGGGGTGACACCCGCCGATGAGCACCCCATCGGCCCCCTTGACGAGCGCCTCGACGATGAATTGCGGGTCCACCCGGCCCGAGCACATCAGCCGGATCACCCGCACGTTGGGGGCGTACTTCATGCGGGAGACGCCGGCCAGATCGGCGGCCGTGTAGGTACACCAATTGCAGAAGAAGGCGACGATGCGAGGCTTCCACTGGCCATTGGGAGTTGGAGAGGTATCGGTCATAATTTCGAGATTGGGGTTTGGGATTTCCGATCAAGGCACGGGCGCCAGCAGGCCGTCGATCTCGCTGAAGATTTCGTCGTCCTCGAAGAGGTTCTGGACAATGGAGCCCGAGGGGCAGGAGGCGACGCAGGTGCCGCAGCCCTTGCAGAGGGCTTCGTTGATGACGGCCTTTTGCTTGGCCTCATCGAAGGTAATGGCGGTGTAGGGGCAAAGCGGGATGCAGGACTTGCAGCCGCTGCACTCGTCGGCGAGGATGTGGGCCGTGTTGGGCTCTTGCTCAATGTGGCCCTTGTCGATGAGGGCAAAGGCCTCGGCAGCGGCGGCGCCGGCCTGGGCCACGGTGTCCGGAATATCCTTGGGCCCCTGGCAGCAGCCGGCAAGGAAGATACCGTCGGTAAAGGTATTCACCGGCGCGAGTTTGGGGTGCCGTTCCAGGAACCAGCCTTCGCTGCTGCAACTCAGGTTGAACAGGCGGCGCAAGGCCTCCGCTTCGGGATGCGGTTCCAAGCCCACCGCCAGCACGACCATGTCCACGGGGACCTTCAAGATCTTGTTGGTCAAGGTATCCTCGGCTTGGACCACCAGCCGGCCGGTCGCTCCGTCGTTCGGGTCGGGATAGACATCGGCGACCTTGCCGCGGATGAGGTGCATGCCTTCCTCGGCGATGCGGTTGTAGAACTCCTCCATGCTCTTGCCCGGGGTGCGCATGTCGATGTAGAAGTTGTACACCTCGGCGTCGGTGTGCTCCTTGATGAGGTGGGCCAACTTAAGCGAATACAGGCAGCACACTCGCGAGCACCAGCGGTTGGTGTTTTCGTCGCGCGAACCGACGCAGTGGACGATGGCCACCTTCTTCGGCTTCTGGCCATTGCGCATAATCACTTCGCCTTCGGTCGGGCCGGAGGCGTTGATCAGCCGCTCGATTTCGAGGGCGTTATAGACATTGGGATAGAGGCCGTAGCCATAATAGGGCGTGCGTTTGGCGTCAAAGATCTGGAAGCCGGTCGCCATGACGATGGTGCCGACGGTGATCTCCCTGATTTCTTCGGTTTGCTTGAAATCAATCGCTCTGCGGTCACCGCAGGCCTCGACGCAGGTCTTTTTGCACTTGTCGGACAAGGTGTGGGAGCCGTCCGGATTCTTGCCGCGTTTGAAATTCAGGCACACCTCCGGGTCAATCCTCACCACGGGCGGGATGGCCTGCGGGAAGGCAAGAAAGACCGGTTTGCGTTTGCCCAGGCCGAGGTTGAACTCGTCCGGGAACTTCGGTTCTTTGTAAACGCAGGCGGCGACGCACTCCTGGCAGCCGGTGCAGAGGTCCTCGAGGATGTAACGCGGCTTGCGGTGGACCATGACCTTGAAGTTGCCGACATAGCCATCGACTTTGGCCACCTCGGAGTAAGTCCAGAGGTGGATGTTGGGGTGCGAACCGACGGCGGCCATCTTGGGCGAGAGCACGCACATGGCACAGTCCAGCGTCGGGAAGGTCTTATCGAACTTGGCCATGTGGCCGCCGATGGTCGGGTCCCGCTCGACCAAATAGACGAGCTTGCCCGCGTTGGCCAAGGTGAGCGCGGCATGGATGCCGGCGATGCCGCCGCCGACGATCAGGACATTGCGATTGATGGCGACCTTCTTGACCTCGAGCGCCTTGTGATAGGGCACGCGCTGGATGGCGGCGTGCGCCAAGGCCATGGCCTTACGGGTCGCCTCGAGGCGGTCGGTGTGGACCCAGGAGTTGTGCTCGCGGGTGTTCACCATCTGGCAGAAGAACGGGTTCAGCCCGGCCGCTTGGGTCGCGTGCCGGAAGGTGTGCTCGTGCAACAGCGGGGAGCAGGCCGCGACCACGATCCGGTTCAGGCGGTTCTCCCGGATGTCCTGCTGGATCATCTCCTGGCCGGGGTCGGAACACATGTACTTGTAATGACGGGAGACGGCGACATTGGGCAGCGTGGCGACGTATTTGGCGACGGCCTCGACATCCACCATGCCGGCGATGTTGGTGCCGCAATGGCAGATGTAAAAGCCGATGCGGACGGGTTCGTGTTTCCTGGAGACAATGGGTTTCATAATTGATCTCAGGCCAGGGATTCGGCCAGCAGTTCCATGACATCGCGCACCACGATGGGCTTGTCGTGCGGAATGACTTTGAGGGCGTCTTCAAACCGTGAGATTTCGTAAGGGCAGGAGACCGCGAGGACCTCCGCCCCGGTGGCGATGGCTTCCCGGACGCGCCGCTCGGAGAGCCGTTCCATGCCTTGCTGTTTATAGTAGGTGTCCAGCCACATGCCGCCGCCGCCGCCGCCGCAGCAGATCGAATTCACGCGGTTGTGGACCATCTCGACGAGCTTCACGCCCGGGATGGCCCGAAGGAGCGCGCGCGGTTCGTCGTAGGCGCCCATGGCCCGGCCCAGGCAGCACGGATCGTGATAGGTGACCGATAGGTTCAGCGGCTTGACCAGTTTGGGTTTCAACTGGTCCAGGTGGCGGGCGAAGAACTGGGTGGTATGCTCGGCCGGCTGGGTCAGGCCAAACATCGGATAGCGGAAGAGAAAGGCGTTGCCGGCATGGGGATCGGCCGTCAGCAGGCGCCGGAACTTGTATCGTTTGAACAGCTTGAGGTTGTACTCGGCCAGCGATTCAAACAGGCCCGATTCCCAGGTCATTTGCCCGCAATCGCCGGCGCACTTCTCCTCATTGCCCAGGATGGCGAAATCCACGCCCAGGGCGTGGAGCAACCTGGCCGTGGCCCGGCTGTTGTCCTGGCCGCGGGCGTAAAAGGAGTTGTAGCACTCGACAAACCAGAGCACGTCCACCTCGCGCTTGACCTCGGCGAGAAGCGGGATCTTCACTCCGGCCGTGGCCGTCCAGGCAGCGCGCTTGCGGGGGGACTCACCCATGGGATTGCCGTAGCGGTTCAGGTTTTCGAGCGACTTCTGGAACTCCGCCGGCATTTCGGTGCGGGTAACGAGCACCTGTTCCTTGACCAAAGGCAGGAGCACGTCCGTCAACCGGATGCCGCGCGGGCACTTGGCCGTGCAGGCATAGCAGGCCACGCAGCGCAACAGGCTGTCGGACTTGATGACTTCGTCCAGGAAGCCGCCGCGGAGCATGCCGATGACGCGCCGGGGCGAGAAGTCCATGTAGTCGCCATAGGGGCAGGTGCCGCCGCAGGTGCCGCATTGGATACAGGTCATCAGGCGCCGGCCTGCGGGGGTTTGCAGGAGGGTCTCCAGCGTGGTGGTTCGCTCCACGACTGCGGGTTCTAAAAGGGCGACCATAAGGTTCCTTTCGTCAGGCGGGTTTGGGGCTGTCTGCGGTCATGGCTTCCACGACCAGTTCGGCGAGGTCCTTCACCGCCAGTTTGGCTTCCTGGCCAGTGGTCTTGACGGCGTCGCGGAACATGGCGATGTCTTTGGGGCACGCGACGACGAGGGTCTGCACACCTGCGAGCGCGGCCGCCTCGCGAACGCGGCTCTCGGCCGGGCGTTCGGCAAGCTTCTCGGTATCCTCCATCCAGATGCGGCCACCGCCGGCGCCGCAGCAATGGCTGCGGTCGCGGCAGCGCGGCATCTCGACGACCTCGAGGCCCAGCGCGCGGAGCACCCGGCGGGGGGCGTCATACACCCCGTTGTAGCGGCCGAGGTAGCAGGGATCGTGATAGGTGACGCGGCCGGTGAGCGGCTTCTTGAGCGGCAGCTTGCCGGCCTGGAGCAGCGCGTCGAGCACCTCGGTATAGTGCCGCACTTCCGGGCGATTGCCGTTCCACGGATACTCATTCTTGAGGGTGTGGTAGGTGTGAGGGTCGGTGGTGACGATCTTCTTGAACTGCGCCTTGGCGAAGGCCTGCTGATTTTTATCGCGCAGCAGCTCATACAGCCCCTCTTCGCCGACTCGGCGCACGTCATTCCCGGCATTGCGCTCGGCTTCGTAAAGCAATCCGAAGTCGAGCCCCGCCTGGGCGAACAGCCAGGCGGTTTTCTTCGTGATGTCCTCGCACCTCGGGTCGTAGCTGGCGTAGTCGCCCACGAACCAGAGATACTCGACGGCTTGCTTGCGGGCGTCCTTGATCTTCAGGCCGGAAGCCGCCGTCCACTTCGCCCGCATGCGGTCGGACTTGCCGAAGGAATTGCCATACCGCTGCAGGTTGCCGAGCATGTCCTGCACCGTACGCTCGACCTGCCCTTGACTGACCAAGTGGCGGCGGAGGGTGACAATCACGGGCACCTGTTCGTTCCACACGGCGCAACGGTTCATGCAGGCCAGGCAGGTCGTGCAACCCCAGATTTCCTGCTCGCTGATCACGTCGCCGATGAGCTTGGGCACGGGGTCGCCGTTCGGGGCCTTGAGCCCGGCCTGGAGCATGTGCGTCTTGATCTTCTGGATAATCTGCTGGGGTTGGAGCGGGTGGCCGGCAGCCGCGGCGGGACAGGCGCGGTCACACCGCCCGCACTCGGCGCAGGAAAGGCCGCCCAACAACTGTTTCCAGGTCAGTTCCTGCCAGCGGGAGGCCCCGGCGCTGAGGTCCTCCTTGGCGCCGAGCACCGCCAGATCGCCCACCGGGCGGGTGGCGCTTTGACTGAAGAAGACGTTGAAGGGCGAGGCCAACAAGTGCAAGTGCTTCGAGTAAGGCAGATACACCAGGAAGAACAGCACGATGGTCATGTGCGACCACCACATGAGGTTGGCAAGGGAGCGGGCGGTGGCCGGGGGTGTGGCCGCAAACGCCCTGGATAAGAGGCTGCCAAATGGCATCCAGGCGGACGTCTTTCCGCCCTCGCCGACGATGTGGAACGTCGAGCCGAACAGCAGGGTCAGCATGAGCAAACCAATCAGGCCAAGAATGAGGTTCGCGTCGAAGCTGAGGTGAAGATACCGCGGCGCGAAGAACAGCCGCCGGGCCACGGCGACCCCAAGCGAGACCAATACCAGCACCGCGAACAACTCCAGGAACAGGGCCGCCGGCTTGACCTGGTCCGGGTAGGGAATGGGCAGGAAGGGAAACAACCCGCGCAGGAGGGCCCAGTTGAAACAGATCACGTAAACGACGAAGCCCCAGAAGATGAGAAAGTGGGGCAAGCCGATGCTCCGCTCGTTAAAGATGCGGGGCTGCAGCAGCACGTGCTTGGCGGCGTGCTGAAGCCGCCGGAACAGATGGTCGAAACGGTTTTCGTAGCGCCCCTGCCGCAGCAATCCGATAAGCTGCCAAGCCCGGTAGCCAAAGACGCCGAAGGCCACCAGGGACAGCAGCCACAACAGCAGCCAGCCGGGCAAACCGAGGAGGGTGATCTTAACCGGGTCCATAACTTCTCATCCTTTCCGGGCCTTGATCTTGTCGGTCAGGATGGGCAGCAACTCGAGCGCGTCGCCCACCACACCGTAATGCGCGCCGTCAAAGATAGGCGCCTTGGCATCCGTGTTGACGGCGATGATGCACTGGGAGTTCTGCATGCCCTCCCAATGCTCGGGCGCGCCGCTGATGCCACAGGCCAGATATACCCGCGGCTTGACGGTCATGCCGGATTTGCCCACCTGGCGGCTCAAGGGCAGCCAGCCCTGGTCAATCACGGGCCGCGAGGCACAGACCGCGCCACCCAGCGCGGCGGCCAGGTCTTCGGCCAGTTGCACGTTATCCTGGGTCTGAATGCCCCGGCCGACGCCGATGAGCACGTTCTGTTTGGTGATGTCCACGTCGCCGGTTTCGGGCTCGAGGTATCGCTTAAAGGTCACCCCGGGCACTTCGACGGGCAGGTCCAGCTTCTCGACGGGCGGGGACTTATCGCTCTTGCCGGCGTCGGCCGGGAACGCGCCCGGGGAGATGCAGACGATGCCACGCCCGTCGAGGAGCCTGACATCGGAGAGAATCTTGCCGCCGAACAACTGGCTGGTGAGCAGGATGGCCGGGCCGTCGGCCTTGGCCGCGCGGCAGAAATTGACCAGCGGCAGGCCCGTCTGCGCCGCGAGCAGGGAGCCAATACCCAGTGACACATTGGTGCAACCCAGCAGGACCAAGCCGGCCTGAGTGTGGTCGATTAGCGCCTTGAGCGCGGCGGTGACGGTGGCCGGGGGCGCGAGATTAAGTTGCGGATGGTCGGCGATGAACACCTTGTCCGCCAGGCCGAGTTTGGCGGCGAGGGGAGCGGCTTCGCTGCCTAACAAGACCGCGCAAAGCGGGGCGCCCGCGGCGTCGGCCAGGGCGCGCCCGGTTCCCAGCATTTCAAAGCTGACGTCCGAGATTTCGCCCCGGAGCTGCTCCGCAAGAACCAGGATAGGATTTGCCATAACTGCGTCTCCTTAGATCACACTGTTTTTCGCCAGCACTTCCACCAGTTGGTCCGCAACCTCTTCCGACCCGCCTTCGAACATCCGGGCGTGGCCCGCCGCCTCAGGCTTGTACATCCGCTCGATGTCGAGTTGGCTGGGCCGCTCGGGTGGCGTCAGCGCCGCCTCCTCGATCTTGGCGGACTTCATCGCCGCCCGCACTTTGGCTACCGGGACGTAGCGGGGCGGCTTTTCGGCGGATTGAATCCCCAACACCGCCGGCAGCGTCACCTCGAACTCGCCCCTCAGCCCGCCGGCGAACTCCTTCAGGACGGTGACCTTGCCGTCGGCCGGCTTCACACCGCAGACTACGCCGAGATACGGCAGTTTCAACGCCGCGGCGAGCAGTGGCGCCACCTCGCCCTCGAGATCGTCAATGGCCTGCGAGCCGGGCAGCAGCAGTGTGTCCGGCGTCAACGGGCCGGCAGTGGCGAAGAAGTCGCCCAGCACTTTGGCTGACGCCGTGGTGCCGAGGCCGGCCTGATTGATGGGGATTTTCACGGCGCGGTCCGCCCCCTTGGCCAGCGCCGTGAACAGGACATCGTCCACCTCCGGGGCGTCCAACGCCACGACGGTTACCTTGCCGCCGTGCTTTTCCTTCAGGATCAAGGCCTGCTCGAGCGCGTGGTCGTCCGGCTCGCTGAGTTTGAACCGGAGGAATTCCGAGTCCAGGGATTTGCCGTCGGCGGCGACGTTGAGTTCTTCGACGGTGTCCGGCACCATTTTGAGTAGGACGTAGAGGTTCACAGTTTTTTAAGAGTTCACTTTGCGGGCATGGGGGGGTCGGCCTCCTGCGCCTGCTGGATGGCCGGCATTACCGCCACCAACTCGGAGCCAATGCCCAGGCGCTTGGGCGGCAGGCCCAGCGCCAGGCCCATCAACTGGGTGAAATACATCACCGGCACGTGGAATTCGGTCCCGAATTCCTTGTTTACCTGTTTCTGGTAGCACTCGAGGTTGACCTGGCAGAGCGGGCAGGCGGTCGCGATCACCGTCGCGCGCGACCGGACCGCGCACTCGAGCAGATTGCGCACCAGGCTGAGCGCGGCCTCGCGGTTGGTGATGATCAGCGCGCCGCTGCAGCACGTCAGCCGCAGGCGGTAGGGCACGGGGTCCGCGCCGCAAGCCGCCACCAGCTCCTCGAAGAACACCGGTTGTTCGACGTTTTCCTTGGCGTGTTTGCGCGGCCGCATGATCTGGCAGCCATAATAGGGGGCGACCCGCAGACCCTTCAACGGGTTCGTGACCCTGGCCTTGATCGCGGGCAGCCCCACGTCGTTGACAAACACCTCGATCAGGTGATGCACCGCGGAGTCGCCGGAGAACTTGAGGTTGTCCTCCGCCAGCGCCGCGTTGATGTGGTCGGCCAGGTCCGGGTCGTGTTTGAGGTGCTCCCGCGTGAAATACATGTTTTTGTAGCACCCGCTGCACGGGGCCACCAGGTTCAGCTTCTGCTGCTCGGCCATGGCGAGGTTGCGCGCGCACAGGGTGTAGGCGAGCAGTTCGTCCACGTGGAAATAGGCGGTCGCGCCGCAGCAATTCCAGTCGTCCAGTTCCTGGAGTTCCACGCCCAGGACGCGGGCGGTTTCCAGGGTGGAGAGGTGATAGCTGTGCGCCATCTTGTCCAGCGAGCAGCCCGGGAAATAGGCGTAAGTTTTCATTCCTCGTCGGCCATGGGGATGATGTGCCGGATCATGCGCTTGAAGTTATCGAGCCGTTTGATGCGGGCCGGCAGCAGGGGCAGCCGCCCCTTGAGCATCAAGGCGGTGGCGGTCTGGGCCTCCTGGATCATTTCCGGCAGGCCGTAGGTGAACAGGTAGGTGGTAGCCAGGACCGGTTCGTAGGAGCGGCCGGTACGCAAGATCATCTTGACGAAGGTCTCGGAGAACACCGGGCCAATCAAGCCTTCCTGGTGCTGGGTCTTCCAGACCGTGTAACGCTTGAGGGCGTACATGAGTTCGGCAATGTCGATGCCGCGCGGACAGCGAACCGTGCACTGGTAGCAGGAAGCGCAATACCAGAAGGTGTTGGCCGACAGCACCTGGGCCTTGAAGCCGGCGCGGATCAGCGCGATGATCCGGCGCGGGGAGTGGTCCATGAACCCGCCCGAGGCGACGGGACATGTCGCCGAGCAGGTGCCGCACTGGAGGCACGAGTTGATCGGGTTGCCGGTCGCGGCGTAGAGGAGGTTGCTGATCTCCTCGACGAAGGAAATCCCGTTCTCCGGCGGCGCGGGGTTGGCCGCGGTGGTTGGCGCCGGCTCCGCACTCATTTGGCCGCCGCCTTTCGCGCTTCCGCGGTCTTGAGCAGGTGCGCCACCTTTTCCAGGAGGAGTTTGGGCTCGATCGGTTTCTCCACCAACTCATCGACCGCGACAAAGTTCGGGTGCACCGCCTGGCCGGGGAACAGGAAGGCCATCTGTTCGCGGATGCCGGTAATGATCAGCACCGGCAGGTCGCGCAGCTTCGGGTCCTTGCCCAGCTTGCGGGCAATCATGATGCCCTCGGCCCCGCGGCCCATCATCACATCGAGCAACAACAGGTCGTAGGCCTTGTCTTTTAAGGCCTGCAAGCCGTCTTTTGGGTTGTAGGCCACGTCCACGGCGTACTTCGCCTTAACCAGAATGGCCTTGATACCCGCGACGAAGTCGGGGTCGTCGTCAATGACCAGCAGTCGTTTTGGTTCGCTCATATTACACCTTGTTTTGTCGGGGTGGTCCGGGTTCAGAAACGGCCTGCGCCGCGGGCAGGCGAACGGTAAAGGTGCTGCCCTTGCCGGGCTGGCTCTCGACGCCAATCGAGCCGCCGTGCACCTCGACAATCCGCCGGCTGATCGCCAGGCCCAGACCGCAACCGCCCACCCCTTCGGGTTGCGCGCGGCCGCGGGAGAAATCCAGGAACAGGTGCGGCAGGTCCTCCGGCGCAATCCCCACCCCGGTGTCCGCCACGGACACCAGCACGTCCGAATTCTGCGCCTCGGCCCGCACGCGGATTTTGTGGTTCGGAAAGCTATACTTCACCGCGTTGCCCAGCAGGTTGGTCACCACCTCGGTCAAGCTCCCTTCGTCGCCGTTGATCCGGGGCAGGCCGGGGGCGACGGTCGTCTCGATCTCCAGGGCCTTGCGCGTAGCGTGCGGCTGAACGTTTTCCACCGCCTTGGCGATGATCTCCCCGAGGCCGACCGGTTTGAAAGTGTCCTTTAGCCGGTTGATGTCCACCGAGAACACCCGCAGCCAGGAGTGAATGAGCTTCAGCAGGTCATCCAGCCGGGTCTTCAGGTGCGCAAAGCGCTGCTTCTGCTCTTCCGAAAGCCGGTCTTCGAGGTCGTCCACCAGGGCATACAGGTTCTGTTGCAAGGCGCCCAGCGGCGACTTCAGCTCGTGCGAAACAATCGCCGCAAAGTTCTCCCGCAGCATCTCTTGCTCCCGGCGCAAAGCCACCGCTTCCTGCACCAGGCGGCTATGGTCCAGCCCGCGCCGGGCAATCAGCCGCAACTCCTCCGGGGCGAAGGGCTTGGGCAGAAAGTCAAACGCCCCTTTCTTCATCGCCTCGACCGCCGAACTGACGGTGGCGTAGCCGGTGATCACGATTACGACCATGAGCGGGTGCTTGGCCCGGATGCGCTCGAGCACCTCGAGGCCGGAGAGCCCCGGCATCTTCAGATCCAGGAAGATGAGGTCCGGCTGCACCTCTTCCAGCCGCCTCAGCCCCTCGGCGCCGTTGCTGGCCGTGGTGACCTGGCAGTCGGGGCCGGCCAGCACCTGCGTGCAGGAATCGAGCACGACCTCCTCGTCGTCAATGACCAGGATTTTATGCTTGGGCTGCACGCGTAGTGGTTTCCTGTTCGCTGCTCACGGGCAAGCAGATGGCAAATGTGGCGCCATGGCCTTCCTCGCTCTCCACGGTGATCGTGCCCCGGTGCTCCTTGACAATCCCGTAGCTGATGGCCAGGCCCAGGCCGGTCCCGTGCCCGACCTCTTTCGTGGTGAAAAAGGGGCTGAAGATCCGGTCCAGATCCTCGTCCTTGATGCCGTGGCCCGTGTCGGTGAACTCTACCTCGACCATCTGCGCTCCCGGCTCGTAGCGGGTCGTCAGCGTCAGTTGGCCCCCCTCATTCATCGCCTCGGCCGCGTTCAGGATCATGTTCATGAAGACCTGCTGGACCTGCGAGGGGTCCATGAACACCTGCGGCAGACTGGGGCTGAGGCGCCGCACAATCCGGATGTTATGAAACAGCACCTGGTTGTCCACCAGCGACACACATTCCTCGAGCACCCGGTTCACGCTCGACAGCCGCTTCTCGGGCTTCCGCTGCCGCGAGAAATCCAGCAGCCCGCGAATAATGTCGCGGCACCGATCGGCCTGCTTGACAATCTTCTCCAAAGACTGCCGGGTCCCGTTGGCCGTGGACGCCCGCTCGAGCAACAGGTGCGAATAGGTGACGATGCCCGTGAGCGGGTTGTTAATCTCGTGCGCCACCCCCGCCGCCAATTGCCCGATGTACGCCAACCGCTCGGACTCCATGATCCGCCGCGTCGTGAATTCCCGGACCTTCTCGTCCCGCTTCTTAAGCGCCGCGGCCATGAAATTGAAGGTCTCGGCCAGGTCGCGCAGCTCGTCGTGGGAGCGAATCTCAACCTTGACGTCGAGATTGCCGCGGGCGAGCTGCTCGGAGGCCACGGCCAGCTTATTGATCGAGCTCGAGATGCGCCGGGCAATGAACAAGCCCAACGCCAGGGCGACCAGGGCCCCAAGCAGCGTGATGGCCAGGAAGACCATGACCGTGCGCTGGCGCAGGTCCGTGTATTTCTGCTCCAGCACGCCCACGTAGAGCATGCCGATGATCTGGCCGCTCAAAGCGCGGATGGGCTCGTAAGCGGCGAGGTACCAGTGATTGACTACAAACGCCCGGCCAAACCAGGGCTTGCCAGTCCGCACAACCTGGTCGTAAACGTCTTCGGCAGCCCGGGTGCCGATCGCCCGCGAGCCGTCCTCATTCTTCACGTTGGTCGAGATGCGAAGGTCATCCTGGAAGATGGTAGCCGTGCCGATGCCCTTGCCTTTATATTGGACGTCCTGGAAAACGGTCCGCTTAATGCGATCCACGATTTCGAAGTTACGATTCAGCAACACGCCCCCGTAAACGACCCCCAGCAGTTTCCGCTTCAGGTCCAGAATGGGCGCGGCGGCCCCCAACATCATGCCGGCCGTCTCCTCCGTCCCCCGCCGCGCACGGGCCTTGGGCGTGTCGATGAATTTCAGATGAGCCTGTTCGGCCAACCGTGGCGAGGCCCGACGCAGGTTCTCGCGAGAGATCAAGCACGGCGCCGCCAGCGGCACTTGGCGTTGGAGCACGGCTTGCACCAGTTCGTCTGGGGGCTGGTCGTCGCGGGGCGGGGTCACCTCGCCATTGCGGAACAACACCCGCCCCTCCGGGTCGGTGATCGTCAGCACGTCCAGCTTCTCGCGTTCCCGGGTCCGGTCCAGGGCTTCCGCGGCCTGTTTGGCGTCGCCGGACAACAGCATGTTCACCAGCAGGACCCGGTCGGCCGTGAACCGGATGGCATCCTGCACCGCGGCCAACTTGTTGAAGAAAATCTCCCCCGCCGCGTTGAGGTCGGTCTGCACCTTGCCCTGCGCTTCGGCCACGACCCGCTTGCCAATGATCTGCACCCCCACAATGCTGAAGACCCCGCTCGTGAGCAGGATGATGAGCAGAAAGCTCAACACCAGCTTGGTCGCGATCCGCACCTTGAAGAGGCCTGCGCCGTCCAAGGCACGCCGCACACGCTCCCCCATGCTCAGGGAGGCGAATATTTCTGACACTTTGCTCACACCGGCGTATTCGGTTTTAACGGGTTAAGCAGTCGGCCTGCCTGCATCGGCGAGCTTGGCCACACCAGGTGCGCCCAACAGGATTCCGCCGCCCGGGACAGCTGCCCATAGTGTCCGGTTGCACTTAACGCCAAACCACCAAAACCGTCTCCACATGCCTTGCCCAATTCTTTCCATTTTTTGTGCTCAATGGGAATCTGGGTTTTAGCACAGCTAATGATTCGGATGATGATTGGTCTCGGCGTCCAACTCCCGCGGAACGGCCCGGCCCGGGCCGCACCGCGCGCGCAACGCCGCCGAGCGGGCTTGACCCTGGCCTGAACATTTCATGCCCGGCGAGACGCTTCCTTGGCACCGGGGCTTTAGCCCGATGCCGATTCGTCGGGCAGCATCACGTGGACCGAAACCCTCCAACCTGAAAAACGCTTCCGCCAAACGCACTGGAAATGCCAATAATGAATCCAAAATCGTATAAGGGTCCGCGATTGTGCGTTTCGTAAATTCGGACGCGCGAATTGAACAGGCTGACAATGAACGTAATCGGCGAGATGATGCCATGCCAAAGACCGGCCCGAAAACCAGCGGGCTGTGCTCCTGAAATCTGATACTTCGAGCCGGGACCAGCAACTGCCAGTTTATTTGCCATAAGCGCTCTCTGATGTTCGATGCCGTCCAGCCTGGAGCAGTTTATCCACCCTGCCTTGGAGCGCAAGCGTCCAGGACGCCTGAAGCCGCACGGCTACCGTCGGAACACCGCTGCGCGGTGTGCAGCGGCGTGCGGAATCGACGCGCGAGGCTGAGGGACCGCCACGCGATGCGGCCCGACCAAAGATTCAGCGTGCCAACCGCCCCGGATTCTGGTATAAATCCCCTGGACCGAGGCATCGTATGACAACCAGCACTATCCAGCACGACCCGGAGGGGAGGAGCCCCGGCCGGGTGGCCTTCCTGGACGGCCAGAACGAACTGCCGATGATCGAGATCGCGACCGCCTGGAGCACGGCGGAGCTCTATCTCCACGGCGCGCACGTGACCCAATTCCGGAAGCGGGACGAGCCGCCCCTGCTCTTCATGAGCCAATGCAGCCGCTTTACCGAGAACCAGCCCATCCGGGGCGGCATCCCGGTGATATTCCCCTGGTTCGGCCCGCGGGAGGGCCTGCCGCAGCACGGCTTTGCGCGGCTGAAAACCTGGGACCTCAAGGAATTGCTGCCCGCGGCCGACGGCAGCGTGAGCCTGCGCTTCCGGCTGCCCGATTATCCGGAGGCCTCGACCCTGGCGCCCTTCACCGCCGACTACGTGGTGAGCGTCAAGGACACGTTGACCCTCGAGTTGATCATCACCAACTGCTCCGCGGACGAAGTGCTCAACTTCGAGGGCTGCCTGCACACCTATTTCGAGGTCGGCGACTGCACCGCCATCTCCATCCGCGGCCTCAAAGGCGTCTCTTACCTGGACCGGGTCGATAACTTCGCCAGAAAGGTCCAGACCGGCGAGGTGATCAAGATCGGCGCGGAAGTCGACCGCACCTTTCTCGATGCCACCGGCCCGGTGGAAATCCTCGATCCGGTCTTCGGGCGCCGGATCCGGGTGGAAAAGCAAGGCTCGGCCTCGACCGTGGTCTGGAATCCCTGGATCGCCAAGTCGCAGCAAATGCCCGATTTCGGCAACGAAGAGTATAAGCACATGGTCTGCGTCGAGTCCGGCAACGTGGCCGCCAACGAAATCAAACTGCCCCCAGGCCAGAGCCAGACCCTGACTGTTACGCTGAGCAGCGCGCCGTTGGGCAGTGGGGAGTGACGAAGGACGAGGGACGAGGGACGAGGGACGAGGGACGAGGGACGAGGGGTGAGGGAGCGGTCGAACTGGGCTGACCCTCAGTCCGTTACGAAGACGAGGCTGTGCTATCACCCGATCTTCACCTGCGCGCTCCGACCCAGCGGGCGGCAAGCACGTCCATCCCTGTGCCGCCCATCCAGGGCGGGGTGGGGTTTGTTTGGCACGCGCTACCTGGGGCTACGCGCTGCGCGCTTGGCCGCAGGCCGTCACCTTGCGGGCCTGCGGCCCTTGGGCTCGGGAGTCCAGTCCAGGACTTGTTTGTCCGCCAGCAACCGCGCGCGGAGTGGCGAGTAGTTGACCGCTTGGACGGCGACGTTCTGCTCGAGGGCCAAGGCGGCGGCGGCGGCGGCGGATTGGCCGAGGGTCATGAAGACCGGCTCCATGCGGATCGAGCCGTAGGCGATGTGGCTGGCGGAGAGGCAGACCGGGACCAGCAGGTTCTGGCACTGGGCGGCCTTGGGGACGATGGCCCGGAAGGAAATCGGATAGGGCGGGAAAGGGCCCACCTGAACGTCGCCCTCGTTTTCGGCGCGGCCTGCCCTGGCGATGCGGCGGCAATTGTGGGAATCCATGGTGTAGGCCGCCAGGCCGATCGATTCGGGCGCCTGGACCTCGCCGCGGCAATGATGCTCGGTCATGACGTAATCCGAGACCATCCGCCTGGCCTCGCGCACATAGAGTTGATGGGGCCAGCCGCCGGTATCGGTGAACTCGTCTTTGGCCGGCCCCCACCGGCGCATCTCGGCCCGCAGGCCTTCCGGCACGCGCGGGCTGGTGGCCAGGAAATAAATGAGGCCGCGAGTGTAGTCCTCATGGGCCTGGCGGATGCTCTCGCGCCGGGCGTAGCTCGCCTCGGGGTAATCGTAGTTTGCGCCGATGAAATCGGTGGAGAAACCGCCGTTGTTGTTGATGTCGGTTTTGGCGTTGGGCATCCGGATGGGATTCCAGAACTCGTCGAGCCTGGGGGTGTGGCCGGCGGCCAGGAGGGCCTCTAGGTAGCGCGCCAGCAATTCGTAGCGGGCGGGGCGGTAGTCGGCCGGCGGGACATTGGGCAGGCGGTTGGCGGGCACTTGCGTGTAGCAGAGCCGGAAATTATAGGCCTGCACGCACTGATCGCCCTCGCCCGGAAGCGCCCCCTCCCCGGGCTGAATGAACGGCAGCAAACCGCTCGCCGGGTCGCCGGGCTTGACGTAGGGGTCGACCGCCGCCAGGAACTGGTGTTTGGGCGTTTGCGCCCGCACCCCGTTGAGCGTCTCCCCGTACCGGGCATTGGCCTCGCGGCCGACCGCGTAGCTGACGCCGGCCTGGGCCAGGAGGTCCCCTTCGTAAGTGGCATCGATGAACATGCCGGCCCGATAGACCTTCCCATTGTCCATGAGGAGTTCGGTCAGCCGCGCGCCCCGCTTGTTCACCCCGGCCAGGCGCTGCCGGAAATAAACGGGCACCTTCGCCTGGTTGAGCATCCGGAAGAAAAGGTCCTCCGCCACGTGCGGCTCGAAGGTCCACATCACGGCCCGCGGCGAAGTTAAGTCCGGCCTGGCGGCGGGGCCGTCCGGCGCTCCGAAATAGTCTTGCCGGCGTTCGAACCGCCAGGCCTCATCCCGGGCATAGTGTTCGGCCACCGCGTGATAAAACTCCCGCGCGAGGCCGCCGATGGCCGCCTGGTTGCCGAGGTCCGTCGCGCCCAGGCCGCCGGAAGTCATGCCTCCCACGTGATAGCCGGGTTCGGCGAGGACCACGCTTTTGCCCATCCGCGCCGCCTGCACCGCGGCCACTACGCCGGCCGCAGTGCCGCCATAGACGCAGATGGCCGCTTCAATGACCTCCTCGCCGCGGCCCGCCGGGGCGCTCTCCCCGCAATAACCGCTGCCGGCGCACCATAGCGCCGCCGCCAGGCACAAGCGTCGGGCGGCCCCCCGGCGGGTTTGGCCGAAAAGCCTCCCGAGGCGGGCGGCCCACTTAACCGGAAAGAACCCAGACCTCATAAAGAAAGACGTAACTGTTCAGGCGCGCTATGTAGGGCAGGCTTCCCAGCCTGCCGGTGAGGGCGGCTTCCAGCCGCCCGGTCGCAGGCGCGGGGCTGGAAGCCCCGCGAACCGGCAGCCTGGAAGGCTGCCCTACGTGGACAGTCACAGAAACACATGGATGGTTTGTGTTTTTGCGCGCTTTGCGTTCTCCGCGGCCAAGTGTGCCGGTCGTCCTTCCCGTTCACGACCCCTTGGCCGGGTGCAGCCCCGGCGGCCGGTCCTTGAGCGGGCGGAAATTGCCTTGCTCGCAGCAGGCCACGAAGCTCTCGGTAACGCTCTTGAGTTTCTCCCAACGGGCGCGGAT
>Ga0326728_10011447_pt1 | contig 20248 bp, 17 predicted proteins | sample MB3enrmetagenome_FD_207602 | JGI IMG/M metagenome (GOLD analysis project Ga0326728, IMG submission 207602) | Lab enriched peat soil microbial communities from McLean, Ithaca, NY, United States - MB31MN | ecosystem: Environmental > Terrestrial > Soil > Wetlands > Peat | place: USA: New York... | reverse complement strand
CGACCTGGGATTGATTGAATTCACCGGCCGCGGCCGCTACCGCAGCTTGTAGGGGCGGTTCGCGAACCGCCCCCCACGCGATCGCGTGGGACTGCGGATGAGGGCGCTTCGCGAAGCGCCCCTACGGAACATTTGCAACCCTTGTTTAAAGGGGGACTGGGGTCAGGTGGACTGGGCTGAGCGGGTGCGGCGCTGGGCTCTGGGCAGAACGTTGCCGTTCCCGCGACGGGTGGCGAGGCGCGCACGGAGTTTGCCACCCACTCGGGCGGGCAGCGTTGCAAGCTGGTCCTGGATCAGGACCGTGCTGTGGGTCTGGTACCACGCGGCAATCTCATCCTCGGACTTGAAATCCGGAATTTCCGCCGCGGCTTTCACATAGACCAGTTTCTTGCGGGAGCGACGATCATTACTTTTTACGGACGTACCTTTTTTCATTTTCATCCATGTCGCGGGCGGTAATGGGCCACGCTCGATTATGTCCCAGATAGCGAAAGATTACCAGCAGGTATCGCCCGGAATCGGTTTGTCCCCAAGCTTCGTAAACTCTACCTCGGCCCCGCTTGAAGACCGGAGCGGAGCTCAACACTTCTTCCACCTCTTCCGGCGTGACGGCATGTAGAGCAATGCGGCGCCCTCTTCTGTTGTTGGGTATTTTTCAAGGGCGGGCGGGCGGAGGAACGGCGCCCAGCACCAATCGGCGCACTTCCGAAGCCAGCCCTATAGCTTCCTGCGCAGTTTGGCGGTCGGGCCAGAACTCAAAATCGTAGCGGACCTCGACCGCATAAGAACTGAGTTGAGTCAGGTCCAGTCCCGCGAGCGGCCAAGCGGGAAGCGCTTCTCCGAGGTGTTGTAACTCTTCCAGATTGTGGGTACGGGGAAAAGGCTCTCCCTGTAACGCCAGCAAACCCTTCAAATATTTCTCGGCAGCCTGCTGGGCGTGGAAGCAGGCGGTGTCGTATGGCCCCTCACTTTCCACCATGTGCCTAGCGGTATTGAGATCGCTTTCGGCCTTAAGAAACCAGCCGCGCGCGAGCTCGAATTTATCGGGCATAGAGTGTTTTTCCCTCGCGCAGGGCAGTGGTGACGAAGGCGTTCGGCACCCCCGACCATGCTTCGATCTCCTGTGGCGTCCACACCACCACGTCCTTGGCCGGAAAGACCCCCACCAGCGCGCGCAAGTAACGCGACGCCCGTTTGTAGCGTGGCAAGCTGGAATCCTCAACGATCAAGACATCCAGATCACTCCCGGGCCCCGCCTCTCCGCGGGCTTGCGATCCGAACAGAACGATCTTCACCGGCGAGCCCGCCGCCAGGATGCGGCGCACCACCTCTTCCAGAGTCTCAGGGGTGATAGCAGGGTTGTCCAGCGGTATGCTCATATTAGAATCCTGAAGGTTCAATGCCACTCAGAATAGCATACCCGTTGCGCCCCGACCAAGAGTAACGGGGACACCCCGCGGCTGGGCGCTCGATGTTCTCAACGTCATGCGGGCGCTCAACAAGACCGAGTTCACGCTCCAGGACGTTTATGCCTTCGCCGTGCAGCTTGAAAAACTGCATCCTGTCAACCGGCACGTGCGCGACAAAATCCGCCAGCAATTGCAGGTGTTGCGCGACCTGGGACGGATTGAATTCCCCCGCCGCGGGCGCTACCGCAGCTTATAGTCAGCGGGCCCCCCGGATTCCCCGAGGCGCCATCGGCCCTCGCACAGACCGGCCCGGATTGCCCAGCGAAAAAAGTTGCGCAGACGAGACACAGCCTCAAGCAGACCGCTGTATACTTGCCCCCACGGGTAAGCGGAACATCCGATCAAAGCGGAAATCTCGGCGGGTTGGTTTAGACTTGGAGCATTGCTTCTCGGCGGTTCCCGACGTGTATCGCGCAAACGCACACCGAACACGCTGTGGTAAGGGAGGTGGGGCATGACACTACTCAGGTTCCGCGCGGGTTTCCTGATCTTTTTGGGACTGGCAGTCTCGACCCTGGCAGCGGCTTCGAGGGCAGCGGCCCAAAGCCAGCGGAAGCCGCCTTCCGCTGAGGACTACGTTCACCGTGGCGATGTGGCAAAGCGAAGACATTTTTGGGACATGGCGATCGGACAGTACCGCCAGGCCCTGCGCTTGGACCCTAAAAACGAGTTGGCCCACGTGGGCCTTGGCTTGGCGCTGGCAGGAAAGGGCGACTGGGATGCAGCCATTGCCGAGGAACGCGAAGCCCTCCGCCTGAACCCAAACGACGACGGGGCCCACGTGAGCCTTGGTCTGGTGCTCGATCAGAAGGGCGACCGGGATGGAGCCGTTGCCGAGGACCGTGAAGCCCTGCGCCTGAACCCCAACAGCGACGGGGCCCACGTGGGCCTTGGTTTCGTGCTCGATGAGAAGGGCGACTGGGATGGAGCCATCGCCGAGGAACGCACAGCCCTCCGCCTGAACCCGAACAGCGCGGGGGCCTATTTTGGCCTGGGCGGGGCGTTCCTAGGGAAGGGCGATTGGGATGGGGCCATCGCTGCGTACCGCGAGGCCCTCCGCGTAAACCCGATAAACGACAGGGGCCATTACAACCTCGGCTATGCACTCGAAAGGAAGGGTGACCGGGAGGGGGCCATCGCGGAGTACCGCCAAGCCCTCCGCTGGAACCCGAAAAACGATACTGCGCATCACGAACTCGGCGAGGTGCTCGAGCAGAAGGGCGACCTTCAGGGCGCCCTCGACGAATACCGCGCGGCCAATTCGCTCAACCCCCGGAACACGGCTTTCAAAAACAGCTATGAAGAGCTGCGGATGGGCGGCTGGCAAAGCCGACTCCTGCGTTTCTGGCGTCTGGCAGCACTGCCCGCCCGTTTGCTCATGATGCTCATCGCGTTTCTCTCCGGTTTCGCCGTCTCCAAGATCATCGACCTGGTCCAAAGTACCTAGACAAACGACCGCGCCGAAGCGCGCCAAGGCCGGCCAAGGAGACACGAGGCGCGAAGACGTCGCTCAACCGTCGAGTAGCGCTGACCTTCAGGTCATCAGCAGATGACACCGTACAAATGCCGACCCGAAGGTCGGCGCTATGATTGCTCGACCACCGCCTGGCCCCAGCCTGAACCAGAAGGGGAATAAGCGAGCGCAGGCTAGTTCAGACAATTAGACACCCTCCCCAGAAGATTGATTCCTACCCACGGGAAATCCCTGATTATCGCGTAGGCTATGGCCAACGTCTTGCGGGGGAGGGGTGCGGAGAGCTGTGTCGGGGTGAAATCGCGCACCGATGGGCGCGCGCAGCGCTGCGGCCAGGGGCGGCGGCTAGTGGTCTGGGCGCAGGATGTAGGAATTAGGAGTTAGGGCCGCGTTCCGGGAAAAATCGAGCCGAGATTCGTACGTCCCTGGTCATCGAGGCCACAATGTTATTCAAAATAAAGGCTGTTAGTCGTGATTTGGGGGAATTCTCCGGACCTACCCGATTTGTCATCCTATTGAATTTAAAGAAGTTATTGGGTTGTGGCGGCGAGAGGGGGTCGTGCATGAAAAGAACTGCTACGTTCAAAGCCGGAACGTTATTGAAAACAAATGAAGAATGAAACGGCGGAAGCTCAATTACTCGAGAAGTTTATGAAAACAAATGAGTTTTCAGGAAAGGCCGACTAGTTGTTGAAAATGCAAGAGATAGTCTGATGTTAGACCTGCGAAGTTGCGAAAAATGCCTCGAATCCCCGCTGGGCCAATAAATTGCAGAAAACAAATAGCTTACATACCGCGATGCCAGCGGAGCTCAGTAAGTTTATGAAAAGGCGGGAGTAATTAATCGGGACAGAGCGCCCACCCCGTGGAGCCACGAACCTTCGACTGCGGCGGGACAGTTTACCAAACTGACTTGCCCCCGGCTGTGACCCACTTCAAATGCAGTGCCGAGCGGCGGGGGACGAGTAACCCGTGACGAGTGACAAGAAACTGGCAAGGTCCGAAGAGAGAACAACGGGGAGCACCGACGCCCAAACCCCAGCGCGACACGCTCCCCCGCATCGGTTTTCGACAGTTTCAGGTGAGAAGATGAGTCAATTTGCTGACTTCGAAAATCGCAAGTCACCCCATCACTCAATCATCCCGTTGCCTGATCACCCGCTGGACCGATCACTTCACCACTTCCCATTTTTCGTACCCGAAGTCCCAGACGTCCAGGCTGAGTTTATCCCCGACTATCTCGCCCAGCACGTACTCCCCCGCCTCCAGGGGATCGAAAGGTCTCAGGGTAAAAATGTTGGGCGCCACCTGCTTGCGTTCCAACGGCACCATGGTGCGTTCTTCGTTGGCTTTGCCGTTTTTCCCGCGGCTGGTTTCCACTTCCTCGACAACGCGCGACTCTTTCCCCGGCTTCAGGTTCACCAATTCGAGTTTCGCGCCAAGGCCGTCGGTCGATTGGACATAAAAGACCGGCAATGGGTCGTTCAACCGGATCGCCGCCTTCGCGCCCTCGAGGACCACGAGGGAGCGGGTTTTCACTACCGGCAGGGGAACGGCCAGCACCATGGCCGCCCGCTTCTTGTCGGTGACAACCTCACTCGACGATTGCACGAGGCGCACCAATCGCTTCCCGTCGACGGTGAAGATTCCATCGTCCCCCGGAAGGCGTATGCCGGGGGCCACTTCCATCCCCTGGTCTGGGGGCTTGTAAAACCGCTCCTGGTCGGTTTGCTTGGCTTCCTCAAGCTGCTTCTTCTCTGTGGCTTTCGTTTCTTCCTGCGCGCGCTTGGTGGCGTCAAAATCCACCAGCGAGGTGGGCACCTCTTCCCATTCCGAGCGCTCAACGCTGAAATAGCGCACGCGGTCGCCGTGAACTTCGTAGCTTGAGACCATCTGGTAAGTGCCGTCTTTCATGCAGAGCTTGAGGGTAGCCCACCCCACGCGTGGCGCCGCCAGCAGGCTCAGCAGCAGCGTGGCGGCTAACAGACAGCGACTTGGCGATAGAGAATGCATATTCGGACCCACGCCCGGTTAGATGCGGCAGCAAGGGAGGTCAGCTACCCCTTCCCGGCGCGCCCACTGAATCAAAAAACAAGCTGGGCAAGCCTCGCGTCCTTTCTCGGCTACTTTTCGAAAACCGGCGGCCGAGAAGGCGCTGACCACGGCCCTCCTCACCATTATAGGAGCGAACTGGCCGAAAGCGAACGGGTAGACTTACGGCAAACAACGGCAAATTGGGGTTTTCATCCTTGACAGAAACACACGCACCGGCCGCACTTTCGCGTATGATGGGCGACATGATATCGACGGTCCTGCGCGGGGCTAGTACCTTTCCAACTATCTGTGGCTATGCATTGCGGCTCAGGAAGTACGCATTTCCAAGGCTACTGCTCCGCCGCGGCGGATCATTTATTGGGGGCTTAAGTTGGAACGGCACTAGGCGCATGCTGAAACTCGGTCTGTTCATCCTTATTGTAGGGGTGAACTCCACCCCGGCGCTTGCCCAGGTGAATTATTCGGTCCACTTTGAAATGGAAAAGCCCAAGTACTTGCTGGGGGAGCCCATCTTTTGCCGGTTCGTGATCCAGAACATGGGGAGCAAGGCTTTCGCTTTCCGTTATCGCACTCCCACCCGCGGTTTGGCTTCCGATTACGACCAGGAGCCGCGATTCCTCGTGACGGACCTTGGGGGGCGGCGGCTGCACGACCCCGGCCCTCGGCCCTGCGGTAGCCCGCAGGGGACTTCCGTTTACGGATCCGTCACCCTTCCTCCCGGACAAGTCCACACCGAGCGTTGGCTGCTGAACCAATGGGCCCAATTTGCTGCGCCTGGCCGCTATCGCGTGCGCGCGGAGCGCCGCCTGGCGCTGCTCCAGCCCGATCCTCATCAGGTTGGGAAGTTCGGGGAGAAACCTGTGGCCTTCGCGTTGGCCATTGATGAGCTCAGCGTGCCGGTTGTACGTTCTACTCGCGCTGAGGTTGAAGCGGCCTTCCAACCCTATCTCGCTGCCGTCAAAAACCCCAAGGACCCCAACCCTGCTGAGGCGGTGGTGGTGCTGACGTCCCTGCCCCAGCCTTTCTTCCTCGATCAGTTGGTCGCGATGGCCAACGCCGGAAAGCCGGACCGGTGGGATCGGCGCGACGTTCTCGACGGCTTGGCGCGCCTGGACACGCCCGCTTCCTGGAGGGCGATCCTGAAGCTCTCGCAAAATGCGGCTACTGCCCTAAGCTCCCGAAGCAAGGGTGCCGCGGAGCGAGCCGAGGATCCCCTGCGTTCCTATGCCTTGCTCCTGCTGGCGGAGAAAGCAGACCCGGCGTTTATTCCCGCTTTCGTGGAGATGCTCGCCAAGAGTGCAGAGCCCGCGCGGGGCGACATCCTGCGCGCGCTCGGATTCTTTCATGACGCGCGGGCCTGCCAGCCGCTTTTCGATAATCTGCACTCCGCCCAGGTGACAGATCGAATGAACTCCCTTCTGGGTTTAAAAAACTTGGGCGGCAAGGAAGTAATCCCCGCCTTGCTCGCCGCACTTAACGACCCGGAAGTACAGGTTCGGCAGGTGGCGAATTTTGCCCTGGAGGGACTGACGGGCTACAAGGTTGCCGTTTCCGCTAATCCCTCGCGTGAGGAGTCCGAGCGCGTCGCCAACAACTGGCACGCTTGGTGGCGTGAACACGCCGGCAGCTTCTCACCCCCGCGGGCCGCCGCCTGCCATGATTGGTAAGGGGGCGTTGTTTTGAATACCCTCGGTCGCCGCGGCGACGGAGGGTGTCCCGACGCATCGGGGCGGGTGAGGAGGTCACCCAGGAACGAATTGAACTGAGTCCATCTCCAGAAACCACACTCTCCAGAAACCAGTTGCATGGACCTTCGAAAGGGAGCAAAATAGTTGATGCAGTCGAAAGCCGTCGTGCGGTTTTGCGTTGGACCACAAGGCTTGAAGCAGGAGTGAGTACTCATTTGAACGGATACGGGACCTCGAGCAGCTAGCCCTTATCATCCACCCCGATTTGGAGAAGAATCATTGGAGCCAGCCTCCCAGCTCTTCCCAAGTGTTCAGCTTACTCTCGATAAGTTTCATGATCATTGCGGCGTTTTTGGGGTGTACGGACACCCGGACGCCGCCAAGCTGACCTATCTCGGACTTTATGCCCTACAACATCGCGGCCAGGAGAGTGCTGGCATTGCCTCTTCCGATGGCGACAATTTGTTCTGCAAGAAAGGCATGGGGCACGTGGAAGAAATCTTCCCGAAAGAGGTTATTGAGAGCTTGCCGGGAAGACATGCCATCGGCCACACTCGCTACTCCACCGCCGGTGATACGGACCTGAGAAACGCCCAGCCGCTGAAAGTGAGCTGCCACAAGGGCCAAGTTGCCCTTGCGCACAACGGCAACCTGGTAAATGCCACGGCGGTGCGCAAGGAGTTGGAGGCTCGTGGCGATATTTTCCAAACCACTAGCGACACGGAAGTCATTCTGCACTTTTTCGCCCGCTCGCGACAGGCGGGCATTCCCGAGGCCGTTGCCGAAGCCCTCGACAAGGTGGTGGGAGCTTATTCCCTGGTCATGCTCTTCAAGGACGCGATTTACGGCATCCGCGACCCGCGGGGCTTCCGTCCGCTGAGCTTGGGAAAACTGGATGGCGCTTACGTCCTCGCGTCGGAAACCTGCGCCTTTGACCTGATTGACGCCCAGTACATCCGCGACGTGGAGGCTGGCGAGATGGTGATCCTCGACAGCCGGGGCGTGACGTCGCTAAAGTTTGCCCCGCCTGCTCATCCTGCGCAATGCGTTTTCGAACATGTCTATTTTTCCCGACCGGATAGCATTGTGTTCGGCCGCTCGGTTCAGCAGAGCCGCGAAATGCTGGGCCGTTGCCTGGCGCGGGAGCATCCCGTGGATGCCGACGTGGTAGTCCCCGTCCCCGACTCCGGCGTCCCCGCCGCCACAGGGTTTGCCGAGGAATCCGGCATTCCTCTGAAGATCGGCCTCATCCGCAATCACTACGTGGGCCGCACCTTTATCGAACCCACGCAGGCCATTCGCGACTTCGGCGTAAAGCTGAAGCTCAACCCTGTGCGCAGCTTGATGGAAGGCAAGCGGGTCGTGCTGGTTGACGATTCCATTGTGCGTGGAACAACCAGTCGCAAGATTGTACGCATCGTAAGAGAGGCGGGTGCTCGCGAGGTGCACATGCGGATTAGTTGTCCGCCCACGATGTCCCCATGCTTCTACGGCATCGATACGCCGACGCGGAAGGAATTGATTGCGGCCACCCATTCGGTGGAGCAGATCCGCGAATATTTGGGTGCGGACACCTTGGGTTACCTCTCGATCGAAGGGTTACGTAGCGCCGTTGGGGATACCCATGGGCACTTCTGTAATGCGTGTTATAACACCGAATACCCTACCGCTATTCAGGAACCGCTTATCGCCATACGTAATCGGGGTTGAAACGGATGGAAACACCCAAGCCGAAGCCAGAAGAATTGTCTGTCCCTGAGCCGGCAGCCGAAAGCAAGCCCGCTAAGCCGGAGCGCCAGGAGACCGCGTGGGATACTCTCCGCTCCTTGCTGATCGTGCTGGCGGGGGTTCTTTGTATTCGCACCTTTGTGGCGGAGGCCACCGTTATTCCCACCGGGTCGATGGAGTCGACGATCCTGATCGGCGATCACGTTTTCCTGAATAAGCTGCTCTACGGTCCCCGACTGCCCTACACTTCGCTGCGCATGCCACCGCTCAAAGAAATTCATCGGCAGGATATTGTGGCATTTCGTTATCCCCGCAATCCTTCCGTCATGTTCGTCAAGCGCGTGATCGGCGTGGGTGGCGACGTCGTAAAGCTCGAAGACAAAAAGGTTTATCTCAACGGGCGGCCTTTGTTTGAGCCTTACGCGCAATTCCAATATTCCACCGTGCTGCCTTTGCGCGATGACTTTCCTCCCACCCCCAGTCTGCTGGAAACCCTTCCCGCCGCCTGGGGGCTTGATCCCCTTTGGGCGCGGGAAATGCCCAGCTTCATTCGCAATGACGGCTTGCACGTTCCGCCCGGTTATCTGTTTGTGATGGGCGACAACCGCGACAATTCTCTCGACAGCCGCTTTTGGGGATTCGTTCCACTTGAGAACGTGGTGGGTGAGCCGCTGTTTGTGTACTGGTCATACGATGCACCCACCAAAGACTGGACGGCAGAAACCTTGGAAGCGCGGCTGAAGTTTGACGCCTCGATTGTTTGGAACTTCCTTGCCCACACGCGCTGGTCAAGAACCGGGCAGACGTTCTAAGAGCAGTGGACAGTGAATAGTGGATAGTGAATAGTGAAGAACGAACAGTGGCAGTTGCTCCCGGTTGGTGCGAAGCGACTAACCACCGGCCAGGGCTGCACTATTCACTGTTCACTATTCACTGTTCTTCTATGCGCTATCGTGACGCCGGCGTCGATATCGACGCCGCAAGCCAAGCTAAAGCTCGCATCAAGCAATTGGCGCGCAGCACCTTCAGCTCGCGCGTTTTGCGGGAGGTCGGCGCTTTCGGTGGATTCTTCTCTTTGCAGGGACTCCCGCGTGACGCCGTACTGGTGTCCAGTGTGGATGGCGTCGGCACCAAACTGAAACTCGCCTTTGCCCTCCATCGTCACAACACCGTGGGGGCGGACTTGGTGAACCATTGCGTCAATGACATTGCTGTGCACGGCGCGGCGCCGCTCTTTTTCCTCGATTATCTGGCGACCGGGAAGATGCACCCCAAGGTCGTGACCGAAGTCGTCAAGGGTCTGGCCGGCGCCTGCCGCAAGGTGGGCTGCGCGCTGGTGGGTGGTGAGACCGCAGAAATGCCGGGTTCCTACCCCGAGGATGAATACGATTTGGCGGGCTGCATAGTGGGCTGGGTCAAACTCACCCGGATCATTGACGGCAGCAGCATTCGGCCGGGGGACGCGATCCTGGGCCTGCCCTCGCTGGGCTTGCACACCAATGGCTATTCCCTGGCACGCAAGGTTTTGTTGGAGCAGGAGGGCCTGCCCTTGACCGAGCCCCTTCCGGAACTCGGCCGAACGCTGGGCGACGAATTGCTTGCTCCGCATCGCTGCTACTGGCCCACTGTCCAGCCGCTCCTCAAGCGCGGCTGGTTGAAGGGCCTCGTGCACATTACCGGCGGCGGCATTACGGATAACACGCCGCGAATCCTTCCCCCGGGGGCCCGCGCGGAAGTTCGCCTGGGAAGTTGGCCCGTGCTGCCCATTTTCGGATTGATTGCGCAGCGGGGCGACGTGCCGCACGACGACATGCTGCGAACCTTCAACATGGGCCTGGGCATGCTCCTCATTGTGTCCCCACGCGATCTGCCGAAAGTTACTTCCAACCTCAAAAAGCGCCGGGAGAAATTTTGGAACATCGGCCGCATCATTTCCGGCCGGCCTGGCGTGAAATACCTGCGCGGGAAGTAAGTCTGAAGTTCTCAGTTGTTAGTAGCCTCTGCTCCAGTGGGGCGAGGGTGGGTTGATGTGAGTTTTCTTCCCTCGCCCCTTTGGGGGAGAGGGGGGACCGCAAGGCGGAGGGGGCCCCACGTTTTGCGGGTGGGGGTGAGGGCGTTCCAGGTTCGAGCAGGGAAGAGTCTCCTCATTTCTGTGTGAGCGACTTCAGCTCGCGGACGCAGTTTTCATCGTGCGGCGCGATCTTGCAGGCTATTTCCAAATGCTCGCGCGCTTCCGGGAGAAGCCCCAGGTGTTCGTCGGCGACGGCTAATTGGAAATGACCTGTATAACTTTCGGGAGTCAAGGCCACCACCTGCTGGAAGCGCCGGCGCGCCTTGGCATAGTCCCCCTGCTCGAGCCAGTACTGGCCGATGGCCTCGGCGGCAGGCGCGTACTGCGGGTCCAGCTTGAGCACGGTTTCCCATTCGCGCAGAGCATCCTGGGGCTTCTTAATGCGGAGATAACACTCGCCCAGATGGAATCGCGCCAGCGTGTTCTGCGGGTCTGTTCTCACAATCCACTGAAACTTGGGAAGGGCCGCAGCGGTGTGACCTTCCGTGAAGGCCACGAAGGCGCTTTGGTAAAGCTCGAACTCCGCGAAGCGGTCCTTGGGGTCGGGTAGGGGCACGCCATGGCGTGCCCCTACGGCATCGGTTCGCGGTTCCGCCGCGAGGTAACCGAGGGACTCAAGCTGCGCAAGAGTTTCCGGCGAGAGGGCGGCAGGAGTGGAGCGCTGGGAGGGAGCGTAACGAGTAAGCACCTTCGCCAGTTCGTTCTGGAGCTCCGCCGCCATCGCGGCGTTCTTGTGCAGCAAATTCACCTGTTCGTGCGGGTCGGCATCGAGTTCGTAGAGTTCTGCTTTCGGTGCTTGAATGTACTTGTACTTCCCCACGCGCAGGGCGCGCAACGGCGCCCAACGGAAAGCGTCGTGGGCGTAGAGGCTTTCGCTGTAGACGGCGCGCGGCCTGACGGACTCCCCTGCCTTGAGCACGCCGAGGTGGCTTACGCCCTCGAACGAGGCTGGTGCGGGCAAGCGCAGATAATCCAAAATTGTCGGCGCCACGTCAATCAGGCCCACGGGCGAAGAATATGAAACTCGAAACTTGAAACTCGAAAATCGCGCCGAATTTCCAGTTTCGTTTTTCGAGTTTCCAGTTTCCAGTTTCGAGTTTCGATCTTTTCCCGGCCAGTGCACGATCAGCGGTACGTGCAGCGTGCTCTCGTAAATATAATATCCGTGATCGGTCTCCTGGTGGTCGCCCAGGCCTTCACCGTGGTCACCAAACACCACCACCAGTGACTTCTCCCACCAACCATCTCGCACCAACTCCTGCTGGAAGCGGCCCATCAGCTTGTCAACGTACTGGAGTTGCGCATCGTAGCGGGAGATTCCTTGCTGGCGCGCGACTTCCGCCGGCAGCGTGTAAGGGAAGTGCAAGTCAAAAAGGTGTACAAAGACGAAAACGGGCTGGCCGCGGTGGGCCTCGAGCCATTGGCGCGCGGCACGCACCACCAGGGCGCCGTCCCGCCGCAGGCTCATTGCCAAAGGATTGGCCACCCCGCTGGTTTCGTGAGCGAACGGGCTGTCATAATCCTCGAAGCCCTGGTCCAACCCGTAGCGCCGATCCATGAACTCGCTGCCGATGAAAGCGGCGGTTTTGTAACCGTAGGATTGCAGCACGGAAGCGAGGGTCTCCACGCCGGCGGGAACCCGCTCGCCGTTTTCTTCCACACCGTTCTGGAAAGGGTAGGTGGAAGTGAACAGCGACGTGTGCGAAGGGAGCGTGAGCGGAACCTGCGCCTCAGCTTGGGTGAAAAGGGTGCCTCCTTGCGCGAACGAATCGATGTGCGGCGTGTGAATCCTGGTGTAGCCGTAGGCGCTCAGGTGGTCGGCCCGTAGGGTGTCAATGGAAATCAAAATGACCGGGGCCGGTGCAGCCGCGTTTTGTGCAGCGCAGGGGGTGAGCGGGCAGCATAGCAATACCAGGAGGTCCAGAGTTAACGCGACCATGAGAGTGCGCTCCGCCGCGCGAAACGGAATGCGGCAAGGCAGGACAAATGGCAAGCGGCGTGTCATGACGTCGGAATCAGTATACCTGATGGCGTAAACCGGTAGGAGGGTGCCTGCATCGAATGCCATCTCCTTAATCTGGAGTCGGTGCCCGCCGCAGACGCAGCTATCTATTTTTTCGTTTCTCGCGCCCCGCGCGGTTTGCGGCCGCAAGCCGCGCGGGGCACAAGGCAGAGGAACATTTGGGAAAGTCCTGAAACGGCGTGGCTGAACCCTCGCCCTTCCAAACCGGTGGTGAGAAATCCGCGCTAGAAGCTGAACCGCACTTGGAGATCGATTCTCCGGTTGGCGGCGTTGCTGGAGAAGAACCCACCGGACAGGGCCTCGGCTCTGCCAAAGTATGGAGAGCTGAGAACGCCCACGGGTGCGGCATAATTGACGTTGTTAAAGATATTCCGCGCGGAAACGCTGAAGGTGAGGTTGAACCGGCGGTCGGGGATGGTGGGGCGTCCAAACATGCCGCCGCCGCTGCCCATGCTGCTGAGCCCTCCGGGACCAAGCCCTCGGCCGCGCCCTCCCCCTCCACCCCCTCCCGGACCCCCCCCAGAGTTACCGCCTTGCACTTCTTTGCCGAAGCCGAAGGTCTTGCTGAGGCGGAGGTTGGCGATGAACTGGCTGAAGCCGATCCCATAATTGGGCGGGATGATCGTCTCTCCCGCGACAGGCGCCGTGTCAAATTTTCCCCAGGGGGTGCTGACCACGTTGGCGGGATTGGAAAGACTCGAGGCGAAGGAAGGCCGTTCATTGAAAATGGTATCGCCGTTCAGATCCTCGCCCGTAGTAATGTTGAAGGGCGGGGCGGAATTCGCCACGACGAAGGGAAAGAGTTGAATCCCCCGCGGCAAATTCCAACTGCCACCCAGGAAGAGGCGGTTACGCACATCGTATGCAGCCCGCCCATAATCCTCGTCCAAATCGTACTGGTTCATGGGGAAGCTGCCGCCGCCTGCGGTGTTGCTGTCAACGTAACTAAGGGTATAGAAGCCGAAAAGCGAAACCTTCGAGCCGCGAATATTGAAATTGGCGATCATCTGGTTTTGGTTGTAAAGGCCGGCGGACTCGTATTGATACAAATTGGAGATGCTGTTGTTCGGCCGCGGGGCGCTGGCGGGATCCGCCGGGTCAGGGGCATTGATGTTCCGCGAAATGAGCTGATGAACGCCGTGGGTATTGAGATAGGTCACGGAGACCGTGACGTTTTTGGTAAGTTGCCGCTCCAGCCCCATTCCTGACTGGGTGGTGTAGGGCGTGCGCAGATTGGGATCAATTTGATAGATCGTGGGTGTAATCAAATTTGCTGAGAGCGTGCTGACGGGCGGAATGTTCGGGAAAAAGTTGGGTGAGGGGACGATGTATTGCTGCTGGTTAATTCCGTTCAAACGCTCCGCGTTGAGGATATAGCTCTCGCTGAAGCGGTCGTAAAAAACTCCGAAGCCGGCTCGCAGCACGGTCTTGGTGGACTTACCTTTTCCCAGTCCCCAGGCGATGCCGAGACGCGGGGCAAAGTCAGCATGGTCGTGAATGTGATCTTGCGTTTCGAAGCGTAGCCCGCCACTGATGGTCATATTGGGGCGCGCCTTCCAGTCGTCCTCCACGTACGGTTCGAAGTCATAGTAACTCACCGCGGCGACGGGGTTTCCAGCGGTGAGCGTGAACTGGCTTGCGCCGCCGCCGTTGGCCTGAATCTGGGCGGGGGTCAAACCCTTTTGCAAGCCCTGTTCGGTTATTTGATAGGCCTGAATGGAGTTAAAGGTGAAAACGCCGTTGAAGTCGGAGGTTGAACTGGAGGACTCAGGGTCATCGCGAAACCGGGCTCCGAACTTCAAGAAATTTTTGTTCAGGGTGACGGAGGTGTAATCCTGAACCTCATAAGTATTCGAAACGGTGTTGCTAGTGCCCGCGCTGGTTCCGCCGCCGGTGAATGCACCCGACACGGAGATCGTCGGCAGTGAACTGGCAGGGGTTAGATGCTCAGAGTCGCGGGAGAATCGGAACCGAACCTCCGTGACCGCCTTCTCGTTGATCACTTGGGCGTCGCTGACCTGGAAGCTTTGGTACCTTTCGCCGCTGTTGTAAGCGGCAGAGGGGAGTGTGAACTGCCCCACATTAGGATTAGTCTGGCTGTTATCCCAAAGCTGATAGCGCAAGGTCAAAGTATTGTTGTTGCCGATTTGGGTGTCAATTCGGGGGCTAAAGCTCGTCTGCGTTTGAGGGGTGGGGACCGCCTCGACTAGCGAAGTCTGATTGAAGTTCGGGTCCAGGATGATGGCGTTCACGATGCCATCGTCTTCGATATCGCGACGCTGCCCGTCGAGATAGAAGGAGGTCTTCTTGTTGAGCGGCCCTCCCACATTTCCATTATACATCTCCGAGTGATAGCCCGGAATCTCGGTCACGAAGGGATTCCGCGTATTGAAGCCCGAGTCATTCCCGCTGATGAAGATTTGGCCATGAAGTTTGTCGGTGCCCGGCTTGGTCAGGATTTCAATCCTCCCATAGCCTAATGAATCGTATTGCGCGGAAAAAGGATTTTGGTTGACGCGAATCTCGCGGATGGAGGATTTAGGGGGCAATTGACCACCGGTAAACCCGTCGATGTAGATCTGGCCGCCGTTGGGTCCTGCCGAGGGTCCCGCCAGGGCTTCGAGTTCCGATTGCAACTCATCGGGGTCGTCGGAGAGCGCTTCCAGGTCCTTACCTTTGATCACCAGCGCACTGGCGTTTTCCTCGGGGTTGACGGTGACCTTGGTGGTCTCGTCCGTCACCGTAATCTGTTGCTTTTCTATAGCCACCGACAACTGAGCGTTCACCACCTGCGGCTGGCCACGGGTGATTACAATGCCGGCCTTCACGAAGTCATTGAATCCCTTCAGGCGAATGGTCAGCGTGTAGGCGCCGGGGCCGAGGTTGCGGAAGGCGTACTTGCCTTGATCGTCGGTCTGCACAGCCAATTTCATCCCCGTGGGCCCCACCACCGTAACGGTGAGGGCAGGGACGGCCGCGCCCGAGGGGTCAAGCACTTGACCACGCAAGTTGGGAGCAGGTATCTGAGCAAAAAGCACGGCAGGTAGAAGGAAAGATAAGAGCATGAATGCGTTATGCATTCGACAAACGTATCGTAACAAGGTCATTTCTCCTCTACGGTGTTGTGCGCAGAAAGCACCGAAATGGTGTTCTGTTGCGAGGGGGATGCTCGTTGAGCTCGATTCCTGGCAAGAATCTCGCCAGAGGTGCGTTACATGGGCGTACTAGGGCCCGCCTTCACCACCCGCGGCACCACCGCCGAGCTGCATATTCCAGGTACCGAGATTCATTTCACCGCCGCCCTTGGGTTGCGCGGCAAGAATCGGCTCTACCCCGGTAAGGATATATATGGCTGTTACTTCGGACGGGTTCGTGCCTTCCGAACTGAATATGACGATGGGCTCGCCGCGCTTAAAATCGTTAAGGGTTATGGTCGGCATATTCTCCAGCGCCTGACTAAGATTGCTCATGCCGCCACGACGCATACCGCCCCCGCCCCCACTTGGCGGGGCTCCACCGCCCTGGCCACCACCGGGGCGGCCGGGGCCGCCGCCGCCGAAGCCACTAGCACCGCCAGACCCACTTGGGCCACCTGCCCCGCCTGCGGGTTCACCTCCTGCCCCTGGTCCACCTGCCTGCCCGCCGGAGCTGAGCCGGGCGATCATCTGGGCAAGAAAGGGGGGGAGTTCGTGCATCTTGCAATCCGCGTTGGCATGCACAACGATCGGCTGCTTCGTCGCCAAATTCCTCACGGTCAGTGTGCTGGCTTGCGGGTCAACGGATATGACTGTTGCCCCGATATTGTGGAAGGTTCCGAAAACCACCTTCTCAGCGGCATAATGAGTGCCGTCTTCACTGATGGTTCCCAGTGCACGCAATTGGTCGCCAACCTTGAGCCCATCAATTTTGCTGGGCTGGGCGTCAGCGAACTTGACGGAGTTCGGCGCGTAACGCAAGAGCGCCGTGCGCGGGGTCGTGGTCAGAATTACCGGATGAGTCAAGTTCCCCGGCGTCGGTGGGTGGTTCGGCGCGGAGATGGTTATTTCCATCTTGGCCGGGTCCACCGTCTTCACCACGCCTTCGATCCCGCGGGTCTGCCACTCCCGAACCTCTGCCTCATGGAAGCTGGTAAGATCCGACTTCGACATCACCACAACTCGCGTGGCTTGAATGGTTTGCTGGTCTTCCCTGAGATGCCCAAGAACCACCGCGCGGTCACCCGGGCTAATCTCGCTGACGGCAATGGGAGTCGCCGACTTCAAATCCTTGGAGCCCGGTGGGACGCGCATAATCTTGACGCCCTCGGGGAGCTCCACTTGAACGTCGCCTTTTTCCGTGTGCACCGTAAGATGCCCGGGTTGTATCTGGGTCACATCACCTGTGGCGCGCGCTGCCTGAGCAGCCGGGGGATTCTGCGCGGGAGCCTGCGCAATGGCTAGTCGGCACGCCAAGGAAAGCCCTGCTAAGACTATCACAATATAAGAACTTACCTTATTCACCGGGTGTCTCCTCCACCAAAGAAATTTAGACGGTTTTACGACAGGTTGCGTTACTCATCTCCTTAACTTTTTTTACATCCCTTGAGATCGTTCTCACCGCAGGGGCGCGGAGGCGCAGAGATTTGAAAACAAAAGGCGTTTTCTCTGCGTCTCAGCGCCTCGGCGGCAAAGATAGTAATTCTTTACAGCCTCTCTCGCTCCGGGGCGAAAGTAACTTGCTCAAAGAGGCGGGAAGTGGCAGACTCGGTCGAATGTTTAGCAGGAGCCGGAATTTAGGCGCCACGCTTGTGGCGTTAGGACTCTTATTCATGAACCATTTTGCTTGGGCCGCCGGTCCCAGGGATGGGACGATTGCGCGCCCCGGTTTCGATCTTCACTATCGTGTTTTCGGACAGGGAAAGCCCGTGTTGGTACTTTCGGGCGGGCCGGGGTTCGACTGCGACTACGTGGAGCCGGTCGCGCGCGCACTGGCTTCTTCGAACCTGACGATTCTGGTGGAGCTTCGTGGAACAGGGCGATCGCGTCCGCCGGAAATCAACCGCCGGACGATTAACCTCAAACTGTACCTCGCCGACTTGGAAGCCCTGCGGGAAAGCCTGAAGCTCGAGCGCTGGACCGTGCTCGGACACTCGGCAGGAGCTAACCTGGCGATGAACTATGCCATTGCCTTTCCGGCGCGCGTCGAAGCGCTGGTACTGGTGGATTCCGGGCCGGTGCGCCAATCTCTGGTGGGGGCGATGATGGACAACATCTTTCTGCGCCTCACTCCGGAGCAAGTGGTGGCGGCCAAGCGCGCACCGTCATTCCAGACCCTGCTCCCGGGGTATTTCTACGATCGCGAAAAGGCCACGGCAATGGTCGCCACGTTCCGCCCGGAGTCGTATCACGATGACGTGGCGCAGTTGATGGCCGTTGACGAAATGGCCCCTGGAATGGATCTGCGGCCTGCTCTGGAATGTCTCCCCCTGCCGACGCTAGTGATCGCCGGGCGCCAGGATCCCATCGACCCGGGCATGCAAAATGAAATTCATCTGGCGCTGAAAGACTCGCGTTTGGTGCTCTTGGATCGTTGCGGCCACTTTCCCTGGCTCGAACAACCCTCCGCGCTGTATAGCGCCATCCGCGAATTCCTCGGCGAAAACCGCCCACCGGCCCAAACGCCTCCCCCATAATCGTAAATACCGCGCCTTGGGATGATTCACTCGCGCAGTGTCTGAAATGGCTGCGGAAAAACTCGTTGGGGCTTTCATTCTGAGGAGCCGCCGGCGCTGCCGTAAAAAGCCTTGATGTGGTTCTTCACCCGCGTGGTGTCCTCCCTCAGCGCCTCATAACTGTGCGCCAGCTCTTACAGGCTCCGGCTGCCGGGATAGACCGCACGCAGCATCCCAGCGCGCAGCCGCTCGGCCAGCTTGCGCGCGTCCCCCGCGGTGGTCTTGTTCCCCTCCTTCAGCCGGGCGTTGTGGCGCGGATCTCAAACCACCAACTCCGCCACGCGTCCAGGCCGAGTACGTCCTTTCTTCCAAGGTCAGATGCAGCTTTCCGCGCAGCCCTTGCAAAAAGCTCGGCAGCGGTTGGGCCTGAGTGGAAAGGATGGCGGCGTTTACCTCCCGCCCCGCGGCATTCAATACCGACACTACGGTCGTCGCCTGGACGTCGAAACCATATACTTGTCGTCGCTCATAAGGGTGCTCCTCCTTGTGAAAGTTGGCTTGCAGAACCCAACCATACACAATCAGGGGCGCCCTTTCATAGTGCGTGGACCGCCATCGGCGCTTTCTCCAGCCGGGGCGGGACGGGTGTGGGGTCTCTCGGGAACAAATTGATGATCATTGGCCTTCCACAAGCAACTCGCCGTTTTCGATTTGCACTTCTTTGATGAAATCAGGCAGCCGCAAGCGCTCGCTCGTCTCGGGAGAGTCAAACTGTCTTTGCAGAATGCGGCGGAGGGCCATCGAGGGAATCGGCAATCTTCCCAATGCCGCGGAAGAGGGCTGAATCTGGAGCCTGCCGTCGAGGACGCCCAGCGTGCCCGCCATGGTCAGGTAGAGTTCTTTCCCGCTCGCATCCAAGGTGAAGATTCCTACAAACCCGTCGCCTTCCAAATGCACGGAGGCTGCCTTGAGCACCACGGTCCCCCCGTTGGGCGGGATTTCGTCCAGGCCCTGCTGCAACTTCGAACTCAACTCGGTTTCCGTGATGCGGACGGTCTGGGCTGCGCCTTGCTGGTGAGCCTGCTCGAGGGACAGAATCTTTTCATCGAAGGATTTTACGTCCTGCGCACTCGCCGGAACCAGCGTTGCATTCGGGGACCGCAACGCCATCAGGACAGCGGTGACAGCGAGAACGAGAATACTTACGGAAATAATCCGGAAAACTTTCATCGCGAATCCGCGCCTCTCCCCGCGAGGTACATTCCCGTTTCAACTATCCGCGTACGGCGGCCCGCGAGGGCAACAGGAGTGTCAACGCAGAGCCGACCAGATACGCCAGGCTGAGTAAGCCGAAGGCATACCGGAAGTCGCCGGTGCGATGGAACACGAAGCCCACGGCCAGCGGGCCGAAGTATCCTCCCAGGTTGCCGAGAGCATTCACCAGCCCCATTGCAGCTCCGGAAACCGAGCGGGGCAGAGTTTCCGTTGGGATCGCCCAGAACGACCCCAGAATCCCATAGGATCCGGCGCCCACCAGGGAGATTGCCACAAAACTCGCGGCGGGTGAGTGGCCTGTTAGAAGGGCACAAGCCATCATGCAAGTGCCTGCCCAGGCCAACCCGAAGGCAACGTGGCCGCGGCGCTCGCGCCGCTTGTCAGAATGGCGCGAGATAAGGACCATGCCAATCGCTGTCATCACGTAAGGGACCGCATAAAGGACGCCCACCAGCAGGTTGCTCATCTTCCTTGCATTGCCGAGCGCCGAAGGGAGCCAAAACAGGAAGCCGTAATTTCCGAAGTTCTCCGTCAGGTAAACGAGGACCATGATCAGCACGATAGGATTGAGCAGCGTGCGCCAAAATTTGAGCAGAGCGCGCCAAAACGAGCCCGGCTGGGCCGACGGGTCCGGCTGGGCCGAGTCGAGTTCGCGGGATTCCTCCCGGAGGGTCGCTTCAAGATGGTTGCGCTCCTCGGTGGAAATCCACCGCGCCTCGTGGGGATAGTCATCAATGAAGGCCCACCAAATGACCAGCCAAATGAAAGGCAGGGCGCCTTCGGCAATCAGCAGCACGCGCCAGTTCCATCGGCCC
>Ga0326728_10011446_pt1 | contig 20251 bp, 16 predicted proteins | sample MB3enrmetagenome_FD_207602 | JGI IMG/M metagenome (GOLD analysis project Ga0326728, IMG submission 207602) | Lab enriched peat soil microbial communities from McLean, Ithaca, NY, United States - MB31MN | ecosystem: Environmental > Terrestrial > Soil > Wetlands > Peat | place: USA: New York... | reverse complement strand
ATCGGGACGCGCGTGTTCTCGGCGCAGTCTGTGACGCGTTTCTGCAGGGGCGAGAAGCTGACCTCAACGTCATCGCCCGTGACTTGGGACTGAAGATCGAGGATCTGGGTCCCGTCTGCGGTCTGCTCGAGAACCTGAAGCAGCAGCAGTTCCTCCATGATGCGAAACGGAGGGATGTCTCGGAGGTTGTCCGCGCACTGCTCGGCGGCAACCTCACTGGCTTTGAAGAGCACGCAGGCGAACCGCGCCCAGTGCTCTTTTTCTCCGACAACAATTATGCGCGGGGCGCTGCAAAAACCCTGGCCGGCGAGATCGGCCTCCCGCTCGATCTAATCGACGACAAAACCCTGCATGCACTGGTCATGGCAGATCTCACGTCCCAGACCGACGCCGTCGGACACATGCAGACGGTGGCAGAGTTCGAGAAGATATTTCAGTCGTACAGGTGCGTTTTGGGGGTGGTCGCGTCGCCTAATGTGTCGGTCCTGAGAAATTTGAATCGGCTGCTCATCCGCGCCGAGAAGCCGCTGATCCTCGGGCTGATCGACGGTCCCTTCCTGCACGCGCTGTCAACACTTGCCACCGAGAGTGGATGTTTCGAGTGCTTCGAACAGCGTATGCTGGCGCGTCTCGAGGACACGGCGGTCTACCATCAGTTCGTGCAGGCGACTGGCGGCGGCGCCGATGCCGGCTGTCCGTGGCTTTCGCCACAACTGCACATATTGACGGCGACGGTTATCTCCGAGGCCTACCTGTACTCCACGCTCGGCCTGATGCGGCTCGCGGGCCGCGTTGTGAGCGTCTACCAGCCGCTGCTCGAAGTTCAAGTGCAGGACCTGCTGCGCGTGCCTTATTGCCCAGCGTGCGGCTTCATCTCCAAGGCCCAGGTGAAGGAGATGTATACCTCTTCGAAACGCATCATGACTGACATGCTGGCGAAGATCGAAGTGGAGGGCTAAGCGTGGCGACAGGGTGCAAGCAGGAACCTGTTTTTTATCCTTACGGATCTCACCTTCTTGAAAACGTGCTCAAGCCAATCTGTTCGGAGCATGGCGGTATCACCCAAAGTTTGTTGATGAGTCCGCTCGCATGCTCTGACCAGCTCGATATCAAGATGGTGATGGCGCAGATGCCCGGATACCATCGGGTTCTGCTCGGCCCGCATCTGGACGTGCAATACCACCTGAGCGGCTACGGGGCGTTCTACGAAGAGGCCTTGATCCGACTGGTCGGCGAAGCCATCGAGCGCTACTCGCTACTGATTGCCGCACGCACCATGGCGGACCGGATCGAGTACGCATCTTACCGCGAGATTTCCAAGACGGGCCGTGTGGTGCCTTTTGAGTATTTACGCCCGTACAGCGATGCAGACTATGAGAAGCTGAGTCGCGGACAATACCGCGGATATCGCCGCCTCGAAATGAGTGACGTTGTGGGTTGGTTGAAGTGCCCGTCGCTCTTCAGTCCCGAGAGCGAGATCTGGATGCCGGCGCAGATGCTGTTCGTCGGCTACAAGCTGAACCGCGGTGAAGTGGCGTTCTGCCCCGGATTTTCGACTGGCACTGCCTCGCACCTGTCGTTTGAGAAAGCGCTACAGAACGCCATCCTCGAATTCATCGAGATCGACGCCCTGATGCTGCAGTGGTACACGGACCTCACGGCGCCCCAAGTGACCATCGATGACCTGACCGTCTCTGCGCTGGTACCGAAGCTTCTTGCCGCTCCCTCGCAGTACGAAGTGCTGGCACTGGATCTGAGGGTCATCAAGAATGTGGATGCGCACGTCTTCGGCTTGATCCTGATAAACAAGGAGAACGAGCGTCCGTTCATTATGCTCGGGGCACAGGGCCACCTCGATCCCCTGCGCGCGCTTTACCGAGGCTTGATGGAGGCGGTGGCCATCTCCTTCCTCGGAATCTACGGTCCGCTTTATATGCCGAAGGAGTATCTTGCCACGTCTGGTGATGCGAATTTTACTGATCTGGATCGCAACGTTTCTTTCTTCGCATCGCCTGAAAACGCGGCGGAGAAGAGGAACGTCATCCGGAAGCTGATCGGAGGCCGGAAAGTGCTGTCCGGCATGAGGAGCTACGATACGGGCGACGTCGGTGCTGATACCGCCCGATTGATTCGCCAACTCTCATCGGTAAGCGAGTTCGGGGTCTACCTCGACGTGACCCCGCCTGAAACCCGCAGCCGGGGGTGGAGGGTGATGCGCGTTTTCTTCCCCGAGCTAGTTTCCATGTGCGTGCCCGGAGTGCCATACAGCCAACATCCACGAATCAAGGCGCATGGAGGGATTTCCAATCAATACCCCCACCCTCTACCTTGATTGCATCATCCTCGCTTCCGTGGTGTATCCTGCCGGAGTCAGCAACTCCCTCTTCGCCGCCTGGAAGGGAGCACCGCGCGAGGTTTCAACCGGTTGGCTTGCGGCTCTTGCGCTGCCCTATGCGGTGGTCGTCCCGGCGGTATGGGCTCTGAGTCCTCAGTTGTTTGCCTCAAGCTTATCGAGCATCAGCATGCTCACCCTCCACTCGACCAGGTGGCTGTTACTGCTTGGGTTGGCCGCGCTCCTCGCTCCGGTTGTGCTCGCGATCGAATACGGAATCCTCAGGTTGGCGTCGTACCGCGTGAACCGGAGATTCCCTCGTGGGTTTGCCCTTCCACGCTTCTGGCAGAAGGGCCTCTCTCCGACCGGACACCTCTTGCTTGTGCTCGTGGCCGCCGGAGAGGAAACCTTCTATCGGCTGATCGGCCTCGGCGTCCTCGTCTCGATTGGTTTCCCGCTCCTGTTTGCCCTCGCGACTAGCTCCGTCGCCTACGGCCTGAACCATCTCTTCTTTGGCAGGACCGTGGTGATTTCGAAGAGCGTCGCGGGCTTGGTTTACGGCGCGCTGTATCTTGGTGGGGGGACCATCTGGCTGCCGATCGTTACTCATGCTCTGCAGAACTTTATCCTGTTCCAGCTCACCAAGGAGCGCGATGCCTAACGCACTGGCTCTGGGTGCCTTCCTGGCCGCCGCCATCACTGTCTCCTTTGGCTGGGGCCGGGCACTCTGGTATTTTACCGAGCGGTCGCAGGCAACTCGCCGCTGGGTGTTTTTCGCAATGGGATACACCTGCCGGCAATTTGGCGAAGTGCGAGCGCTGGCCCTAGGCGCAATCTACTACACACTCGGCCTGCTGGCGTCACTTTTGCTTGCCCTCGCATTTCGGCTGCCGGTTTCCTCGTTGATCTCTTTTAAGGTGTCTCATATCCCTTTGTCACTTCTGGGAATTGTCGCCGAAATCTCTCTCTCGAACCTGCTCATCGACCTGAGCGTCAGACTCACCAGCACCGCAGGCCCGGAGCGGTTCGCAGAGATCAGAGAGATTCCTTGGATGAAGGGTCTGTACCAGCTTCCACCCGCAGTCGTGCCCTTGGCGGCTGCCGGCGGTGGCGTGGTTGAGGAGATCTTCTTTCGCGGCGTCGTGCTCCGCATCATGAGTGACAGACTGTCTGTCGCTCCGATGATCGCGATTGCGATCGCCGGGACACTGTTCGTCTTCCAGCAACTGGTGCAGGTGCGGACTGCTTTCCAGGCCATGGTGATTGGTTCCAGTTGCGTTGCTATTTCTGTGGCTGGCGGACTACTCGTGGCGCTCACTGGCAGCATTTTGCCGGCCGTGATCTCCCATGGCTCGTTCGTCCTCTTCTTCATGTCGCATGGTGAGGCCTCCCCGGACTCGTACCAAGCTAAGGCAGAGATGACGGCCCGATGATCATGGCGGGAACCCTCGAACGCAGGAACCCGTTGGCCCTCGGCGAAGAGCTGGGTTTTCCTGTCCCCGTAACTCCGGATTACAGAAAACGTTGGCATCAAGTACGCGGTACGTCAAGCGTAGCAGCGAGTGGCGAACAGCCGCGTTTGCGTCCGCAAGTCGTGTTGCCCTGACCACAGATGACACGGGGCCCCCAGTGGCTCCCCACGTGGTCGCGGGCGGCCTCTGGGGAATGTGGCTGATGACCTCGCCGAGCTGCCGGCCGGCAAGGTCGAGATCGTAGGTTTCGTTGCAGATTCATCCGCCGCGCTCAACGCCGACGCGCAGGAAAGTCAGCAGAAATTTGTGTGAGGAAGACTCTCTTGTTTGGCCCGTTTCGAGTAAAATAGCCACGTGAGCCCGCTTGACGACTACTGCGTTCGAGCCAGGCGATCGCCAAACCCGAAAGGACAAGCGGAAGGGGCGCAAAAACAGCGCCTTCGATCTCCGCGCTGAACACCCGGACCTGAATTCATGACATCACCCAAAAGCCCTAGGGTCAAGACATCCATCCTGGTGGCGCTGCTCGTAGTTCTGAGTTCCGCAGGAAATTTGTTTTTCAGCGTCGGCATGAAGCGCATCGGCGCCCTTCAGGGCTGGTCGATGGCGGCGTTGCACTCCGCTTTTGTAGCCATTTTTACCAGCGCCTGGATATGGCTCGGCATTATCAGCATGTTGCTGTATTTCGTGGCGCTGATGTTGGTATTGTCCTGGGCGGACTTCACCTATGTTTTGCCGGCCGCCGCATCCATGTATGCGGTGATTGCTGTGGTGGGGCATTTCGTGTTGGGTGAAAGTGTGACGGGGCTGCGGTGGATCGGAGTGGCGCTGATCTGCCTGGGCGTGGTGTTCGTGGGACGTACGCCCGCGAGCACGACGAAGAAGGGTTGAACATGCGCACGGCCATTGCTCTCGCGGTCCTGGTGCTGGCCGGTACCGGCGGTGATCTTGCCATGGCCCGCGCCATGAAGAGTCTGGGTGAAGTGCGCAGCTTCACTCCGGCGGCGATTTTCCATTTTCTGGGGCGAGCTTTCCGCGAAGGCTGGATGTGGATTAGCATTGCGCAGTCGACCTTGGCATTTTGCGGCCTGCTCGCTTTGCTCTCCTGGGAGGCGGTAAGCTTTGTGATTCCCGCCGCGGCGTTGAGCTATGTTACCGGCGCGTTGGGGGGCAAGTTTTTCCTGGGTGAGCAGTTGACGGCCCAGCGCTGGGCGGGAATCGGCTTGATCACCGTGGGCGTGGCGCTGGTGTGTTTGGGGTAGAAGGAGCGTGAATTGCTCTTGGTCGGGTTGTGGCGATATTCCAAACTTCGGCGATGTCTTGGGAACAGAAGTGGTACGAGGCGCATGGAATCGGACGGAGAGAGTTGAAACTGAAACTTCCGCTACTGGATTGAATCATGAGCAGAGCAACGCGGTTCGGAGTTTGCACGGACAACAGAGGATACGCGGCGTCCCTTGAGATCGGGAAACTGTACCCGGTGATACCCGACGCGGAGGCGGCCCAACATGGCTACATTCGTGTGATTGACGAGAGCGGTGAGGACTACGGCTACTCGGCGAAGCGTTTCTTCGTGTTGCAGATACCAGAAGCCCTGGCGAAGGCCCTGGGTCAGCCTTCCCTGGCGCGGGTTCGCGCGCCTGACGGGGCGTTGCCGGCGACGGCCAAAACCGGACGCGGCTGAACGCCGGTGGTTCGGCCGACCGTCGGTTCGCCGGATGGTGAAGCAAGCCTCTATGCTGTCTGCCGCCTACCGGCTACTGACTCCTGGCTTCCGATTCTGATTTCTAATTTCTGATTTCTGATTTGGCTATTGGCCGTTCCACACGAACGCCCCGAAAGTCCGAAAGGTGGTGAACCCAAGCCGCTCGTAGAGTCGCACCGCGCCGGCATTCAGATCCGTAACCGTGAGCGAGACCTCCTCGAACTTCTTGGCCGCCAACTGCGTGAAAGCCTTGTCCATCAGCGCCGTTCCAAGTCCCAGGCCCTGGAACTCGCGGGCGACGGCAATTTGGGGGATGTGGGCGGTGCGGGGACGCACGGCCGTGAGTGCCAGCACCGCCGCCAGTTTTCGCGACGCCTTGTGGGTGGCCACAAGCGATTCCTCGGGCAGGCAGTCGCCGCAGCCGCCCAGGTGGGTGATGGTCTCGATCAGTCGCGATGCTCCCTCGACGGAGGCGTACTGGTCATTGAGGAGGCTGTCGACGTGGTGGCGATAAGTGTGATAGATCAGTTGGGCCACCTGGCGATCGTGTCGCCGCTCCCACGGCTCAATCAGGAAGTCCGCCGCAAGCCGGGCCTGGCGCGCCGCCCCGGCGGCCGGGGCGCTGGCGCCGCCGCGGCCGGTCGGCACCCCCCAGCTTGCGAGCCGGACTGCCATGAAGCGGCGAAGGTAACTCTGGAAACCGTGAGCCCGAAAACAGGGATCGAGTTGTTCCAGGCTGAAATGCGGCAACTGCGCCTCCACGCGATGGAGCCCCGGTGTGGCCAGCAGCGTTTCCAGCACGTGGCCAAGCAACAGCAAGGCGCGCCCGACCGCATCGCCGTCCGGCTTCACAAACAGGTCGCCAATCAGGGCTTTCTCCGATTCATAGAAGAAGAAGCTGTACCCTTCAATGCGGCCTTGGCTCAGCAGGGCGTAGCCCGAGAGGCGCTTCTCTTCAAGGCAGGTGGAGACAAGTCGCGCTGCGGAACCGTAATCCCAGCGTATGGCTTCTCCCCAGATTCGGGACTCCGCCTCCAGCAAGGGCTGGAAGTCGGCAGCTTTGAACCGGCGGATGTCGATAATCTCGGGACTTGCGAGCGGCAACACTAAAGGACCTTTCCGTAGACGGTAGACCGTAGACAGTATACAGGGAAGAGGCAAGGGTAAAGGGTAAAGGGAAAATCAGAAATTAGAAAGTAGAAATCAGAAGAGGAAGACGTTCTTCGTTCTGATTTCTACTTTCTAATTTCTGATTTTCCCTTTACCCTTCACCCTTGACTTCTGATGATTCTCCCCTCGCTTTCACAAACGTAGTACGCTGGTAAGGTCGCCCGGGAGGCACTGATCCCGGGCCGGGAATGCATGGCAGCATCTGCGACAAAGAGCGCCCCCTACGCTGCGGGCAATCCGAGCGAGGCCTCGCCACCAGCGCCGGTCTCCTTTCGGCACCGGGTAGAATACGTCGCCGTGGCCGGTCTCCTGAAGTTTCTGGGCTGGCTTCCGCACCGGCTTGCGCGTGCCGCTTGCCGGGCGCTCGCCGCGCTCTGCTACTGGCTCTGGCCGCGACTGCGACGGGTGGGGCGCTTCAACCTGCAACTGGCCTTTCCGGACTGGTCATCCCGCCAGCGAAGCCGCGTCTTGTTCGGCCTGTTTCAGAACTTCGGCCGGATGCTCGCCGACTTTGCGCACTTCCCCAGGTGGAACCGCGGCAACATCGAAAAGATTGTCATCTACGACGGCTTTGAGAACTACGAGCGCGCCCGAGAGCGCGGCAAAGGCGTGCTCTTCCTCACCGCCCACTTCAGTAACTGGGAGTTGAGTTCATTTGCCCACGGCGTGTACGGCCACCCGCTTAACTTCCTGGTGCGGGAGATGGATAATCTTCGGCTCGACGCGCTGATCAATGGCTATCGTTGCCTGAGCGGCGGCCGCGCCATCGAGAAAACCGATTCCGCACGCCAAGTGCTGCGCGCCCTCGAAAACGGCGAGGACGTCGGCATCCTGATGGACCAGAACATGCTGCCCACCGAGGGTGTGTTCGTGCCTTTCTTCGGCAGGAGTGCCTGCACCACTCCCGGCCCGGCAAGAATCGCGCGCAGGACCGGCGCCGCCATAGTGCTGGGCCTGACCATCTGGGACCCGAAAATCGGCAAGTATCGGCTGCGCTTTGAGCCCGTGGAGTGGATCAAACGTGACGATCCGGACGAGGAAATCATCGCCAACACGGCGAACTTCACGCGGCTGATTGAGGAGTACGCGCGCCGCTACCCCGAGCAGTGGTTGTGGGTGCACCGGCGATGGAAAACACGGCCTCCGGGGGAGCCGCCGTTGTATCCATTCTAGGAAGCAGGGAGTCGGGGCTGGAGAATTGACGATTGACGATTGGCAAAATCAGAAATCAGAAAGCAGAAATCAGAATGAAGACCGTCTTTTTCTGATTTCTGATCTCTAATTTCTGATTTCTGATTTTGCCAATCGACAATCGTCAATTCTCCAACCTGGAGGAGTACCATGACAACCGAACAACTTGCCAGCCTGGTCGGCGGAAAGCTGCACGGCGAAGGAGCCCGTGAGATTCGCGGCGTTGCGGCCCTCGAGAGCGCGGGCCCGGAGGACTTGACGTTTGCAGAAGGCGAGCGCGCTTTGGGGCGGGCAACAACGTCGCGCGCTGGCTGCATTCTGGTCCCGGAAGAAGCAACGGTTGTCGGGCCGGCGGCGACGATCGAGGTAAAGCATCCCAAGTTTGCCTTCGTCCGCGCTGCCGACGCGCTGCGGCCTCGCCCCAAGCATGAGCCAGGCATTCATCCCTCCGCCGTGGTTGCCGCGGACGCGCAGTGGGCGCCGGACGTGAGCGTAGGCCCGAATGTCGTCATCGGGAGGGGCGCAAGAATCGGGGCCGGCACGCGGCTGGACGCCGGCGTAGTGATTGGCGAAGGAGTGGAAGTGGGTGACGCCTGCCGCTTCTACCCGCGCGTCGTCATCTACCCCGGTGCGCGAATCGGCAACCGCGTCATCCTCCACGCCGGCGTCGTTGTGGGCTCCGACGGGTTCGGCTACGTCTTCGCTGAGGGGCGCTACAACAAGTTCCCTCAACTCGGGCAGGCCATCATCGAGGACGACGTCGAGATTGGCAGCAACTCCACCGTCGACCGCGGCTCTCTCGGCGTGACCGTCATCGGCCAGGGAACAAAAATCGACAACCTTTGCCAGATTGCGCACAACGTCACCATCGGACGACACTGCGTGATCGCCGCTCAGACCGGCATCGCCGGCAGCGTCGAGGTGGGCAACGATGTGATCATGGCCGGTCAAGTAGGCGTCGCGGACCACATTCGCATCGAAGATAACGTGCAGATCGGGGGCCATTCGGCGATCTTCCCCGGCAAGATCGTACGCAAAGGGAGCGTCGTGTGGGGATCGCCGGCGCGCCCAATCAAGGAGTTCAAGAAGCAGCAGGCCTACCTCGCCCAGTTGCCGAAGTTGGCGGAAAGGATGAAACAGCTCGGCCGGCGCGTCGATAGGGGCTAAAGTTTGAGGTATAGGGTTAAGGGCTATCATGCCTGAGCGTCCTTTGTCCTTGGTCGTTTGTCCTTTGCAGGAGACCTCCGAATTGCCGATTTACGATTGGTCCTGAGCGAAGCGAAGGATTGCCGATTGGAAGAAGGCGTCAGCATTCAGCGACCAGCAGTCAGCAAGAAAGAGACCGGGCCATCAGGCCCCGCTGGCTGAAGGCTGAGCGCCGATGGCTGATTGCTTCTTTTTCAATCGGCAATCCTTCGCTCCGCTCAGGACCAATCGTAAATCGGCAATTCGACCCGTCATGAGTCGCGCCATATTCGGAGAGATTCTTCGCCAAGCGCAAAGAATCGCGGAAATACTAGTACAGATGGGTCCAGATCATGAATTGTACAAATCACATGTCGAATACACGCTCGCTCCTGAAGGCTTCACGCTGGAAGTTGACGCTGCGGGAGGCCCGCATCATGGCGGTTGCCGTTCTCACGGCGGGCGCGGCAGCCGCGCAGCAGACGCCTCCGGCCATGAAAGTCGATCTCGAACAGGCGGTCCACCTGGCGCTGGCTCATAATCACACCTTGAAGGCGGAGCGCACCCAGATTCAGCAGAGCCAGGCGCAGGAGATCACCGCCGCCATCCGGCCCAACCCGGTGTTTACCTACGACGATCTCTTTGTGCCTCTCTCTCCCGCCGATTACAACCGCGCGACGTTCAACTCGATCACCGAATTCGACGCGGGCCTGGGATTCACCTGGGAGCGCGGGCACAAACGGGACGCGCGCATCCGGGCGGCGCGCGATCAGACGGCCGTGACGCGCTCGCAGGTGGCCGACAACGAGCGCGCGTTGACGTTCAACGTGGCGCAGGAGTTCGTGAACGTTCTGCTGGCAAAGTCCACGCTCGAGTTCGCCCGGCAGGACCTCGCCAGTTTCCAGCAGACGGTAGGCATCAGCGAAGTGCGCTACAAGGCGGGCGATATCAGCGAGGGCGATCTGCTCAAGATCAAGATTCAGTTGCTCCAGTTCCAGACCGACGTCTCCTCGGCGCAGGTGGCTCTGGTGCAGGCCATGGCCAGCCTGCGGCAACTGATGGGCTACGATGCCGTGCCGGCGAATTACGACGTGGCGGGCGATCTCGAATACTCGCCGCTGCACGGCAACAAGGAGGACCTGCAAGTCCTGGCGCTGAAGCAGCGTCCGGACCTGATGGCGGCAGTGGAGGGCGTGACGGCGTCGAAGAGCCAGAACGACCTGGCGCGGGCCAACGGTAAGCGCGACCTGACGACGACGTTCCTGTACACCCATGTTTCCGCCATCAACAGCGCCAGCTTCACGGCCAACATCGAGGTCCCGATCTGGGACCGCAACCAGGGCGAGATCGCGCGCACCCACTACGCGATCGCGCAGGCGGAAGAAAGCAAGACGGCAGCGGAAGAAACCGTCCTGACGGACGTCATCAACGCCTGGGAGGCCCTCAGCACCAACGGCCAGGTGGTGAATCTCTACCAGTCCGGATACCTGAAACAGGCGCAAGACTCGCGCGACATCAGCGAATACGCGTACAAGCACGGCGCCGCCAGCCTGCTGGACTTTCTCGATGCCGAGCGCACTTATCGTTCTACCCAGCTCGCGTATCGCCAGGCGCTCGCCAACTATATGCTCTCGCTCGAGCAGGTCCGCGAGGCGATAGGAAAACGCAGCCTACAGTGAGAGCCCGGCAACCTTGAAAGACCCTGGAGGAATCTTACGATGCGACGAGTTATGTTTCTGGCCTGCTTGCTCACTCTGGTGCCTGGAGCCCTCCGAGCGCAGACAAAGGACGCCATGGAGGAACGGCTAAAGGCCGACGAAGACCGCATCAAGGCTTTGGAGGAGGAGATCGAAGCATTGAAAACGGCCCTGACGGCAGCAGCACCCGCCGCTGCGGCAGCAGTGACCAACGCCACCGCATCTCCGCCAAGTGTGGTGCAGGCTGCCTCTCAGGCACCCGCGGAAGTGCAAGCGCCCGCCACCTCCCAGACCCTGCAGGTAGCGGCAACTCCCGTCTTGCCGGGCGAATCCGCGGGCCAGCTTCCTGTTTATGGTGGAGCGAGTGCAGCAGCCAAAGCCCTGAATCCTGACGTCAGCGTGATCGGAGACTTTCTGGGCGCAGCCGGCAAGAACCGCGTTCTTCCTGGCCCTGCCCTGGAGATGCACGAGTCCGAAATTGGTCTTCAGGCGATTGTCGATCCTTACGCGCGCGCCGATTTCTTCCTCTCGTTTGGCGAGGAAGGCGTGAACCTCGAAGAAGGCTACATCACCTTTACCTCGCTGCCCGGAGGACTGGTCGCTAAGGTGGGCAAGATGCGGGCCGCTTTTGGCAAGGTCAACACACTTCACAACCATGTGCTGCCGTGGACCGACCGACCGCTGGTGACGGAGAACCTGGTTGGCGGCGAAGACGGAATCGATGACGCCGGCATCTCGGTGACCCGCATTCTGCCCGCACCCAAGGACATCTTCCTGGAGGGGACGGCGCAGGTCTTTCGGGGAGACTCCGATGATGTCTTCAAGTCGACCCAACGCAGTGACGTCAGCGTGGTAGGTCATCTTCGCGGCTATCGTGACCTGACTGAATCGACCAATCTCGATATGGGCATTTCCTACGCTCGCGGTCACAACGACCTGGGCAGCGCCTATCGGACGCAGCTGTATGGTGTTGACACCACGCTGCGTTGGAAGCCGCTGCGAAGAGCGATCTACCACTCCTTCGTAGGCCGTAGCGAGCTCATCTGGAGCCAGCGCGAGCAGGTCGGATTCGTACAACGGGCCTTCGGGTTCTATACTTCCGGCGACTACCAGTTAGCGCGGCGGTGGTTCGTCGGCGGGCGATACGACCGCTCGGGTGAGGCGCGCCTCGCCACGCTCACCGACTCCGGCTTTTCCACCGTCGTCACCTACTGGCCGAGCGAGTTCAGCCAGATCAGGGGACAATATCGCTTCACCCGCTACCCCGACGGCCGGGACGGCAACGAATTGCTTTTCCAATTCCAGTTCTCTCTGGGGGCCCATGGCGCCCACCCGTTCTAAGGAGTCCGCATGAACCAAAGAAACTCTCCTTTGCTTCTCGCCCTGATTTCGTTTATGGCCCTGGTGCTATTCACGCTTTCTCCCGCCTCGGCGGAAGCCGCTTCCAAACTCAGAGTGGTTACGGCCACGACCGATCTGGCAGCACTGGCTTCGGAGGTCGGCGGCGACCGCATCGACGTGGAATCGGTCGCCCGCGGCTATCAGGACCCGCACTTTGTCGAGGCCAAGCCCAGCTTCCTCCTGAAGCTGCGGAAGGCGGACTTGCTGATCGTGATCGGCCTTCAACTGGAAATTGGCTGGCTGCCGCCGCTGATTGCCCAGTCCGGCAACCCGCGAATTCAGATTGGAGCGCCGGGCTACCTGGACGCTTCCGACTTCGCGGAAATACTCGAGAAGCCAACCGGCGTGGTCACGCGGGCCATGGGCGATGTGCACCCGCTGGGGAACCCGCACTATTGGCTTGACCCGGAGAACGGTCGCCGGATCGCCCGCGCGATTCAGATGAAGCTCGCGGAGATGAGACCCGAGGACGCCGGCTACTTCGAACAGCGGTTTCAGGCCTTTAGCCAGCGCCTCACCAACGAGGAGAAGACCTGGGACGAAGAAATGAAGCCTCTCCACGGGCTCAAGGTGGTCTCCTACCACAAGTCCTGGCCCAACTTCGCGAAACGCTTTGACCTGGACGTCGTCGGCTACATCGAGCCGCGCCCGGGCATTCCGCCCAGTCCAGGCCACACCCTGGAACTGATCGCCCTGATGCGGCGTGAAAATATAAAGCTGATCATGGTCGAACCTTACTTCGATCTGAAGACCCCGAACAGTATCGCCAGCCAGACGGGAGCGCAAGTCCTGGTGATGCTACCCTCCGTGGGCGGGGAGAAAGAAGTGACGGATTACTTCAAGCTTTTCGATTACGATATTGCGTTGCTGACTAAAGCGGTCAAGGCCGCGCACTAGGGTTAGAGGACATCAAATGGAAGTTCTTCCGTTCTTGCTCATGCCGTTCCTCGCCAGTCTGATCCTGACGGGAATCCACGCCTACCTGGGCGTGCACGTTGTTGAGCGCGGCGTGATCTTTGTAGATCTCGCCCTGGCCCAGATCGCGGCCCTCGGCGCCACGGTGGCGATCCTGATGGGCATGGAGCCGCACGCCGGTAATACCTACTGGGTTAGTCTGGCTTTCACTTTTCTTGGGGCGGCGATCTTCGCTCTGCTCCGGGTTCGTCGGGCGCACGTTCCCCAGGAAGCAATTATCGGTATCGCCTACGCTGTAGCCTCTGGCGCGGCGATTCTGGCCATGAGCAAGGCGACCGGCGAAACCGAGCACCTCAAAGATATGCTGGTGGGCAACATCCTGGCCGTTTCCGGGCCGGAAGTGGCCAAGACCGCGGCGCTCTATGCGGGGATCGGTTTATTCCACTTCATTTTCCGGCAGAGGTTTCTTCTCATTTCGATCAATCCGAAGGCGGCCGAGGCTCAGGGAGTATCGATACGTTTCTGGGACTTCCTGTTCTATGCTTCGTTCGGATTCGTCGTCACCTCGTCGGTCGCCATCGCCGGAGTTCTGCTGGTCTTCTGTTACCTGATCGTACCCTCGGTGGGCGCCATGCTGTTTGCGGATCGAATTGGGCGGCGCCTGGCCATCGGATGGACCATGGGAACACTGGTTTCAGCGCTGGGCGTGTATCTCTCCGTCCTGCTGGATCTGCCCACTGGCGCCACCATCGTCTGCACGTTCGGTGGTGTTCTCGCGCTGATGTTTCTCCTTCGCGTTCTTCTCTATCACCGGCGCAGGGAAGTAGAGGTGGCGCCATCCTATGCAGAAGTGCCCGTGGAAGCGCCGAGTGGGCGGCGCCACTCGGACGCTGCGAGGGAATAATCCGCCTCGTTTTGCAACCGCTGGCTGGCGCAGAGCGTAGCTCTGCGATTCAGTAACCTCTTGTTCTTGTTCGGCCACTGCACTTGAATCATGCCAAGTCATGGACGCCATTTGGAGGTCGGCGGATTGCAGTATATCACCACCAGTGCCCACCGCCGGCTCAACCTTCTCGACAGCCGCGTCGCTCCCTGCTGATTCAGTGGGCCCGGTCAAGCTGGAGGTTCTACTACTTAAACGATCCGTCCGTCCTGGGAAGGGACCGGCTCGCCCAGCCCGGATGGCTCAACATCGCACAGCTACACTGTGCGCCAGCCTGCGATCGGAGGCGGAGAGAAAACAGGGCAAAAAAAGCTTGCTTTTGCCCGAGCGCTGCGATATAAAAAGACCTGCGTCACAGCCGACGGTGAGCGGGGTTGCTGAAATTTCTAAGGCGGGCACATAGGCTTTTAAGTGCCTCGGCATACCCCCGAAGGAGGCAACCACTGCCACCCAGCCCCGAAGGACCCGCGACCACCCCCGCTCGATGTTCCCCCTGCGCGCTCGACGCCCGTCCCAGCCCGTGTGGCAGATGTCAGGTTTGGCTCTGTGGATGGGCTATACAACTAGCGCCCCAACCTTGACAGAAAGAAGGAGGATCCCATGACAAGAACTAAACAAACTTCGGAGACGCGCCTGCGCGCAGTCAGTATCGCGCTGGCGTTAGCGACGGTGCTTGTGCCAGCGGTCGTCGGAACCGGGTTGGCCGAAGCGCAGACCTTCACTGTGCTGCACAGCTTCACCGGGTACCCGGACGGGGAATGGCCCTATGCAGGTTTGGTCCAGGACGCGGCAGGCAACCTTTACGGCACAACCGTCTGGGGCGGTGCTTCTGACGTTGGAACGGTGTTCAAGCTGGCCAAGACCGGCGAGGAGACCGTGCTGCACAGCTTCAGCGGGTACCCGGACGGGCAATATCCCTTCGCAGGTTTGGTCCAGGACGCGGCCGGCAGCCTTTATGGCACCACCGAGGAAGGCGGCGCCGGCGCTGGCACGGTGTTCGAGGTGGATAAGAGCGGCAAGGAGACCGTGCTCTACAGCTTCACGGGAACCGGGGGGGACGGCGCATATCCTTGGGCGGGTTTGACGCGGGACGCGAAGGGCAACCTATACGGCACTACCGACGATGGCGGCGCTCACGGCTTCGGAACGGTGTTCGAGCTTGGCAAGGCCGGCAAGGAGGCCGTGCTCTATAGCTTCGGTGGGGTTTATGGGGAATATCCCTTCGCGGGTTTGGTTCGGGACGCGGCGGGCAATCTGTATGGCACCACCTACGAGGGCGGTGTTTACGACTACGGAACGGTGTTCAGGCTGGGCAAGACCGGCAAGGAGACCGTGCTGCACAGCTTTGACAACAACGGCTCGGACGGGGTAAGTCCCCTCTACGGATATTTGGTAGTGGACGCGGCGGGCAACCTGTACGGGACAACCGGCTACGGCGGCACTTCCGGTTACGGAACGGTGTTCAAGCTCAATAAGGCCGGCAAGGAGACGGTGCTGCACAGCTTCACCGGGGGAGCGGACGGGGAAGGTCCCTCTGCAGGTTTGGTCCGGGACGGGGCAGGCAACCTTTATGGCACTACCGGGTCCGGCGGCGCTTACGGCTACGGAACGGTGTTCAAGCTCAATAAGGCCGGCAAGGAGACGGTGCTGCACAGCTTCACCGGGGGAGCGGACGGGGAAGGTCCCTCTGCAGGTTTGGTCCGGGACGGGAAAGGCAACCTTTATGGTACCGCCTCGTGGGGCGGCGCTTACGGCTACGGAACAGTGTTCGAGCTGACGCCTTGAGGCCAATGCGGCCCCAAGGCAGGTGTGGGCAGTAGACAGACAGGAGCAAGCAGCACGACGGAGGCGGAAGGAGGATCACATGACGAAAGCAGTGCAAACTTCAGGAACGCACCTGCGCGCAGTGAGTACCGCGCTGGCGCTAGCGATGGTGCTTGTGCCGCCGGTCGCGGCGCAAGGGCAGACTTACAAGGTGCTCTGGGCGTTTAGCCCCGGGCAGGACGGGGCAGAGCCTGCAGCAGGTTTGGTGCGGGACGCGGCAGGCAACCTGTATGGCACCACCGCGTTTGGCGGCGCTTCCGATTGGGGAACAGTGTTCAAGCTGGATAAGAGCGGCAATGAGGGCGCGCTTTACAGCTTCACCGGGACCGACGGGGACGGGGCAGAACCCGAGGCAGGTTTGGTTCGGGACGCGGCGGGGAACCTGTATGGCACCACCCAATGGGGCGGCAGTGCAAGCGGCTACAGCGGCTGCGGAACGGTGTTCATGCTGCACAAGGACGGCACGGAGACGGTGCTGTACAGCTTCACCGGCACCGGCGGGGACGGCGCAAACCCCTACGGAGGTTTGGTTCGGGACTCGGGAGGCGACCTTTATGGCACCACCTACTACGGCGGCGCTTCTGGCGGCGGAACGGTGTTCGAGGTGGCGGCGAACGGCAAGGAGACTGTGCTTTACAGCTTCAGCGGGTCGCCCGACGGGCAATTCCCCGACGCAGGCTTGGTCCGGGACGCGGCGGGCAACCTATATGGCACCACCCAGGTTGGCGGCGCTTCCGATAGCGGAACGGTGTTCAAGCTGAGTAAGGCCGGCAAGGAGACCGTGCTCTACAACTTCTGTTCCGAGCAGAACTGCGTCGACGGGGCAGGTCCCTGGGCAGGTCTAGTGCGGGACGCGGCGGGCAACCTTTACGGCACGACCGTAGGCGGCGGCGATCCCACCTGCAATGCGCCTTGGGAAGGTTGCGGAGTCGTCTTCATGCTGGATAAGACCGGTAAGCAGACCGTGCTCTACAGCTTTGCCGGTCCGCCCGACGGGTTATCTCCCTTGGCCGGTCTGATACGGGACGAGGCGGGCAACCTTTATGGTACCACCATCAGGGGCGGCGATCTGAAATGCGCGAACGATCTTGGCTGCGGGACGGTCTTCATGCTGGACAAGACGGGCAAGGAGACCGTGCTGCACAACTTTTGTTCTCTGCACAACTGCACCGACGGGGCATCTCCCGTGGCAGGTTTGGTGCGGGACGCGAAGGGCAGCCTTTACGGGACGACCGCCGGCGCCATTGCCGGTGGCTACGGCTACGGAACGGTGTTCAAGCTGACGCCTTGACGAGGGACGCTTCCCGGTCGGCGGGCGAACAAGGTCAATAGCCAGGCAACAATAGCCAGGCAACAACCGCGCTCGCGGCTTCGGCCCCTGGCCGCAACCAGACCGAAAACGCCATGACCGGTGCATCATACGCCTAGCGGTAATCAGTTTGAACCGTCCGCGTATTTTCCGGGATATTTCCATGCTGGGTATTTGAAGAGTGGCCGTAAGATAAACTCTTGGGGAATCGGGCCGACCTTCCAGATCGCAAAACGTGTTTCGTTGGCAAGGAGCAAGCCTATTGGGGAGGCAAAAATCCCATAGACTACAATTTTATGGGGGGCTTGGCGAATCATCTGAAAAATTGGGATTCCGTTCTCATCGACAACCTCCAGGGCATTGGCGGTATAATTCCAATCACATCCCGATATATTTACCTTGAACTCGTTGTTTTCAACTTCGATAGGACCTTGACCAGTCGGAGACCATAGTTTCAATGAAAACAAAAGCGTGTCGTCTTTCATTCTCAGCGTCACCGGAGCATAATCGTTGAACATGAACGGATGAAATGGCTCCATAGTGAGAGGGGGGTAGGCTTGATTAAGCGTCATGCCGCCCAAAGAGAAGACTACAGGTCCGTTTTTTTCATGAAATGCCGGAGCTTCCACTTTCTCTCCACCATTCCCGAAGCAGTTCGTTATGACGCGATTATGGCTTCCCGTAATGGCAGGACTACAAGGTCCGGCTGTCTTTGCGTCTCCGGTCACCTTCGTTTGGCCCATATTGTGCATGGTAGCCAGGAGGGCCAAGGTTAGGGCGTATTTCATGGTTGTACCCTCTCATTTCGGGGGTTTCTTTCTAGGCTCCTTAGGTTCCGGCTGCGGGTTTATCACGATAGTATTCCCACTACCTGTGACCGCTGGGCTTTCGTCGCCTGTTGTTGTGGCGTCGCCGCTCGACCAGTCGATCTCACCACCGGGCGACTTGCGTCTAGGAGCGCGACGGAAAGCGCTGCGCGGAGTCTTGGGTGGAGTCGGCTCCTTGACAGCTGGGGCGGGGGTAGGAATTGTGGCAGGCGGGGGCGAGGAGTGAGTGGGGTGTTCTGCCCGATACTTGTCAATTGCCCTGGCCCACACCCCTAACGCCACTGGCACTGCGATTAGGGCCGCTAGTGTGCCGACAACTGCGTAGCTGAGCCTCGTATGGTTCAGGAAAAACTTACCATAGACCCAAGAGAGCCACTCCAAGAACCGTTCCATGGGGTTAAACTAGCTTTCCGCACTAAGCAAGCCACCAGGCGAAGCCTCGTGTCCCGACCGTTATGTTGCACAATTGTGTCGCGTGTCGTCCGAGAATACGAGAAGCCGTCGCGTGAAAATCCTTGAGCCTCGCCTTCCTCTCTTCGGGGGACAAGGTATCGAGATGTTCCTCGGTGATGTCGACGAGTCGATCCAATGCCGCCTCAAATGTAGCTCTTGTTGCCTTGGCCATTTTTAGAAACCTTTGCTGTATAAAACATTGGGGAAGAGTTGGGCATCGGTAGGCCCTGAGGACTTACAATCGGCCGTCTCTTCCGGGACTTGGGGGTTCGACTCCCTCCCCTTCCGCACCACGACTACACTGCTTTACCCTGCTGGCAGTGCGCAGTTCCGTCAACTTTTTCGTTCGCCGTTGCGGGCTGCCCCCCCATACACCTCATACAACCCCACCTACCTATGATGTTGCTTGCTGTTTGAGAAGTCAAGACATCCTTTCGCTGGGTAGTGTCCTAATTTGGCCTGGGAGCGCGGGCGTCCCGCCCGCTCTTGACCGCAACCGCAAATGAGGCCGCCAGTGGAGGCGGTCCCGTCGGAATGGAATAGAAGAGCGGGCGGGACGCCCGCGCTCCCAGGCCAAATTAGGACACTACCTTTCGCTGGACAATCCTGGGAATGGAGCGGCTTGTCCAGCCCGGATGCCCCAACATCGCACAGCTACGCTTGTGCGCCAGCCCGCGAAACCCGGCGACCACCGGGGCGCGCAACCCCGTAGGGAGTTACCGCGACATTTATTGTGGTCTTTGGCAATAAAATTGCCTTATTGACAAAAGGCAGACAGGGTATTATGCTTGTACGCAAGTCCACAGACAGGTAGCTAGCTCGTGGGCTAAGCTGACTTACGTACGCTTGATGCTCAAGCGGCGATGAGCCGCGAAGATACAACGGCCGTGGCGAAGGAGGTTGATGGCATGTCGTTAGTGGAGCGTGAGGTGACCCCCAGGCAGGTGGCTGCCAATCAGTCCAACTCCCAGAAGTCGACCGGTCCCAAGACTCCCGAGGGCAAGGCCCGCGTGTCCCTCAACGCTCTCAAGACCGGCGCCTACGCCAAGGGGGACAACGCCCTGCGTCAGATCCTGCTCAAAAGGGGCGAAAGCCCGCAAGAACACGAACAGTTGCACCGCGACCTGATGGACTCCTGGCAGCCCGACGACACCATGCAGGCCCTGCTGGTGAAGACGATCGCCGACAAGACCTGGGACAAGCTGCAGTTGCGTGCCGCCTGGCTGGAGAGTCAGTTGACGGCCTTGCAGGTGGCCCAGATCCAGGCCGAGCGGCGGCAACTTCTGTCACGCCGCTGGCTTCCCGGCGTGCAGGCGGCCCCCGATGACCGCCCCGGCCTCTGGCGCGCCAAGGACTCGCCGAAGAAATTTCACGACATCCATCAATTCTTGGATTGCTTGCAGGAATGGTTCGAAAAGGTAGAATGTCCGGTGGAATATCCCCAGTTGATGGCCGCGCTTTACGGGGACACGCCGAGTCTGGCGGGCGAGAGAATCAGGCAACTGTTTATCCAGTTCTTCGGTGACGACCAGGCGTTGTCGGAAAAGGCGGGGCAGGAGGTGCCCAAGTGGATCGCCCGGGAAAGGCGGGACGTGCAGGAGGAGGAGGAACTGTACCGGCGGGAGTCGGCGCTGCGGGCCCAGGGCGGACCCAGCTTGACGGAGGAGCAAGTGGCGGCCAAGGAAACGGCGCTGGAGCGGCAGATCGCCGAGCAGGCCCGGCTGTTGCTGCAAATGAAATCGAAGCGGTCTCTGTGGCCATCGCAGCCGGAAGCGGGCGAGGGGGCGGCTGGTTCGGGAACTGCGACCCAGAGCGGGGAGAAACAAA
>Ga0326728_10011442_pt1 | contig 20255 bp, 18 predicted proteins | sample MB3enrmetagenome_FD_207602 | JGI IMG/M metagenome (GOLD analysis project Ga0326728, IMG submission 207602) | Lab enriched peat soil microbial communities from McLean, Ithaca, NY, United States - MB31MN | ecosystem: Environmental > Terrestrial > Soil > Wetlands > Peat | place: USA: New York... | reverse complement strand
GTATCGAGGTTGATCCCGTGTTCAAGCAGCCTCACGGTCGCCCCATGCCGGGTCATGCTGTTCCGGACGAGCTGGCACTGGTCATCGGGTACCTCGATAAGTGCCTCTCCTTCGGACGAGTCGATCAAGGCCCGTTCCACACTGATGAGGACACCGGTGTCTTTTACCACCTGCGCGATGATCGGGGCGTTCTCCCTGCCTTTGGAGAAATTCACGAGCAGTTTCATTTCAGCCACCTCCCGCCGAAGAGCTTCCCGAGGTTTATTGCGGTGAGCATGCCGATCACATGGCGATCCTGGTCGAGGACCGGCAATGCACTGATGTTGTTCTGTTCGAGTTTCCGGACCGCGATATCGACTGCCTCTTCGGTGGTGGTGGTCACAACCTTCTTTTTCATGATGTCGCCGACGGTGCTTGCCTTGCCCGGGTTTGCGACCGCTTTTGAGACGTCAAAGGTGGTCACGATCCCCACCAGCCTGCCGTCGCTTCCTATCACCGGCAGGTGGTTGGTCTCCCCCTTGAGGAGTTTCTGCGCGGCGGTCCGGATCTCCTCGTTCTCGCCCACGCTCACCACCTGGCTGTCCATGATGTCCATCACGCGGGGGCCTTTTGTGCTCTCGTGCATCGGGTGTACCCTCTTTGCCGCATCTATGGGCCGGGTGGGGAGCGCAAGCTGCATCCTGCCTTTCTCGATCCAGGACTTGAGTTCCCCGGCGACCTGTCGCGCCCTGCGGAAACTCGAGAGGGACGAGGTCCGCACCTCCTCCTCGTTGATCTCCACCGCGCCGGACCTGAGTTCGGCATAGGTCACACTCCTTACTTGGGGGCGGGTGCGGCTGGGAACGCCGTAATCGAGCAGGTCGACCGAGATATCCTCGTCCCGGACCGCGGTCGCCCGGACCACGTCAAGGTCGAGGACCGGCAGCGGTACCCCGAGCCCGACATACAGGGTGACACCATAGCCGGTCATGGTTGCGGCGCGGAGGTAATCGGGAGACATCTCTTTGAGGTTCCCTGTCACCATCAGCGTGCCAAAACCGCCGGCCGGCGAGTGCTGGGTCCCCTCGCCGACCACCATTCCCTGCGCGCCGCACAGGAAGATCGGGACGCCGCTTCCGATGAGCCGGAGTTTGGGATCATTGCTGATAGGATTGAGCAGCCCTGCGCCCGAGAAAGTGACGTTTCCGGTATTGGGAAGGAGCGTTCCCATGTAAGTGTGCAGGAGCCGGTCGGTGGTATTGGTCGCTGCATTGTACCGCTGGTAGGCGTTCCGCGGATTGCACATGATCGCCTGGTTGAGGTTTTCGAGGAGCAGTTCGGTCGCAATTGACCTGCGCGGGTAGCAGTCAGTGCCCCGGGAGGACGCCCGCAGCTCTACCGATTTTCCCGAGACGAGGTCTTCGATGACGTGGGCGCCGCCATACCTCTCGTCCTGCGTATCAGACTGCTGGGTTGCCCCGATATAGGTATCGACCGCGGCAAGACCCCCATACGCCTCGACATCATTCAACCAGATCCGCTCCATCCGTATCGGGGGCTCCGAATGCCCGAAATTCAGGAATGCTCCTGACGAACACATCGCCCCGAACGTCCCGGTGGTAACGACATCTACTTCCTTAAGTGCGCCCTCCTCGCCCAGCTCGTCAACGATGCGTGGCATCTCTTCCGCGGTGACAACACGGGCACTGCCGTCACGGATACGCTCGTTGATCTGCCCGATGGACTTGTGCATGGCTGAAAATATCGTTTCATGAATATTAAAACTCATTGCTATTACCCAAGGTAATATATAGTATTTATTCCCGTCCAGCGCTATTCCTGTATATGCAGCTGCGTGCCTTTGCAGAAGAGATGGAAGCGCTCGCCCCGCCATCGCTTGCCGAGGAGTTCGATGCCGGGAAGATCGGGCTTGTCATCGAAGGAAGACCGGAGATTGAAAACGTCTGCTGTGCGCTGGACGCAACGCCCGCGGTGGTCCGGCAGGCAGTGGCATCCGGTGCCGATATGCTGGTCGTCCACCACACTCCCCTCTGGACACCACTGACCTCCCTTACCGGATCGACCGCTGCGCTGGTGCGCGAGATCCTCACAGGAGAGCTGAACGTGTACGTGATGCACACCAACTTCGACCATGCCGCCGGTGGCGTAAACGATGCGCTCGCCCATCTTCTCGGCCTTGCGGACTGCCGGCCCCTCTCCCTTGGACTTGTGGGCAGCTGCACGCTCACGCTTCCGGAAATTGCCGGGAATCTGGGCGGGAGTCTCCGGATCTGGGGAAACCTTTCATCGCACCGGCAGCTTGCTGTCGTTGCCGGCAGCGGTTTTGTCCCCACTCTTATGGCTGAAGCACAGGAGCTCGGGGCAGAAGCGTTCCTCTCGTCAGAGATGAAACTTTCTGTGGCCCGGACAGCCCCGCTCCCCTGTATCGAATCAACCCATTATGCGCTCGAAGCCCCGGCCATGCGGCGCCTTGCGGCGCAGAAGGGCTGGCAGTATATCGATGATCCCCCGCTCCTTGCCGTGTACCCATGAGTGATCCATGGCAGCTGATTGGTGAGAGAAAGGTCCTTGACGATGAGAGCCGGGCCGCACTTGTGGCCCTGTATGGCACGCGGGGGAAGAAGGCGCTGGATGCCATTGACAATCATCTGGTAAAAAAATATCTTGATTTTTTTGTTGTCACCGGCACCTCCGGAAACTATGTCATCTGCGAGGGTGTCTGCACCTGCCCGGATTTTGCCTTCCGGCAGAAGCCATGCGGGCACCTTATCGCTGTCCGGATTGCCGAAGCGACCGGGGCGTTTGAAACGGTCGATGAGTGGTACCAGGAGACCTGGAAAGGGCAACCGGTCCGGTGATTGCTTTGCCATCGGGAAGATATCGTTGACCGGGTCTGCCGCTGGGCATGGAGCGGGAGGCACCTCTTGGAGCAGCGGGACAATCTCTATTCCGGGACGTTCCGGGACGAGATCGTAAGACTGGTAAAGAGTGCACAACCGGCAGAAACCGGCACAGTGATTGCCGGGGACTTCCTCACCACAGGATCACATCGACCGTGCTGCCCTGCTCTAGGCCCTCAAGGCCGGCCGGGATGCGGACAAGCCCGTCACTCTGTACAAGGGTGTTGAGCAGCCCGGACTTCCCAAAGAGCGGGTGGGCGATCCCACCCTCCAGTCTGACCCGGACATACTCTTCCCGCCCTTTCTGGGAGGGGAGGCTTTCTCCCAGCGTTGCCCGGGTAGTCCGCAGGGACGATCGTTTCTCACCGAGCATGTGACTGAGAAGCGGGCGGACAATCACCAGAAGCACGACGTATGCAGAGGCCGGGTGACCGGGCAGCCCGAAGACCGGTTTCTTCCCGATCCTGCCGATGATTGTTGGTTTGCCCGGGGCAATGGTGATCCCATGGACCAGCACTTCGCCCCTCCCGGCAATAGCACCCGCGGTCATGTCACGATCGTCTTTCGAACTTCCTCCGGAGAGGAGCACTACATCGCATTCCGGGAGGGCCTTTGACAACGCGGCTTCGAACGACCCGTGTTCATCCCGAACAATCCCGTAAAGCCGGGGAATGCAGCCGTACTCGTGGAGATATGCTGCAAGCATGGATGCATTGGCATCCCGTACCTGCCCCGGGCCGGGGGTCGCTGTCACCGGCACGAGCTCATTCCCGGTCGAAATGATCCCGACCACCGGCTGTTTTGCAACTGTCACCGAGGTCCTGCCACAGGCTGCAAGCACGCCGGCATCCTGTGGGGAGATCCTGCGGCCGGCCGGGAGGATGACGGCACCGCGCCGGTAATCTTCATCGTGCATGAGGACGTTCTCGCCATGAGCAACGGGACGCTTCACGAGCACCGTATCTCCCGCAGTATCTGTCTGCTCCATCATGACGACTGCGTCTGCTCCTGCCGGGAGCACACCCCCGGTGGGGATGTAGACGCACGTGCCCGGTCCCACCGTGAGCCTGCGCTCCTCCACACCCATCTGGACCCGGCCCGTGCACTGGAGGAGGGCAGGCGCAGAATCCGTTGCGCCGGTCGTGTCCTCAAACCGGACTGCAAACCCATCCACAACCGAGCGGTCGAAGCCGGGAATGTCTTCCCTCGCGATCACATCCACACAGAGCACTCGCCCGGGTGCATGCTCAGACAGGATCTCTTCAGGAACAGGATCCGGGGCGATACGGAGAACCGTTGCGACTGCATCAGGGACTTCGGTGATCTGCAGGAACCGGCTCATGCGAACAGCACACCCGTCCCGGTCATCTCATGGCGCATAATGAGCTGGTTTGGTTTACTTGTTTATTTTTTTACTTCTTTTGTATAATTTTTCATGGGGGATCCGGTTCACGTGAAAAAAATCCGATTATAAAGCATCTAAACTGTGTGAGATGATCGTTATCATGGAAGTGCGTCAAACGCAAACCATTTTTCCCTTCGCGGGATAATAATTGAAGAATGGAGATACCACCAGTGTACCGGACGGATTGTCCGGCCCTGACGCCCTTTTTTGGGGCCGTCCCGGGAAAAGGGCAGTCCATTCACCCCGGGAGAACTGGCCTGCACCTTCACAGGAATTTTCCACACTCTATTCCACGGACGTGCGTTTGATGCTTGAAGAAGAATATCAGCTGGAATATTTCAAAAATCAGGGGTTTATACGGAAGATCTGTAAATCCTGCGGTTCTGCTTTCTGGACGCGTGACAGCTCCCGTGAGGACTGCGGCGATGCGCCCTGTGTACCCTACTCATTCATTGGCAATCCGGTATTTACCAGCCATACGGTCGACGAGATGCGCGAGGCGTACCTCTCTTTTTTTGAGAAAAACGGGCATACCCGCATCGAGCGATACCCTGTGGCCGCACGCTGGAGGGACGATATTTATCTCACCATTGCCTCCATCGCCGACTTCCAGCCGTTTGTTACTGCAGGAATTGTCCCGCCGCCCGCAAACCCGCTTACTATCTCCCAGCCCTGCATCCGGTTAAATGACCTTGACTCTGTCGGAAAGTCCGGGCGGCACCTGACCACATTCGAGATGCTCGCCCACCACGCGTTCAACACTCCGACAGAAGAGATCTACTGGAAAGACCGCACCGTGGAGCTCTGCGACCAGTTCCTCGCGTCCATCGGCGGCGACCTCAATAAAGTCACGTACAAGGAGCGCCCGTGGATCGGAGGCGGGAACGCAGGACCAAGTGTCGAGGTGATGATCGGTGGCCTTGAGGTTGCAACGCTCGTCTTCATGTACCTTGGCAGGCAGAAAACCAGCCATCCCGGATACGATCTCAACGGGGAGAAGTACTACCCGATGAAGCTCCGCATTGTCGATACCGGCTATGGCCTGGAACGGCTGGTCTGGGCATCGAAAGGATCCCCGACCATCTACGATGCGGTCTTCCCCGATATGGTCAGCCGGGTGATGAGTTCCGCAGGGATTTCTCACCTCCTCGAAAACAAGGACTACACGAAGATCCTTGCCATGAATGCCCGGTTTGCCGGGCTTATGGATATCTCCGGATCCAACCTCTTCAACCTGCGAAAGAAAGTCGCAGCAGCCATCGATATCTCGCCGGAGAAACTCGACCGGATGATCACGCCCGTTGAAAAGGTGTACGCGATCGTTGACCACACCCGGTGCCTTGCCTATATGCTCGGCGACTGCATCGTCCCCTCGAACGTCCGGGAAGGTTATCTTGCCCGGCTCGTCATCCGCCGGACATTACGGATGATGAACGAGTTTAAGATGCAGGACACGCTCGCCGACCTCATAGAAGAGCAGATGAAGATCATCGGTATGAGCAAGTTCGAACAGGACATCGCCATTGTCCGCGAGATTGTCGATCGCGAAGTGGATAAGTACGCGGTAACGCTCGACCGCGGGACCCGGATCGTCCAGAAGGTGGCAAAGACCTACAAGGCAAAAAGCCAGCGTGTACCGCTCTCCGAGATCATCACCTTGTACGACTCCCATGGTATCCCCCCCGAGATGATCAAGGATATCGCACAAAAGGAAGGCGCCGTCATAGATCTCCCGGACAACTTCTACTCCCAGATCGCCGACATGCACTCTGAGTCCAAGAAGGAGGTAGTAACGGACAAGACCGCTGCGTATATAGACCGGGTCAGCGGCCTACCCCCCACAAAGAAACTCTACTATGAGCAGCCCGGGGATACCGAGTTCGAGGCGGTTGTCATCGACTTCTTCGATGAGTACGCGGTTCTTGACCAGACGCTCTTCTATCCTGAGGGGGGCGGCCAGCCGGCAGATACCGGGAGCCTTGTCGGGCCGGAGAGTATGGCCCGAGTCGATGATGTGGTGAAGGTCGGCGAGGTCATCCTCCACCATATCAGCGGGGGAGTCCTGCAGCGCGGCGAGCGGGTGAAGGGTATGGTCGATGAGGAGCGGCGCTTCTCGCTGATGCGCCACCACACGGCCACTCATATTCTCCTCCATGCAGCAAAAGAGGTGCTTGGCGTCCACATCCACCAGTCAGGGGCGCAGAAAGGGGCGGAGAGCTCGCGTATCGATATACGGCATTTCAAGCATATTACTCCCGATGAGCTGCGTAAGATCGAGATTGCGGCAAACCGCATGGTGATGACGAACCAGCCTGTCGAGATCTCTATCGAGAACAGGACCAGAGCCGAACAGGAGTACGGCTTCTCCCTGTACCAGGGAGGTGTCCCCCAGGGTAAGGACATCCGTGTGGTCAAGGTGGCCGGCGATATCGAAGCCTGTGCCGGCACCCACTGCCGGAGCACCGGAGAGGTTGGGGCGATCAAGATCCTCAGGGTCGAGCATATCCAGGACGGGATTGAACGAATCGAGTTTGCAGCCGGGATTGCAGCGATCTATTATATGCAGCACCTGGAGCAGATAGCCTCCTCATCTGCGGATGTCCTCTCGGTCCAGCTTGAAAACCTCCCGCCCACCGTGACCCGGTTCTTTACGGAATGGAAAGACCAGAAAAAGGAGATCGAACGCATGAGCCAGAGGCTCGTGGATCTCGAAATTTCGACGATCAACACTGAAACCATTGGCGGGATCCCGGTCGTGGTGAAACGCATCGATCTCTCACCGCGCGAACTCTCGACCATCGCCATGGCCCTCTCAGAAAAAGGCGGTGTTGCCCTCCTTGCTGCTTCCGGGGAGACTGCACGGGTGGTCCTTGCCTCAGGTGACTCCCGGGTCAATGCCGGGGAGATCATCGGGCAGCTCTGCGGGCTCCTTGGTGGCAAGGGCGGCGGAAAACCCCAGATGGCACAGGGTGGCGGGCCGGATGTGAACAAACTCGATCTTGCCTTAAACGTGGGTCGCGAGCGCATCATAGCTGCGCTGCAGAAAAAGTGAACATGACCGGAAATATAGTGGTGCTGGAACCGGGCGACGAACAGGCGCAGAAGATAGCAAAGGCCATGGCAAGCCAGACGGCAAACGACATCCTTTCCCTCCTTGCTGCCGGGACAAAAAGCCTCACCGATATTACCGAGCAGCTCAAAATCCCCCTCACCACGGCAAAGTACCATGCCGGGAACCTGCTTGATGCCGGCCTCATTACGGTCTCCGAAACCCGGTACAGTATCAAAGGGCGCGAGGTGAAGATGTACGCGCTTACCGATCGGCTCCTGATCGTCGCGCCAAAACAGACCAATGTCAGGGACCTGCTCCTCAAGTACAGCTCTCTTTTCGGAATCGTCGTTGCCGGCACGCTTGCGGTGTTTGCTCTCGCACCCCTGTTCGGCTCGCAGGTGTCGCCAGAAGCTGCGCCCTTTATGATGTCCGGTGCGGAATCGGGAGCCGGTGTGTATGCGGCAAAAGCCGCAGCACAAAATGCTGTAACCCCGTCAGCATCCCTCGATCCGGTACTCGCTTTCTTCCTTGGCGGGGTGCTTGTGATCGTTGTCCTGCTCTGTTACGAAGCATATCTCTGGAAGAAGAGACGCTGAAGGGCAGCGAAAGCAACTGCATCCGGAAATTCTCTTTTTTATAACAAAAAATCCGGTGTACACCGCCGGATACGCAAGGCAATGTCTGCCAAAAAAAGATAAGGTATTTCAGGTTACGATTGTTTCATCCGTGCCGCGAGCAGCATGCCGATCGCGAGAGCACCTATGACGAGGACTGTGGGCAGGGGTGACCTGGTGGGAGTTGGCGTAGGGATTGGCGTATAGGTTACCATATTTGTGGTGCTGACCACAAACGGGGTCGGTGTGGGAATGGTTGTTGTCGTAGTCGGAGCAGTGACATGGAAGACAACAGAGGTGATGGCACCGTTTGCATCGGAAAACTTGACGGTATAATCGTCAGGCTGGGTGACGGCCACGGTCTGCGAGAAGACACCTGCACCGGTCTGGATATTGTTGACGGTCTGGATATACTGGGGACCGAAGACCCTGCCGGCTGATGCGCCATCGACCTGGATCTGGATGCCATTGTTCCCCCCGTTCGTGAGGGAGCCTGCAATCACGAGCGCATCGGCAAGGTCCTGGGTGGTGGGGGAGGTGATGGTCAGGTCACCGGAACGGTCGGTGAGCGAGAGGATCTGTGCAGTCACAGAATCTGATCCCGTTGAGACGACACCATTCCACGCAATCTCCACGTCATACTGGCCGCCCTGGAGTCCCGTTGTATCAAAAAGCGCGTACTGGGTGAGCTGGTTTGGCTGGATCGTCATGGCCTGGCTGGAGATCAGTGTTGCCGTGTACTGTTTCTGGTAAAAGTTCAGGTTGAAGCCGGTACCCGGAGGGAAATTAGAATCAATTGAGCATTTGATGGTCTGGCCGACCGGGATGGTAAGCGGAGAGCAGTTCAGGACAATGTTATAGGCTGATGCTGATCCCACAAGGCAGAGCGAGAGCAGGATGATGAGACACAGAGACTTTTTCATGCCTAGTTGGTCGAATCGCCGGCATTAAAAAGGTTCCCCCATGCCGCTGCAGGGGCGTGTGCGGATGCAGGTACCGGTGCTGATCAGATCAGGTCAATGAAATTTTTGAGCAGTGCAAGGCCGAACGTTCCGCTCTTCTCCGGATGGAACTGGACACCGTACACGTTTTCCCGGACAATGGACGAGGCAAAGGGGAGGATGTATTCTGTGGAGGTGAGCGTGTATTCCGGGGTGGTATCGGCATAGTAGGAATGGACAAAATATACATATGCTTCCTTTGGGAGACCGCAAAAAAGCGGGCTCTCCTCTTTGGTAAGCCTGACAGTGTTCCAGCCCATGTGCGGGACCTTGACCCCGGGGACCTCCGGGAACCGGCGCACGCTGCCCGGGATGAGGCCAAGGCCCTGGTGCAGCCCGTACTCCTCGCTTGAGTCCATAAGCATCTGCATTCCAAGGCAGATGCCAAGGAGCGGGACCTCTTTTGTAGCGGCACAGACGGTCCCCCTGAGGGGGCCCAGCTGGTCCATGCCCTCGTGGAAAGCACCGACGCCAGGGAGCACGATGCCATCGGCCGCCGCGATCTCGTCAGCATTTCCAGTGATGACAGCCTGTGCCCCCGCCGCCTCAATCCCGCGCATGACGCTGCGCAGGTTTCCCAGGCCATAATCAATGATCGTGACGGTCTTTCCCATGTACGTCCTCCCGGATTCTCCATGCCCCGCTCTCGATCCATTCCACAGGAAGATCCTGTGTCAGGCGCCAGGATTCGAGATATTCCTTCCACCCGTTCCAGAGGCCGGCAAAATCGGTCTCGATCATGTGGATCAATGCCATATCACTGGACGGGCACATGAAACATCCGATCCGATCCAGCCGGTGCTCGTAAAGCCGGTTGTAGGGCGCCTGCTCTTTAAAAAGGTAGAGCCAGACGTGAAGCGCCGTCCAGTTCTGGATGGGGGCGGCGGAGACCTGCACCTTTACTGTCGGGTTTCTCCACACCCGGTCACTCTCTGATCGTGAGAGGGATTCGTACCGGCGCTGACCGATAAAGGAGAGGCACTCCCCCCAGGTCGAGCGGATCGTCTCTGCGACCGGCAGGAGCTTGCAGACGCTGCAGCACCAGCGGGCGTTGACGGCAGGCGGGCCCTGCCGGGCCATGGTTGTCCAGAATTTTTCCGATGTGGTTGTCCGGATGATTTCAGCCTTGTATTTTTGCTCAATCTCCGTCACATTTGCGTAGGTTTCCGGGAACTCAAGGCCGGTATCGGCAAAAAGCAGCGGGACATTCCCGAGCGCTTTTTGTACGACAAGCAGGGTTGCAAGGCTGTCTTTTCCCCCGGAATACGAGATGGTTGGCTGGAGGGGATATGCGGCAGCAACGTCCTTTACAAATTTCACTGCCTCGCGTTCGAACTGTGCGAGAATATCGGCGTTTGACCGGATGGCATCCTGCCACGTGGCTTTCCCGGGCACGATGGTTGAGGCAACGTTCCTGCGGTTGCGTACTACCTGTCCTTTCTGCATCGCCCGTGCCTCTTTTGCCCCGGCCTTTGCCCTGCCGACACCGATGCATTCCCCGCTTTTAGCAAGGATGAAGACCTCGTCCCCTTTCCTGACCTCATCGTCAATGAGATCAAGGCCGGGCCTGAGCACACTCATCCCCTGGTCGCGGATGAAAGGCACAGCGGTTTCATCGACCACGACAACGCGTTTCTCCGGCCGGAAGAGATTGCACGCTTCGGGACGCGGTATCGGTTCCCACCGGCGTTCTTTTGGGATGTACCGGATGGATCCGGCGATCCCGCCGCCGATCACGATCTCCTCCATACGGTCGGTGTCCGGCACCTTGTTTAACAGGACAAGGTGCCCTTCGGGTACGAGCGGGGCGCCAAAGTGCTCTTCAAAGATGCTGTTGATAAGCGTGATATCTGCCGGAAAAGCCGGCCGTGCATCGCCCGGGGGCGTGAGCGGCACGTCCCGGGTTGCCGAACCGCAGGCTGCACAGGTCTTTGCAAGGACCGGTGTATGGCACTGGTCGCACCAGCGCAGCAGGATCCTGCCGAGATACGTGGGGCGCATTCCCACATCTGTTCGCGCTTGTGGGATAAAATGATAAGCGCTTTCTCTTATCAGGGAGGGGAAATTTATTGTCTCATGGTAACGGCGGATGGCGCGGATAATATCGATAGGTTTGATATGTATATCCTACCATTATGAGACTGTGACAGCCGATCCCCCTGACCCCGGGCATTCCGGAGGTTTGCGGGAGGCGATCGAAAATGATGATTGATATCTGGCTCTTTGCCGCAGTTGGTTTTTTTATCCTTACCTTCTGCGCCGTACTGCGTATCATCCCCGGCCCGACGCTCAATGACCGTCTGATCGCGGTCAATGTGGCCACCACCCTTGCCTGCGCCGGTGCGCTTGCCCTGACCGTGTCCGTTGGCAGCCTGCTTGTGGTGCTGATTGCCGGGCTGATCGCATGCATCGTGTTTGCGACAACAATCAGGATCTCCCAGGTGCGGAAGGGTGAGGCATCATGAGTGTATGGGTGTGGGTGTTTGATGTGCTCATCACTATCCTGCTCATTGTTGCGGTGGGTTTTGGGGCTATTGCCGTGATCGGCCTGCTCCTCTTCCCGGATATCCGAAGCCGGTCCTTTACCGGCCTTCGGGCCGGTATTCTTTCTACTGCTCTTGTAGCCGTCGCCGGGATCTGCTATGGCATCTTTGCATGGCTGACCATGGGGGGCATACAGTACTTGGAATATACCCTTGGTGCGGTCCTGATCCTCGTACTCGTAATCGTACTCAACCGGGTTGCAACTGATGTCCTGTGCCATTCGTCCGTGCCGGTGCAGCCGCCCACCCCGGGTGAAAAAGACCACCCATAACCTCTTTTTAACAATGCACCGGGTAACCGGGAGAATCTCTTTGTCACTGTCAAACCGGAAAAGAGAGGAGAACCGTAATCCTGCTTTACCGTTCAGCAGGTCGTTTCTTCCGGGAGTGCGTCATCTGCCTCCGGTTCCCTGAAACAGAGCATAGCCGCAATTCCCAGGAAGATAACTGCCGGCAGGTACCAGATGAGGAGGTTGAAGGTGCCGGCAAGCGGAACGGAGAGCAGGATCCAGACTGCGGATGAGAGCAGCATCCACCCGGCAAACCGGGTCTCGGTATTTGCGATCGCGGCCCCCATCAGGCCGAGGCTGGAGAAGAGTGCGGCCTGTACTCCTGACAGGGTCATGTCTGAGGAAACTGAAGAAAAAATAACATATGCTGCGGTGGCAATGCCGAGAAGTCCCCCGATCACGCCGACAACAAACTGTTTTTTCATGCAGTACACGATAGGACAGCATACGCTCTTAAAGATTGCTTTTTTATCTGCTGATTTATAATACACCAAACCGGATGAAGGCGCGGGGAGCGTTTTTTTAGAGACGTTCGGTAAAATAGCGTTCCCGCTCAAAATCCAGAGAATTTTCAGAGAATAATTGTGCGACAAATTGCCTTTATTTTGGCAATCCGGACGAAATTACAAGGATTGCGCATTTCGCTCCCAATTGTTCCTAAATCGGTCCTGTTCCGGAGTCTCCCATTTTTCGCAGGATAAAAGTATGATTCATGGCAATTCTATGCGCGAAACCAGCATTTTGACCAAAATATTTATCTATTCGTAGAATAATGAAAATTATAACCCTTTCCGGTGGGAGGTGGAATGTAAATGGTTGCAGTAAAGAAACCGGCCGCAAAGAAGGCCCCAGCAAAAAAACCCGCCGTAAAGAAGGCAGCCCCGAAGAAGAAGTAATTCCCGGGGTATAATTAATGTTTTCTCTCTTTTTTGGAATTATTCTGTTCTGAAAATATGATAACTGATTGTGGTTACCGCATACAGCGTTTCCGCCCGGTACCTGGTCTCAAAAAGGGGAATGGAAAGGCCATTTCTCGGTAGTGGATCACGCCGGGTTTACTCCGGCCAGGACGTGACCTCTTCCACCGGTGGCCTGATCGAGGGTGACAACGGTTCGGCAGGATAACCCGTGGCGCACCCCATGAGTGCCCATTGTCCGGGTTCAAGTCCGAGGATCCGGCAGAACCGTTCGTTATCAGCCATCTGTGCAGTTACAGATACGATCTGGAAGCCGAGCCCGAGCGCCGTTGCTTTCAGCCACATGTTCTCCATGCAGTGCGCAAGGGACTGCTGTTCTACGGGTGGGAATCCCTTTTTCTCCGCGACAACGATGTAAAACGGGGCAGTGCCGACACCGGGCACCATGCCCATATTCCTGATCATCGCAAGACGATTCAGGAACCCGGCTGCCTGGCTTCGCAGGCCGGCATCGTGAGCTGTCCTGCTTTCCAGAGCGCCGGCCATTGCGACTACCTCTTCAAAGACCAGCGGGATCAGCGCTTTCATGGCCTTTGAATCCTTCCGGACCACAACAAACCGCCGGAAGTAATCGGTCGTGCTCCCGATTGCCGATGCTGCAAACGGGGCGTGAAGACCGGCATGGATAATACTCCCGATCATCTCATCCGGGGGGATCTCCCCGGTAAACTTACGGTGGGAGCGGCGTTCCCCGATAATCCTGTCCAGGACAGCGTTGTCCTGATCGGTTTTTGCGGTCATGACGTATCAGCCTCACATCTCATGGAATCCCGGGATATTTCAAGATCGTGTTTTCACGGGTCATGGCAGATTTTTTATGGCATGATCCGGGGTATTTCCGTGACACGTACGGGTCCTTGCTGCGCTCGCCGCAACCCCGGGCCGGATCTTGAACGCTCCGATCGGCAGAACCGGTCGCATCACCGGTGCTTTGAGTAAAGACGTTTTTTTTAAGAAAAGGACTGTCAGATCTGTGTCCCGAAATCCTCACTTTTTATATGCCCACCCGTCGAATCCCTGATTTATGATAGACGCGATTGTCCGGAAAGTTAAGGATCTCCTGGTAAATCCGCTGGAGGCCTTCAGGAAATCACGGGAGGATGCGACAAGATCGGTGATCAGGTATTTCCTCGTCCTGCTGCTTGTAGATGCGGTAATGACCGCGATCATATCCCTCACCGGTCTTGGTACGTGGGGCATGGTATGGAGGGTCATGCATATTCACCACCCGATACTTGTCTTTTTCCTCGTGCTTGTCAGCGGTCTTATCCTCGCCCCGATCTTTGCCGCATGGCTTCATCTCTGGGTCCGGGTTGTCGGTGGCCGCAAGGGTTTTTCGCAGACCCTCAAAGCCGTCATGTACGGTGCAACACCCGGCCTGCTCCTTGGCTGGATCCCCTTCATCGGAATCATCTTCCATCTCTGGGCTATGGTCCTTGCTATCTTCGGGGTCCACGAATTGCACGGGATTGAAGGTGACCGGGCGGCCTTTGCCGTGATCGTCGCGGTTATCATTCCGCTCGTCATCCTCGTGCTGTTCGCCGCATGGTTCCTGATCGCAAACGTGTCTACAACCCTCCCTGCTGCAAGGGCAGGAATTCTCTGATCTCTTTTTCTGGTGGCCCGGAACATAGAGAGCAGCATACAGCCGGAGTCCTGGCATCCTGACGGGAACCAGACCTCCTGAGAATCGCCACCGCCCCGTTCACCCGGAATACGTGCACAGGCAGTCTCACAAATTATATCCCCGACAGGAACGCACCGGAAGCTGATACCATAAGTACAATCGGGGACAGGATGCCGGAAGTACAGGACGTAGCAGGGACACCGGCCGGTTACGAGGCCATGGGAACCGGTGAACTGGTGGTCTCCCTTGCCGCAGATACAACAAACGGGTTGTCTGCCGCAGAGCACAAGCGCCGGGTAGCAGCGTACGGCTACAACGAAGTCCTGGAAAAAAAGGCCAACCCCTACCTTGGTTTTGCAAAAAAGTTCTCCGGCCCCACTGCATGGATGCTTGAGGCTGTCATCGTCCTCTCCCTTATTCTCGGGAACTATGCCGATGTGTACGTCATCGTGGCGCTCCTGTTCCTCAACGCAGTTCTTGGTTTTTTCCAGGAACAGAAGGCATCGAAAGCCATCGATGCACTGAAGCAGAGACTGCGGGTCAATGCCCGCACGCTGCGGGACGGGACCTGGCAGGTACTCCCGGCACGCGAACTTGTCCCTGGCGATATCGTAAGGATCCGGGCCGGTGACTTTGTCCCGGCCGATGTCAAAGTCATGGAGGGGCACCTTGCGGTGGACCAGTCGGCCCTGACCGGCGAATCGCTTCCGGTTGAAAAAGCACCTGCCGGCATGCTTTTTTCGGGCTCCATCATTAAATCCGGCGAGGCCACCGGGCTTGTCGTCCTGACGGGGACCCGGACGTATTTCGGGAAGACCACCGAACTGGTGCAGTTCGCACGCCCCCGGCTCCAGGCAGAAGAGGTGGTCTCGCAGGTGGTGAAGTGGCTGCTTTTGATCGTCGGCCTTGCACTCGTTGTCGCTTTCGTCGTCGCTGCACTGGCCGGCATGCGCATGCTGGATGTCCTCTCCCTTGCCCTTGTGCTCCTCGCTTCCTCCATCCCTGTTGCGCTGCCCGCGATGTTTACGATTACGATGGCTCTCGGGTCCATGGAGCTCGCACAGCGTGGCGTGCTCGTGACCCGGCTGAGCGCGTCTGAAGATGCGGCCACGATGGACACCCTCTGCTCGGACAAGACCGGCACGATCACGGCAAACCGGCTCACCATTGCCGGCATCATACCGGAGGCCGGGTGGAGCGAGGAAGATATCCTCCTGTACGGGGCACTTGCCTCGGAGGCGGCAAACCATGATCCCATCGACTGCGCCTTCCTTCGTGCGGCACAGGACCGGCAGATCCCGGCCGGGGATTTTGCCCGGCGATCGTTTGTCCCGTTCGATCCTGCAACCCGGAGGACAGAAGCGATCGTGGAGAAGGCCGGGACAACCAGCCGGGTGGTCAAGGGTGCCGTTGGTGCCATCGCAGAGCTCACCGGTATCGATCCCGCTCTGCTCAGGGAGCAGTCCGCCGGGTTTGCTGCAAAGGGATACCGGGCGCTCGCAGTCGCGGTGGGCACTGGTGAAAAACCCGTGCAGGTTATCGGGCTTGTTGCCCTGTACGACACGCCGAGACCGGATGCCGGAAAACTGATCGGTGAGCTGCAGGAGCTTGGGATATCAGTGAAGATGCTGACCGGCGATGCCCTGCCGATTGCGCAGGAAACTGCCCGGCAGGTTGGCCTTCCGGGCACCATCGCGGCCGCAGAAGAACTGGAGAAGGCGCGGGCAGCCGATCCCCATCAGGCCTCCGCACTGGTCGAACAAAGCGCCGGTTTTGCACGGATCTATCCTGAAGACAAGTACGCGATCGTCAAAAGCCTGCAGGAGAACGGCCACATTGTCGGGATGACCGGCGATGGCATCAACGATGCCCCTTCGCTCCGGCAGGCTGAAGTGGGGATCGCGGTGGCAAGCGCAACCGACGTGGCAAAAGGTGCGGCAAGCGTGGTCCTGACCGGTGACGGACTGGCCAATATCGTGGACCTTGTGCTCGTGGGACGGATGATGCACCAGCGGATGCTGACCTGGATCTTCAACAAGGTTGTAAAAACCTTCCAGATCGTGGTCTTCGTGGTCGTGGCGTTCCTTTTGACCGGCCAGTTCATCGTCTCGGTCTTTGGTGTCGTGTTGCTCCTCTTTGTGATCGATTTTGTCACTCTGTCGCTCTCGACCGATAATGTTCGGGGATCGAAAAGACCGGACAGCTGGGACATATCGGGACTCGTGAAATCTTCGCTTGTCCTTGGCGTCCTTGTTGTTCTCGAATCCCTTGCGATCCTCGCAGTCGGCCTCGGGCCGCTCGGCCTTGCCGGCAATCTCGCCACTATCCAGACGTTCTCGTTTGCCATCCTCTTCTACTTCGGCATGCTCACGGTATTTGTGGTCAGGGAGCGGGGACATTTCTGGGATTCGTTCCCGAGCCGGGCGCTGTTTCTGATCACCCTTGCGGACATGGGTATTGTGGCAGTGCTCGTCACCGTGGGAATTCCCGGGCTTGCGGCGATCCCGCCCGTTGATACGCTGACCGTGATCGGCATGTCCGTACTCTTCTCGTTTGTGATCAACGACATGATCAAGTATGCGATACTCAGGAAAGGGAAAGGCACCCCGCATGAATCCGGTGCCGTTCCGGGGGCTAACACCTAGGATACAAAAATGACCCGTTACCTGATTGATATCCGCCAGATGGGTCCGGTAAAGCACCAGATCCGCACGTTAAGCAACCACCTGGAAGAGAAATTCAATTTCGGGGACAAACAGGTGATCCCTCACATCACACTCGCCGGGCCTTTTTCAACCGATAATGAAGAAAAACTCATAGAAGATTTCACAGGAATATGCAGCAGCCAGAAGAAGATCCCGGAATATGAAGTCGGCGGGTACGGATTTTTTGATGATTCGCGGGTTGTTTTTGTCACCATCACCCCGGACGAGACCTTAAAACAATTCCGCTACCAGCTGGCGCAGGCACTCTTTCCGTACTGCTCGTTACGGACCTACGACCTCACATCTGCCGAAGAATTCAGGTTCCACTCTACGCTCGCCATGAAACTCGACTGGCTCACGTTCCAGAGAATAAAATGGTATTTCAGGAAACAGGAAACCATCCGGCACCGGCGCCACCCGATCCGGGCAACACTGCTCCGGAATTCCCGGATCCTCTGCGAATATGATTTTGTCCAGAACCGGATGCTCACCCGGTCACAGGCCCTGAGCAGGGCGACCCTGATGCGGGACCGGGACATCCTTAAGACATGGGGCGAGGAACGCCGGGAGTGAACAGAGTATCACAGGTTCCGGCACACGGGCGGGAGGTCGCGTATGTTCTTATCGGGTGGTACGCTGAGGGAGAGCCATTGCACTCTTACAGGCCACATTCTTCTGGCGGGAATTGGCATGTTTTTTTCCCAACGTTTAAAAAGATTTAATAAAGCAAAATTTTCATTTTACCACTATGGCAGTCCATGACAGACTAAAAGACGATTATGACATCATCAAAAGCGACAAGATAATTCCGCTCTACTGGATAATCGGTTTTATGCTGGTCATAAGCGGCTATGCACTCATTAAATCGGCATCACCTGACCTTGAAGGCGGTTTTGCCTGTATTGCGATAGGATTTGCTATCGTTATTATCGGTTTGAACAAATTCTCAAATGCCGAATCAAAAAAGAAAATGACTGAAATTCAACAGACACTGATCAAAATGGAAAAAGATCTCCAGGACCTCAAAGACAGGCACTAGATGATCCCCCTATTGGGGGTTGATAATCATACAGCGTTTTTTACATCCAGTATTATCCGGGAGCGGCATCCCGTATATCATGGCTGGCAAGGACCCGGTATGATGTGCAGCAGGGGGTACCCCCTCCCCCCCTTTTGATCTGAGAGGGAGGGCCACCCCCCTACCCATGATTTTTTCAAGCGGGGATCACCCCCCTCCCCCTGTGTGCGTGAGGTGGGGGGTACCCCCTCTCATATTCCAGCAGCACGATCCTGTATTTTGTATGGCGTCTTCGCCGGTGCGGGTATGCCGGAAACGGCTGGAGCGGGGATCACCCCCCCACCCATGATTTTTTCAAGTTGGGGTCACCCCCCTCCCCTTGTGTGCATGATGGTGGGGGGTACCCTCCCCCCGCTCGGTCATGTGACCAAAAAACCGGACAAAAGATCCAACCGCTGGATGCATCGTGTCCACATTTTGATCGCAGAGCGATGCCCGACGCCCAAAACGCCTCGCTGGGTTTTGCGCTACGCACTTACCGGGATCACGGTGCGGGATCGGATTCGGTGATCGTGGCGGTCCAGGGAAAGAAGAGAGAGGCCGGGCAAACACTTGCCCAGCGAGGGCCCGGCGAGGCGCCCGAGCGACTCCCTGCGAAAACAGGGAGGGGGAGGACTCGTTTTCAAATGTTTACTGGCTGCTCGTAGATCTATCGCATGCGATGAAAAGGATCGAAAAAGAACTCCCAAAATATATCTGGCGTAGCACCTCTTTGCACCGCTTGACCGGGGACTAGAGAGGGCTATAATCATCCGGAAAAATCAGAAGTCGAAAAATTGAGTAATGCTTTTTTCTCCGTTATGGGATGAAAAAAATTTAATTTTAATTAAGGTATTTTCTTTTCGTTCCATCTTTCCGTTAAAACAATATTGCTACACGTCCTACGTTCATCTTCTGACGTAATTTTATCCTTTTCATCGGAATTCGTAATTCTTGTTCTTAAATAACGTCGTATTTTTCTAATGTAATGTGAATTTTTCCACTTACATTTTTCTCCCTGTTTTTGTGCTGATATAAGACAATCATGTTCATCTAAATGCAATTCTTGACAACAATAGTCTTCGATATCAAAATCAGTAAGAGTAACACTATCTTTTAATTTTTTTATTTCTTTAATAAATATATACGATATTGTTGATATAAAACTAAATGACAATACGGTAATAATCAAACTAAAAATCCAATTATCTAGGATTGTCATAGTTAATTGACTCTGCATAAGAATTATCGAAAAAAAGATATATGTCCAAATAAACCAAAATGCCCAAAAAACATATATGGAAATTTGGGAAAGCATATCAATGCTTTCATATCCGGAATTTGATAGTTTAAGTCTATATTTCATGTAAAAATTGCATTTTTGGATCCTTGTAAGTTTTTTGTAAAATTCAGGATAATTTTCTCGAACTTTCTGGTGTAATGTTCTTATAATATTTTCAATATTGGGGAAAACATCTCCATGATATAATTTTTCGGATCCTTCGATGTGAACTCCGATAATGTATAGGCCCATTTCTTCTTCGAATATTCGATGGACTCTTTCTCTCCAATACCAAATTAACAAAATAGTAAAAAAAATTCCGATATTAACGACAATATACATAAATATTGGGTATTTTTCAAAGAGAGTCGAAGTTATTATAAGGCCAATAAATCCCCACAATCCAATAATTGTTGGGAAAATAATGATCGCTAATTGGAAACGCAATTCATATAATGTTAAAGATTTGTTTCGATGATGATCAGTAATACGTGAGAGCCAATCAAAATCTGGATCTTTATTGGGCATGAAGGTTAATCTATAATTAAATATTTAACTGTGGTGCAACGTCCGAGCGTGGCATATTCATTATCAAAATATAGCGCAGCGTAAAAGAAACTAACAGAATCAAGAGAGTTAAAAAACCACAGCACCTTCCACATCAAAACAGAAAAGTGCGCCGACCGGGACTCGAACCCGGGTTTAGGCGTTGGCAACGCCTAGTGATAACCACTACACTATCGGCGCAGTGTGCTCTACAATGTGGGTACTCCTACAATTTAAGTATATCGACCTGCAGGCG
>Ga0326728_10011441_pt1 | contig 20256 bp, 14 predicted proteins | sample MB3enrmetagenome_FD_207602 | JGI IMG/M metagenome (GOLD analysis project Ga0326728, IMG submission 207602) | Lab enriched peat soil microbial communities from McLean, Ithaca, NY, United States - MB31MN | ecosystem: Environmental > Terrestrial > Soil > Wetlands > Peat | place: USA: New York... | reverse complement strand
GCGCCGGGCAGGACCTTACCCACTTCAAATTGCTGCCGGGTGAAGAAGTGCGGGGGCCGCTGGTGGCCCTGCAATTTTATGCGGGCGATTGGATGAGCGCGCAGAACGTTTGGCGCCGCTGGATGATCGCCTACAACCTGCCGCGCACCGGGGGGCAACTCCCGCCCCCACAGCTTGCCGCGGAACCCGGCATTGTGACCAACATCATGATGGACGGGAATGAAACCAATATGCGCGAACTCCTGGACCGCTACCGCGAGGAGCGCATTCCCCTCGACTACTGGTGGATGGATGCGGGTTGGTATCCCATCCGCACGGGCTGGAAGAACACCGGCACCTGGGAGCCGGACCCCCAGCGATTTCCCCACGGATTGCGCGCCATCACCGATTACGCCCGCAGCAGCGGAATCAAGTCCATCGTCTGGTTTGACGTGGAGCGCGTGGCCCCCGGAACGTGGCTGTACGAGAAGCGCCCGGAATTGCTGCTGGGGCAGGAGGGACAGGAAAAGCTGCTTTACCTGGGGAATCACGACGGCTGGCAGTGGCTGGTGGACCGCGTGAGCGAGCTCATCAAGGAACAAGGCATCGATTTCTACCGTCAGGATTTGAATTTCGATCCGCTGCCCATCTGGCGGGCGAATGACGCGGCGGACCGGCAAGGGATCACGGAGATCCGGCACGTCACCGGCTACCTGGCGTATTGGGATGAATTGCGGCGGCGCTTTCCCAACTTGCGCATCGATACCTGCTCGGGAGGCGGCGGCCGCGACGATCTGGAAAGCCTGCGCCGCGCCGTCCCCCTGTGGCGCAGCGATTACACCTACGAAACCACCGCCATGCAGAACATCACCCACGGTATCGCCATGTGGATTCCCTATTACGGGACGGGGATTAACCGCGTGGATTCTTACTCGTTCCGCAGCGATATGTGTCCCGCCGTGGTGTTGCAGATCGACGTTCGCCGCAAAGACCTGGACTACGACTCGCTGCGGCGCATGTGTTCCCAGTGGCGGAAGATTGCCGAATACTATTACGGCGACTATTACCCCCTGACGGCCTACCACACGGACGAAGACACCTGGGCCGCCTTCCAATTCGACCGGCCCGAATCCGGCGACGGGATGGTGCAAGTGTTCCGCCGCCCCGGCAGCCCGTTTGAGGCGGCCCGCTTGCCCCTGCGCGGCTTGGCGCCCGGCGCGCGGTACGCGGTTACAAATTTGGACGAGACCGGTTCCACCGAATTCACCAGCCGCGAACTGATGGAAGAAGGCCTCCCCGTGGTCATCAAGAGTAAGCCCGGAGCGGCGGTGATTACCTACAAACGCGCGAAGGCGGTTCAGTAGGAAGCAGTGGTGGCGCGGCGGAGCTGCTGAGATGAACGCAATTGACCAGGGGACGTGCGCAATATGAAGCGTATTGCCATTGCTGGGCTCCAGATACTTGCCGCATTGTCAATTTGCGGCATAGCTCTCTACCTCATGCAGACTGGCGTTAACATCAAATGGGTTGTGATCGGCGTGGAGACGCTGCTTTTCTTCGGCTTCGTTTGCGATCGGACTCGGGATTTCTGGGCCAATCCTCGCTATTGGGCCACCGTGGGGGGTGTATTTCTTATTCATGTCGTCGCGGTAGTACTCGTCCAACGAAACCGCCCTATGTTGCCAGGTATGTACTACGGGGCCATTGGAACTATAGAAGCCATTTTTCTACTTGCCTTGATCCTGCTGGCGTTTAATCGATAGCGCATCAGACGTACGCGTTTCTTGCGTCCGTCTGGATGCGCCAGGGGAAGCGGGTTCGGGGGGTATGATGCGCGCCATGACGCGCCTTCGATGGCGAAAGCCGACGACGAACGCCCAGAACGCGTGCGTGTGCGATACCGCCGGCAGGGACACAGCCACTCCTGGCTGTGTCCCAAGCGCACAGGCAGGAGTGCCTGTGCCACCAAAGCGCGACGTCGCGTAGCGGGGAGGCAGCCGGAATTTGGATCCCTACGCGGTATTTAACACGGCAACAACCGTGACCAACCTTCAATGATTCGTTTATGCGCGGGGGAAAAGCCGCAGACGAAGCCCAACCGCGGCCTGTTCTACGCCGCTTCCCGTCTTCGGCCATCGTGATTGGGAAATCTGCGTGCATTCGGAAGTGCCGGGCTAAAGCCCGGCGCTACGTGGACCGGTCATTGCGAGACGAGGACCGGACATTGCGAGACGTAGCGCCGCCCTTTAGGGCGGCACGCCCGTACTCGGCTATCGTGATTGGCAAAGCTGAGGGCAAAATGGAAGTGCCGGGCTGAAGCCCGGCGCTACGTGGACCCTACGAAGAACGATCAATGGGCCAGGCGCGTTCAGGAAGCGGCGGCGCGTAAGGGTTCTGATAACTTCTGCCAATCGTGAATGAGGATGCGAATCACGTAGTAGAGCGCATCGTGCTCCAGAACATCCGTAGGGAATCCCTCACTGCGGCCCTCGAAGGCGTCCGTCATCAACACTTCACGCGTTTCATAGATGGGGCTGGGCGAGCCTGCCCTGAACACGAAAAGCACCCCGTTGATTTCACGGCGCATGAAAATCGAGGGGAAACGGTCGGAGGGAAATTCCAGGCGCACCAGGGCGTCCGGGTTGCCTTCTCGACAGGTCGCCAGCCGATGCCAGGGAAGCCGGGCGAGGAGGCCGCTGGGCCTGCTCTCGCGCGCCACGAATTGATTGATAACCAGCACTTCGCGCGGGGGCAGGTTGTGCGTATCAATGCAATAGGATTGGATTTTTCGGAAGGCCGGGGCGTCCAGGACGTATCCCCCCAGTTTCTTGTCCCTGGCAATGAGCGGCGAGACGGGCAACAACAGGATGATCCACAGCCAATGCTTCATGCGCGTGGTCTCCGTTATCGGCGGGTACCTCGGGCGTGGCATACTTTTCCCCGCCTCTGGGGTGCGAGATTAGCTCAGCAATTGACCGGACTCAAGCAAATATTACAAGTATGTGACATTTATGTTTCACTGGGATTAAGCCGGCCTTTGTCCACCTCCAAAGCGATCCGAATGCGGACTCGAATTTTCGGGCCGAGCCGCAATTTTTCCCTTGCCTGTTCGCCTTTTATTCGCCTAAAATATGAAGGCTGTCAGTGGTCCGTTGTCCTTTGTCAGTGGCCAGCTTTCAGTCCTCAGTTAATAGTTATCGGCTGTCTGTGGTCACAAGATGAGGGCCGGCAGGGGGAATGATCGGGAAGCCGAAGGCGGAGTTGAAAACGGAAACCGCTGGCGACTGACGCGGCAGGGGCTTTATTTGAAATTTGAGAATTGAGAACTTGTGACGGACGCTGCAGCGGAGTTATTTGAAATTTGGGATTTGAAATTTGAAAAATCACAACTGAGTGCTGAGAGCTACGACTTGAGATCTGAGATTTGAGATTTGAAGAACTCATGACTGAGGGCTGAGAGCTGATAGCTGATAGCTGAAAGCTGAGAGCTACAATTTTGAGATCTGAATAGCTGAAAGCTGAGAGCTGAAAACTGATAACTGACAACTTTTCCTCCCGGAGATTAATCCATGGCACTGACGCGCCGGCAAAAGCAGGTTTTCGATTTCCTGGTCAGCTTCATCAATGGCCACGGCTACTCGCCGAGTTTCGAGGAAATCGGCGCGGGGCTGGAACTCTCGTCGCTCGCCACCGTGCACAAGCATATGCAGACGCTGGAGAAGAAAGGCTTCATCCGGCGCGGGTACAACCAAAGCCGCTCGGTGGAGGTGGTGGCCATTCCCGCTTCCGTGCCCTTCGCGAAGACGGCGGTGCGGCCCTTTGGGAGGCGCAAGACCGCGGCCGACGACGGCGAGCGTCACGCCACCATCGCTCCGGTGGCCGCGCTGATGCCCTCGCAGGTGCTGGGCAATATGGAGTTTCCCCTGCTCGGACGCATCGCGGCGGGCCAGCCCGTGGAAGCTATTCCCAATGCCGAGACTTTTTCCTTCGGCGACTTTACGCACGGCCGGGGGAATCTGTTCGTCCTGCGCGTCAAGGGCGACTCCATGGTTGACGACCACATCTGTAGCGGTGACTATATCCTGGTGGAAGGCGCGCAGACCGCCGACAACGGCGACATCGTGGTGGCCCTCATCGAAGGCACTGACGCCACCCTTAAACGCTTCTTCCGCGAACCGAATGGCAAAGTTCGGTTGCAACCCGCCAACGCCCAGATGGATCCCATCCTGGTGCCCGCAAGGGATGTTAAGATTCAGGGACGCGTGGTGGGCGTGCTGCGCAAGTATTGAAGTCGAGCCGATTCGCATGAAACTTGGACGCATTATCGCCGGATTGCTGGTCGTTGCGGCCCTCCTGGGCGTACCGCGTCCCACCTGCGCGGAAGAGATTATCCTCAAAAACGGCCAGAAAATTGTCGGGACCATCGTCGGCTACGAAAAGGATATGTTCCGGGTCGAGACGGAGTTCGGTATCGCGCTGGTCCGCAAAGACAAGGTCGCGTCCATTCAGGTGAGCAAGCCCGAGGCGGGCAGCCCCCAAACACCACCACACCCTACGACGAAGGCTAACGACGAAAAGCCCGCGCACGTTGCGGCTGCGCCGGATGCGGCTCCCGCTGCCACGCCTGCTGCACCCATCTCAGCAAAGCCGATCGAGCCGACACCAGGTGTAGCCGCGCCGGCAAAGTCCCCTGAGCCGGCGCCGGCTGTGGCTGCGCCCGCCAAGGCGCCTGAGCCACTGCCTGCGCCCGTTAAGCCTCCGCCGCCACCGCCGCCGCCCGTCAGCCACCCGATCGATGTGCCCCTGCCCGCACACCTCGAAGAGCACGTCGACGGCAACACCTATTTCAGCGATACGTTTCAGTTTTCCATGTTCAAGCCCCCTGACTGGAAGATTTACGAGGGCGTGCCCAAGGAAACCGGCTCGGGCATTATGGCCATGGGCACGGAGGATGAACAGACCCTGCTGATCGTCGACCGCCAGGTGTGGAGCGGCACTCCCAAACTTACCAGCGACCAGGTGGAAGCTAAACTTCGCCAAACTTATCAGGAATATACGCGGATTTCCGAGGATGCCTTCGAGTGCGACGGCCAGACCGCAACGCGCCGCACCTTTACCGGAGTTCTGGATGGCGCGGAGTGGCACGGCGTGGCGGTCCACGTCATCCACGGTAACACGGTGTTCGGCATTATCGGACTGACTTCGGCGGAAACCTTTCAGTTTCAAGAGGCTATATTCAATAAAATCATAAAGACCTTACATTTTGCCAACCCCACGGCCACCACCAACGCGCTTTCACCCGTAAACCCGGCGCCCTGAACCCTTGCCTCGGCAAAACTCCTAATAGGGGCGACGTGGCGACGGTGGGCTACCTTCTTTCGGGCAAACTGTTGCTGTCGCTCTATTGGGGATTTCCACCCAATAGCTGCCATTGGCGGGATATCCACAATCAGGGGTTATAATCAATAGCTTATCGGCACTTGTTAATGAAATCTGAACCAGCTTCGCGGCCCCGCGGAAATTTGGCGGGACTTCAACTCAGCAGGAGGTTCACATCCCATGAGCACGAACACTTCACGCCGGGATTTCCTTCGCGCGGTCGCCGCGGCGCCGGCAATCGCGATGGGCCATGCCGTCGAAACGCCGCCGAACGTCCTGCTGCTGCATTGCCACGACCTGGGACGGTTCCTTCATTGCTACGGCATCAAAACCGTGCAGACCCCCAACCTGGATCGCCTGGCGGAGCAAGGCGTGCTGCTGGAGAATTGCTTTTGCGCCGCGCCGCAGTGCAGCCCCTCGCGCGCGTCGATGTTCACGGGCCGCTATCCGCACGCGAACGGCGTGATGGGACTGACGCACGCGGACTTCGCGTGGGACTTGCACCCCGAGGAAAAACACCTTGGCCAGATTCTCAAGGCGGCCGGCTATTCGACGGCGGGAGTGGGCGTCATTCACGAGACGCGCTCCGGCCCTGCCCGAATCGGCCTCGACGATTATTCCCCGAAGTCGCGAGCACAAGCTGCTGCAGCGGAAGCAATCCCGCGCTTGGAACGCCTAGCGCGAACGCCGGACCAGCCCTTCTACATGCAGGTGGGATTCACCGAGCCGCATCGGCTGAGTGGTGGTGCGGGGAAGCTGACCGACCACATGGGCTTCATCGACCAGGAAGTCCAGGCGGACGATTCGCTGGGCGTCACCGTGCCACCCTATCTTCGCGATACGCCCGGCACACGCGCGGAAATCGCCGAGCTCCAGGGAGCAGTGCGCCACGCCGACCAGCACATGGGCCGCATCCTGAGCGCGCTCGACGACCTGAAACTCGCCTCCCGCACGCTGGTGATTTTCACCACGGATCACGGCATCGCCATGCCGCGCGCCAAGTGCTCGGTGTATGAACCGGGCCTGCAAGTGGCCTCCCTCTGGCGTTTGCCCTCGCGCCCCGGATGGCACGGCGGCATGCGCAAGCGCGAGATGATTTCCAATGTCGATTATGTGCCGACGATTCTGGAGGCGCTGGGTGTGGCCCCGCCCGCCAACGTGCAGGGGCGCAGCTTTGCCCCGCTGCTCGACGGCCGGGCGTACGCTCCACGCCCAACCATCTTCGGTGAATTGACCTATCACGACTACTATGACCCGCGGCGCTCCATCCGCACCGAGACGCACAAGCTGATTGTGAACTTCTCCTCCGCCCCATCGTTCATGGATCCCTCGCAGTCGTGGCGTCCGCGGTCCGACACCCTGGTCCCGCCCAATCCCGCGGTCGCTTATCACGAGCCGCTCGAGCTGTACGACCTGCGAGATGATCCCGGAGAGACCCGCAACCTCGCCACCCTGCCGGCTCACGCCTCCGTGCTCGGAGATCTCCAGGCGCAACTCGCCCAGCACCTCAAGGAAACCGGTGACCCGATTCTCGAAGGTGCGATTACCAATCCCATGCACCGCCGCGCGCTCGCATGGTGGAAAAGCTAACTCGACTTTCCTATTCCCGTCAGCATATCCGTCTGCGGGCGGTTGTTGGCGCTGTCGTTGATTTGCCGTCCCAGTGCCTGCCGTGCCCCCGTCGCTGATTCTGCAAGATAGCTTCAAAAGATGGGCCGCTGTGCCCAGAAGATAGGTGGAAGACTGCTGGGTGGCGGCTCTAATCTTGTAGCTTCACCCTGCGGTGACGCCGTCTCGTGGGTCCAGACCATTCCACCTAAGTGCCTCTGACGGCCGGAGGAAGACGATGAAATATCCGGTTCAAATCAGCAAGAGATTTTGGGTGGTGTTGGTGACGGCTGCGGCGATTGTCGTGGCTGCGGGACTTCTGGAATCCGGTCACAGTCGTGGTCAGGCTACCAACGGCAATGCGCCGCCGGAGGGCGATGAAAAATCCCGCACGTCTCCGTCGGAAGCGGCCTTGGACCTGTCACCCAGCCAACTGAATTCAATCAAGATCGAGCCGGTGGGAGTCTACCTGTTTCCGGTCGAGAAGGAAGCCGTCGGCAGCATTGATTATGACGAGGACCTGTCCGTGCAAGTTTTCCCGGATTATCAGGGGACCATCATCGCAACCCTGGCGCAGCTTGGCGCCGAAGTGAGCATCGACCAACCCCTCTACACCCTCAAGAGTCCTGACCTCATCCAGGCGGAGTCAACGCTCATTGGCGCGCAGGCCACTTACATTCTGACCAGCAAGGAACTGGCGCGCGTGCAGGGGTTGGGCGGAGTGACTGAGCGCGAGAAGGAGCAAGCCACCTCCGATCAACAAACGGCGGAGGGCGCTCTGAAAGCAGCGCGCGACGCGGTCCGCGTGTTTGGCAAGACGGATGCCGAAATCGATCAAATCATCGCCTCGCGCAAGATTGATCCCGCCCTGGTGGTGCGCAGTCCCATTCCCGGCAAAATCATCTCCAAGAACGCGCAGCCGGGGTGGTTGGTGCAACCGGGTAACATGCCAGCGCCCTATGCGGTGTCTGACGTCACGATTAAGTGGATGCTGGCGAACGTCATGGAAAGCGAAATCCCGCTTTTTCATTTGGGGCAGCCGGTCCAGGTTCGCGTGATCTCGTATCCTGGCCGCGTGTTCTTGGGGAGGGTTGCGAAGATCTACGAGACGGTTGACACCAATACGCATCGAGCGACGATCCGTTCCGAAATCGCGGACCCAGACAATGAGCTGCACCCCGGAATGCTCGCCAACTTCGTCATTCGCGTCCACGACCCGGTGGAAGCCACCGCCATCGCCGCGAATGGCGTGGTCCGCGAATCCGACGGGACGATGACGGCCTGGGTGACCACCGATCGCCACCATTTTGTGCAAAGGATCATCAAGATCGGCTTGCACAAGGACGACATGGTTCAGGTCCTCGAGGGTTTGCAACCCGGAGAACTGGCCGTCGCGGACGGCGCCGTGTTTCTCGACAACATGCTGGAAGCACCACCCAGCGACTGAGCAGGTGTCTGCGCGAAGCGCCTTGGACTGCGGCGGCTCGACGCCGCTTTGAAATAACGTCGAGAGTAAAAACCAAGGCGCCGTCGAACTGTTGCTTTGGAATAGCGTCGAGAGTAAAGAGCAAGGCGGCGTCGAGCCGCCGCAGTCCAAGGCGCTTCGCGCCCGTGAGTCCCCACCATGTTCAAAACTCTTCTTGCCTTTTGCCTGAGCCGCCGCCCGATTGTGGCGTTGGGCCTGGTGTTGTTTGTCGGCGCCGGATTCATTGCCTTCAAGATGCTCAATATTGAGGCGTATCCCAACCCCACGCCGGTGATCCTGGAAATTACCGCGCAGGCGCCGGGCCTTTCGGCCGAGGAGATGGAACGTTACTACACCATCCCCATGGAGATTGGGCTCTACACCACGCCCGGCATTGATGTCATCCGCTCGACCTCGTTCTATGGCTTGTCCTTTGTGCGCGTCAGCTTCAAATACGGGGTGGACTACAACTTCGCGTACGCCCAAGCCTCGGTGGCGATGCAGCAGAACGTCAGCCTGCCTGGCAATCTGGTGGCGACCATCCAAGCGAACAGCTCGACGGGGGAAATCTATCGTTATCAGGTGGTCGGCCCCAAGCATTTCGGAATAACCAATCTCCGCACGATCCAGGATTGGATTGTGGCGCGCCGGCTCCTGACCATTCCCGGCATCGCCGCCATCAACAGTTGGGGCGGCCCCACGAAGGAATTTGAGGTCGCGGTGGACCCTCACAAGCTGGAAGCCTACAGCGTCACCGTGCCCCAAGTCCTCACGGCGCTGGGCAACGCCAACGTTAACGTGGGCGGACGCGAAATCCAAATTGGCCAGCAGTCCATCAATATCCGCGGCGTCGGCCTGATTGATGATGGCGGCAATGATGATTTGCGGCAGGGTTACAAGGTTGACGACATCCAGAACATTGTTCTGGCCCAGTCGAACGGTGTCCCGGTGCTGGTCCGGGATGTTGCCCAGGTGTCCGTCGGTAACCGGCCAAGGCTCGGCATTCTGGGCAAGGACAACGATGACGACATTGTGGGATCGATCGTGGTGATGAGGCGGACGGAAAAGACCTCCGACATGATTCCCAAGGTCCAAGAGGCCATTGACAAGCTGAATCACGACGGCAGCCTGCCGCCGGGAGTCAAGGTGGTCCCCTATTACGACCGCTCCTCGTTGATCGCCATCACCACGCACACGGTTCTGCACAACCTGATTTTCGGATGCCTCCTGGTCTTCCTGATCCAATGGATTTTCCTCGGTAATCTCCGCAGCGCGACCATCGTGGGGTTGAACATCCCCTTCGCGCTGTTCTTTGCCACCATTCTCCTGGTGATGCAGGGCGAAAGCGCCAACCTGCTGTCCGTGGGCGCGGTGGATTTCGGTATCATCGTGGATTCGGCCGTGATCCTGGTGGAGAATATTTTCCGGAATTTTCAGCGCAACGACGAAGAAAGGCTGAGTTTGCTCCACCGGCTGGCGGAGGGCGCCTGGGGGCCCGACCCCACGAGATCCGTGGAGGATCCCACGCCCGCGCACGGATGGACGGATCGCTTGCGGCTGATTCTGATCAGCGCCATGCAGGTGGACAAGGCGGTCCTGTTCTCGGCGCTCATCACCGTGGCCGGTTTCGTGCCTTTGTTCACCATGCAGGGAGTGGAGGGCCAGATCTTCGGCCCCATGGCGCGCACCTACGGCTACGCCCTGGCCGGAGCCCTGATCGCCACATTCACGGTCACGCCCGTTATCGCTTCCTTCCTGCTCCCCGAGAAAGTGAAGGAAGCGGAAACCTTTGTGGTCCGCCTGTTGCACCGAATCTACAATCCGGCGCTGCGTTTTTCCCTGGATCACCGCGCGCTGGTGGTGGGACTCGAACTGACCCTTTCTTTGGGAACGTTCTTCTTTATCGCACCGAGACTCGGCAGCGAGTTTCTTCCCCATTTGGAGGAAGGCAACTTTTGGATCCGCGCTTCCATGCCCATCACCCTCTCGCTGCAGGATGGCGAAGCGGCCACCAAGAAAATGCGCCAGATTCTCCTGCGCCACCCGGAAGTCCTTACCGTGGTTTCCCAGCATGGCCGGCCGGACGACGGCAGCGACGCCTCGCCCTTCTCCAACGTCGAGCTCTTCGCACCCCTCAAACCTTTTGATGAGTGGCCCAGGGGCCTGACCAAGGATAAGTTAACCAATCAGATTCAAGCGGAGTTTAACAACGAGCTGCCGGGAGTCGTCTTCAATTTCTCCCAATACATTGAGGACAACATCGAGGAAGGAATCTCGGGCGTCAAAGGGGTCAATTCGGTCAAGGTCGTCGGTCCCAATCTCCAGATCATCACCAACCTTGCCGAGCAGATTCGGGACCAGATGAGCAAGGTGCGGGGCGTTGAGGACCTCGGCATCTTCCCCGTCCTCGGGCAGCCCAACTTAAACATCAAGGTGGACCGCGCCAAGGCGGCGCGCTATGGCCTGAATTCCGGCGATGTCAACCTGGTGGTGCAAGCGGCCATGGGTGGAGCCGTGGCGAGTTCGGTGCTGGAAGGCGACCGGGCGTTCGATCTGGTCGTCCGTTATACGCCGGAATACCGCGACAGCATCGATAAAACCCGCAACATCAAAGTGGCCTATCAAACCCTCACCGGCGCCAACGCCTACATCCCCTTGAACGAACTGGCAACCATCACCCTGGATACGGGAGCCTCCTGGGTTTACCACGAGGCCGTGGCGCGCTTCATCCCGGTCAAGTTCAGCGTCCGGGGCCGCGACCTCGGCGGCACGGTGGAGGAGGCGCAGAAGCGGATCGCGGACAACGTAAAGCTTCCGCCGGGATACCGGCTGGTTTGGGCCGGCGAGTTCGGAGACCTCCAGGAAGCCAAGGCACGTCTGTATGTCATTGTCCCCATCAGCTTCGTGCTGATTGGCGGGATGCTCTACGGCCTGTTCAATAACCTTCGCGATTCTCTTCTGGCGCTCGCCGGCATCCCGGACGCGATCGTGGGCGGCATCCTGGCGCTCTATATTTCCGGTCTCCATTTCAGCATTTCCGCCGCCATCGGCTTCGTCTCGCTCTTCGGCGTGTCCGTGATGGACGGCATCCTGATGATTACCTTTTTCGAACACGAAAGGGAGAAGGGCTTTGCTCCCGTGGAGGCCATGTACCGCGCCGCCAGCACCCGCATGCGCCCCCTGCTGATGACGGCGCTTTCCGCCTGCATTGGCCTTTTTCCCGCGGCCATTTCCACGGGAATCGGCAGCCAGGTGCAGCGGCCGCTGGCCACGGTGATTGTAGGCGGCATGCTGGTGGGCCCCGTCATGCTGCTTCTCGCCGTGCCCGCGCTGAGAATGATCTTTATCGGCCAGGACCGCGAGCATAACCACAAAACGGAGGTTCAACCGGGATGAAGACCATGGGCCTCCTTTTCCTCGCGATGGTCTGGGCGGCGCTCGCGCCGGGGACGGTTGACGCCGTCCCGTCGGACCTAGCATCCGCGCAAACGTCTCCCGCGAGTTCCGCCAACACCGCAAGCGGCCATCCGGGTGATGCCGGGCACGCCGCTTCGCCTCACGACGGGAGACAGGGAACGAGCGGAGAGGCTTCTGATGAACAGCGAAACCACGGCCGGGCTTCCGTCGCGAATCGCCCGCCGAGCCCGACGAGCTTGAACAAGCCAAATCCTCCAGAGCCGCTTCCGAATAGTAGGCAACGCCCCATGCCCGGAAATGCTCTTCATCCCCCGGGTGCAAACCAGGCTGTTGGCGCGCCAAGAAGCGCATTCATGGGGAACGAAACGGTCCACAATCCCTCGCCGGTTCGATCGTCAAGTGTCGTCCGGCCCACAGCACCCGCACTTAACAGCGTGCGGCATCGCAGCCCTAACCCGGCGGTGGTGGGTGGATCAATGAACTTACGTGGCGGCAAAACCGGGGCAATAAACGGAACTGCTATGAACCACAAGCGTTAGGCAGGGTGATTAGAAAGGGTGCGGGTGGTGCTGACCTGGGCGCAGCCATGAAAATTGCTGTGCCGAAGGCACCTTGGACTGCGGCGGCTCGACGCCGCCTTTGCTCTCGCTCCAACTCCGGGGAGAAAGGCCAGTGTGAAGGCGGCGTCGAGCCGCCGCAGTCCAAGGCGCTTCGCGCGTTTTCATTCCAAAGGGAACTAATTCTATGATCCGCACTCGCCCATCGCGCCCGCTCCACTTCGTCGCAGCCGTCGCCTTTTTGCTGAACGCCGGTTGCGTGGTGGGGCCCAAGTTCAAGAAGCCTGCCGCTCCCGATGTGGGAGGTTACACGCCCGCGCCGATTACCACCACCAACTCGACGCCCAACCTCGCTGGAGGAGAGGCGCAGCACCTGGTGGACGGGAAAGACATTCCGGGAGAGTGGTGGGAATTGTTTCACTCGCAGCCCCTCGACGATTTGATTGAGCGTGCGCTTAAAGCCAATCCCGATCTGAAGGCAGCGCAGGCGGCTTTGCTCGTCGCACGGGAAAACGTGCTGGCCCAACGAGGTTTCTACTATCCGAGCGTTACCGGAAGTATGACGGTGACCCGGGCCAGGACCGCGTACGACCTTTCACCTGCCCTCAACGCCAACATCCAGAATTACAGCCTCTATACGCCCCAGGTAAGCGTCTCCTACGTGCCTGACGTTTTCGGTCTCAACCGGAGAAGCGTGGAATCACTCGAAGCGCAGGCGCAGCAAGCGCGTTTTGCCCTGATCGCGACACAGATCACGCTGAGCTCCAACGTCGCCGCCGGAGCCATCCAGGAGGCCTCCTTGCGGGGCCAGATTGCCGCCACCGATGAGCTCATCGCCATCAATACCGACATGCTGAAAATTTTGCGGGAGCAATATCACAAGGGATATGCCAGCGAGCTCGATGTGGCCGCGCAGGAATCGCAGCTCGCGCAAATCGTCGCCACCCTGCCCCCCTTGATGAAGCAGTTGGCGCAGCAACGGGACGCGCTGGCGGTTCTGGCCGGCGGGTTCCCACAAAAGGACTTCGCCGGGAAGTTCGAACTTTCCAGCCTGCAATTGCCGCAGGAACTGCCCGTGAGCCTTCCTTCGAAACTCGTCGAGCAGCGCCCGGACGTGCGTCAGGCGGAGGAAAATCTCCATGCTGCCAGCGCCCTCATCGGCGTGGCCATTGCCAACCGGATCCCGACGATTACCCTGAGCGCCGATGCCGGCAGCTCGCCGGATCAAATCACCAAAATGTTCTCCGGCGGCAATGGCTTTTGGGATTTGACCGCGGGGATCACCCAGCCTATCTTTGATGCCGGCACCCTGAAGCACCGCGAGCGCGCCGCGCAAGCCGCCTTCACGGAGGCCGCCGAACAATATCGCAGCACGGTGCTGACCGCCTTCCAAAACGTCGCGGACACGCTGCACGCTATTTACCAGGATGCCGACACCTTGAAGGCCGATGCCGCGGCCAAAGATGCCGCCAGCGTCACGCTTGCATTGTCCAAGAAACAGTATCAGTCGGGATATGCCAGCTACCTGGCGGTCTTGAGCGCGGAACAAGCATACCAGCAAGCCGTGATTAATCTGGTACAGGCGCAATCCAATCGTTATGCCGATACCGCCGCCTTGTTTCAGGCGCTGGGCGGCGGGTGGTGGAACCGCCCGGATGTGCCCAAGAATTAGATGGCTGCGCCGAAGGCGCCTTGGACTGCGGCGGCTCGACGCCGCCTTTATCTTCGTGCCTGCCGTCATTCCAAAGCGGCGTCGAGCCGCCGCCGTTCAAGGCGCTTCGCGCATTTTCATTCTTTGGGGCGAGGCTGTTCAGGGCGAGCTCTGCTGTAAAACGAAAGGAAAAAACTCCATGACGTCGAAACATGTCCGCACCCGTATCGAGGAAACCGGCATCGTTGCCGCCATCCGCGTGTACTCGGCGGAGGAGGCTCTTTTCGCCGCCGAAGCTGTGGTCGCCGGTGGAATTCCCGTCATCGAAATCACCTTAACCGTGCCGCAAGCCACCGAGGTCATTGCGCATTTGGTGAAGAAAACTCCCCACATCGTGGTGGGGGCGGGCGGGGTAACGGACACCGTCGTGGCGCGCCAGTGTCTCGTCGCGGGAGCGCAGTTCTTGACCAGTGACGGACTCGATACGGGGGTCATCGAGTTCGCGGTAAAACAGGATGTCACCGTGTTTCCGGGAGCGCTGACCCCCACCGAGGTTATGACGGCGTGGCAGGCGCATGCGGATTTCGTCAAGGTCGTTCCCTGCGCGCAGATTGGCGGTGAAATCTACATTGGGTCCCTGCATCGGATGTTCCCGCACATTCCGCTGATCGCCGCCGGAGGCGTGAGCCTGAAGAACGCCTCCAAATTCATCTTCGCCGGGGCCACCGCGCTCGGCATCGGGCAGGAACTGCTGCCGGTCGAAGCGCTGCGCCTTCGCCAGGCGGGGCGGATCAGCAATTTGGCCCGGCGATTCCTGAGTTATGTGAAATCCGGCCGGGGACATTAGGCGGCGCGTGTGGCCACCATAATGATCCGTTCGCTAACATCGGTCAATGACTCATTGAGCATTCTCGTGACCTGCAAGTAAGTTGCAATTGGATTCCGGCCAGAAATCTCTAACCCCTTATCTTTCAACCAGAAATTGACATATTGCCCCAATAGCCCTACGATCGAAGATGTAAGTCGTTGATTATTATAGTGGGGTAAGCTTTACTCTTTGCCATGTTCCAATCGCTGGTTATTACGCTCCGGGAAGGTGTGGAAGCGGCGCTCATCCTGGGCATTGTTCTGGGCTACCTCAGGAAGACGGGGCGCCAGGCATGGGGCCGATACGTGTGGTGGGGGCTGGCCACCGCCGTCGCCGCCAGCCTTGCCGCCGGTTATCTGATTTATCGCTTTGAGGTGGTTGAGGACGCTTACGAAGGCTGGCTCATGCTGGTGGGCGCGGTCTTTGTTGCCTCCATGGTCTACTGGATGTGGCGAACCGGCAAGCGCCTGAAGCACGAAATCGAATCCAGGCTCGCGGAGCTTTCCGCTTCACCCACCCGCAGCGCCGCCACGGGCCTTTTTCTCTTCGTCTTCCTCATGGTCTTCCGGGAGGGCGCCGAGACGGTGCTGTTCCTCGCCGCGGTTTCCTTGCGCACCAGCGAACTGCTGAACTTCATGGGAGGAATTCTGGGCCTGGCGCTCGCCGTGGGCCTGGGCGTGGCTTTCTTCAAAGGCAGCGTGAAGGTCGACCTGCGGAAGTTTTTCACGGTCACCACGATGGTGCTGTTTGTGGTGGCAGCACAGCTCTTTGTTTCAGGCATCCACGAACTTTCGGAAGCCCAGGTGCTGCCTTCCGGCCCGCGCGAAATGGCGCTGATCGGCCCCATCGTCAACAACGACGCCTTTTTCTTTGTCGTCATCGTGGCCCTGGCGCTCTTCCTGATCATCGCCCAGCGCATCCAGGCGGGCAATGCAACGGCCGGCGAGGGAGCGAAGTTATCTCCGCCCGAACGCCGCAAGCTTTTGGCCGATCAGCAGCGCGACCGCTTCTGGAAGCTCGCCGCGACGGCCGCCAGTCTGCTGGTGATCGTGCTGATTTCTGCGCAATTCATCTATTCCCGCACCGCCCACGCCATGTCGCCGCCAGAGCGCGTGAGCATCGAGAACGGTGAGGCGCAAATTCCCACCCGCCTGCTTACCGACCATGACTTGCACCATTTTGTGATTGACGTCGGCGGCACGGAAGTTCGCGTCATCGCTATTCTGGATTCTTCCGGCACCATGCGCGCCGGCCTCGACGCGTGCGCGATTTGCGGGCACCAGGGCTACTACCAGGACGGCAACAACGTGATTTGCCGCAACTGTGGCGCGGTGATTTATGTTCCCACCATCGGCCAGGCGGGGGGATGCAATCCCATTCACATTGACTACCGCGTGGAAGGTGACTCGCTGCGCATCGCCGCGACGGCCCTGGCCGACGCCGTCCAGCATTTCCACTGAGCTTCGCATGATCTTTCGAATCGTTTGGGAATCTCTCGCCCGCCGGCGGCGCCGCAAGCTGCTGAGCGTTTTCGCCGTCGCCCTCGGCATCGCCGTCACCGCCGCCGTCGCCACCCTGTCGCTCGACGTGGGTGACAAGGTCAACCGCGAATTGCGCTCCTTCGGCGCGAACCTTTCGGTGACCCCGGCGGCGGATGGACTTCCCGTGGCGGTGGGCGGCGTCGATTACCGCCCTGCCGGCGCGGGAGCGTTCCTGCCAGAATCGGCGCTGGTGAGTTTGAAGAGGATTTTCTGGCGGAACAACATCGTGGCCTTCGCGCCGTTGCTCTACGTGCCCGCCACGCTCGAAGGCCAGCCGGTGGTGGTGATGGGAAGTTGGTTTAAGAAAGCCATGCCCGTGGACAAGTCCGAGGTGTTCACGACGGGCCTCGAAAAGCTGCACCCCACGTGGGCCATCACGGGCGAGTGGCCTTCCGACGATGACGCCCGAGGGGCCCTGGTGGGCCGCCGTCTTGTCGCGCAACTGAATCTGCATCTCGGCCAGACGCTGACGCTTGCCGCGGCTCGCGAGGGCAACGCGCCAACCACGGCTTCTTCGACGGCGGAATTCATCGTGCGCGGAATCCTCGAAACCGGCGGACCGGAGGACAACGAGGTGCTCGCGCCCCTGGCATCCGTGCAGCGGTGGGCCGGTCTCGAAGGCAAGGTGCGGCGCATCGAAATCAGTGCGCTCACCAAGCCTGAAGACGCCTTCGCCCGCTCCGATGTTTCGCGCCTCACGCCGGAGGAATACGATCGTTGGTATTGCACGCCTTACGTCAGCGCCATCGCTTTTCAAATCCAACAGGCGATTCCCGAGGCGCAGGCGAAACCGGTCTACCATGTGGCGGAGACGGAAGGCCGCATTATGAACCGCGTCGGCGTGCTGATGGCGCTGCTGGTGGTGGCGGCCCTTGTGGCGGCGGGATTGGCGGTGGCTTCCATGATGCTGGCCACGGTCCTGGAGCGGCGCGCGGAGATCGGCCTCTTTAAGGCGCTCGGCGCCACGGACGCCCGCGTGGCGGCGGTGTTCCTTGTGGAGGCATGCGCCATCGGCGTGCTGGGAGGAGTGGGCGGATATTTCTTCGGCAGCCTGCTGGCGTGGCGCCTGGCCCTGGCCGTCTTTGGATCGGCGGTGGGCATTCATTGGGTGATTCTGCCCGTCTGCCTGGCGGCAGCAGTTTTGATAACCCTGGCAGGCAGCTCCCTGCCGCTCGCCCGAGCCCTGAAAATTTCACCGTCCCTGGCGTTGCGTGATTGATCGCAATTTTTTCATTGAGTCATTGAATCATTGCTCCATTTTAAGAACTTCGAGCAGTGGTACGGTTCTGAAATGACTCAATGCTTTAATGATTCAATGATTCGATGAACCAATGACCCGATTCTCTATGTTTTGGCGCTTATGGTGGCGCGCGGTTTCGGTAAAGCGCTCGCAGGCAGCGCTCGCGCTGGGAGCGCTGGCCGTGGGCGCCGCCATCACTTCGATGCTTTTAAATCTCTACGGCGACGTGCGCCGCAAGATGACGGAAGACTTCCGCTCGTACGGCGCCAATGTGGTCATTGCACCCGCTTCCGGGGGATCTGCCGAGGGAACTCAGAATAGCTCGATGCTGGAGGAAGCTGCCCTGCAACCCCTTGCCCAGTTCACCCGCGCGACACCGGGCACGTCGTTCGCGCCCGTTCTCTACGGGGTGATTCGAGTGTCGCCCGATCCCGCCGATCCCCGCTTGCCGGAATTCACCAATGGGGTGGCGGCCGGGGCAGACCTCGGTGCGCTGCGTCGTTTGAACCCCGGCTGGCGTGAACAGGGCGAGGCGATTTCCGCCGATTTGCCGCCCGCCGAGTGTGCGGTGGGCTCTAACCTGGCTGCCCGGCTGCATGTGCGCCCGGGTGATTCCATCCAACTGCATCGCGTGTTTTCCGCAGCGACGCCGCCCAATGAAAATGCGCGAAGCGCCTTGGACTGCGGCGGCTCGACGCCGCCTTTGACTTTGTCGTCATTCCAAAGCCGCTCAACCCGGCCTTCATCGTCGCCCTCAATCCAAAGCGGCGTCGAGCCGCCGCAGTCCAAGCTGCCTTCGGCACAGGGATGCTCGAAACAGGAGGCGGCCTATCGCGTTGCCACCGTCCTCACCACCGGCGCCTCGGAAGACGACCAGGTTTTTGTTCCGCTCGCCGCGCTGCAATCCTTATTGGGTACGGAGGGCAAAGTCACTCTGGTGGAAGTCAGCATTCCCGGCGAAACCCGCGACGTGGAAAGCGCCGTGCACCGGCTTGGCAGCCTTCTGCCCGGCCTGGAGGTTCGCCCCATTCGGCAGATTGTTTACTCCGAAGGGAAGGTCCTGGGAACCATTCGCTGGCTGTTGCTTTCCCTCACCATCCTGATTCTGCTTATCATCGCTCTTTGCGTTATGGCCACGATGACGGCCATCGTGCTGGAGCGCCGCAAGGACATTGGCGTGATGAAAACCCTGGGCGCCGCCGACGCGCTGCTGATGCGCCTTTTCATGACGGAGGGCGCGAGCCTGGGTTTGGTGGGAGGCGCGTTGGGATACGCCGTGGGAGCGGTGCTGGCGCGAATATTGGGCGAGCGGCTTTTCGGCGTGGCGCTCAGTTTGAATGCGTGGACGCTGCCCGTGGTTTGCGCTTTGACCGTGGCGCTGGCGGTGTTCGCTGCCCAAGTGCCCGTGCGGATCATGCGGGCGATTCAACCCACGGTGGTTTTGAAGGGGGAGTAAGTTGTCGTTCATCGAAGTTGAGGGTTTAACCAAGACCTACGGCGCGTCGTTCGATGCGCTCCACCACATTTCGTTCACGGTGGAAAAGGGTGAGTGGATGGCCGTGATGGGCCCGTCCGGCTCCGGCAAGAGTACGTTGCTGAACATCCTCGGCGGCCTCGATGCACCCACTTCCGGGCGCGTGGCGCTGGGTGGGCAGGAAATCTCGGCGCTCTCCGGCAACGCCCTGGCGCGCTTTCGCGCGGAAAAAATCGGCTTCGTGTTTCAGCAATTCCACCTGGTCCCGTATTTGACCGCGCTCGAGAATGTGATGCTGGCCCAGTACTTCCACAGCCTCTCGGATGAGCGCGAAGCCGCGGAGGCGCTGGGCCGCGTCGGCCTGGGCGACCGCCTGGAGCATTTGCCCTCGCAGCTTTCCGGGGGCGAGCAGCAGCGCGTATGCGTGGCGCGGGCGCTGATCAATCAGCCCAACGTGATCCTGGCCGACGAGCCCACCGGCAATCTCGACGAGGTGAACGAAACCCTGGTGATGGGCCTGCTGACGGAATTGCACCGCGAAGGCCACACCATCGTGCTGGTGACGCACGACCCGGAAATCGGACGCATGGCCGAGCGCCGCATCGAGTTGCACCACGGCCGCCTGACGGAAGTTTCCGTATTCCCCACCAACGAAGAGGAGTTGATCGATAACCTGCTGAAGGCCGTCTGGCACGCGCAGGAGGATACCGGGCGCAGCGTGCTGGAGCCTGACGCCCTGCCGGAATTCGCGCGCAATCGCGCCACCTTTCTGCTGATGGCGCAGGAAGGATTGATTCAGCTCGAAGGCGCCGCCCTTTCCTTCGCCCCACGCGGTGAGGCGCGCGCCCGCCACGTGCTGCGGCGGCATCGCCTCTCCGAACGCCTGTTCTTTGAGACCTTCGGAATTGATGCGGAGGTGGTGGACGAGCATGCCGGAAAAATCGAGCACTCCCTCAGCCCGGAAGTTACCGAAAAGATTTGCATCTTCCTCAATCACCCCCAGACGTGCCCCCACGGCTCGCCTATTCCGCACGGGGCGTGCTGCCCGAAAAAATAGGTGTCAGGTGCCGGGTGTCA
>Ga0326728_10011439_pt1 | contig 20260 bp, 20 predicted proteins | sample MB3enrmetagenome_FD_207602 | JGI IMG/M metagenome (GOLD analysis project Ga0326728, IMG submission 207602) | Lab enriched peat soil microbial communities from McLean, Ithaca, NY, United States - MB31MN | ecosystem: Environmental > Terrestrial > Soil > Wetlands > Peat | place: USA: New York... | reverse complement strand
AGTACTCCATTCCAGAAGTTCGCTCACGTATTCTGGCGGTGAGGTCAGGCGGCAACACGGTCGGGGTTCGGGCACTTGGAGAGCAGGGCGGCCAAGTCGCTTCGGGTGAACTTCCACTCGAAGGGCTTGGCAGTGGCTTCCCAGTAGTATTGGAAATCGAGGAGGCGTTCGGCAAGCGTCTCCAGGCCGGAGAAATCGTTGGGCGAGAGGACTTTGCGCTGAATGATCGAGAAGTAGATCTCGATCTGATTGAGCCAACTGGCGTGGACGGGGCCATGGACCAGGGTCAGGCGCCGGAACTTGTTTTGCAGGCGGGCTACCGAAGCTGCGCCACGATGAGAGGAGCCGTTGTCGACAATCCAGAACACACGGCGCGCGTCATTGTAAGGGGGCCGGGTCATCACCTGTTCGACGAGTCGGTCAAAAGGAACGATGCCGGTGGTGGTTTCGCAACGGCCGAAGACGCGGGCGCGATGGACATCCATGGCGGCGATGTAGGCCCAGGCACCGCAACGGGCGTACTCGTGCTCGACCCGCATAGGACGATGCGGCTGTGGGGGCGAAGTGGCATGGATGCGGCGTCGCGCCTGAACGCTGGTCTTTTCGTCTGCGGAGATCACGAACTCATCGGTTCGCAGGGGCTTGCCGCACCAAGTGCGGGCATACAGATCGAGGATGCGACCGGCCTTGGCGGCAAACTGTGGATCACGGGGAAAGATCCAACTGCGGTGATACCAGGGACGAATCGCATCCTCATGAAGCCAGCGCCAGATCGTGCTGCCGGAAATCGCGGCGACCAAGCCGGATTGACAGACTTGCCGAGCTATGTCCGGCGAGCTCCAATGCGAAAGGGGGAGACCGTGGGTAGCCGGCAGTTCACAGGCGAGAGCTTTGACCTGTACCACCAGTTCTGGGGGGAAAAACCCGGGGGCGACCCGGGCGAGGCAACTCCAGCAAGCCCGCCAGCCGGTCCTCGAAGAAACGCTTGCGCCACATGCTGACAACCTCACGGCGGGTGTCGAGTCGAGCAGCGATCTGATCATTGGGCAAGCCTTCGGCGGCGAGCAAGATCATCTTGGCTCTCAACACCTCAAAATACGGCAACGTATATCTGGCGGAGCGGCGGAGCAGTTCCCGCTCCTCGGCCGTAGAAAGCACTATTGTGAATGGGCTGATGCGCGGCATGGAAAGAGTGACCTCCACTTCCACGATGCCATATGCGAGTGTATTTCTCAACTACATAATACGTTCGTGTATTTATGAAATAGTGTACTTAGCAATCGCCGCCTGCCTGGCCTTGCCGGCTGTCAGCACCGCACAGACCACCTATGCGGTCTGGCTGGATGGCGAGACGTCGGACCCCACCGGAGGTGGCAGCGGGATCGTGACCAGCCTGACGCACGCCTTCGGCGCTTCGAGCTTCCAGTTGGTCTCGACGGCGAATCTTGAGACCACCGGCTTCCTGAACTCATTCAAGACGGTGATCATCAGCCGCAACGACTCAGCGTTCGGAACCCAGCCGAGCGCCCTAGCGCTGGCCAACATCAAAGCCTATGTGGGCACGGGCGCGAGCCAGGGCGGCGTGGCGGTGTTCACCAACGACTTGTCCGACAATCTCTATGGCGCCACCACGGGCGATGTCTACGACGCCAATCTGGACAAACTCTTCATTAATGCGGTGAAATTCTGCGCGGCCACGGGGCACGGCTACATGGGCGAGTTCAACGGCACGGTGGCGGCTTTTTCGATCAACCTGCTTCCCGGCACCGCCAGTGCTACGTACGGCACCAGCGGGTCGAGTGGGCATTTTATTTTCGACGTCGGACCGATCGGCGCCAATAACCCGATCGACGCCGGAGTCACCTTCCCGTTCACGGACCTCGACGTCACGCTCTTCCGCACGGACATCACCGGCGCCAGCCCCTCGAACGTCGTGGATTACTACGACGACAACGGTCTGCCGGCGGTCATGGCGAATCAGATCGTGATTCAGGGCGGCGTGCTGACTGTGCCGGTTCTGCACACCTGGGAGCTGGCGCTGCTGGCGATGTTGCTGGCAGTCTCGGCGTACTGGATGATTCGCAAACTGGCGGTCACGCGCTAACCAGCCGGCCAAGCGGCCGGGAGAGTTCGATTCGCAACCGGCCCTACGGCTTCGGCGCCGGCGGCAGCTTCAGTTGCACGCCGGATTCGCGGTTCAGCCGTTCCGTCAAATCGCGGTCAAGCTGCGACAGCGGAGCCTGCCTGTGGGTATCGCCGCTGGTGAAGTAGTGCAGCGTGTCGCCATCCACCCAGTAGGCCACCGCCGAGTAGATGGAGTGATCCTTGAAGGCGAACAGGTAGTAATCGGCGGCGGGCGTCTCCGCGGCCGGCTGCGGCGGTTCCGGTTCCAGGACCTGCATGGACGGATGGGCCGTTTCGACGGCGGGCGCGGGCGGCGGCGGATAGACCACGATGACGGTGGGCGCGGGTTGCCCGGACGGCGCCGCCGGCGGAGCCGCATCCGGAGCGGAATCGGCATACGCGGACGGGTCGTACACCGGCACGTAGACGGGATAGGCGTACAAGTAGGAAGTGCCCGTGGCGGCGGACCGCGGCTTGCGCGTGGTCCCGGGAACCGTCAGGTGGGGACCGCCTCCGCCGGGATAGACCACGTTGGGAGTGATGCGGACCAGGCCGGGGTTGTTAGCCGCGGTTCCGCCCGGGAAAACCGCATTGCCCGGGCCGCCCGTGACGGATACCTGAAAGTTGCCGCGGTACTGCGCGGAAAGCCCTCCGGCAAACAGCAACGCTACGAAAAGGCCGCCGAGAGTTCTCATGGGACCAGCCCCCTGAGAGCATTGTACCGCCGCTTTTGAGCGGTGTCTTCCCGGTGCTGGCCGCGGGTCACTCATGGTAACGTAAAATCGATGCGAAACGTTCTATCCATACTGCTTTGCGCAGCCGCTCTTTTGAGCGCCCAACAGTCCCGCCGGGCTCCTGGTTGGGCTTTGACCGATTCCAAGATGAAGGTCTACGACCTGGCCGATTACCGGGGCAAGATCGTGATCCTGGAATTCATGCTGACCACCTGCCCGCACTGCTCCGTGGCTGCCGACGCGCTCCGCGCCGCGGAACAGAAGTACGGGTCCAAGATCCAGATCGTCGCCGTGGTGAGCATGCAGGCCGAAAAGGACTACACCGTTGCCAGCTACATCCAGGGCCACAAAGTGGACTACCCGGTTCTCTTCGATTCCGGCCAGATGATGTACTCCTACACACGGAACCCGAGAATGGATTACCCGCATATCTACGTCATCGACGGCAACGGCGACATCCGGTTCGATTACTTGTACGACGTCACCACCCGCGACGTGTTCGAAGCCAACGGCCTGTCCACCGCCATCGACGCGCTGCTGGCCGAAAAAACCGGGAAGAAGTAAGGCGCGGGAAGCGCCGGGAGGAACAAGACGATGCGTGATCTGGCTTTGATCCTGGCGCTTGCCGCCGCAGCGCTGCTCACGGGGTGCTCTTCGCTGATCTCCCTGAATGCGTTCGTGGCGGACACGCAGACGACCACCGATCCGGCCCTGCTGGGCGCCTGGAAGACCACCGAACCCGGCGACCCGAGCGTGCTCTGGATACGGCAGAAAGGACCGCTCTACGCCATTCGCTACGACGGCGAAGACAAGGACGGCAAACCCGAGTTCGCCCGCTTTGAAGGCCGCCTCACGCGCGTTGGGGATGCCGAGTTGATGGACATTGTCAGCACCGACGAAAAGGATTTCGCCGTCGCCGTTCACATGGTGGTGCGGCTTTGGCCATCGGCCGGGAAGCTGAAGTGGGTGTACCTGGATTCGGACTGGCTGCGGGCGCAGGCCAAGCAGGCGCTGGCCACGCAACCCTCCGATAGCGACACCCTGATCACCACGCCCGGCGACCCGGTGGTGCAGTTCCTCAAGAAGTTTGGCGCCGACCCGCGGGCTTACTCCGGCGAGCCGAACGAGTGGGTCAAGAAATAGGGCCGCGGCCGGGTGATGGCTTTTCTTCTCTTGGCGCTGGTGGCCGGCTCGATGGCGTACTGCGTGCTGACAGTAGTGGCGGCCGCGCGCTACCGGGCGGTGCGGCCCGGCGAACCCGCGGAGTGGCCGCCCATCAGCGTGCTCAAACCGCTGGCGGGCGTGGACGATGGCCTCGAAGAGAACCTGCGCACCTTCTTCGAACAGCAGTACCCGGAGTTTGAAATTCTCTTCGCGGTGCGCGAGGCGGACGACCCGGCCGTGGCCGTTCTCGACCGCCTGCGCGCGCGGTACCCGGGCGTGCCGGCCCGCCTGATAGTGACCGGCGAGCCACCCTATCCCAACGCCAAGGTGTTCAGCCTCGACCGCATGCTGGCGGCCTCGCGCTTCCCGTTGGTGGTGATGTCCGACAGCGATGTCCGGGTGACGCCGGACATGCTGCGGGTCATGGCGCGGGAGTTCGCGGACCCGGGCGTGGGCATGATTACGTGCCCGTACCGCGCGGTCGCGGGGCGCAGCATCTGGTCGACGCTCGAAGCCGTGGGATTGAACACCGAGTTCCTGGGCGGCGTGCTGGTGGCGCGCATGCTGGACGGCATGAAGTTCGCCCTCGGCCCGACGATTGCCGCGCGGCGCGAGGTGCTGGAGCGGATCGGCGGATTCGACGCGGTGAAAGACTATCTGGCCGAGGATTTCGTGATGGGAAAGCTGGCGGCCGAGCGGGGCGCGGGGGTGATCCTGTCGTCGTACGCGATCGAGCACCGCATTGGCGCGCAGGGATTCGCCGCCAACTTGCGGCATCGCCTGCGCTGGTCGCGCAGCACGCGGCGGTCGCGGCCCTGGGGGTACGTGGGGCAGGTATTCACCGACCCGCTGCCGCTGGCGCTGGCATTGTGGGCGGCCCGGCCGGGCTGGTGGCCGGTGGCGCTGGCGGCCGTGGCGTTGCGCGCGGCCGCGGGGTGGGCGACGGCCTGGGGAGTGCTGCGCGATCCGCTGACGCGCCGCCGATGGTGGCTGACGCCGCTGCAGGACCTGGCGTCGTTCCTGGTGTGGGCGGCCGGGTTTTTCGGGAACACGATCCTGTGGCGCGGCCGCAGGTACTACTTGCGGAAGGACGGGCGCTTCGAGCTGGTGCCCGGGCCTACATGTACATCCCGCCGTTGACCGCCAGGACCTGGCCGGTGATGTAGGCGGCGTCGTCGCCGGCCAGGAACTTGACGGCGTTGGCGATGTCCTCGGGTTTGCCGATGCGGCCCAGGGGGACGGAAGCCAGGATCTTCGCCTTGATGTCCTCCGGGAGGACGGTGGTCATATCGGTGGCGATGTAGCCGGGGGCGATGGCGTTCACGGTGATGGCGCGGCTGGCCATCTCCTGCGCCAGGGCCTTGGTGAGCCCGATCAGTCCGGCCTTGGACGCGGCGTAGTTGGCCTGGCCGACGGCGCCGGCCTGGCCAACCACGGAAGAGATGTTGACGATGCGGCCCCAGCGGTTCCTCATCATTCCGGGCAGCACCGCCTGGCTGCACAGGAACGCGCCTTCGAGGTTAAGTTTCAGCACCAGTTCCCAATCGGAGAGTTTCATGCGCACGGCCAGGGCGTCGCGGGTGATGCCGGCGTTGTTCACCAGGACATCGATGCGGCCCTTCTCCTGGATGGCCTTGCCGATGCCTTCCTTGACCGATTCCGGCGAGGTGACGTCGAAATCGAGCGTCATGGCGTCCCCACCAGCGGCGCGGATCTCGGAAGCGACCTCCTCGTTCTTCTCGACTTCGGGCGAGGCCACCACGATGCCGAAGCCGGCGCGGCAGAGCGTGAGAGCCGTGGCCCGGCCGATTCCGCGGCTGGCGCCGGTGATGAAAGCAACTCGATTGGACATGCGTTCTCCTCAGAAGGCGTGGGTGCGAAATTCCATGATACAGCCATCCGGCCGGCGGCCGCGGGCGCGCGCCAACGCTACTCGGACTTCAGCGCGTCGAGCAACGGAGCGCGGAGAGCCACGGCGGTAGCGACGGTAGAGGACGCGATTCCGGCGGCCACCACCAGGGCCAGCAGAACGCCCAGCGACGCCACCGGCACATGACCGCCGCGCGCGTACACCGCCGGGGCGGCGGCGAGAGCGGCGCAGGCGGCGCCGGTCGAGAGCCCCATCAGCAGGAGAAACGCGTTCTCCGCCAGCACCATGGTGAACAGGTGGCGCCGCCGGTACCCGGCCGCGCGCAGCAGGGCCAGTTCGCGTCTCCGTTCCAGCACGTTGCGCATCAGCACGGCCGCTAATCCCACGGTGCCCAGGAGCAGACCGAGGCCGCCCAGCGAGCGGAACGTCGAGAGGTAGGCGTTCTCGACTTTGTGGTAACCGGCCAGGCGCGCGGCGGTGGGCTGCACGGCGAACCCGTAATCGGAGAGCGCGGCGGTGAGAGCGCGCGCGACCTCGCCGGCTTCTTCGGGCGGGGCGTCCAGAAGGAAAAAGCGGTAACCCTGGGAGTCCGGAAACAAGCGGAGGAAGTTCTCTTCGGAGACGATCAGCTCGCCCTGGAACACGCTGTCCTGGAGCGCCGCCACGATGCGGTAGCGGACTCCGGCCAGTTCGAACTCCTCGCCCAGTCTGCGGTGCAGAGCGTAGGTCATGGAATTGGCGTCGGCGATGGCGGGAATTGCGCCGCCGGGCACCTGCGATTCCAGCAGCAGCCAGGGATTCGGCGCGCGGCCTTCCACGCTTTGAAACGCAAAGTGGGCGGTGCGCAGAAAGGCCGGAGGCGGCGCCAGGATGCGCGGGTTGCGGGGCTGGTAGAGATTCAGGCAACTGGCATCGTCACCCGGGCGCAGGCGGAACGGAACGAAGCGGACGCCTTCGAGCGGCGGAAGATTCAGCGCGGCGCGGCCGGACCCGGTGTTGGGATCGTGGATGAGCGGCAGTGCGGCATCGGCCAGCAGCGGGAAGCCGCCGGCGCCGGCGGAAGACGCATCGCGCCGGAAGGCGTCGAGCGAAGCGATCACGAAGGTGGCCGAGGCGATCAGGGCGATCGACAGGACGCTGCGGCCGGGGCGGTAGCGGACGCTGCGCAGGCCCAGCGAGACCACGCCGCCGACAGGCGCAAAGCGCCGCGCGTGCAGCCAGGCCGATTGGAACAGTAGAGCGGCGGCGAGCAGCAGCGTGCCCGCGCCGAAGAAACCGGCGGCCTGGTCGAGTTTGCCGGAAAGCCCGGCGGCCACCAGTGCCAGGGCGAGAAGAACGGCGGCGGAGGCGGCCAGCCATCGCCAGCGTTGCGGGCGGCGCCTGATATCGCCGGCGAGTAAACCGCGGGGCGTGACGGCGCGCAGGCCGCGCAGGGTCCACGCCACCGAACCGAGCCCCGCGATCACGCCGGCAGCGGAGGCCATGGCCAGCGATGGAACGGAGGCGTGCAGGGAAAGCAGCCGGGTCCCCACGGCATCGAACCACCAGGTGCGCAGGCCCAGCAACACCAGCCCGCCGTAGGCCAGCGCGGCCCCGGCGCCGGCCACGCCGCCGGCGGAAGAGAGCACCGCGCCTTCCAGCAGGAACAGGGTGCGGATCCGGGATGGCGAAAACCCGAGCGAACGGAGCACGCCGATCTCGCGCGTCCGCTGTTCAATGCCGAGCCGGAAGAACAATCCCGAGAGCAGCAGCGCGGAGACCATCAGGAAGAAGCTGAAGTAGACGAAGTACTCGCCGAAGTCGGTGGCGCCCTCGGCGGCCTTCAGGCTATCGGCTCTCACGGAGACGATGGCGAAACCGGCCTGGGCGGGATCGAGCGCGGTGCGGAGCGCTTCGGCGAAGGCCGGGGACGGCGGGAAGACGCGGATGGAAGTGAGGCTGCCGAAGCGCGTGCCCCACAGCTCGCGGCCGCGCGCGAGGCGGATGAAGGCTTTGGGAACGGTGCGGTACCGATCCCAGTATTGCTCGTCGGCGGGGCGGATGCGCGACATGTCGAGTGGGAACGGAGGGTCCCAATCGCGCAGGCTGCGGGATTCGGTGATGCCGGGATACGCGGGCGCCAGCAGCGGATCGGCGGCGTCTCCGGCCAGTGGAACGATGCGCTCGATGCGGAATGGCGCCGCCTCGGTGTACAGGCGCCCGTCGGAGCGCCAGACGTAATACTGGAGCGAGGCCAGGTCGCCCACCTTAACTTCCAGTTCGCGGGCGGTCCACTCGTTCAGCGCGATCGCATCCTCGCTGGCGGGCGCCAGGCCGGAATCGAGCGCGGTCACCAGCGAATAAGGAACCTCGCGCCGGCCGACGCGGATGCCGTTGACCAGGTACGTCAGCACTGGCTGGGCACGGAGACCGAGCGATTGGGCGGCGGAGAGCGCCGAGGCGGCCACGGCGTCCGGGATCAGCGCGCTGTCGCTTTCGAGCGAGAGGCAGCCGGGCTTTTCGAGGGTGCGCAGGCGCAGGCCGAGGTCGGCCAAAGTGTAGCGTTGCTTGAGGCGGCGATCGAGCGGGGCACCCCTCGAAGCCGATCCCACCAGAAGCGTGTTGACCTTTCCCGGCTGATTCAGGTCCCGCTCGAAGCGCGCCAGCGGCACGTACACGGCGCGGAGATCGCCTTGTTGCGGCCGCAGCGAAAACTCGCGTGGCCGAACCGCGGCCGGAGCGATGGTCAGGCGGATGGTCTTGCCGACGTCCTCCTTGCGGCCGTGCAAGGTTTCGAGCGGAATGGCCGATGGCTTGGGAATGCGCAGCAGGATTTCGCCGCCGGGCCTGGCCGCCAGTTCGCGCGTCAGGGCCGCGGAGAGGAAAACCTGGGACCCGCGCGGCGGCTCACCGGGCTGGTTTTGGAATTTCCAGAAGCGCTCGTCGACGCCGTACACCTCGACGCCCACCGCCCGGTTGCCGCTGGCCGCGTCCTCGACCACACCGTCCAGGGCGATGACGGGTACCGCGCGCTGGAGCGCCACGGCCAGATCCTCGCGGAAAAAGCCGTCGCGGGTGACGATGGAATCGGTGTTGCCCAGCCGGCCGAGCACCAGGTCGCGCAAGGTGCCGCGGACGGATTGGCCCACCAGGGCCGCGCCGCCGAACACACCGGTGGCCGTGGCCACGCCCAGCAACACGGCCAGGTTGGTGCGCCAGTACCACGCGAGATTACGCGCCAGCAGGGTGTAGGTTCGCATGACGCAGTTCGTACCGCCTGGGAAATCGCGCGGCCAGCGCGGGGTTGTGGGTGACCACCAGGAGCATGGTCTCCTGCTGCCGGTGCAACTCCACGAGCAGGGCGGCCACCATTTCGGCGGACGCTTCATCCAGGTTGCCGGTGGGCTCGTCGGCCAGCAACAGGCGCGGGCGCAGCACCAGGGCTCGCGCCAGGGCGACGCGCTGCTTCTCGCCGCCCGACAACTCAGCGGGACGGTGATCCAACCGGTCCGCGAGGCCCACCTGGCCGAGCAATTCGCGGGCGCGCGCGGGCCAGACGGCGCGGTCCTTCACCACCAGGGTTGGGACGAGAACGTTTTCGAGAACCGAGCACTGCGGCAACAGGCAGGGGTCCTGGAAGACGAAGCCGATGTTCCGGTTGCGGAACGCGGCCAGTTCCTTCTCCGCGACCCGATAAGGATTGACGCCGTCCAGCGAGACCGTGCCGGAAGTGGGCGGTTCCAGCGCTCCGGCGATGTAGAGCAGCGTGCTCTTGCCCGAGCCCGACGGCCCCATGATGGCCGCCGCCTCGCCGCGCTTCAAGGTGAGCGACACGCCCGAGAGCACGGTCAGCGGCCCGTGCGGCGCCGGATACTGTTTGCCGACATTGGAGATTTCAAGCATGGGTTGGTTGGGTGGCAATGGCCTGGTAGGCCTCCAGCGCGCGGGCAGCCATGAGCGAGGCGGTGAAATCGCGGCGCACGCCCTGGGCGCCACGGCGGCCCAGTTCGGCGGCCAGTTCGGGATTCTTCCACAGGCGGTAAATGGCGTCCGCGAGGCTGGCGGCATCGCCGGGTTCGGCCAGGATTCCGCCTCCGGTTTTCTCCAGCATTTCGGGAAACGCTCCGCGCCGCGGCTCGACGACGGGCACGCCGCCGGCCATGGCCTCAAGCACGAATATACCCTTCGGCTCATCGCAGGTGCAGGGGACGCTGAGCGAATCCAGGCCGCGCAGGAACGCGATCTTGCCGGGCCGGTCCAATTCGCCGCGGTAGTGGAATTCGTGCGCCAGGCCGGCCTGCTTCATTTGCCGCGCGACGGCGCGCAGGTAGCCGCGATGCTCGGGCGCCAGGTAGCCGGCGGCCTGGAGCGCCGAAGGGCCGAAATCCGTGTGGCGGCGCAGCCGCACATAGCTCTCGGCCAGGAGGTGGAGTCCCTTCTCGGGCGCGATCCGCGCCAGGAAACCGATGGTGAAAGGCGCGCCGGGAACGCGGGCCGGCGGACCGAAGCCCTCGGGGTCGATGCCCAGCGGGGCGACATGCAAGATGCGGCTGGGGATTTGCAGTTGACGCTGCCAGTAGTCCGCGCAGAATCGGCTGACGGCCACGAAGCCATCCACGTCGCCGCTTTTGGCGCGGATGAGTTCGAGCGCCTGGGTGCGGTAGGGCTCGGGTAAGTCGCCGAGGAAGATCTCTTCGCCCTGCAAGGTGCAACATACCGGCCGGCGAATAGCTTCACGGATGGGCCGCGCCAGACCGATCAGCAGAGAATTGGGCAGGATGAGTATGTCGGGCGGATCGAGGGCGCGGAGCCGGGCGGTCAACTTACTAATCTCCTTACGCTGGTAACCGTCCTCGCCGCGCAGCATGGAGACGGTCATGGCGCCGAGGGAATGGGGGTTGACGCGGATGGAGGTTTTGGATGCCAGGCGGAGCATCCAGGGCGCATCCCACAAGCGGTCGAGCAGCGGACGGGGCCGGCGGAAAAACTCGGCCTCCTGGCAGAGGCAGACGGAGATGCCGTTGAGGGAGACTTCGGGCGAACTGACGTTAAGCTCGTCGGTGCGGGTGGGGGTATAGAGCGGGAGCAGGGTGACGTCGTGGCCCTGCCGCTGAAGTTCCGCCGCCAGGGAGTTGTCGCGGAGGCAACTGCCGCAGTACATGCGAGCGGCGCCGGCGGTGAGCGCGAGGATTCTCATATGGCTTCGGGGGCGGACATGGCGGTTTCTCTTAGTTTAGATGGAGTCGGCATGGCGGCGGATGCGGCAGCGGCGACAGGCGGCGCAGTCCACGCGGCGGCGTTCCGATGGGGCATGGCGGCTAAAAAAGCAGCTTCAACGCAAACTGCACTCGCCGCGGGTCCTGCGCGGACACCACCTGGCCGAAGGTGGGCGATCCGACGAAATTGTCCGGGAGGTTGTAATTCGCGCGATTCAAGGGATTGAAGAATTCCGCGCGGAACTGGAGGTTGAGCCGCCCGGCGACCGCGGTGTTCTTGACGATCGAGACGTTCACCGAACGCAGGCCCGGGCCGTCCAAAATGTCGCGGCCGGCGTTGCCGAACTGCCCGTAGGGCGGGACGGCGAAAGCCGCGGTGTTGAACCATTCCTGGGGCGTGGGAGCGGCCAGTCTGGGATTGCCGCCGACATTCGGCCGGTCGCCCGCGCCGAAACCCAATTGCGAGATGCCGGTGTTGGCGTTGTCGTCATCCGGCAGCAGCGCCACGGTAAACGGCCGGCCGGTCTGGAACGTCAGCACGCCGAAACTCTGCCAGCCGCCCAGCCGGCGATGGTGCTGGTACAACGGCAGATCGTACCCGTAGCTGAGCGTGAAGCGCTGGCGGACGTCGAAATCGGAGCGTCCCCGCTCCGCGCCGAGGTCGTAAGCGTTCTGCGGGAAGTTGGGATCGCCGGTGGTGTTGAAGAACCCCGAGGCATCGTCAATCGACTTGGAGAAGGTGTAAGATGCGAGCACCGACAAGCCTTGCGACAGGCGCTGCTGGAAGCGCGCCTGAAGGCTGTGATAGATCGAGTTGGCCTGCGACTCGATGATGTCGATCTCGGAGAAATTCGGGTTGGGACCGGGGTTCTGCTGGTTGACGGAAGGCCGGGGCTGGTTGATATTGCGCGAATCGCTCAGGTGCGTGCCCTTCGATCCCACGTAGGCAATCTCCAGCACCCGCGGCCCTCCGAGGTGGCGCTGAACGCCGAAATTCCACTGCTGCATGTAGGGTGTGCCAAGGTTGCGCTGGAAGGCGATGGCCGATCCGGGATAGGGGAACGGGAAATCCCCGGGGAACGGGTTCGCCAGCGACAGGTTGACCATGCCCGGAACCGGGTAGTAGAGATTGAAATTGTAGTAAGGCGCGCTGAAGTAAATGCCTTCGCCGGGCGCCAGCGAGGATTGGTCGTAGTAAATGCCGTACGCCGCACGGATGGCGGTGGTGTAATGATTGCCGGGCGACCAAGCCAGGCCGATCCGCGGAGCGATGTTATGGTAGTCCGGATTGTAACCGCCCCTGGGAAATCCGCCCTGGCCCAGTTGCGCCAGCGAGCCGGTTGCCGGGTTGTACACCGCGGCGCGATTGGCGGCGTCGATGGCCGGGGAGTTGTACTCGTAGCGCAATCCCAGCGTCAGCACCAGGCCGGAACGGACGCGCCAGGTATCGGTCGCAAAGAAGTCGTAGCTGTGGGTGCGCAGGTGCTGCGGATTGTTCTCCGTCGCGCCGCCGGTCTCGGTGGGGGCGCCGAGCAGCAGTTCTTCGAGCGGGTTGCCGAGCAGTTGCCCCGTGAAGTTGAAGAACCCGCGCGATTCGATGTCGCGGTAGGCGTTCTGTTGCAGAAAGCGGAAGTCGAATCCGAACTTTGCCTCGTGCTCGCGCCGCAGCCAGATCGCGGTGTCGGTGGCCTGATAGGTGTTGGTGGCGCCGTGCTCGGGACTGGTGGGCTCGTCCCCGACCGGCGAGAAGCCATCGACCGAGATCAGCGTCAATCCCCAATCCCGCGGATTGGCGGAAAGCTCGGGAAGACCGAGCTGGTGATTGAGGCTGGTTCCCTGCCCCTGCGGGTAGTCGCCGTTGGAGACGCGGTTGAAGGTCAGCCGCACGTCGTTAACCATCATCGGCGGGAAGACGTGGATCTCGCCCAACGATGCGTTCTGCGAGCGGCTGGGAATACGGAGGCCGTAACCCGGCACGGTAGGGTCTCCCGACGAGCCGGCGAACGGCTCGAATAAGTTGTCATCCGCGAAACTGTAGCGTGCGGAAAGATGGTCGCGGTCCAGTACGTCCTGGTACAAGTTGGCGTCGAACTGGTTGAGGCTGTCGGTGAGGGACGGCGAGGATACGAAATTCGCCCCGGGCACGCCGCGGTCCGGCTGCGGATAGAGCGCCGCAATCCCGAGGCCGATCGGGTTCAAGTAATATTGCGGCAGCTTGCCGCCGGGGATGGGCTGCCCGGTGGTTGGGTCGATCGCCGGCAGGCCGCTTTGCGAGAAGTCGCCGGCGCGCTCGGCCAGGGTCGGCACATTGGAGAGCAGCGTTTGCCCGGCCGCCATGCGCGTGCCCTCGTAGTCGGCGAAAAAGGTGGTCCGGTTCCTGACCAGCGGGCCGCCCAGCGTGCCGCCGAACTGGTTGCGCCGGTAGGCGGGCGCGGGCTGGCCGGAAGGCGCGAAGAAGTTGTCGCCGTCGAGCGCGCCGTTGCGGAAGAACTCGTAAGCGGAGCCGTGGAACTGGTTGGTGCCGTTGCGGGTGAGCACGCTGATCTGTCCGCCGGCGTTTCTGCCGAAGCTGGCGTCGTAGGTGGAGGTGGCCACATCGAACTCCAGGATTGCGTCCAGGGGCGGCGTCACGCCCACGCCGTTCAGCTTGGGATCGCCGTTGTAGGCTCCGTCCAGCAGGAAGTTGTTGGCGTCTTCGCGCGCGCCGTTGACGCTGATGGAGAAAGCGCCGCGAACCGATCCGGCCGAGCCCTCGGCCGCGGGCAGGACCCCTGGTAGGAGCAGGCTGAGCTGGTAGAAATTGCGCCCGTCGAGAGGCAGGCCCTGGATCTGCTGGAGGTCGATCGTGCCGCCCATGGCCGGCGCATCGACAGCCATCACCGGCTGCATGTCGGGCTCGACGATGCCTTCCGGGACCCCGCCGATATCCAAGGCGATGGCCACGCGTAGCTGGTCACCCGCCGCCAGCGTCAGCGTCCGGGCGGACTTGCGAAAGCCCTGGCATTCGGCTTCCAGACCGTATTCGCCGGGCGGGACGGAGGCAATCGTGAACTCCCCGCGCTCGCCGCTGACCGCGCTCTGTTGCGCGCCGGTTTCCCGGCTGGTCAGGGTGACCCTGGCGCCTTGCACCGGCGCGCCGGCGGGGTCTGCAATCGTCCCCCGGACGGCGCCCGCGACGGTCTGGGCGTGCGCGGAGGCGATGAAGACGAGTAGGGGGATGGTGAGTTTCAAGCGTCTCATAAGGCTGGATTCTGCGGTTCAGACTTCATTCCGGTGATTGCCACGCTCGCCTCGCCATGCCGATTGGTACTGGCCGGCGCGCCTGACCATCGGAACGCCCTGCCTCCCGGGCCGCCCGCCGCACCGAGCGAGGAAGCAGGGGACCTCTTTGAAACAGATTATACGGCAGTCGCCGCGGGAATGTTCCACATGGGGGACGGCGTGAGTCAGCGAGCGGCCCGAACGGGAGCCAAGCCCCTCCGGTGTCCACGGACTCTTTGGCGCGGCCCGGCGCTCCGGCCGCTTCCATAGAAGCCGCGAAGATATCGGTTGGCAGGCGGAAGCGCCTGCCCCACCTTGGATGCAATGTGGGACAGACGCTTTCGTCAACCCGGCGCGCCGCCCGCATGCTATCCTCAGCCTCGATGGCCTCCCGTTCCGACACCGCCCGCCGCTGGTTCGTCCGCGGACGCGTGCAGGGGGTGGGCTACCGCTGGTTCGCGCAGCAGGCGGCCGGCTCGCTCGCGCTCACGGGCTATGCCCGCAATCTGGACGACGGGCGCGTCGAGGTCTACGCGGTCGGGCCCAGGGCCAAGCTGGAGAAACTCGCCGCGCTGCTCTACGCCGGGCCGCGCTGGGCCGATATCCGCGGAGTTGAAGAGCAGGAGGCGGGCGTGCAACAATACGGTTCGTTCCTGATCGAACCCTGATGGACAACCTCAAATCTCTCATCCGCGAGATCCCGGACTTCCCCAAGGCCGGCATTCTCTTCTACGACATCACCACCCTGCTCAAGGACAAGAGCGGGCTGCGCGGCGTAATTGACGGTCTGAAGGACCACTACCGCGACACCCGGGTGGACTTGGTGCTGGGCATCGAGGCGCGCGGTTTCATCTTCGCTCCGGCGCTGGCCTACGCGCTGGGCGCGGGCTTCGTGCCGGTTCGCAAGCCCAAAAAACTGCCCGCCGAATGCCTCACCGTCACTTACAGCCTGGAGTACGGCACCGACAGCCTCGAAATGCACAAGGACGCCGTCCAGCCGGGCAGCCGCGTGCTGATCGTGGACGACCTGCTGGCCACCGGCGGCACCGCGGCGGCGGCCGCGCGCATGGTCCGCGAGGCCGGCGGAGAGGTCGCCTCGCTGGCCTTCGTGGTGGAGCTGACGTTTCTGAACGGGCGCGGCAAGCTGGCGGGGTACGACGTCTTCTCGCTGCTGCAGTACGACAAATGAGCGCCACCCGCCGCGCCCGCCTGCGCGCCCTCGCCAAGATCAATCTGGACCTGCGCGTGTTGGGGCGCCGCGCCGACGGCTATCACGAACTGCGCACCATCTTCCAGACCATTTCGCTGGGTGACCGGCTGGAGATCGCCTTCACGCCAGGGCGCCGGTCGGCGATCCAACTGGCGGACGATCGCATTCCGGACAACCTGGTGGTGCGCGCGGCCCAGGCCGTCATGGACACCGTGCGGCGCGCCGGCCGGGTGGAGATGCGGCTCACCAAGCGCATCCCCATGGGCGCGGGGCTGGGCGGAGGAAGCTCGGACGCGGCGGCGGTGCTGCTGGCCCTGCCGGTGCTCGCGGGGGGCGAAGTGCCGCTCGCCGACCTGTGCCGGATGGGCCGGGACCTGGGCAGCGACGTGCCGTTTTTCCTGCTGGGCGGAACGGCAGTGGGCGTGGGCCGCGGCACGGAGCTGTTTCCGCTGCCCGATGCGGCCGCCCGGCATGGCGTGCTGGTGGCCCCGGGTATCCACGTTTCCACCGCCGAGGCGTATCGCCTGCTGAGCCCAAGTTTGACAACTGAATTACAAGAAAATAAAATGGTTAGTTTCCAGTCGCAAGCGTGGAAGTGGGGGGATCGGGAGCCCGCCGTCAACGATTTTGAGCCGGTTGTTTTCGGGCGGCACGCCCCGCTCGCGCGCCTGAAGAAGCGCCTCGAACAGAGCGGGGCGGCCCCGGCGATGATGACCGGCAGCGGTTCGGCGGTTTTCGGGTTATTCCGGACCGCGGAAGAGGCTTCCCGCGCAATGTCTTCCCTGCGTGAGAGCGAGATGGCTGGAGGAAAGGGAATTCGATTTAGCCTCGTGAGCCGCGCGCGCTACCGTTCCATGTGGTGGCGCGCCTTGCACGAGCACACAGGCGCGAACCTATGGCCGCTCCGAAGCCGATACTTGCGATGACTCACGACCGTCTGCAGATTTTCACGGGCAACGCCCACCCCGAACTGGCCCGCGAGATCTGCCAGGTCCTGGGCGTCAAGCTGGGCTCCGCCACGGTGCGGCAGTTCGCCGACGGGGAGATCCATCTCCAGATCCACGAAAACGTCCGCGGGGCGGATGTTTTCATCATCCAGCCCACCTGCACGCCGGTGGACCGCAACCTCATGGAACTGCTGCTCATGATGGACGCGCTCAAGCGCGCCTCAGCGGAGCGCATCACGGCAGTGTTACCCTATTATGGGTACGCTAGGCAGGACCGCAAGGACCGGCCGCGCGTGCCGATCTCCGCCAGGCTGGTAGCGGCCCTGCTGGAAACGGCCGGCGCCACCCGGGTTCTGACTCTCGACCTGCACGCGGCGCAGATTCAGGGGTTTTTCGATATCCCGGTGGACCACCTGTTCGCCACGCCGGTGATGATCGAGTACTTCAAGACCTCCCGCGCCACGGGATTGACGGTGGTGTCGCCGGACGCCGGGGGTGTGGAGCGGGCGCGGGCTTTCGCCAAAAGGCTGAGCGCGCCGCTGGCCATCATCGACAAGCGCCGCGAGGAACCCAACGTGGCCGCGGTGATGAACGTGGTGGGCGAGGTGGTGGGGCGGCACTGCCTGCTGTTCGACGACCTGATCGACACGGCGGGCACGCTGGTGAAAGGCGCCGAAGCGCTGATGGTGAAGGGCGCGGCCACGGTTTCGGCGTGCGCCACCCACGCCGTGCTGTCCGGTCCGGCCGTCAGCCGGATTCAGGCCTCGTGCCTGAAGGAAGTTGTGGTGAGCAATTCGATCCCGCTTTCGGAAGAAGCGAAAAGGTCGAGCAAGATCCGGTCGCTCTCGGTAGCCAACCTGCTGGGAGAGGCCATCCGGTCCATCCACGAGGGCGGATCGGTGAGCCGGTTATTCGTTTGAAGGCCCGGCTTCGAACCCACGGTAACCGGCCGCTGTTTTTTGGCGGCCGGCCAACGGACTTCGACGGGGCTTAAAGGAGATTTCGAGTGAGAAAAGATATTACGGTTTTCGCCGAGGTGCGCACCTCGCGCGGCAAGAATGAAGCGCGCCGTACGCGTAGCGCCGGAAACATCCCGGCGGTGCTCTACGGAGCTTTCCAGGATCCCGTCAGCATCGCCGTCAACCCCCGCGAGATTCTCAAGATCGTGCGCGGCAAGACGGGCTACAACACTATCTTCAACCTGTCGATCGAGGGCGTCGAAAACACGCCGGTGATGGTGGTGGACAGCCAGGTGGATCCGCTCAAGGGCCACCTGCTGCACGCCGATTTCAAGCGCATCGATCTCAGCAAGCGCATCCGCGTCGCCATCCCGGTGCACACCGAGGGCGAAGCGGCGGGCGTCAAGGTGCAGGGCGGATTGCTGGAAGTGGTCACCCGCACGGTGGAAATCGAGTGCCTGCCGGACGAGATCCCCGAAAGCTTCACCCTCAGCGTCAGCGAGCTGATGATCGGCCAGAGTGTGCGCGCGTCGAACATCGCCCTCTCCGGCTCGATGAAGCTGGTCAGCGCGCCCGAATCGGTGATCGCCCACTGCGTGGCGCTGCGCGCCGAAGAAGTTGCCGCGCCCGCCGCCGAGGCCGCCGCTCCGGAAGCCGCCGCCGGGACCCCCGCGCCCGGCGCGGCCGCCGAACCGGAAGTCATCAAGAAGGGCAAGAAGGAAGAGACCGCTCCCGCCGAGGAGAAGGGCAAGAAGAAGTAGCGCGCCATGTTCCTGGTGGCCGGTTTGGGGAACCCGGGCGAAGAGTACGCGCATACGCCGCATAACCTGGGGTTCCTCACGATCGACCGGCTGGCCGAACGGCACGGCATTCGCGTCACCCGGAGGGATTCCCGGGCGCTCACCGGGGTGGGCGCCATCGACGGGCGCGAGGTGATGCTGGCCAAGCCGCAAACGTTTATGAACCTCAGCGGAGGGTCGCTCGGGCCGCTGATGGAAAAGCACGCCATCGCCCCCGCCGACCTGGTGGTGGTCTACGATGAGCTGGATCTGCCGTGGAGGGCGCTGCGCATCAAGCCGAAAGGCTCCGCGGCCGGGCACAAGGGAATGAAATCGATCGTCGCCAGCCTCGGGACGAGCGACCTGGTGAGGGTGCGAATGGGAATTCATCCGGGCCATCCCGTGCGGGACGGCGCGGAGTTCGTGCTGGCCCCGTTGGGCCGGGCGCGGATGAAGGAATTGGACGACTTCGTGGGCTACGCGGCCGACGCGGTTCGTTCCATAATCGCCGAGGGCGTCGCAATGGCCATGACGAAATTCAATCGTCGCGCCCCTGGCTTAAACGAAGAGGATGCATGAGGATTTACGAAGAGTTGTTCATAGTAAAACCGGATGCTCCGGAAGAAGAGGTCGACCAGTTCGTGGAGCAGTTGCGAACCCAGTTGACCACTGCCGGAGCCACGGTGGACAAAGTGGAGAAGTGGGGAAAACGGAAACTGGCCTACAAGGTCGGCAAGTTCCGCGAAGGCTTCTACGTGCTGTTTCAGATTTCCGCCGAAGCCAATTGCGTCAAGGAGCTGGAGCGTCGCCTCCGGGTTTCCGACGTGGTGCTGAAGTTTCTCACGGTGCGCATCGACCAGACCATGAAGCGCCTGGAGAAGCGCAAGAAGGATCGCGACAAGCGCGCCGCCCGGCGCGCCGTCCCCGCGCCCTCGTCCCCGGCGCCGTCCCAACCCGCGCTTCCGGGCGCGCCACACCACACGGAAGGAGCGCCGGCCATGCCCGGCGTGCCCAAGGAGGCTTAAGTCATGCCGGAACCCAAGGGAAGACCAGGCAGCGCCGCGCAGCGGCCCACCGGCGGCGACAAAGCCGTCGCCACCCAGAAGAAACAGTACTTCCGCCGCAAGAAGGTTTGCCGTTTCTGCGTCGAGAAGATCGACGACATCAACTACAAGGACGTGAAGCTGTTGCACGCCTTCGTGGCCGAGCGGGGCAAGATCGTTCCGCGCCGCATTTCGGGCGTGTGCGCGCCGCACCAGCGCCGCCTGACGGACGCCATCAAGAAGGCGCGCAACATCGCCTTGCTGCCGTTCGCGGCGCAGTTCTGACGCGGGGAGGAAACCATGGAAGTCATTCTGAGAGAAGACATCGAAAAACTGGGCGCCCGCGGCCAGGTGGTCAAGGTGGCGCGCGGGTACGCCCGCAATTTCCTGCTGCCCAAGCGCCTGGCCGTGGCGGCCACCCCCGCCAACAAGAAGATCGTCGAACAGGAACGCCACGCCCATCTGCGCCGGGAAGCCAAGCTGCAGGTGGACGCCGAGGATCTCTCCAAGCTGCTGACCGGCGTGACCGTCACCATCGCGCAGAAGGCCGGCGAAAACGACCAGCTATTCGGTTCGGTCACCTCGAAGGATGTGGCCGAGGCGCTGGCCGCCAAGAACTACACCATCGACCGCCGCAAGATCGTGCTGGACGATCCCATCCGCCAGTTGGGCGAATTCAAGGTGCAGGTGAAGCTGCACAAGAACGTCACGGCGGAGATTGTGGTGGTGGTGGTGAAGGAAGAGTAGGCTTAGCGCCGTTTTGGGCCACAGATGAACGCAGACAAACACAGATGAACGCGTTTGTTCTTATCTGTGTTTTTCTGTGTTCATCTGTGGCTGTTTTGGTTTTGGCGTTCTGAACTAAGCGATTGCCCGTAATCCGTCCGTAGCGCGGGCGGACTTTTCGAGGAGGCGATGCAGGTTGTAGCCTGGTCGGCGCTTATGGCTTTTGGGACGGCGCGCTGGCACTGCGA
>Ga0326728_10011438_pt1 | contig 20261 bp, 14 predicted proteins | sample MB3enrmetagenome_FD_207602 | JGI IMG/M metagenome (GOLD analysis project Ga0326728, IMG submission 207602) | Lab enriched peat soil microbial communities from McLean, Ithaca, NY, United States - MB31MN | ecosystem: Environmental > Terrestrial > Soil > Wetlands > Peat | place: USA: New York... | reverse complement strand
TGGCGGGCGTGCTGCTGAAGATGGGCACCTACGGCTTACTGCGCTTCGATGTCGGTCTGTTTCCCGAGCAGGCGCGCCGCAACGCGCCCTGGATCATGGTCTTGGCGCTGATCGGCATCATCTACGGCGCCCTGGTCTCGCTCGTCCAGCCGAATATGAAGAAGCTGATCGCCTACTCCTCGATCAGCCACCTCGGATTCGTCGTCCTCGGAATCTTCAGCTTCACGACGGCCGGCCTGAACGGAGCCGTCTTCATCATGCTGGCGCACGGAGTCGCCACTGGCGGCCTCTTCATGCTGGCGGGCATCCTCTACGAACGCCGCCACACTTACGAGATCGTCGAGTTTGGCGGACTCGCGACCCCCATGCCCAAGTACGCGACCTTCTTCCTGTTCACCGTGCTCGCTTCCATCGGACTACCGCTGCTGAACGGTTTCATCGGCGAGTTCCTGGTGCTGACAGGAGCCTTCCAGGCGCGGCCTATTTATGGGGTTCTAGGGGCGACCGGCGTGATCTGGAGCGCCTGCTACCTGCTGTGGATGTATCAGCGCGTTTTTTTCGGCAAGGTGAAGCACGAAGTCAACAACACGCTGCCCGACCTCACCTTGCGGGAGAAGGCTGCACTTTGGCCGATTGCGGTTGCCGCTCTGGTGATGGGCGTTGCGCCCCTCTTTTGGCTCGGCGCGATCGATCCCGCGGTGCAAGCGGCGCTCGCGCCCTTCGCCCAATTGGCCAGCAAGGTGGTGGGCCAATGATGATGCTGATGGCGGCCCTCCCCCATTCCTTACCGGCTTTGCTGGCGCAGTTGCAGACCTCCATGCCGCCGCCAGGCGCTGACTACATGCGCATCCTGCCGGAACTGGTGCTTTCACTCTTCGGCATGCTGGTCATGGTCGTCGACCCCTTGCTCGACGACGAAAACAGTCACCAATCGCTGGGCATGATCGCACTGATCGGCACCCTGGCCGCGCTGGCGTCGACCGCCTGGATGGCGCAGTATCCCGGAACCGCGTTCTGGAACATGGTTCGCGTGGAAGGCTTCAGCGTCTTCTTTCACTTTCTCGTGATCGCAATTGCGGCGGTGGTCATCCTCACTTCTTTCGAATACTTGCGGGTGCAGCGCATCCGCGCCGGGGAATACTACGGGCTCATCCTGTTCGGCACGGTTGGCATGTGCCTGATGTCGTCCGCAATCGAACTTGTACTTATTTTTATCGCCCTCGAAATCTCCTCGATCTCCACCTACGTTCTGGCAGGTTTCCGGCGGCGCGAAGCCTCGAGCAGCGAATCGTCGCTGAAGTATTTCTTACTGGGATCGTTCGCCACCGCGTTCTTCCTCTACGGCGTCGCGCTCATGTTCGGCGCGACCGGATCCACCAACATTGACGCGATCAGCCAGGCGCTGCGCTCCGGCAGCGCACCCGTACCCGTTCTGGCGTATGTTGCGACGGCGTTCATGTTCGTGGGCCTGGCCTTCAAGGTCTCATCTGCGCCCTTCCATGTATGGGCCCCGGATGTCTACGAAGGCGCCCCCGCTCCGGTCGTCGGCCTGATGTCAACCGGCCCCAAGGCGGCAGCCTTCGCCATTTTGCTGCGCGTTATGTTCGAAGCGAACGCTCCCGGACGCTTCTGGCTGATCTGGGTCTCGGCCGCGCTTACCATGACGCTCGGAAATGTCTGCGCCCTGGTGCAGGACAACGTCAAGCGCCTACTCGCGTATTCTTCGATCGCCCACGCCGGATATCTGCTGGTCGCGTTTGCGGCCCAACCAGAACTCGGCGCTTCCGCGGCAATGTTCTACACGGCAGCCTATGCCGCGATGAACGTAGGCGCGTTTGCCGTCGTCACCCACTTCGCGAACCTGGGCGAGAAGTACGTCACGCTCGAAGATTACGCGGGCCTCGGCAAGAGCTCCCCCGTGCTCGCCGCGACGTTCACGTTCTTCCTGATGTCTTTGATCGGGATTCCGATCACGGGCGGCTTTTTCGCCAAGTTCTACGTGTTAAGTGCAGCCCTGAAGTCGAATCTGGTTGGCCTGGCCATCATACTGGTGCTGAATAGTGCTGTAGGGGCCTATTATTACCTGCGTATCATCGTCATGATGTACATGCGGGAGCCGCGAGCCGAAGTTCCTGTTACTCCTGTGCCCGCCGCGGCGGGGCTCGCCATTGCAGTTTGCGTCCTGCTTACGCTTTATCTCGGAGTGCTGCCGGGACGCGTGCTCGATTACGCCGCGCATTCCGCCCAACAACTTGTAAGCGATCGAGCGGCCCCGGAACTATCGGCAGGTTATCCCGCGACAGAACGGTAGCTTTGGCTTGCCAACGTAAGAGCCATAGGTTTATGGCACGTCCGTAACCCTTGCCCATGGCTCACTTTCTGGCTTCAGTCGTGAGCGCCGGCAGTGGAAAAACAAGCCCTTTGCGATTGACAATCGCCGTCCGAGTGGGCATTATTACTTACACCAGTTTTCCTGGAAATCTATTCGCGGGGCCCGGAGGATCTATGCTTCAGTTTTTCCGCAATGTTTGGACCGACGAACAAGGACAAGACATTGCTGAATATGCCGTCATGCTCGCCGTCATCCTGGTATTGGTGATCGGGACTGTGCGTCTGATCGGGGGCAACGCCAACAACGCGTTCTCCAGTGTTGCCAGTTCCCTGCAATAAATCCGGTTGCACCAGTTTTGAAAGACAAAAGACAGTGGTATGTAGGCATTCCGGTTCAGTATCTCTATGACTCGATTTAGCACCTTCCGCCTGTTTGGCCGCTATTGGTTTCCATGCGCGGCGCAGGTGCAGGATCGGAGCCAGTCACCCGGATAGCAGAGACAGCTCAAAGATTCCGCCAAAGCCGCGATAAAATCGCGGCTTTTGTTTTTGCGCAGGAAATGAAAGGTCATCGCCATGATTGTGAACATGTCCGACAGCGCCACCGAACAGCAGATCGACCACATCATTCAACGCATCCGCGAAGCTGGATTCCAGCCTCACGTCACGCGTGGCACCGAGCGCACCATCGTTGCCGCCGTCGGCAGCGGTGGGCGCCGCCATGAAATCGAGGCGCTTTCGGTTGCGCCCGGAGTGGACAACGTGGTCGCGATCGCCCAGCCCTTTAAGCTCGTCAGCCGTCAGACGCGGCCGCAGCCGTCCGTGGTCAACGTTCGCGGGGTAAAGATCGGAGGCCCCGAAGTGGTCGTCATTGCCGGTCCCTGCTCGGTTGAGTCGCGCGAGCAGTTGCTGGAGACCGCCCAAGGTGTGCAGCGCGCAGGTGCTGCCATGCTGCGCGGCGGAGCCTACAAACCGCGTACCTCCCCGTACGAGTTCCAGGGCCTGGGGATCGAGGCGCTGAAGATCTTGCGCGAGGCTCGTGAACTCACTGGCCTCCCGGTGGTGACCGAGGTCATGAGCACGGAAGATGTGGACCTCATCTGCGAATACGCCGACATGCTTCAGGTCGGCGCGCGCAACATGCAGAATTTTGCCTTGCTGCGCAGGCTCGCCACCATCAAGAAGCCGATTCTACTCAAGCGTGGACCTTCGGCCACCGTGAAGGAATGGCTGCTGGCGGCGGAATACCTGCTCTCCGGAGGAAACGATCAGGTTGCCCTTTGCGAGCGCGGAATTAAGACGTTCGAAACTGCCACCCGCAACACTTTCGACTTGGCCGCCGTCGCCCTCGCCAAAGAACTCTCGCACCTCCCGGTAGTGGCCGACCCGTCGCATGGCACCGGCAAGCAGAGCCTGATCGGGGCGGTCTCGCGCGCGGCCATTGCCGTCGGAGCGGACGCCATCATCGTCGAGGTGCATCCCTGTCCGGAGCGCGCGCTTTCCGACGGCCCCCAGTCTCTCGACCTCCCGCAATTCGAGCGCGTGATGCGCGGATTGAGCGCCCCTTTGCGTCCCGTGCTCGCTCCGAACCCGGCACAAGCATAGCCGTCTTTGCTGCCCATTTCTTCTCGGTTCTCAGTCACAGCCCGAGTTCTTCAAACGAGAAACTAGAGCCCGGAACTGAGAACTGACTCTAGAAATCGGGCCACTTTGTCCCAAAGCAGCCTACCCGACTGGCCCACCTTTTGTTTCAATCAGTTACCGACTCGGCAGCGGCATCGAGCCCGGTCGTTGGGCCAAGTTGTCCCTTTGCGCCGCGCCGCCGTTTACAGGCAAGTGATTCTAAATATTAAGCTTAGCTCCATTACGATTGGCCTCGCGATTGCCCATAAGAGGCCAGGCACGAAGGACGCGCTATACGTCCATCGAAAGCGCCGCCAAAACTTTTATGAAAAATAAAGAAAAGTCGCAGATCGCAAACGACCGCGAAGGCCGTCTGCTCAATTCACCAGCTTTCAGCGCTGCTTGGGGCCGAGTTCTCGGACTGACACTATTGCTGCTTTCGGCAATGCCGTCCTACGCCCATGCCAAGCCCGCACCAGGTAAATTCTCCACAGATCTCCTGTCAGCGGTAGGCGCGAACGGCATGGTGACCGTCAACGTTCAATTCCGTAAGATGCCCACCAGCGGCTACTTGAAGACCAGGCAGTCGGCTGGCGCAACCGTCCGGTGGAAGCTGCCGACGATCAGCGCGGTGACGATGACCGTGCCCGTCAGCATGCTGGCGACACTGGAAAAAGAACCCAACGTTGTCTATATCACCCCAGACCGTCCGTTAAGCATGACTACCGCACCCGAGGAGTTTGCGACGGCGGTCGAGGCCGATGTCGCGGCGTCGCAGTTTGCGCTGGATGGCACCGGTGTCGGCGTGGCCGTCATTGACAGCGGAATCGCCGATCATCCCGATCTGCACGACGCTAGCGGCGCCAGCCGCGTGGTGTATAGCCAGAGCTTTGTGGCTAGCGACAAAACGACACCGGACAAGTTCGGGCACGGAACCCACGTGGCGGGCTTGATCGGTGGCTCGGGCGCCAGTTCCGGCACAGCCAATGGCTATGCGGCGACCTATGCCGGCATGGCTCCTAACGTCAACCTTATCAACCTGCGCGTGCTGGACCAGAACGGTTCGGGCACCGACAGTCAGGTGATCGCCGCCATTCAACAGGCGATCGCGCTACAAAGTACCTACAATATCCGCGTGCTCAGCATGTCGCTGGGACGTCCGGCGTTCGAGAGCTACACCCTCGATCCCGTTGACCAGGCAGTGGAAGCCGCCTGGCAGGCCGGCATTGTGGTGGTGGTAGCTGCGGGCAACAATGGGCGCTACCGGCCTACGAACGGCTTCGCCACCATCGGCGTTCCCGCGAACGATCCCGCCGTAATTACCGTGGGAGCGACCAGGACTCTGGGCACCGCGACGCGGGTCGACGATACGATTGCCAGCTACAGTTCCAAAGGTCCGACCGCCATCGATCACATTGTGAAACCGGACCTGGTCGCGCCCGGAAACCGCTTGGTTTCCTTGCGGGTTGCGGGCAGCACAATGGATGCAAACTATCCCCAATATGAAGTTGTCCCGACCAGCGGAACCTCAAAGTACTTTGTCTTGAGCGGGACCAGCATGGCAACGCCCGTAGTGAGCGGTGCGGTGGCGCTCATGTTGCAGCAGAACCCCGCCTTGACCCCTGATCAAGTGAAAGCGCGCTTGATGAAGACAGCATGGAAAGGCTTCGGGCAATTCTCCTCGTCAGCCGACGGCAACGGAAACGTTTACAACAACGAGTACGACCTGTTCACCTATGGAGCGGGGTATCTGGATGTCGACGCCGCTCTTAACAATACCGACCTCGCCACGGGAGTGGCGCTTTCCCCGACCGCAGTCTTTAACTCGAACAATACTGTCACGGTCGCGAATACTTCCCCCGACTCTGTTTTCGCTGGCAGCAGCGTGGTTTGGGGTGCGAATTCGGTGGTCTGGGGAACTTCCGTGGTTTGGGGTTCGAACGTGATTTCAAGCACTTCGGTAGTGTGGGGCGCCACCAGCGTGGTCTGGGGGTCAACCTCCGTTTCTGGCTACAGCGTAGTCTGGGGTGCCACTTCGACGGCCGCCACTGCAACAGCTGCACTCGACACCGGCGACGATGGAGACGACTAGACAATCCGACTGCAACCATATTCGGAGACTGTCCATGACAAATACATTACCCATCAAAGCGAAAGTCATGATCGGAATGGTGGCCGTTGCAAGTCTGTGCGCTCTGTCGTTCGGCGTAATCGGATGGCAAGCGCAAGCCTGGCCACAGTTGCTGCTCCTCGTAGCCGCAGCCGCGCTGAGTTCGCGCTTCAAGGTGAAGCTGCCTGGAATAACGAGCTCGATGTCGGGAAATCTGCCCGTCATTCTTCTGGGAGTCACGCAACTGGGATTGTTCGCGAGCCTGCTCGTGGCTATAACGGCCGCGCTCGCGCAGTCCTACACCTCCGGCGGGAATAAAACGAAACCAATCCAATTTGTATTTAATGCGTGCACCCTGCTGAACGCGTCCGGACTCGCCTATCTGGCCTACCACAGCCACATCTTTGGAGCCCACGCCACAGCCCACACGTTGTCTTTGCTTCTGGCCGCCGTCACCTACTTCCTGGCCAACACGGCCCCGGTAGCCAGCATCATCGGTCTGACAGAAGGCGGCAATCCTTTTGCCCTCTGGCACAAAGTCTTTCTGTGGTCGTTCCCGAACTACGTAATCGGTGCGGGATTGACTGCCATCGCCTACACCTTCACCACGATAAGCGGATTGACAACGCTGGCAGCTCTGCTGGCAGTGCTGTTCGCCGTATACCAGTCGTACAAGATGTACGTGAGTCGGGCCGAACAGACCCAGCCACCAGCGATGGCTGCGGCTGCCGGCCGCTAATCCCATTCGAACCGGGTGCCCCACTCATCGCGTTCTTTGCGATGAGTGGGTGCGCGCGCCCTCACATCTTCGCAACTTCTACTTCACGTCTCCGCAAGCCGGGCCGAGGTACTTCGAGCTGAACGTGAAGTCCATGTTCATGGCATGGCCGTTGGTGTTGGTGACCGCGTGCATCGTTCCCTTGACGCCATCGGAACTCAGTGCTTCCACCACAAGCGTGCCATCGGTCGTCGCCTGCTTTTCCTCGCAGTGGAACTTCGCTTCGAACTTGCTGCCCGTGGAATTCACCACCGTGCGGGTACAATCCCCGCGGTTGTTGCTGAAAGCGGAATGCTTTTCAAGTTTCTCTTTCGTGATGCAGACTTTCTGGACGTCCGGCCCACCCTTCATCATGGCTTCCACGCGGGCGCGCTGCTCCGGTGGCAGCTTGGCGAGAGCCTCGGGAGGGATGTTGGGCACGGCCGGCATCCCGGTCATGGAATGAGTCATGGTCATTTCCCAGAGTCCCTCCTTGACGTTGAGGGGCGTAATGTTATCGGCGGCCCAGAGGGTCAGTGAGCAAGAAACAATCAGCGCAAGAAGAAATCCGTTTCGCATCAGCACTCTCCCGTGTTATTCGATCTGCTTGCGTGCAACAGCATTACACACCCCGAATACCGGAGCAAATAAATTCTGCGCCGGGGTGCGGGCTGCGGGTGCCCCTCATCGCGTTCTTTGCGATGAGTTCGTGTGCGCGCCCTCAAATCCTTCGCCCTCCACCCCCTCAGGAAACCCGTGGTTTACTTCTTTCGTCCGTTATGAGATGACTTATTGCAAGCAGCCAGACGACGGAGAGTGGCATGCGGTCTCGCGATTACATTTTTTGGGAAGTGGATGTGCAGGCTGATTTCATGCTGCCCGGCGGCAAACTCTACGTTCCGGGAGCCGAGAAGCTATTGCCCAACATCCGTAAGCTGACGGACGCGGCGCGGCGAGGCGAGGTTTTCCTGGTTTCGCATGGAGACTTTCATCCCGCCAATGATCCTGAGTTCAAGCACTTTCCCCCGCACTGCCTGAAAGGCACAACCGGAGCGGAGTTTGTTCCGGAAGCGCTGGCGGACAACTTCGTTCGGGTGGAAAACGATGTCCACGCCAAGTTGCCAGAGGATCTTTTCAAGTACCAGCAAATCATCCTGGAAAAGCAGACGTTGGATATTTTTGAGACTCACCACGCGAACAGTTTGGTGGAACCTTTGGGCAACGCCGCGGAATTTGTGGTGTTTGGAGTGGCGACGGAATACTGCGTCAGTTGCGCGGTCAAGGGGTTGCTGAAGCGCAAGCGGCGGGTAACAGTGGTCCGCGATGCGATTGAAACCTTGGCGCCGGAGGTTGGGGCCAAGGCGCTTGCTGAACTGCAGAGCCTGGGAGCGAGGCTGGTCACTACTGACGAAGTGCTCGCGCAAATGGCAAACGCACGCAACCAGTGGAGTGCGTCAAACAGATCGACGTCAGATCGACGTCTATGATTCGCTGACTCCCCCCGTGATCCTCTGTGTCCCCCGTGGTTAGAGCCTTTGACTTCCTCTGTATCCCGCTCGCGTAGGGGCAGCCGCCCCCGGCTGCCCAGCCGAGCGAAGCAAGGCAGTTGCCCGCAGCCACAGCAACGAGGCTTCTTTGTACTTGACACAAAAGCTATAATAGAAGTGAGGTAGCAGCCCAGTGCGGCCGCACCGAATTTCATCTAAGTTATTTGAAATCTAGTATTTGCGCGACTTAGTAACCGCAACTCCTTGATTCTAAAGGCCAAGCACTCAGAAATTTACCAATAACTCCTTTGTTATGAAGACTTTGTAAGTTAACTCCTTTAAACTCAAAGACCTGGCGAAAATTTCCCCGTAAGTCAATGATTCTAGTAGACAGGGGGGAGGGGGGGTACCCCCACTACCAACCAACAAACATAGTCGAAATCAGGGTCAAGCCATCGCCAAGGCGACGAAGAAACCACCCCCAAAAAAAAATTCGGCCTCGACAACCGCGAAGCCTCCAGTTTCCGCTGCCCCATCGGGTCGAGCGTATACCAACTGTGGAATCGCAATAGATCGGGCGTCTACAGAAGCATGCCGGCAATCGAAGCCGACATCAGGTTGGCCATGGTTCCGGCAAGCATGGCGCGAACGCCCAGTCGGGCCAGTTCGCCTCGCTTGTTGGGAGCGAGCGCTCCGATGCCACCCAACTGAATTCCGATCGAGCTCAAATTCGCGAACCCGCAGAGCGCGAAGGTCGCGATCGTAAACGAGCGCGGGTCGAGTACGGCTCGCTGCGGCCCAAGCATCGAGAAGGCCACAAGCTCGTTCAACACCATGCGCGTGCCGAGAAGATTGCCGATGGCAGGACAGTCACGCCACGGGATCCCAATCACCCAAGCCACGGGCGCAAACAATGTGCCGAAGATCTGCTGCAGGCTGGAGGGAAACCACATGATTCCAAGCCGGTTGTGAATGCCCCCAAGAATGCCGTTGGCCAACGCGATCAAAGCAAGAAATGCAATCAGCATGGCAGCAATATTGAGCGCCAGCCCTAACCCGTCGGTGGTGCCGTGCGCAATCGCGCCCAGCAGGTTTTCACTTTTCTCGGCGCCCACTTCTGCCTCGCTCATGACGACACGGCCGGCGGTCTTCGGAACCTCGGTCTCGGGCACCAGCATTTTTGATATCAGGATGGTCCCAGGCGCGGTCATAATTACCGCGCTCAGAAGATGTTTGGGTTCGATGCCGAAGGCGATATAAGCGGCCATGATGCCGCCGGAGACGTGGGCCATGCCGCTGGTCATCACCGTCATCAGTTCGGAGCGGGTGAGGTCGGGAAGAAACGGGCGGATAGTGAGCGGCGCTTCCGTCTGTCCCATGAAAATACTCGCCGCCACGTTCAGAGACTCGGCGCCGCTCGCTCCCATGCGGATCATCACCTTCGCCGCCAGTTTGATGATGAATTGCATGATCCCGTAGTGATAGAGCACGGCGAAAAAAGCGGCAATAAAAATGACGGTTGGCAGCACCTGAAATGCGAAAAAAAATCCCATCGGCGAATGCTGCGAACCCAGATCCCCAAACACAAACTGTGATCCGGCAAAGGCATAGCTAAGCAGGCGGTTGACCGCGTCTCCGGCTTTCTGGAAAAGCACTCGGCCGATCTCAATCTTCAGCACAAAAATGGCGAACGCAACTTGCAGACCTAGGCCCCAGACAACCGTTTTCTTGTTGATCGCGCGGCGATTGGTGGAAAACGCGTAGGCGAGGCCCAACATGGTTAAAAGACCGAGAATGCCAGTAAAACGTCCCATCTTCGTCCCCTTTATGAATCGGTTTTATAAATCAGTGTTCCCCTTTATAAATCGCGCGGTGAATCAAGGATGCTTTGTGCCTGGGCGGTGCAGCCGCAATCTGATAGCTCTCTTCCAGCAACGTCTTGGCGTGCGCGGCCTGCCCGTCGGAGTGGCAGTGAATGGTGCAAAGCGCCTCGCCGGCAGACACTTTGTCGCCAATTTTCTTATGAACGACAATACCGACAGCGGGATCGACGGAATCTTCTTTGCGTTCGCGCCCTCCGCCGAGAATGACGCAAGCGGTGCCGACCTGTTCGCATGCGATCGCACTCACAAATCCGGCTTGGGGACTGAGCACATCGATGGAGTAACCGGTGCCCGGAAGCCGGGTCGGATCGTCGATCGCGCTGATGTCGCCTCCCTGCAACTCGACCATATGGCGGAAGCGCTCGAAAGCTTGGCCGGAGGCGATGATCTGCTCAGAGAGTTGCTTGCCTTGCGCGACCGTCTTGGAAGCGCCGCCGAGGTAGAACATCCACGCTGCCAAATCGAGGCAGAGCTCGCGCAGATCCTCGGGTCCGCCGCCGTGTAACACCTCGATGCACTCCTGCACTTCGAGCGCGTTGCCCACCATGTGGCCGAGCGGCTGGTTCATGTCGGTGATGAGCGCAACCACCTGCTTGCCCATGCGTTCGCCAGTTTCGACCATAAGTTCGGCAAGGAAGACGGCGTCTTCCTCTTTTTTCATAAACGCGCCGGAGCCGGTCTTCACGTCGAGCACGAGCGCATCGGTGCCCTCTGCCAGCTTCTTGCTCATGATGGAGGCGCAGATGAGATACGGGCTTTCGACCGTGCCGGTCACGTCGCGCAGCGCGTACAACTTGCGGTCAGCCGGAGCGACTTTCTCGGTCTGGCCGATCATGGAACATCCACACGCCTCGAGAACGCGATGGAATTCGGGCACCGACAGATCTACGCGAAATCCGGGGATGGATTCGAGCTTATCGAGCGTGCCCCCGGTGTGGCCCAATCCGCGGCCGCTGATCATGGGCACGAAGAGGCCGCCGGCAGCGACCAGCGGGGCAAGCACGAGCGAGGTCTTGTCGCCAACCCCGCCGGTGGAATGCTTATCCACTTTTTTCGCAGGCAGAAAGCTGAGATCGAGAACTTCACCGGAATGCAGCATGGCGTGCGTGAGCGCGGCCGTTTCCTCGCGCGTCATTCCGCGCAGTACGACTGCCATGAGCCAAGCCGCCATCTGATAGTCGGGGATGCTGCCTTGCGTACAGCCATCGACCAGGTATTCGATTTCAGCAGGGGATAATGCGCCGCCATCGCGCTTTTTGCGGATGAGATCGATGACGCGAAACGGAGATTGCGACCCACTCGGCTGGCTCACTTGAGGCGGAAACCCTCCGGCAGAAGATCGGTAATGAGACTTCGCTTCGGGCCTTTTTCGCCCTGGTAGAAAACAATGGCATGCGGCCCGAATTCGTAGATGACCTGGCGGCACGCGCCGCAGGGCGAGCATGGAACTCCATGGTCGTTGACGACAGCGACGGCGTGAATCTCCAGTTCTGGGCCAGCCTTGGCGATCGCAGAAAAAATGGCGGTACGCTCGGCGCAGTTGGTCATCCCGTAGGAAGAGTTCTCGACGTTGCAGCCCACGAAGACTTGGCCTTTTGAGGTGAGGATGGCAGCGCCCACTCTAAAATTCGAGAAGGGCGCGTAGGCGTTCCTCATGACTTTGCGCGCCGAACGGAGCAGGCGTTCGCGCACGGCAGCACTCACCTTTATCTTTTCCATACTGAAACCGATTTCGCTGCAGATCAAGTGGGCAATTGTAACGCCTGTCCGGCTTCGACAGTAAAGATTTTCAGAGGCTGTAACCCGGGAACAGGCCGAGTCCCTAAGGTGTCAGCGGCTTGCCCGGCTGGGCGTCGGTCCGGTCAATAGCTCCACAAACAACTTATAGAACTTATCCGTATCCAAGTCGACCTGTACTTCCACTGGCTGGAGATCGCGCTTGGGTCGATCCCAGTCTGTCCAAGTGAGAGTATCTCCGTAATTGGGGCCGCGATCCAGGTTCACGTCCATGAAGCGGTTTTCTTTCTTCGTAATCAGGCTGGGGTCAAGCCATGCCGCCGACGCGAGTTCGTCCCACAGGTAGTTATAAGAGCCATGCAGGCGCGCATACTTACCGATGTATTGCGCTGCCGGTGAGTTACCGGCCTTGACTTTGTCGATCAGTTCATTGGTCATTCTTGTTTTCACGGAGATATCCACCGGGGTGCAAACCATCTTTTTCCAAGGCGCCCGCAGCACAATGTGAGCCGCTTCCGGGTCGAACCAGAGGTTGAATTCGCGGCGGGGAGTGTCCGTGAATTCGGGATCTTCGGTCTGCGGACTCAGGCTGGCGCCCATAAACACCAACTCCTTTGCCAGGCTCGGAAATTCTGGGTCGATGGAGATGGCGAGCGCCAGGTTGGTCATGGGGCCGCCCTCATAGATCGTAACTTCGTGCGGATACTTATGGACCGTGCGCAGCAGAAAGTGAGCGGCGTCTTCGTCGGCGGCCTTGGTGGTGGGCTTCCCTTCCGGCATCGCTCCCAATTCGCGGGCTGCGTGATACACCCGCGGAGTCCACGCCCCCAGCCACGCCACCGAACCATAGCGTTGCTCCCACTGCTCCGTCTCTTCTTTTGTTCTGACCAGCGGATACTCGGCTCCGGGCACGACGGGAATGTCGGTTCGTCCGATCAGTTCGAGCATGCGCAGAGTGTGCGCGACTTCCTCGGTGAGCCAGGAATCGCCCGTCACCACGGTGATTCCCAAGACTTCTGTCTGCGGAGACTGAATGAGCAGCAGCATCGCTTGCTGGTCAGTGCCGGCGGGTCCCGCCGCATCCTGATCGATGACGACCTTGCGCTTGTCCTGGCTTAAGGACACAAGACACGTAGCTAATATTGCGGCCGTTATAAAACATAGGAATCGGCACAGCTTCATTCATGCACCTCAGAGTCTTGGAAAAAAGCCAAGGGCAGACTGAGCGGTGGCTGGTAATTTCCAGCCTGCTCGGTCTGCCCAAAGTTGACAACACACGTCGAAACGCACAGCCAAGAACGCCCCTAGAACTTGAGCTTGAGGGCGAACTGAACCAGGCGCGGGTTGTTCACGGTGTTGTTGATCACTCCGAAACTGGAAGGTGTACCTATGTCCTGCTCTCCGGTGCTGCTGATACCGGGCATCCAGTACTGCGGATGGTTGAGAAGATTGAAAAACTCGGCCCGGAATTGCAGACCCATTCCCTCGCGGAAGGACAACGGAATGTCCTTGATTACGGAGAAATCCGTGTTTACAAAGCGAGGACCGTAAACTGGCGCGCGCACGCCAGTGCCGAGTTCCCCGGCCGGAGCACTGGCAAATGCACACGGATTGAACCAGTGCGAAATTGTATGCACTTGGTCCGGGGCCAATCCCCCCTGCGAAACCAGGACCTGACAGCCGGGGTTCGGATTGGCAGCCACGATACCGGCCTTATTTGGGTCACTGATCTCGTTCGGACGCGAAACAGTGAGTCCATTGTAGGAGAAGTTCACGCCCGATGGGTTGGTGCTATCGACCACGAACAGCGGGAATCCTGAGGTGGCCCTTTCGATCAGATTCACCGACCAATGTCCAAGAGCCGCGTCCACTGGGCTACTCCAGCCGCTACCCCAATACTTGCCTTTGCCGAAGGGAAGATCGTAGAGGACGCTGGCGGTGAAACTGTTGTTGAGGTTCAGTTGCGATAGGCCCCAGTCCAGCTTGTTTGTTCCAGGCAGTGGCCAATACAACGCGCCGGGGTTCGTGCCCAAGCCATCGGGCAAGCCGGAGTCAAAATTGCGGGACCAGGTGTAGCCGAACAGGGCGTAGAGTCCGTGCCGCGCGCTCTTGGTCTCAGCCTTGATCTGGAGCGAATCATAGCGGGCGGCACCGATGCTGTTGTTGCTGGAGACGGACTGGCCAAATGGGGCATACGGATAGGGGAAATTGGCCGCGGGGTAGGGGGTACCAAGATTACAACCGAGCGTGTAACCCGTGGGTTTACCGCCGTTGTGGTCGGGGCAGGCGGCGGGGTCCTCGATGTTTTCGTCCACCTGGCTGACGAGAATGTGAGCGCTGCGGGTACCGGCGTAGCCCACCGTCAGCACGACATCACCCGGCAGTTGACGCTCGACGTTGAGGTTGAACTGCTGGATTATGCCCTGTTTGAAATTGCGGTTCATTGACTGAATGGTGCCGCTGTAATCAGCCGGATTCACGGGCGAATTATAGATGGCACCGTTCCCAACCGGCATTGTAGAAGCCGGGCAGGTTGGCGTGCACTGAAGAAGGAAGCCAAACGACAGTCCGCAATTGGTGGCGCCGAAGGGGCAAACACCTGAATAGGGAGTCACATTGTAATAGAAGGCGGGATCGACTTCCGCATAGTACGGCGGGTTCTGCCACAGCCCCTGTCCGCCCTGGTCCCAGGAAGAATCGTGGTAGATGGAATAGCCGGAGCGAACCACCGTCTTGTCGCCTCCGAAGGGCTTCCAGGCCAGGCCGATGCGAGGCTCCAAGGCGGTCTTATCGAATTGGATACCGATGCGGCCATTGGTGGTAACGCAGTTCGTGCAGCCGCCAATACCGGGGCTGCCAGAGGGAACGTACCACGTAAGGTTCGTAACATCGAAGTTCGCCTGGCGGTTTTTGACTTCGGTTTCGGGGGTCACCAGCGCCCAGGCAACGCCGAGGTTCAAGGTCAGATTGCTGGTCACGCGCCAGTCATCCTGAACGAAGGGGCGAACTAGCTTAAAGCGGCGACCGACTGTAGCACCCAGGAAGGTCTGATCGTGGGCCGCAAAAACGCCCATCGCGCCTAGGAGTAAGTCGCCGATGTTGTCGCCAGTCCCCAAACCAAAGTTCACGATATAGCCATCCTGAAACGCGTTGTTTCTTACATTCATCTCCTCGGCGCGATAGACGGCGCCTACCCGGATGTCGTGTTTGCCGCGAATCAGGTCGATGGTGTCGCCTACCGAGTAGACGTTCGTCCCGCCCTGATAAGGCGCGTAGCCGCGATCGCCAATCGAAAAATAGCTGCTCATCTGGAAAGAAGTCAGGCCGCAACCTTCGCAGTCATTCGTTGCCTGGTTCAGGCTCGCGGGGTAGCCAGTGATGCTATCGCACTTGCTGCCTAGATCGGCGCCGGGGATGCCCAGCTTTGCGGCTTCGCAGCTTCCCGTGCCGTAGGAGAGGATGTGGTTGAAAATCCGATTGAAGCCCGCGTTGAACTGGTTGATAGTGGTGGCGGAGAAGACGTGGGTTTCAGATAATGCCACGTTGCGACCGTTGTTGGCAATGTATTGGTTGCTGCCAAAGGCGTTTGCCTCCGACCATGTGGGCGAGCCGCCGGGGACGTAGTTGTTTGCCTGGTCGTAGCTGAAGCGCCCAAACGCTGAATCCTTACTGGAAAAATTGTGGTCGAGGCGGATATCGCCTGTTCCTTCATTCAGTTTGCGCACAGGTTGATTGGTGTAGTTATAGCCGGCATTGGGCGGAATACCGGGTGTGGGAGCCGGATAAAGCGCAGCCACGGCCGCACCTTGGGGGCTGATCATAGCTGCAGGAATGACACTGCAGTCTGCACCAAGTGGTTGAGTCCCGGTTGCGCTGACCGGCTCGGGAGTTGTAGTGCCGGGAAAACATTGGAAGTGGGTATCTGAACCTGTCTCGTAAGGATTGGTGAGCACAGTGAGAAACGGATTGGAGCTCTCGTTGTAATTGCCGTTCGCGTCGGGCGTCACCATGGCAGTGGTCGGTACAAAGCCCGTAAAAGGTACGCCTTTGCGCTGCCTCTTTACTTGATAGTCTAAAAAGAAAAACGTTTTGTCCTTTCGGATGGGGCCGCCGAGAGAGCCGCCAAACTGGTTGAGATGAAATGCCGCTGCGGTGTTAACAAACGGAGTCTTTGCGTCGAGATCGGTATTGCGGAAGAACTCAAACAGAGTGCCGTGGAACTGGTTCGAGCCTGACTTCGTCGTGACCAACACGGTCGGTCCTGCGCGCTCGCCGTATTCCGCGGAATAGTTGTAAGTCAGGACCTTGAACTCCTGGATGTCATCGATCGAAGAGAAAATTCCAATGCCGCCCTCGTCGAGTTGGTTGTTGTCGTTGCCATCGAGCAGCCAGTCGGTACTCTGTTCGCGCGACCCGCCGACCGAGAGCGAAAACGCGCCGCGCGTGGCAGCCTCGCTGCTGGCGGCGCTGGTGAAGAAGCTCACAGGGTTGGTCGATTGAGTCGTTCCGGGAGTGAGCGTCGCAAGCTGGACGAAATTGCGTCCGTTCAATGGGAGGTCGGCAACCTCCTCGGAGGTGATCACCTGGCCGAGAGTTGGGTTTGTGGTTTCCACGGCCACTTCGACGGCGTTGACTTCCACCGTCTGGTTGACTGACGCCGGGTTGAGTGTGAAATTAATCTCACGCTGCTCGTCGACTTGCAGGCGAATGTCTCTCTGCTCGGTAGTCTGGAAACCTTGGGATTCCACTCGGATGGTGTAAAACGCTACGGGCAGCAAGGGTACGAGGTAGTGTCCTGACCCGTCGGTCTTCACGTCGCGAGTGAGACCGGTGCCCTGCGAGGTGATTCTCACCGTCGCTCCAGTGATGACGGACCCGGTTTTGTCGGTGACCGTTCCGGAAAAACTGCCGTTCGCCTGGCAGTAAAGAAGTGGACAGAGGGATAACACGGAACAAAGAACTGCTGCGATCAGGGCTTCTCTTTTCAGCATCGGTTTTCCACCTTGGGCCACTCCTCTCTTCATCAAGGACTGGCGATTTGGGCTCGACTCCCTCGCGGCTGGAATGTGGAGCGTCCCTTTTCTTATGAATGGGCCATCTAAATAGATTAGGTATGCAAAGTCAAGAGTTTTGTACCGGTTCCGCGAATGGCCTGCCCGGTACAAAACTGACGAGCTGCGGAATCCACTTTTTCATAATGTCGTTTTTCACAACTATGCTTTTGCGGATTTCTACGACGCGGTTGCCCCGCGATGAATCATACGAGGACCGGCAAGCATCTCGCTCGTCTGGGGACGCCCGGCTTTCCACCAGCAATTTTGGATCGACAACAGTAACCACCACAATGTCGCGGCTTTGGGCGCGGCTTCAGCCATTTGCCCTGGCCACCAGCAAGATCCCCAGGCAATAAAAAACGAACATCAGGACCAGGTACATCTTGGCCTTCCCGGGTGCGCCTGCAAATTCCTTCCAGGCAAGAACGCCCCAGAGAGCGGCAACCATCGGCGCGGATTGCCCGATGGCATACGAAATTGCTACGCCGGTGAAGCTGGCAGCAACCAGGTTGAAAACCATGCCGACGCCCCAGATGAATCCGCCGAGCAGTCCGAGGGCGTGGCCGGAAATGGGCGCGCTGAAGAAGCCGGCGAAACTTACGGGCTCGCCGACCAGGGGCTTCCTCATGAAATAGGTGTTCCAGATCAGACACGAGAGCAGCGCGCCTAACGTAAGAAAGACGGCAATGCTGTAGGGACCGAGGGTGTTGCCGTTGGTCATCGCTCGCGCGACAAAGTACGGCCAGAGGCCCATCAGGAAGCCGGAAACGATGCAGGTAATGATGCTCTTCTTCGAAACCGAGCGGCCCGCAATGGCCAGGCTGCCATAGGCTTTGCCGTCGAGCACAACGGCAATGAGAGCGCAGACAACGCCGGCGGCGAGGAGTGCGGCGTCGCCTTTGGGCTGGCGTATGTAACTGAAAATCACGCCGACCACAAGCGCGATTCCGATCGAGACCGGGAAAGCGACGGCGAGTCCAGCCATGTCGATTGCGGCAACCAGCAGAAGGTTCGCGAGATTGAAGATGGCGCCGCCGATCATCATGTAGACGATGTTGTTGGTGTCGGCGGAGCGCACATTGTTCAAGAAACTGGAGGCGTCATTGCTCGTGCTTCCCATGGTGAACGCAAGGATCAGCGACACCAGAAAAATGCCGACGGCATAGTCCCAGTAAAACAATTCGAAACGATAATTCTTGACGCCCTTGTAGGTGTTGGCCCATGAGCCCCAGCAAATGGCGCTCGTAATCATCATGAACAATGCAATACCCAGACTGTGGGGTGTGAACATCGCTTCTCCTTAGAATACGCAACACCTATAGGGGTGTCCGGTATTTGAATTTTCGGCATCGCTGAAGCGACACCCTGATACAAAGCAAAACCTACTTGCCCCGAATTCTGGAAACAAACATCTGCAGGAAGCGGTCGGCGTCAACGTCGACGCAAACCTTGGCATTCGGCTCCACTTTGTCGATACCTTCAATAATGTAGCGATCACCGTGCAGCACGTTGCGCTCGACCGTGCCGTGGCGATTGGCAACCGTCTCACCGCGCGTGAACTCACCTCGGGTTTCGACATCCACGTGCATCGGCGGCGCTCTTACGAGGGTTGCGTCGATGGCTACCCCGACTGCCAGCGGATCATACATGGGCGTGCCGTCGGAACCGAATTGCGCCGACAGATCGATCAGGTAGCGCGCCACCCGATAGATGAAATCATTCACGGGCCCGTGGGTCTGTCCAAGTTGTGCGAGGTACTTCGACGTGAGCAACGTTTTATCGCCAACATCGAGGCCGACCATGGTCAGGGGCCAGCCCGCCTGGAAGACGATCTGGGCTGCTTCGGGGTCGTTGTAGATATTTGCTTCGGCGGCCGCGTTCACGTTGCCGCCCGCGATCGAGCCGCCCATGAGGATGACTTCCTTCACCAGCGGAACGATGGACGGATCCTTCTCCACCGCGAGCGCGATGTTGGTAAGCGGGCCGACCGGGACCAGTGTGATTTCGTGCGGAGCGGCGTGCACCATCTCGATAATCAGGTCCGGGCCATACCGCGAATCGACTTTGCACTTGCTGGGCGGCAATTCGATGTTCGCGAACCCATTCTTACCGTGCCAGAACTCCGCCGTGATCAACTTCTGAAAGAGCGGATGCTGGGCGCCAGCGGCGACAGGAATATCGCAGCGATTGGCCAGCGAAATCATGCGCAGCGCATTCTCCAGTCCCTGCTTCGCGGTTACGTTGCCGGGCACGACGGTGACAGCGCGGACGTCCAACTCGGGCGAGTTCAGCGCCAGCATCAGCGCCATGGCGTCGTCAGTGCCGGGATCGGTATCGAAGATAATTTTCTTGGTGGTGCTGGACGCGGGGATGGCCAGCGCAATTACGAAGCATGCGGAGACAATCGCGGCGAGGAAAGACTTTTGTTGAACTCGAAAACGAACGCCCGGGATGATCAGAACCGACCTCCAGCCTGCAGATTGCAAGATTTGGGAATCGCGCCGAGCGTAGTCGCGCAAAGCCATCAGTGTCAAGGCGAAGTCTTATCCAGGCGAGACCGGGGAATGCATCTTTCAGCGAGTCTGCCGTACAATCGAACCGCAAAGCGTATTTGCGAAGAGTACTTGATGCCGGTCGAACACAACGACTTTCCGAGCGTCACCCACCGCGTTTCAACTGACAGCGGTCGAGACGGCGCGCGCCACGATCTGCAGAGTGAGGACGCGATTGCAATTCTCTCCGGCCGGCCTCTGCTGCCGAATACCGGTATCCCTCTCAATTTAGATTGGGTGCGCGAAGTGCGAGTCAACACCAGCGCGGTCGAGCGCCGCGCCCAATCGCAGGTCGGCCGACGAACGGTGAAAAAAGAATATCAGGCAGCGTGGCTTCTGCGCGCGATCGCCTGCATGGATCTGACCACCCTTTCCGGCGACGACACCGAGGAGCGGGTTCGTCGTTTGTGCGCGAAGGGCCGGCATCCCATTCAGCAGGAAATTGAAAAGAAGCTTGGGATCGAGCAGTTGCAAATAAAAGTCGCGGCCATCTGCGTCTATCACACGTTTGTGGAAACGGCTCTGCACGCGCTCGAGGGCAGCGGAGTACATGTTGCGGCCGTGTCCACCGGCTTTCCCGCGGGTCTATCGCCACTGACGGAGCGGGTGGCGGAGATTCGCCGATCAGTGGAGGCGGGCGCGCATGAGATCGACGTTGTCATCACCCGAGCGCATGTTTTCGGCGGGCGTTGGCAGGCACTCTACGACGAGGTAGCGGCGTTCAAGC
>Ga0326728_10011437_pt1 | contig 20265 bp, 21 predicted proteins | sample MB3enrmetagenome_FD_207602 | JGI IMG/M metagenome (GOLD analysis project Ga0326728, IMG submission 207602) | Lab enriched peat soil microbial communities from McLean, Ithaca, NY, United States - MB31MN | ecosystem: Environmental > Terrestrial > Soil > Wetlands > Peat | place: USA: New York... | reverse complement strand
TCCTGCAGCCGTGATTTGACGCACGCTTACCCCGAAGCTGACCTCCCTGGCGCGGAAGTTCCCGGTCGTCACCGTCACCGGCCCGCGGCAGTCGGGGAAGACAACGCTGTGCCGGGCCACGTTTCCCGAAAAGCCGTACACCTCCTTCGAAGCGCCGGACGTGCGGGAATACGCCCTGCGTGATCCGCGCGGCCTGATCTCGGACTACGCTGCGGGCGCAGTCTTCGATGAGGTGCAACGTGTCCCTGCGCTGCTGTCGTACCTGCAAGGCGAGGTCGACGAGCGGCCCTCGGCTGGGCGCTTCATTCTGACCGGCTCCGCCAACTTCAGCCTCCTGCAAACGGTCTCGCAATCGCTCGCCGGGCGCACGGCCGTGCTGCAGCTCCTGCCGCTGAGTCTCGAGGAGATCAGACGGTTCCCCAACCCGCCGGACGACCTGTTCACCCTGCTGTGGCAAGGCGCGTATCCCGCCCTCTACGATCGCGCGCTGGCGCCGAACGACTGGTCCGCCGCCTATGTCGGCACGTACGTCGAACGTGACGTGCGCCAGATCCTGAACGTCACTGATCTCGTAGCCTTCCAGACCTTTCTGCGTCTCTGCGCGGGCCACAGCGGACGCCTGCTGAACCTATCTTCGTTGGGTGCGGACGCCGGCGTGACCCACAACACGGCCCGCGCGTGGCTGACCGTGCTGGAGGCGAGCTACCTCACGTTCCGTTTACCGCCCTTTCACGCCAACCTGAAGAAGCGCCTGGTCAAGACGCCGAAGCTGCACTTCTACGACCCGGGGCTGCTCTGTTACTTGCTAGGCATCACGAACCCCGAGCAGCTCCGCCAGCATCCGCTGCGCGGAGCCGTGTTCGAATCGTGGGTGGTCTCCGAGATCGTGAAAGCGCGCGCCAACCTCGGGCTCGCTCCTCATCTGTCATTCTATCGCGATCGCAAAGGCCTGGAGGTGGACGCCATACTGGAGCGAGGCGCCGAATTGGTGGCGGTGGAAGTGAAGTCTGGTCAGACCGTCGCCGAGGATTTCTTCGCCTCACTGAGGGACTTCACGGCCGCGCTCAGCGCGCGGAAGCGCGCGCCCGCCGTCACCTCGGTCGTGGTCTACGGCGGCACGCAGCGGCAGCGCCGCTCCGACGCGCTGGTGATGCCGTGGTCGAGGCTCGACGAGATCGATTGGAGCTGAAAGGCAGGAAGTGCAGCCACCCACCCTGCGTGCCAAACTGTGCGTGGCAGCGAAGGCGGCTGGAAATTGGCGCCATGAAGCGACGCGCCCGCTTGTGCTCATCAGGCCGTAGCTCGCCAATCTCACTGCCGTGAGGTTGGCCGGGGGGGCATCAAGGGACCGGCTTGTGGTCGCAGCTATCGACCGTCGACTATCGACTACCAACTGAAAGATTTTCGGGCGGCACCCAGGCAAAGAGCGGGCGACCGGGGTCGAACCGGCGACGTCCAGCTTGGGAAGCTGGCATTCTACCGCTGAATTACGCCCGCAAGAACTGCGTCAGCAAGGGCTAGAGACAGTAGGCAAATCGCGCCGCCGTGTCAACGTCGCGGGGCGCCAGTCAATCGGCTGAGCCCGAGCATCGACTCAGGGCTCAGGACGGTCAGCGGACTCAGCACTGTGAGGGCCCGCCTTGTGGAAGCGGCAGCGATGCAATAAGAAATGGGCAACAGGGGAAGGATCCTCTATGCTGCGCAAAATCCATCACGTGGGCATTGCGGTCCGCAACCTCGACGAGGCCTTGACCTTCTATCGCGACACGCTCGGCTTGCCGGTGCACAAGACGGCAGTCGTCGAGGACCAAGGGGTCAAGGCCGCGCTGCTGACGATCGGCAACAGTGAGATCGAGCTGCTCGAGCCCATCAACACCAACGGCGGCGTCGCCAAGTTCCTCGAGCGCCGCGGCGAAGGTTTGCATCACATCTGCTTCGAGACCGACGACGTCGCCGCCGAGCTCGCCGCCACTAAAGCCAAGGGCATCGAAGTCATCGATCAGGCCCCGCGCAAGGGGCTGGCCGGCATGATCTGCTTTCTCCATCCGCGCGCCAACCACGGCGTGCTGATCGAGTACGCCCAGCCATCATTGTGACTTGTGATTTGTGATTCGTGAATAGGGGAACCAACAGATGTCCATTGCGAGGAAGATCGATCATGTGGCCATCGCGGTGAAGGACGTCGACGCCGCGGTTAAGACGTTCACGGAGAACTTCGGGCTGCCGGTCGAACGCCGTGGCGAGGTGCCGGAACTCAGCATGCGCAACGCCTTCCTGACCATCGGCGACGCCTCGCTCGAGCTGTTCCAGCCAACCAGCGACAAGAACCCGGCATTGAAGTTCATCACCGACCGCGGCGAGGGTATTTACCTGCTGTCGCTCGAGGTCCAACATCTGACCGAAGTCGCCGAGCAACTCGGGAAGAAAGGCATCAAGGTCGCGGTGCAAGAGGTCGGCGACAGGAAGATCGGGTTCATCAGCCCGAAGCATACGCACGGCGTGTTGCTGCAACTGGTCGAGCACCCGAAGTAGACGAACACGATTCGCGAGCACGAGACACGAGTATGGGAAAGTTGGATGGCAAGATTGCACTGATCACGGGCGCCTCGCGCGGCATCGGCCGCGGCATCGCGCTCGAGCTGGCGCGAGAAGGTGCGCACATCACCGTAAATTATCGACGTGAGGCGGAGGCCGCGGCGCGGACCGTCCGCGATATCGAAGCGCTCGGATCCAGCGCGATCGCGCTGCAGGCCGACGTCAGCGACTGGCCGGCGGTCCAGGGCATGGCGCAAAAGGCTCTCGACCATTTCGGCCACCTCGACATCATCGTGGCCAACTCCGGCATCGCTTCGCGCGTCGTGCCGCTCTGGGACCTCGACGTCGACCACTGGCACAAGGTGATCAACATCAACCTGCACGGCGTCTTCTACACCTGCCGCGCCACCGTCGGACACCTGATCCAGCGCCGCAGCGGCAACGTCATCCTCATCTCCTCCATCGGCGCCGACACGTGCGCGCCGATGGGCGCGCCGTACTATGTCGCCAAGGCCGGCGTGAACGCGCTCACCAAGTCGCTGGCCAAGGAGTGCGCCCCGGCTGGCGTGCGCGTGAACTGCATCGCGCCCGGCGTGGTCATGTCGGACATGGGCGAGCGTATGCTCAAGTTCCACGGCGAGGCGTTGATCAGTGGGATCCCGCTCGGCCGGGCGGGCCAGCCCGAAGATATCGCCAAGGCCGCCGTGTATCTCGCCAGCGACGACTCCAGCTTCGTCACCGGCAAGATCCTGCGTGTAGATGGGGGGGCGTGGATGTAAGCGCGGCGGAGCCGCACGTCGATAGTCAATAGTTGATAGTCGATAGTTGAGGATCGATAGTTCTCAGTGCGGCTGCTATTGGGTATTGACTATCGACCATTGACTATCAACTATCGACTTTGGGCGCCATGCAGAGCGAATTCCACATCCGCAGCCATCGCAAGTACGAGATGCTCGACATCACCGGGCGCGTCGCGGATATCGTGCGGCAGTCGCAGGCTGCCGAAGGTATCTGCTCCGTCTACGTCACCCACGCCACCGCCGCCATCATCATCAACGAGAATTATGACCCGAACGTGTGCGAGGACGTGCTCGACGCGCTCGGCAAACTCATTCCGGAAGGCGTGTGGCGGCACGATCGCGTCGACAACAACGCCGCCGCCCACATCAAGTCGGCGATCCTCGGACCGGGCGAGACCATCCCGGTGCGCGAGGGCAAGCTGGTGCTTGGTACCTGGCAGGCGATCATGCTGGTCGAGCTCGACGGCCCGCGCGACCGCCGCGTGGTGGTCACGATCCGCTGACGCGCGCGATCGACCTTCGAGCACGATGTCACCTTCCTGTCGTGCACGGCAACTGGGGACGCCATTTCACCTGCCACGCTTGGATCGAAAGAGAGGTTTGGGACGGATCGTGAGGAGGAGCCCGATAGTGCGGCATGCGATGGCCTCGCCGGCCCGGAAGCGGGGGTGCGAGCTGTACTTCGCCGCCATTCTGCTGGCTTGCGCCGTCGGGGCCACGCTCCCGTTGCCCGGCACGGCGCAACAGCCGAGCGCTACCGCGGCCAAACCGACCCCGCCGGCCGGCCCCGCCGATGAGTTCGAGCGCGGCACCCCGCGCAGCGCCGTCAACGGCTATCTCACAGCTTGTCGTGACGGTGACTACGAACGTGCCGCGGAGTACCTCGACCTCGGGCGATTGAAGCCGCAGGAACGCGCGCGCCAGGGTTCGATTTTGGCGCGTCACTTTAAAGTCATGATCGATCACACTTTGTGGATCGATCTCGACTCGCTGAGTGACGCGCCGGAAGGCAACGCCGCCCACGGCCAGACAGCCGGGCATGAGCGTGTCGGAACCATCCATACCGCCAAAGGACCCGTAGACATCACGCTCGAACGGGTGGCGCGGGAGGATGGAGTTCTCATCTGGAAGTTCTCGCCGACGACTGTCGCCAAGATCCCCGCCCTCTACGCTGAGTTTGGTTACGGTACGCTCGGAGAGTGGCTGCCCGAGCCGCTCTTCGAGATCACGTTCCTCGAAGTGGAGCTGTGGCAATGGATCGCCCTCTTGCTGCTGGCCGCCATCGCGATCGTCGCATCGTGGCTCATCGCCGCACTGATGGCGCGCCTGGCGCGACCCTTAGTGAGGCGGTTGCGGAACGGGTTCGAGGACAAGGTCGAGCAACTCATCATCGGCCCGGCGCGCCTGGCGACCGCCATCACGATCTTCTACCTCGGCTCGCTCCTGCTCGGCCTGGCGCTGCCCGTGCAAGCATTCTTCCACGGCGCGGCCAAGGCGCTGGCGATCGCCGCGCTAACGTGGCTGCTGCTGCGTCTCATCGATGTCGGGGCCTTGAAGATCGAGGACCGGCTCGTGGCTCGCGCCCAGTCCGCAGCGGTGGCCATGCTCCCGCTCGGCCGCCGAACCGCCAAGTTGTTTCTGATCGCGGTCGCTGCTCTCGCCTTCCTCCAGAATGTCGGCTTCAACGTGGGCGGCATCCTCGCCGGCCTCGGGGTCGGCGGCCTGGCGGTGGCCCTCGCGGCCCAGGAGACGGTGAAGAACTTCTTCGGCGGCGTGGCCCTGATCGCCGATCAGCCGGTGCGCGTCGGCGACCTCTGCCGCTTCGGCGACAAGATAGGTACGGTGGAGGACATCTCGCTGTGGTCGACGCGGGTGCGCACACTCGACCGCACCGTGATCTCGATCCCCAACGCCCAGTTCGCGGCCATGCAGCTCGAGAACCTGACCCGGCGCGACCGCATCTGGCTGCACACGAGCATGGGACTGCACTACGACACCACCCCGGCTCAGCTGCGCAAGGTGCTGGCGGAGATCGAACAGATGCTGCGCACGCATCCGAAGGTCGATCACGAGAGCACCCGCGCCCTGTTTGCCGGCTTCGGCGGCCCGTCGTTGCACATCGAGATCTTCGCCTACGTCTTGACCTCCAAGTTTCAGGAGTACGTCGACATCCGCGAAGACATCTTCATGCGCGTAATGGACATCGTGAGCGCGACGGGCAGCAAGCTCGCGGCGCCGTAGGGGCAAGGCATTTCCGGTTGCCTACGCAGCGACCTCGCCCGCCGGCAGCGCCATGGCGTTTTCGATCGACCTGGTGATTGCGGCCGGAAATGTCTTGCCCCTACTTGACCTTGAGGGGAGAACCGAGCAGTCAGGAGCACAGGTCAAACACAGGGAGGGTGACGTCATGCCGAACAGTTTCGATGATGCGATCGTCTCGTACGGGCAACCGCCTGGGGAAACTGCCCGGCCGCGGCTCACCTCCTCGCCGCTGCTGGCGGCAGTGTGCAAGGCGGGCACCGCGTACATCTATGCCGATACCGCCGACACCAAGGAGCTGGAGCCGCTGATCTCGGCCCAAGGCGGCGACATCTTCCGCGAGATCGACGGCAACACCGCCAACCAACCGCTGGTGCACAAGGTCATCGCCCGCTACCTCGAGGGCGGCGACCCGGCCGCGTGGGCAAGCCGTTTGCGTTCGCTGCAGCCGAACCTCGGGGCGGAAAATCTGACCGCCTTCATGTACGCCATCATCTGCGGCCGCATCGGCAACGACATGGCGCGCGCTTTCGGTGCCGGGCGCGAGTGGCAGGTGAGTCTGCAGCTGCACATGGGCCTCGGGCGGGACGCCGAAGTCTCGATGCGCGTTGGCCGCTGGCTGCGCCGCATGGTACCGTCCGGCGTCGTCAAGGTCCCCTTCACGCCACATGCACCGCACTGTTTCCTCATCGCGCGCGATCTCGAGCGCGAGGGCATCCCGGTGAACTTCACCTCGACGTTCTCGGCGCGCCAAGCCGTCGCGGCCGGCCTGTTGTCGAACGTCACCTTGACCAACATCTTCATGGGCCGTCTCAACCAAGGGCTGAAGGCTGCGTCGTTGGGTGAGCACGTGGATCTCGAGGCGCAGCGCGCATTGCGCCGGTTGCGCCGTGAGGCCGGGATCAAGACGCTGCTCATCGTTGCCAGCGTGCGCGAGTGGCAAACCTTCGTCCGTGTTGCCGGCTGCGATGTCTTCACCGCGCCCTGCGAGTCCATTCGTGGATACATGACGCAGAAGGAGATCCCTGCCGCCGAGGTGCGCAGCCAGCTCGAAACTTCATACGAAGACAATCTCGGCATTGCCGAAGAGGTGTTGCGCGCGCTCGGCAAGGAACGGATCGCGCGCCTCTACCGGGTCGAGCCGGAATTGATCCAGTTCATGACCGAGCTGCGCTCGAGCCAAGACTACCAGAACCTGCGTGACGGCGATCAGCTGTACAAGCGTTTCGACCAGGCCGGCTTCGGCGATCTGTTCTACGCGCCGACCGCGGCCGAGTGGCAAGAGCTGCGCAAGAGCAAGCTGCCGGACTTCAGCTCAGCGCTTACGAAGCGCCTCCCGATCGACACGTTGTATACGCTGCTGGCGGACGCCGACTTCGAGAAGTACCAGGAAGACATGGACCGGCAGATCAAGGCGCGGATCAGCTGAAAGTCGCGGCGGACGGCTTTGCGCCCCTACGCCGCTGGCCGCTCGAGTTGCCCCCGCCGAGCCGGTGTCGTGGTGTGCCTGGCGCCGAACATGAACCGCGGCCGGAGCAACACCACCAGCGCCGCCGGTAGCGCCAGCGCGGTCACGCAGCTGGTCAGCATGGTCAGCGGCACGAAGGTGCCGAAAATAGGGAACGAGTAGAAGTCGGAGATCAGATAGACGCCGAACCCGGCGCTGATGGCCAAGGCTACGAGCACCACCGCCCGGCCCGTGGTCGCCATGGTCACCCGCAACGCCTCATCGAAGTCGCCTGCCCGCTCAAACTCTTCGCGCAATCGGTACAGGCAATAAATGGCGTGATCGGCGCCGATCCCCACGCCGATGGCCACGATCGTCGCGCCGCTCAGATCGAAGGCGACCCCGAACCAGGAGAACAAACCGAGGTTCACCACCAGAGACCGGTTTTCTGGGCTTCGCAGGAGGAATGCGCGCGGGCTGCTAACTCCACCGTGCCTGTGCGACGATCAGCGCCAGAACAAAGACGGTAAGCAAGCCGATGATGCCCAGGATGATTCCCGCAGAGCCCACATTCGCCACGCCGACGAGCGGAACGCCTGTGCTGTTGAGCCACCAACCTGGTACCGTCATGACTCATCGCCTCTCTTCTGCATCCCACGATAGGCACGGCGGTGCACGCCAGCAATTGGCCGGAGTATTCATTTCCTCGGGTTCGGAAGCACTAGTACTTTCGCTTTTGATGGCCTGGTACGAACGGGCTATGGCGGCAGAACCGTCCTCCGAAGGGGCACCGACGGGCGATTGTCGTGGTAGCAGATTTCGCTCGGTCTGGTGTGGTAAGAGAGAGCCGTGACGCACGAGAAGATCAAGGTCCTGATCGTGGATGACCATCCGGTGTTCCGGGAGGGACTGCAGCAATGCCTGGAAGCGCGTACCGAGCTGCAGGTGATTGCGGCAGTGGGCAGCGGCGAGGACATGTGGCGCGCCATCCGGTCGCACGGCCGGCCGCAGATCGTGCTGATGGACGTCGAGATGCCCGGACCGGGCGGCATCGAACTCACGCAAGCGCTGCACGAAAGACATCCCGAGGTCCGGGTGGTGATGCTTACCGCCTTCTCCGATTCGGAGCGCGTGTTTGCGGCGTTGAAAGCCGGTGCCGTCGGCTACCTGCTGAAAAACTCCTCTCCAAAAGAGATCTGCACCGCGGTCGAACGAGCGGCGACAGGTGAGCCGATGCTCTCGGGTGAGATCGCCGGCCGCGTCTTGCGCGAGTTCGAGCGCGAGCGTGAGGAGGAGCGCTATCGCGCGCAGCTTGCGGGGCTGACGCCGCGCGAGGAAGAGATCCTGAAGCTGCTGGCGACCGGCGAGTCGAACCGGGAGATCGGCAAACGTCTGTTCATCAGTGAGCAGACGGTGAAGAACCACGTCGCCAGCATCTTCCGCAAGCTGCGGGTGAACGACCGCACCAAGGCGGCGCTGCTGGCCGTGAAGCTCGGCCTCGGCGGCGAGCGCTCGCGATGAGCTCCAGCTGGCGCGCCGCTGTCCGCACGTTGGTGATCGTCGGCGGCTGCATTGTCACTGGCGCCAGCGTGGTCGCCTTTCGCGCCGCCGATTGGCCGATCTATCTGGTCTTTCTGTTGGTCTCGGTCGTCTTGTTCCTGCCCTATGTCGAGGTGCTGCCGACGGTGGCGCTGCCGATTCCGGAGATGGCGGCGACCATCGGCTTTCTGTACATCGGCGGCCTGCCCATCATCATGCTCCGCAACGTCGCGCCGATCCTCACGCGCTTCTTGCGCTGGGCGCTGCCGGAGCGCTGGAAGCAGCGCCTGCCGCAGCTGCGCGCCGAAGCGGCTGCCGTGCGCCGGGAGCTGTTCACGGAAGCCCTCGGCGCCGACCCGGCGGTGAGCGCCACAGTGGCCGCGGAATGGGCGACCTTCGCCCTCGGCCTCGGCGTGCGCTGGTGGATCGTGTCCAGCCTGGTGCCGCATGCGCTGCCGGCCAGCGACCCAGGGGCAATGATGGTGGCTGAGACAGGTGGCTACGCCTGCTGGGGGCTCCTGTCGTTGTTGCCGATCTATCCGGACCGGCCCATGGTGGCGCTTTCCGCCGAAGGCGGGTCGCGGGCGGCGCTGATCGATATGGGTCTCATTGTGATCCTCGCTCTGACACCGTTCGTGTTCCTCATCGCCTACGAGTTCCGGGCGCACGGCTTGTCCGGGGCAGCCGGCTGGTCGCTGTCGACGCTCGGCCTGCACTTCATGCTCAAGCGACTGAACGAGCGCCGCCTCACGGTGGAAGAGCAGAACCGCCGTCTCGAAAGCCTCAACCGCGAGCTCGAGCACCGCGAGCGGCTGTCGGCCATCGGGAAGATGTCCTCGGTGGTCTCGCACCAGATCCTGCAACAGCTCGGCGTCATTGGCATCTACGCGGACCTCATCCGCAACGCCGATCCGCAGGGCGACGCCGCCGCGGTGCTGGTGCAAGCCCGCAAGAACGCCGGCGCCATCGAGGGCGCGCTCGGCGATGTCAATCGCGTGCTCACTGATCTGCTGGTCTTCAGCAAAGACCTGCGCTTGAACCTGTACGAGCACCCGCTCGAGCGCGTGGTGGCCGAGAGCCTGGACGAGTGTCGCGTCGAGGCAGCGCAGCGCGGCGTGACACTGTGCGCCGAGTGCCCGCCAGGCATCAACCTCATGTTAGACAAGCTGAAGATGAAACAGGCGATCACCAACGTGCTGCGCAATGCGGTCGAGGCCTCCCGTCCTGCGGGGGAGGTGGTGCTGCGCGCCACGATCCGGAACGGCAGCGTTGAAGTGGCGATCTCGGATCAAGGGCCAGGCATTCCGGAGCGCGACCGCGAGGCGGTCTTTGCGCCCTTCTTCACCACGAAGGAGCAGGGCACCGGCTTGGGCCTGGCGATCGCGCGGCAGTTCACCGAAGCGCACGGCGGTCACCTGCGTGCCGAGTCCGGCCGTGACGGCCGCGGCGCTACGTTCGTCTTCAGCTTACCGTTGCGACGCCAATAACTTCGGTCCACCAGATCACGAGGACCGCGGGCGCCGGCGCGGCGGGAGCACGATCATCACAGCGACGGCCCAAATGCCAAACACGAAGCCAAGCACCGTCCACAACTTCTTCGAGTAGCCGCCATTGTGGGCGAACAGCCGGCACATGATGCTGTCGCACACGTGGATGAGTAGCGCCGTGCGCACCAGGGCCGCCGGCTCGATGTGGGGCGACAACCACCGCAAGCCGGTGAAGTACCCGAGGATCACATCCCACGACACGGTAGTCTCCGAAGGGAACGTGACTCGTGCTGGTGAGTCGTGTTCGGAGAATCCAGACAGTCAGAGATCATATCCATGTCCGAGCACGATTCACGAGCACGACTCACGATGAGTTGACGGCTCCACACCTGCCTCACTATAGTGAAACGTCATGCCTGCCAAGTCCCGCGATGAGTCCGACATCTTGCATTGGCTGTACGAGCGCGGCGAGGAGACCGTCGGCCAGCTGCTCCGCGATCTAGCGCGCGGGCGAGGCCTGGGCGATGGAGTCTCCAAAATGGTCGAGCGGGCGGCGAAAACGAAGGGCCGTATGGACAAAAACGCCGAAGCCTTCCTGCACCTGCTCAACCTGCCGTCGCGCGCCGACTACAACAAGCTGCTGCTCAAGATCGACCACCTCCAGGGCAGCCTGGTGAACCTCAGCATGAAGCTCGACCGGCTCGTGGCGGCGCAGGAAAGGCAGCGAAGTCGAAAGCTGAAAGTCGAAAACTGAAGGCCGGCAAGAACCCCTTCTGGCTTTTCGCTTCGGCCTTTCCACTTTGACCTGTCTTTCAGATCGACACCAGCAGCCGCGCGAACCGTTCCAGGCCGGCCAGAGAGGTCGGCGCCGCGCTCATCGCGGGCACGGCCGCGAGCAGCGGCGCTCCCGTTTCGGCCTGCAACCGGCGCAGCGCACGGCGATCGCGGCGCGACAGCTGGTGCAGCTCGCCGTAATTGCGCAGCAGCTTGGCACGCAGTCGCGCGTCCCAGGTGGCGGCGCCAGCCTCGGTCTCGTCCAGACGCGGGAAGGCGAGCACCCGATTGGCGACGATGCCCGCCACCGGAAACCCACCGTCAAGTAACTCACGGTGAAAGCTGATCGCGGTCTCGATCGTGTGCGGCTCGGGCGTGGTTACCAGCACAAACGCGGTGCTCGGCGCCCGCAACAGTCGGTTAACCTCTTCCGCGCGCGTCCGGAATCCCTCGATCATGTGTTCGAACGCGGCAGCGAAGTCCGCCAGATCGTGCAGCAGATCGAAGCCGGTCCAGCGCTGCAGCGCCTTCAGTAACGCCGACAGCGCCAGGCGTGCGACCGTCGAGGTGCTCCCTCCGACCAGCCCCGCCGGGGTCTGCAGGAAGCTCACCGCCCGAGAGGCCGACAAGTTCGCGAGCCGGCTGGGCGCCGCCAGCAGATCGCGCGCGTGCGCGCTCGGGGGCGTGTCCACGATGAGAACCTGGTAGCGCCGGAGGTGCAATAACTCGTGCAGCTTCTCCATGGCCATGTACTCCGCCGAGCCGGCCAGCTCGTTGGAGAGCTCTTGGTACAGGCGGTTGGCGAGGATGCGCGTGGACACCGCAGGGCTCGGCGCAAAGCGTTCGATCAAGGCGTCGAAGGTGCGCTTGGTGTCGAGCGCGAGCGCGTCGAAGTGAGCGGAGGAATCGACCGCAACCGAGTGCGGCTGGGTCGACAAGCCGTCGAGGCCGAGCGCATCCTTGAGCCGGCGCGCCGGATCGACCGTGATGACCGCGGTGCGTCGCGCGTGCAGCGCACCCGCCAATGCCAGCGCAGCCGCGGTGGTGGTCTTGCCGACCCCACCGGCTCCGACACAGATCACCAAGTGCTTGCGGAAAAGACCTTCGATGCTGGCCATTACGGTCGTGAGTCGTGCTGAGCCTGCCCTGAGCTTGTCGAAGGGTGAGTCCGGCTCGTGCCGCTTGCGGCTTCGTATTCAAGCGCGGCCCTGCCCAACGTCCGGCCAAACGTCTCCAGGTCCGCGGCGTGCACGTCCGGCGTGAACAGCTGGCGCAAAATGATGGGGCTGACACCCAGTGCCCGGCGCAGATGGCCAACGTGGCGCTCGGCCTCACGGCGACACGCGATCGCGAAGCGGGCCGCCGCCAGCAGCGGGGGGACGGGTGTCCCGTTCCGATCCCCGTCTTGCTCGATGAGTAGCGCCTCCGTGGTGCTGAAGTGGCGGGGGAACACCCGGTTGATCACGGGGCGGGTCACATGTAACGCCAAGTCGCCTTCCAGCGCCTGCTGCGTCTCAATGGTCTCGCGCACCGACATGTCTTCCGGCAAGCTCACCAGCAGCACCCGTGTGCGGCTGTGGTCACCGAGCAGCGCTAGCAGCCGCCGCGCGGTTTTGCCCAGCGGGCCCCCCGGCACCATGGTGGCCAGGGCGCGCGGCGTACGCAGCAACTTGAGCGCATGGCCGGTTCCGGGACCATCCACGATGACCAGCTCGTATCCGCGCCGGCGGCCGAGGCCCGGCTCGATCCAGCTCAGTAGCTTCTCCAGCAGCAGGAACTCGGTGATGCCCGGAGCGGCTGCAGTCAACGCGTTGAAGGCGTTGCTGGCCAGCAGCCGTTTGGACAGCAGCTGGAACCGCAGCAAGCGGGAGAAGTACTCCTCTACCAGCTCGCGCGCATCCACCCGCACCGCATCGAGACCGGCGCGCAGCCGCCGCGGCGTGGCGGCAAGCGCGCGGTGTCCAAACACATGCGCCAGCCGCCCATCGGTGGCCGTCTCCACGATCAGCGTGCGCTGCCTGTGCTCGGCCGCGTGTTGGCCGAGCGCAGCGGCAACCGTGGTCTTGCCAACCCCACCCTTGCCGGTGACAAACAGAAGGCGTGGACCCCGCATCGCCACGCATTCTAGCGAGGCAGGGCCTCGGCAACAATGGAAATCGTGATCCGTGAGTCGTGGATCGTGACTAGTGACTCACAACGAATTTGCTTCGAGGGAGCAAAAGTGGAAAACAAGCGTCGTGGTTCATTGCTTGTGGATCGTGACGTGTGAATCGAGAGTCGCAAACCGCGAACAGCGTGCGGGTCAAGAACACCAGCTACAGCCCACGGCCCACGACCCACGACCCACGAATCACGACCCACGATGAGGAGGTCCCACGATGCCCAATCATATCCTCGCGATCGATCAAGGCACCACCGGCTCAACCGCGATAGTCTTCGATGCCTCCGGCCGCGCGCGCGGGCGCGGCTACTCGGAGTTTCGCCAGTACTATCCGCGCCCCGGCTGGGTCGAGCACGACCCCGAAGAGATCTGGCGGGTGACCCAACGCGTGATCGGCGCGGCGCTACGAGCCGCCCGGCTCAAGCCGAAAGACGTGGCGGCGATTGGCATCACCAATCAGCGCGAAACCGCGGTGTTGTGGGACCGAAAGACGGGCAAGCCGGTGCACCGCGCCATCGTGTGGCAGGACCGTCGCACCGCGCCGCGCTGCGATGCATTGCGCGCCGAAGGTGCCGACGCCGTGATCCGCGCCAAAACCGGTCTGGTCACTGATCCATACTTCTCCGGCACGAAGCTAGAGTGGCTGTTAGAGCACGTGAAGAATGTGCAGGAACGCGCGCAACGCCTCGCCTTCGGCACCATCGACAGCTGGCTGATCTGGAAGCTGACCGGCGGCCGGGTGCATGCCACCGACTTCACCAACGCCTCGCGCACCTTGCTGTTCAACATCCACGACCGCATTTGGGACGAAGAGCTGCTGCGTCTGCTGCACGTTCCGGCGGAGGTGTTGCCGCGCGTTGGACCCTCCGCTGGCGTAGTCGGCGCCACCGACACGCGGGCGTTCGGGGCCGAGGTGCCGATTGCCGGCATTGCTGGCGACCAGCAAGCGGCGCTCTTCGGGCAGGTGTGTTTCCGGGCCGGCCTGGTCAAGAACACGTACGGCACCGGCTGCTTCTTGCTGATGTACACGGGCGATCAGGCGGTCGACTCGCGCCGTGGGCTCCTCACCACGATGGCGTGTGCGCCGGACGGACAACCGGCATATGCGGTTGAGGGCTCGATCTTCGTTGCCGGGGCCGCCGTGCAATGGCTGCGTGACGGCCTGGGGTTGATCAAACACGCCAAGGAATCCGAGGCACTGGCGCGCCAGGTCGATTCGACACTGGGCGTGTATCTCGTCCCGGCGTTCGTTGGGTTGGGGGCGCCGTACTGGGACGCCGCCGCGCGCGGCGCTCTGGTCGGGCTGACACGCGGCGTGACCCGCGCCCACGTCGCCCGCGCCACCCTGGAGTCGCTGGCGTACCAGACCCGCGATGTGGTCGATACGATGGTCGCCGAGTCGGGCCGGCCGCTCACCGGGTTGCGCGTCGATGGCGGCGCCGCCGCCAACAACCTGCTCATGCAATTCCAGGCGGACGTCCTGGGCGTGAGCGTCGACCGTCCGAAGGTGATCGAGACCACCGCCCTGGGCGCGGCCCTGCTCGCCGGGCTGGGCGTCGGGTTGTGGAAGTCGGAGCGGGAACTGGAACGCGTGCGCAAGCCCGATCGGGTCTTTCGGCCGCGGATGGCCCCCGAGCAGCGCGAAGCGCTATACCAAGGCTGGCGGCGCGCCGTGGCGGCGGTGCGGTCGCTGGGGTCGTGAGTTGCGAGGACCCCTCCTCCCCTTGGTAAGGGGAGGAACCTGTTCCCCTCCGGCACGCGTCAGGCTCCCGCCTCCTTGCTAAGGAGGGCAGGTTCTTCCAGCATCCGATTTGCTCCTCGTCACCACGATTCACGCTTGTGCGATGCGGTTCCTTGCGACCGTGGAGGTCGGATGCTATTGGAGCCATGACCCGGACCGTCTCCTGAGCGAGAGGGAGGAAGGCTGGCTGAAGCGAAATCCGATGAAAGAGGGTATACATCCCAAGTATGAGGCGGCGCGGATCGTCTGCGCGTGCGGTAGTGTAATTGAGACGCGCTCGACGGTGCCGGTGATCCATGTTGAAATCTGTTCCAGCTGTCATCCGTTCTTCACCGGCAAGCAGAAGCTGGTGGACACTGCCGGCCGCGTTGAACGCTTCAAACGCAAATACGGTATCCAGGAATAACGGCCGCGGAGCATCTGCTCTCCGAATGGCGGCAATTCAAGAGGGCGAGGGAGAGATCTCCCACGCCCTTTTTTTTGATGAGTAGCGCTAATGTTGCAAAAACTCGAAGACGTTGAGAAGCGCTACGTCGAGCTCGAACGCTCGCTCGTGGATCCCACCGTCATCGGCAACCGTAAGGAGTACGCCCGCCTCGGCAAAGAACGGTCCGACTTGGAAGAGATTGTCGAGCGCTACCGCGAGTGGAAGAAGCTGTCGGCGGAAATCGAGGGACACCGGTCGCTCCTGGAGGAGGGCGACCCGGAGATCCGCGAGCTGGCCAAAGCCGAGTTGCCCGCCATGCGCGAGCGGCTGGAGGGGCTCGAAGAGGAGTTGAAACGGCTGCTGGTGCCGTGCGATCCCAACGACGAGCGCAACGTCATCCTCGAAATCCGCGCCGGCACCGGTGGCGAGGAAGCCAGCCTGTTCGCCGCGGAGCTCTACCGCATGTATGGCCGCTACGCCGAAGAGCAGGGCTGGCGCGTGGAGCTGATGAGCGCCAACCCCACCGGCTTGGGCGGGTTCAAGGAAGTGATCGCCTTGATCGAAGGCCGCGGCGTCTACAGCCACCTCAAGTTCGAAGGCGGCGTCCATCGCGTCCAGCGTGTCCCCGAAACCGAAGCGTCGGGGAGAATTCACACCTCGACGGTGACCGTCGCGGTCCTGCCCGAAGCCGACGAGGTCGATGTCCAGATCGATGAGGTCAAGGACCTACGCATCGACGTGTACCGCTCTTCCGGCCCCGGAGGCCAGAGCGTCAACACCACCGATTCAGCGGTGCGCGTCACCCACCTGCCGACCGGTCTCGTGGTGGCCTGCCAGGACGAGAAGTCGCAACACAAGAACAAGGCCAGGGCACTGAAGATCCTGCGCGCCCGCCTGCTGGAGCGCGCCCAGGCGGAGCAACAGGCCGAGGTGGCGCAGAACCGCCGTAGTATGGTCGGCACCGGCGAGCGCTCCGAACGCATCCGCACGTACAATTTTCCGCAGGGCCGCGTCACCGATCACCGCATCAATCTGACCTTGTACTCGCTCGATCGGGTGATCGAAGGCGAGATCGAACCGCTGATCGATGCGCTCATCACGTATCATCAGACCGAGGCGTTGAAGGCGGCGAGCTGATGGCCGGGGCAAGCGACCAATGAACGTGGCGGAGCAGAGCGAGATCCTCCAACCGGACGAGACCGTCGGCGCGCTGGTCGAATCCGGAACCGCAGCGCTGGCAACCGTCGGCATTTCCACCGCGCGTCTGGATGCCGAGGTATTGCTGGCGCACGCCTGCGGCATCGATCGAGCGGCGCTTTACACCCGCTGGCGCAGCATCGTCCCTACAGACCGCCGGCCTCGTTTCGACAGCCTGGTTGCCCGCAGACAGAAACGTGAGCCGCTCCAATATATCGTCGGCCACCAGGAATTCTGGTCACTGGATTTCGCAGTGACACCAGACGTTCTGATCCCGCGCCCGGAAACCGAGCTGCTGGTGGAATTGGCGTTCGCGTTATTGTCAGAGGCTGCCTTCGGGTCCCCTCTCCCTCAGGAGACTGTCGATAAACGGGAACCACACCCTTCGAGACGGTCCCAGAGGAAGGGACCTCCTCAGGGTGAGCGGAAAATGTTTTTTCAACACAACAACAGAACCGCTCGCCCTGAGGAGCCGCCATTTCTTCCGATCATCCAGAGTAGCGGCCCTTTCTTGGCCGCGTATCGAGGGACTGGCGGCGTCTCGAAGGGCGCCCGCTGGAGAAAGTCCACAGTCTCTCTGGGAGAGGGTGAGGGCTCCCTCCGCCTCTGCGATCTCGGCACCGGCAGCGGCTGCATCGCCGTTGCGCTCGCGCGTGAGCTGCCGCACACTGAGGTCTGGGCTTTGGACATCTCGGAATCCGCGCTCGATGTGGCGCAATTCAACGCGCGCCGGCACGGCGTCGCGGACCGCATACGCTTCCTGGCCGGCGACGGCTTGTCAGCCGCGGACGGTCTGCGTTTCGATGCGATCGTGTGCAATCCGCCTTACGTGTCGTCGCGCGAGCTGCAACGCGCACAGCCCGAACTCGCCTGGGAGCCGCGTCACGCTCTGGATGGCGGGCCGACCGGTCTCACCGTCATCGAGTGCATCGTGGCGGAGGCGCCGGCGTATCTAAAGGAACGAGGCTGGTTGCTGATGGAAACGGGCGCGGACCAGAGCCCCGCAGTCGAACAACTGGCGGGGGCGGTGGGGTTCAGCTCGGTGTCGATCCGCGCGGATTACGCCGGGCTGCCACGTGCTTTGGTGGCTCAGCGGTGAGGCGATATGGTGTATAGCATACGGCCGATGGCTGAGGTTCTAACGGTGTGCGATTTGCGATAAGCGATTAGCAAGGTCATGGACAAGATCGTCATTCGCGGCGGACGTCGCCTCAAGGGCGAGGTGATGGTCGGTGGCGCCAAGAACGCCGCGCTGCCGATCCTACTGGCCTCGCTGCTGACGCCGGAGCGCTGCACGTTCCACAATATCCCGCACCTCGTCGACGTGCGCACCACATTGCGGCTGCTGGCAAATCTCGGGGCGCAGGTGGAGGAGAGCGACGGCAGCATCAGCGTGCAAGCGGAGCGGCTGGCGCGGCTTGAGGCGCAGTACGAGCTGGTGAAAACCATGCGCGCTTCGTTCCTGGCGTTGGGCCCGCTGCTGGCGCGCTTCGGGCGCGCCCGCGTCTCGACCCCCGGCGGCTGCGCCATCGGCAGCCGGCCCGTGGATCTGCACCTCGAAGGCCTGCAGAAGATGGGCGCACGGGTGCGCATCGTGCACGGCTACGTCGAGGCGGAAGCCGAGAGACTGCGAGGCGCGCGCATCTACCTCGACGTGCCGTCCGTCGGCGCCACGGAACACTTGATGACAGTGGCGACCTTGGCTGAAGGCACCACGGTCATCGAGAACGCCGCGCGCGAGCCCGAGGTCGTCGATCTGGCGCGCGCGCTGACCGCGATGGGCGCCAGGGTCGGCGGCGCCGGTGAGGATATGATCACCATCGAGGGCGTCACCGCGCTCAAGGGGTGCGACTTCACCATCATTCCCGACCGCATCGAAGCCGGGACGTTCATGATGGCAGCCGCCATCACTGGGGGTGACGTCTACGTCCGCGGCGCCCGTCCCGAGCACCTGCGTGCGGTCATCCTCAAGCTGCGGGAGGCCGGCGTCGAGGTGCAGGAGGACGCAGAGGGGATTCGTGTCATCGGCAATGGCCGGTCGAGCAGCGTGGACATCAAGACCATGCCGTACCCTGGCTTCCCCACCGATCTGCAGGCACAGATGATGGCCGTCATGGCGCTGGGCGATGGCCGCAGCGTGATCTCAGAGACGATTTTCGAGAACCGTTTCATGCACGTGTTGGAGCTCAACCGCATGGGTGCTGATATCAAAGTACAGGGCCACAGTGCGTTCGTGCGCGGCGTGGCGACGTTGAGCGGCGCGCCGGTGATGGCGACCGATCTGCGCGCCAGCGTCTGTCTGGTGTTGGCGGCGCTGGCGGCCGATGGCGAGACCGAAGTCTCCCGCGTCTACCACCTCGACCGCGGCTACAGCCGGATCGAGGAGAAGCTCTCGGCGCTGGGCGCCGACATCCGCCGCGTGAAGGAACGGCGAGGCTGACATGCGTGTCCGCCTGCTTTCCACCAGCGACCCTGATTTCGCGCGCCGGTTCGCCGCCATTCGCCAGCGCGGAGCCGATGCGATCACCTCGGTCGAGCCGCAGGTGCGCCGCATCGTCGACGCCGTCCGCCGCCGCGGCGACCGGGCGGTGATCGAGCTCACCCGCCGGTTCGACCGCGTCGGGCTCGACGCTGCGCAGTTGCGTATCAGTGCCAGCGAGGTGCGTGCGGCGCTGCAAACGGTGCCGCCGGACGCGCTGCGCGCTTTGCGGCTCGCGGCGCGGCGCATCACGGAGTTCCACCGCCGCCAATTGCCGGAATCGTGGAGCTACCGCGACAAGCTCGGGGTGCAGCTCGGACAGCAGGTCATGGCGCTCGACCGCGTCGGCCTGTACGTGCCCGGCGGTCACGCCGCGTACCCGTCATCCGTACTGATGAACGCCATCCCCGCCCGCGTCGCCGGCGTGCGCGAGGTGGTTATGGTGTCGCCGCCGGGCCGGGACGGCTTCAACCCGGCTGTGCTCGCGGCGGCGGCGATTGCCGGCGTGCACGCGGTGTTCCGCGTGGGCGGCGCGCAGGCGGTGGCCGCGCTGGCGTACGGCACGGACACCATTCCGCGGGTCGACAAGATCGTCGGGCCCGGCAATGCCTATGTGCAGGCCGCGAAGAAGATCGTGTATGGCGCAGTGGACATCGACGCGATCGCTGGGCCCAGCGAGGTCGTCGTCATCGCGGATGCGTCCGCCGCGCCGGCGTATGTCGCCGCCGATCTGATGGCGCAAGCCGAGCACGGCAGCGGCGACGAATGCGCCATCTTGCTGACCCCGGTACGCGCCCTCGCGGTCGCTGTGCAGGCGGAGATAGACCGCCAGCTGCACGCCTTGCCGCGGCAGCAGGACATCGCACGCGTGTTGCGCCGGCGCGGTGCGCTGATCGTCGTGCGTGACCTCGAGGAAGCCGTGGCGGTCAGCGATCAGATCGCACCGGAACACCTGGAGCTGATCGTCAAGAATCCACAGCGCTGGGCACGCCGCATCCGCAACGCTGGCGCGCTGTTCCTCGGCCCGTTTGCGCCGGCGCCGCTGGGCGATTATCTGGCCGGGCCCAACCACGTGTTGCCCACCGGCGGCACCGCCCGTTTCTTCTCGCCGCTCGGCGTCTATGATTTCGTCAAACGGACCAGCGTGGTTTTCGCCAGCCGTGAGGGACTGCGGCGGCTGGCGCCAGCGGTCGTGCGCTTGGCGGCGCTGGAAGGCTATGATGCGCACGCGGCTGCGGTGCGTTGCCGGTTTCCAAACGGAACCGGCAGTGGGCGATGGAGGCAGGGAGGACAGGATGGCAAGAGCTAAGGTACCGAGGGACGCGGTGCGCGGATCCAATCGCAGCCGGCGGGCGACGGTGACGCGGCAGACGAAAGAGACCGACATCACGGTCGAGCTGAACCTCGACGGCCGCGGGC